>ERZ779885.2947-NODE-2947-length-14971-cov-3.753754_pt1 | contig 14971 bp, 9 predicted proteins | sample MGYA00511554_ERZ779885 | MGnify/ENA primary metagenome ERZ779885 (study PRJEB29588, sample SAMEA2160998) | human gut metagenome | biome: human gut; feature: human-associated habitat; material: faeces | place: Denmark | collected 2008/2010 ... | reverse complement strand
TGTACAGACAGAAGAATATGAAGGGGAATTTTGAGAACGTCGGGTATTCTGAGGTTGACAAAGCAGGGATTTACAATATACTGATTATGGAGGAAAAGCAGCCGATCATCGCACTGGGTGCAGGTGGTTCCTCCAAGCTTGTGTTTGATCACGGACAGCGCATTGAGCGTGTGGAGAATGTGAAGGATGTTGTCAATTATATCACACGTATCGATGAAATGATCGAGAGAAAACGCGAGGGCATTGCAAAATGGCTGTAGACGGAAAGGAGAGACGGATCCTTGAAAAGCGTACAGAAGATAAGTGAAACTACGCAGGACCGGATCCTGGAAATGGATCTTTCCGCAGAGCTGAAACATGGGGTTGTTGTCAGTAACCTTGCCTATGATGTGGCAAAGGAGCTTGGTCTTGGTGAGAAAGAATGTTATCAGCTGGCTATTGCCGGAATGCTCCATGATATAGGCAAGCTGAAACTGGAAGGATACATTAATGGCCAAGAGCAGAATCCGATGGTCATTGAAGAACTGAAATATGTTCGCATGCACTCCACATTAGGTTATGAGATCCTGAAAGACCAGGGATATTCCGATTATGTTCTGGAAAGTATTCTTTATCATCATGAGAATTTTGACGGCAGCGGTTATCCCAGCAACAGAAGCGGAAAGGATATCCCTATGGGTGCAAGGATCCTGAGAGTATGTGATGTATATGCGGCTTTGAGTATGGACAGACCATATCGGAAAGCTCTGGAAAATGATGAAGTTTTAAGACTGATGATCGATGAGATTAAAAACTTTGACATGCAGGTGTTTCTTGCATTTCAGAGGGTGATTCATAAAGGAGGAAACTATGGCATTAAAAAAGAAACCGGTTACAGGAATGAAGGACATTTTACCGAAGGAAATGGCAATCCGTAACTATGTGATGAATATGATCAGAGAGACGTACGGAACCTTTGGTTTTTCCGCAATTGAAACTCCCTGTGTAGAACATATTGAGAATCTCTGCAGCAAGCAGGGCGGTGAAAATGAAAAACTGATCTTCAAGATCATGAAGAGAGGCGAGAAACTGAAACTGGATACTGCGAAAACAGAGAATGATCTGACAGATTCCGGACTTCGCTATGACCTGACCGTACCGCTTTCCAGATATTATTCCAATAATGCAAACGAGCTTCCGGCTCCGTTTAAGGCACTTCAGATGGGAAATGTATGGAGAGCTGACCGTCCGCAGAGAGGTCGTTTCCGTCAGTTTATGCAGTGTGATATCGATATCCTGGGTGAGCCGACCTATCTTGCTGAGATCGAGCTTGTACTTGCAACTACAACACTTCTTGGAAAACTGGATTTCCAGAACTTTACGATCCGTATCAATGACAGAAGGATCCTGAAGGCAATGGCTCAGTACAGCGGATTCCCGGCAGAGAGCTTTGATACTGTCTTTATTATTCTTGACAAGATGGATAAGATCGGCATCGAGGGAGTTGCAGAGGAGCTTGAGAAAGAGGGCTTTGCGAAAGAGAGCATTGACACTTATCTTGGACTTTTCCGTGAGATCACCAACGATGTTGAGGGTGTCCGTTATATTAAAGAAAAACTTTCTGATGTTCTGGAAGCAGGTATTGCAGAGGATCTTGAAACGATCATCAACACTGTAGAATCTGTAAAAACAGCAGACTTCAAAATGTCCTTTGACCCTACACTGGTACGTGGAATGTCCTATTACACAGGTCCGATCTTTGAGATCGCAATGGATGAGTTTGGCGGTTCTGTTGGTGGCGGCGGACGTTATGATGAGATGATCGGTAAATTCACCGGACAGAATACATCTGCATGCGGATTTTCCATTGGATTTGAGAGAATCGTTATGCTGCTTCTTGAGAGAGGCTATGAGATTCCAACCAAGAATGGCAAGAAAGCATATCTGATCGAGAAGAACATGCCGGCTGATAAACTTCTTCCGATTCTGAAACAGGCAGAAGAAGAACGTAGGAATGGTGTTCAGGTCAACATTTCTATCATGAAGAAAAATAAGAAATTCCAGAAGGAACAGATGACAGCGGAAGGATATACAGAATTTGTAGAATTCTTTAATAAATAAGTGCTTCAAAAAGGAGAAAAATCATGGCTGAAAGTATGAAAGGTCTGCACAGGACATGCCGATGTGCAGAAGTAACAAAGGATATGGTCGGCAGCAAAGTAACCCTGATGGGATGGGTGCAGAAGGCACGTAACAAAGGAGGTCTTGTCTTTGTTGATCTTCGTGACCGTTCCGGTATCATGCAGGTGATCTTTGAAAATGGCAGCATTGACCAGGAAGGTTTTGAAAAAGCAGGCAAACTGAGAAGTGAGTTTGTAATCGCAGTTACCGGTACAGTTGAGAATCGCGGTGGTGCTGTAAATGAAAATCTTGCTACAGGTGCACTGGAACTCCGTGCAGAATCTTTAAGAATTCTCGCAGAGTCTGAGGTTCCGCCTTTCCCGATCGAAGAGAACAGCAAGACAAAAGATGAAATTCGTCTGAAATACCGTTACCTTGATCTGAGAAGACCGGACCTTCAGAGAAATTTGATGATGAAGAGCAAAGTAATGATGCTTACCCGTAAATTCTTTACAGATGAAGGATTTCTGGAAGTTGAGACACCAATGCTTGGTAAGAGTACACCGGAAGGTGCGAGAGATTATCTTGTTCCGTCCAGAATTCACCCAGGTTCTTTCTACGGCCTTCCACAGTCTCCGCAGCTGTACAAACAGCTTCTGATGTGCTCCGGATATGACCGTTACATTCAGATCGCACGTTGTTTCCGTGATGAGGACCTTCGTGCAGACCGTCAGCCGGAATTTACACAGATCGATATGGAGCTTTCCTTTGTAGACGTAGACGATGTTATCGATGTAAATGAGCGATTCCTTGCTTATCTGTTTAAAGAAGTTCTGGATGTGGATGTCAAGCTTCCAATTCAGAGAATTACATGGCAGGAAGCTATGGACCGTTTCGGTTCTGACAAACCGGATATGCGTTTTGGTATGGAACTGCATGATGTAAGTGAAGTAGTGAAAGATTGCGGATTCGTAGTATTCAAGAATGCACTGGAGGCTGGTGGAAGTGTCCGTGGTATCAATGCAGAAGGCCAGGGAAGCATGCCTCGTAAGAAGATTGACAAGCTTGTTGATTTCGCCAAGACTTATGGTGCAAAAGGTCTTGCTTACATCGCTATTGCAGAAGATGGTACACGCAAATCTTCCTTTGCTAAATTCATGACAGAGGAAGAGATGGATGCTCTGGTTCGGGCGATGGAAGGTAAACCGGGAGATCTGCTTCTCTTTGCAGCAGACAAGAACAAAGTTGTATATGATGTTCTTGGTGCTCTTCGTGTAGAACTTGCAAAACAGATGGATCTTCTTGACAAAAACGAATATCGCTTCGTATGGGTAACAGAGTTCCCGCTTCTTGAGTGGAGTGAAGAAGAAAACCGCTATACAGCAATGCATCATCCATTTACGATGTTGATGGAAGAGGATATCCCACTGATCGAGAGTGGAGATCTTGGAAAAATCCGTGCAAAAGCTTATGATATCGTATTGAATGGTAATGAGATCGGTGGAGGTAGTGTTCGAATCCATCAGAATGATATTCAGGAAAAAATGTTTGAGATGATTGGATTTACGAAAGATGCAGCTTACAAACAGTTTGGTTTCCTTCTGAATGCATTCAAATATGGAGTTCCGCCTCACGCTGGACTGGCATATGGACTTGACCGTCTGGTTATGCTGATGGCAAAAGTTGACAGTATTCGTGATGTCATTGCATTCCCGAAAGTAAAAGATGCCTCCTGTCTGATGACAGAATCACCGAGTGTGGTAAGCGAACAGCAGCTTGAGGAACTTGGGCTTGAAACAGCTAAAGAAGAAACAACAGAAGAATAAGAGCAGCAAATAGGCTGCAGATATAAAAGAAAACGGCTGTCCCGGATGTGGGACGGCCGTTTTGAAGTATAAAAATTAGTTTTGTTCAGAGGAATCAGCGGTATCGTTTGCTTCTTCGGATACCGGAGTACTGCTGAGCGTTCCGAAAATGGCATTTCCGATTGCAGCATTGCTGTCCTGGAGTTTCCAGGAAACACCATCATTGGTAAGATGGAAAACAGCAGCAGTCTGTACAGTCGCTGTATTTGATTTGATTTTTGACAGAAGCAGCTGCATGGATTTTTCATAACGTTTGACAGAACCATCAATTACAGCATCGGCAGAACTCAGATAAGTATCCAGTTCATTCTGATAGGCAGTAAGGATCGCATTGCTGTCAAAGGTAGTGATCTTAGTCTGAATGACAGCATTGTAGCTTTCTTCGTCACAGCTGGAAATATTGAAATCAAAAGTAGAGTGAAAAAGCTCCACCAGTGCGGTAGCAATAGAATTCTTGTCTGTATCGGAAGTATTGAACAGGCTTTCGATTCCAAGATAATTGCCCATTTGTTCTGTATTCATTGTTTTAAGGGTATTCAGATAGACGGTCAGGGTTTCCTCAGGTGAGAGGAGGTTGTTATCAGACAGATAAGTCATCAGACCGCCGACAAGATTGTTCTCCAGGGAGTGTGAACGTATGATCTCCCATTCGTCTTTGTCATCATTACTTCCCTTATTACAAAGTTCCACAGTACATTCTCGTTCTACGGTAGCATAATTGTTATTGCTGAGGAGTTGATCCAGCAGGAGATAACGTTCTTCCATGGAATCTGTGTTTTTTTCTGTAGCCTGTTCTTCGCTGTCAGCCGCTTTGAGAATTGCATTTTTCAGAGAAGCTTCGCCGTAATCTTTGGCAAGAGAGGCTGCATCTATTGTGGATAAGCGCAGGGAAGCTGTGGCTTCTTTTTTATCGTTGTCGACGTTTACACTCAGAATTTCGTAATCAAAATTCTGGAAGAAGAGAGAAAAGACTTCTTTTACTTCATTTGAGAGTTTGATCTCTTTGGTAGCGTCGGGAAAAAGTTCTTTGTAGGATACATATTTCTGGGTCGTATCAGAGTCCAGATTTTTCAATAGATCCAGTTCATTTGTGATAACTGCCTGTACATCTGTCTTATCCACGTGGGAACAGCCGGTCAAACATATGACAGCCAGGATAATCAGCAGAAATGGCATCAGACCTTTTGCGATCTTCATAGGTATCTTTCCTTTCAAAAATAATCCTTTATATTTTATCAGATAAGCATGGAAAAGTCAAAAAATGGTAATTTTATGCTGTTTTGGAAGACATTTATGAAAATATTGTGAAAACCGGGATGATTTTGTACAGCTCTTTCATTTTCAGGTGTAATCTGATATGATATATAAGTTAAAAAGTGATTTTTACAAAGTAAACACATGAATAGTGTATCATTAAGTCAGTAATGTCTGGACTGATAGGAGGAAACACAGATTTATGAAAAAACGTATTTTAATCCTTCTCGGGATATTGATAATTGGTGGCGGCGCTGCTGCAGGAGTATGTTGGAAAATGGGCGTATTTGGGCAGCAGGAGACAAGTGGAGATTCTGTATATGTAACCAAAATAAGCGACCTTACCGGACAGACATCAGGAGTTTCCAACCGCTATGCAGGAGTAGTTGAGCCTCAGGAGACTGTTTCTGTAGAACTGGAGAGTGGACGGACAGTAAAAGAAGTCCAGGTTAAGACCGGTGATCAGGTCAAGAAAGGGCAGCTTTTGTTTGAATATGATCTGAGCAGCATTCAGGAGAGTCTGGAAGAAGCACAGCTTGACCTTGACCGCCTGAAAAATGAGGCAAGCAGTCTGAACGAGCGGATTGCCACGCTTGAAAAAGAAAAGAAAAAAGCAAGTCAGGATAATCAGCTTTCTTATACGATTGAGATTGAGACAAACAAAATGAATCTCAAGAAAAATGAATACAGTCAGAAAAGCAAGCAGGCTGAGATTGACAAACTCCAAAGTGCGACCGGCAATACAGAAGTCCGGAGTTCAATTGATGGTGTTATCCAGAAAATCGATACATCGAAGCTGACAACAGAGGATAACAGCAGCGTGGATGATACAGATTCAGGAGATTCTTCTCAGTCTGATGATAGCAGCAGCGGGGGCAGCAATGCATTTATTACAATTCTGAGTACAGGTGCTTACCGTATAAAAGGTACAGTCAATGAATTAAATGTAAACAGCATTGTTGAGGGCGAACCGGTAATCATTCGATCTCGTGTGGATGACAGTCAGACCTGGAAGGGAACCATGGGAACGATTGATAAGGACAGTGCATCTTCCGGCAATAATAACAATTCTTTTTACGGAATGACGGACAGCAGTGATTCTCAGACGAGTACCAGTACTTATCCGTTTTATGTAAATCTCGATTCGTCAGACGGGCTGATGCTTGGCCAGCATGTTTATATTGAGATGGATGAAGGACAGGAAAGTCAAAAGACAGGAATCTGGTTAAGTGAGGTTTATATTGTTGATGCAGATACAGACAGTCCGTATGTGTGGGCAGCAGATAAGAAGGGCAAACTGGAGAAACGTAGTGTGATTCTGGGACAGCATGATGAAGAACTTGGAGAATATGAGATTGCAGATGGTCTTTCCAAGGATGACTGTATAGCATATCCGTCTGATATACTTGAGGAGGGAATGTCTACGACGACTAATATAGAAGATGCAATGGATACAGGCAACATAGATATGCAGCCGCTGGATGATAGCAGCTTCAGTGAAGATCCTCTTCCGGATACGGCTGATACAGAGGGTGTCAGTGAATATGAAATGAGCGATGACGGAACCGTTGTTGATGATCCGGAAGCAGTTGATGACAGCATTGTGGATGACAGTTCATCGGATGAATCAATGGATATGACAGACGGAAGTTCCGATTCAGGTGAGATACTGGATGATAATCTTATGCCGGTAGAGGAGGATACGGAGGAAGCACAATGATTTTGGAATTAAAGGGGATCTTTAAGAACTATCAGCAGGGAAAGATGAGTGTGCCGGTTCTGAAGGACGTTAATTTTTCCATGGAAGAGGGAGAATATGTGGCAATCATGGGACCATCCGGATCAGGAAAAACAACACTCATGAATATTATAGGATGCCTGGATAAGCCGACAGAAGGGAAATTTTTTCTGGATGGACAGGATATTCTCAACTGTTCAGAAAATGATATGTCAGATATCCGACTTAATAAGATCGGATTTGTATTTCAGAGTTTCCACCTTCTTCCAAGACAGTCTGCGCTTGCTAACGTAGAACTTCCATTGAATTATGCCAAAGTCCCGAAGAAAGAAAGACGGGAGCGGGCAATGAAGGCACTGGAAAGAGTAGGACTTGCTGATCGTGTAGACTTTCAGCCGAACCAGCTTTCCGGTGGACAGATGCAGCGAGTTGCGATTGCCAGGGCAATCGTAAATAACCCCAAACTCCTTCTGGCAGATGAACCAACAGGAGCACTTGACAGTAAATCAGGTGCTCAGGTCATGGAGCTTTTCCAGAAGCTGAATGATGAGGGGGTTACAGTCCTTATGATCACTCATGATCCGGACATTGCTGCACATGCAAAGCGGGTTGTGATGATTCGCGATGGAGAGCTGAAGGAAAAAGAGGTGAAGTAGTTCATGAAGAAAAAAATCATCATAGGTATCCTGATCGCAGCTCTGGTCGCAGGAGGATCTGCCGGCGGAGCAGTCTATTATAAAAAGTCTCATCAGAAAACGGTGTCTGTTGTAAGCGTTGACAGTCTGGCCGGTCAGTATTACATGGATGATACAAATCTTAATGGAAATATTGTTACCAGTGCGACGCAGAGTGTTAACATAGACAAAGATATGATCATTAAGGAGGTCTATGTATCAAAGGGGGATTCCGTTAAAAAAGGGGATCAGTTGATGTCTTTTGATATGACACTTGTTCAGATGGAACTGAATATAGCCAAGCTGAAACAAAAACAGCAGGAACAGGATCTGAATAAAGCGATTAACAGGCTGAGCAGCCTGAAAAACGGCGGTAAGATAGAAGAAAGTGATGGGGAGACACTGGATACTTCCGGCAGCACATCGGATGATACAGATACAAGCAGTGCGATGGATGACAGTAATGAAACTGCTTCGACGGGTGGAAGTGTGAAGGGCAATTATCTGGCTGCAATTATCCAGCCGGTTCTGGCGGCTGCTGTGGAGAAGACAGATATAGAATCTGCAAATACAGAAGAGACTGCTGTTGAGGATTCCGAAAGTGCAGCTGCACAAACACAGGGAACAGAGAGTGGCTCTGAGAACAGTTCAGATGGAAATGCAGATTCATCAGACAACAGTAGTACAGATGTGAAGGTTGAGTTTGAAGAGCCGGATACGACAGGAAATGATACCACAGTAACGATCAGTCCGGAGCCAACGAATATACCGGATGATAATGCCGATGGAGATTTCACAGACGAAATCGAGATCGTTGACACAGAACCGGATACTGGAACAGATGATCTGACGGATGGAAGTCCGATGTTTTATCAGGTTCTGGATGAAAATACAGAACCCTATACCGGAACAGGTACAGAGGATGATCCATATGTATTCCTCTGCAGTTCTGCAAAAGGCTATGTAGTTGCGAAGGGATCCTTTTTGAATAAAATGGCTGCTTTTCAGGCTGATGGTACGAAGGAACCTGGCAGAGAAGGATACTGGTATCAGCTGGAGTTTCATCAAAATGATACGATAACAAATCTGCTGGACCGTAAAGAATCCTGCACAGGCTATTATCTTGTAGATGGAGGCCTGCTGGAAAAAATGGTAACCGATAACTCTGAAGTTGAGTTTTCGCTGGACGGGGCATCTCATTATGAGAAGCCACCGGCTGATGGAGGCGGAGACGGAGGCGGCGGTGGAGATGATGGTGGTTCGGCATCTATCTCACGTGATGAGGCGATCAAGATTCAGCAGACTAAGATTGACAGCCTGAAACTGGACATCAGAGAAAGTAAACTGAATATTGAGAAACTCGAGAAAAAAGTAAAAAAAGAGGTAATATACAGCAAGCTGGACGGAACGGTTGCAAAAGTAGGCGATCCGGTGACTGGCGCATCTGATGGAAATTCTTTTATGACGATCAAAAGCAAAGAAGGTTACTACGTAAAAGGTACAGTCAGTGAACTGATGCTGGATCAGGTTAAGGAAGGTACGATACTGAACTGTTCAAGTCAGAATGGTGATTTTGAAGCAGAGGTGATCGATGTATCTGAGTATCCGGTTTCAGGTGATAATTATTCCGGCAATGGAAATCCAAATGTATCTTATTATACATATATTGCAACGATTCCGGACAAAACCGTCAAAGTATCGGACGAAGACTGGCTGACGATTTCTCTGACAAATAATACACAGAGCAAAGGAATTGTTCTGGACAGGGCATTTGTACGGTCAGAAAATGGAGCCAGTTATGTATACAAGGATGACAACGGAGTGCTGAAGAAACAGGTGCTTACCGTAGGTGGTAATGTAAATGGCGGCTACAGTGTACTGATAACCGGTGGAATCACCAGAGATGATAAGATTGCTTTTCCGTATGGTGACACGGTAAAAGAAGGTGCAAAGACCAAGGAAGTTTCTTCCAGTGAGATCTATGGATATTAGAAAGGTGGTATTTTATGCTTGAAAATATGAGGATATCCATTCAGGGAATCTGGTCTCATAAAATGCGATCTTTTCTGACTATGCTGGGTATCATTATTGGTATTGCATCGATCATTGCGATCGTGTCTACGATCAAGGGAACAAGTGAACAGATCAAAGAAGACCTGATCGGTGCGGGAAATAATACAGTTTCTGTGAGTCTGAATTATGGTGACAGTGATTATGATCCGGAGTATGGAATGACCGATGGTACGGAACCGCCGCTTCTCTCAGATCAGCAGAAAGAAGATGTTATGAATCTGGATCATGTGGAGAATGCGACATTCTTTTACAGCCGTACATATACCAGCAGCGTATATTATGAAAATACCAGTTTTCAGGGTGGAAGTATTTATGGAATTGATATGAATTATCTGGATACCTGTGGATATATGGTAAGATCCGGCCGTGGTTTTATACAGAAGGATTATGATGAGATGCGAAAGGTTGTACTGGTAGACAGCAATGCGGCAGATAATCTCTTTGCAGGAAAAGATCCTGTTGGAAAAACAATAGAGATTGGATCCGAACCGTTTACCGTTATTGGTGTGGTAGAACAGAATGATGATTATCAGCCAAATATCAAAACCATTGATGAGTACAATCAATATTATCAGATGATCATGGGAACAGTCATGATTCCGAATAAATGCTGGCCCATGGCATTTAAGTTTGATGAACCTGAGAATGCCGTGATCCGAGCAGATTCAACGGATAATATGAGTTCCGCCGGAAATGCAGCAGCGGATATTATGAATCAGGGAATCAACACCAATACATCCAAGTACAAATATAAAGCGGATGATGTAATGCAGCAGGTCAAGAACTTGCAGAAACTCAGTGAGAGCACCAATACACAGCTGATCTGGATTGCAAGTATTTCATTGTTGGTCGGAGGTATCGGCGTTATGAATATCATGTTGGTATCCGTCACTGAACGAACCAGTGAAATTGGTCTGAAAAAAGCAATCGGTGCACGAAAGAAAGTGATTCTGTTTCAGTTTTTGACAGAAGCCTCCATGCTGACAAGCATTGGAGGAGTGATCGGAGTTATTGTTGGAATTGCACTTTCCAAAGTGGTATCGGAACTGTCGGGGGCTCCGACAGCTATCAGTATACCGGCGATCATTGGTTCCGTTCTTTTTTCCACATTGATTGGCGTGATCTTTGGATTACTTCCGTCAGTCAAGGCTGCCGATTTAAATCCGATTGATGCACTTAGAAGTGAATGACAGAGGTTGGAGTTTGTTGATCAGAGACAGACTCCAATCTCTTTTTCTGTTATGAGGGGCATTTTTGATATTTTAATTGAGATGGAGAAAAAAATGTGTTAGACTATAATCAATATGCAATGATTCAGATATGAAGTAAAATACATGAGGAGATGCAGTATGAGAAAAATTGCAATTATAACAGACAGTAACAGTGGTATTACGCAGGATGAAGGAAGAAAACTGGGAATCTCTGTTCTGCCTATGCCTTTTTATATTAACGATGTGATGTATCTGGAAGGAATCACTCTTTCACAGGAAGCTTTTTATGAACGTCTGAAAAATGATGAATCCATATCTACTTCACAGCCGAGTCCGGCTGAAGTATGTGGTTTATGGGATAATCTGCTGGAAGAGTATGATGAGATTGTACATATTCCGATGTCCAGTGGACTGAGTGCGTCCTGTGATACAGCTACCATGCTTGCCAGAGACTACGATGGCAGAGTACAGGTCGTTAATAACCAGAGAATCTCAGTTACGCAGCGTCAGTCAGTACTTGATGCAATGACATTAAGAGATGCCGGAAAGAGTGCGGCAGAGATTAAAGAAAAACTGGAAGAAGAGAAGATGGAGTCAAGTATCTATATTACTCTGGAAACTTTGAAATATCTGAAAAAAGGTGGAAGAATCACTCCGGCTGCAGCTGCGATCGGGACAGTTCTGAATCTGAAACCTGTTCTTCAGATCCAGGGAGAGAAGCTTGATGCATATGCAAAAGTGCGAGGTAAGAAGCAGGCAAAAAGAGTTATGATGAAAGCAATGCAGGAAGACTGGGATACACGTTTTAAGAAATATGTAGAATCCGGTGAGATGTGTCTGCAGATGGCCTATGCAGGAAACAAAGAAGAGGCCGAGGAATTCAAAAAAGAAGTTCAGGCAGCATTTTCTGGAATAGATATCCATATGGATCCACTTTCTTTAAGCGTTGCATGTCATATCGGACATGGAGCACTTGCTGTTGCATGCGCAAAGAAAGTAACTGTATAAAATAAGGAGTCAGAAAAATGAAAAAACTTATGGAATTAATGGCAGAAGAACTTGCTTCTGCTTTTGAAAAAGCCGGATACAATCCGGAATACGGTAAAGTTACCGTTTCCAACAGACCGGATTTATGTGAATTTCAATGCAATGGAGCCATGGCAGGAGCCAAAGCATATAAGAAAGCACCATTTATGATCGCAGATGATGTAGTTGAACATCTGAAAGACAGTCAGATCTTTGCAATGGCAGAAGTTGTGAAGCCGGGATTTATCAATCTGCAGGTTAAAGAAGAAATTCTTGCTGATTACCTGAAGAAAATGGCAGCAGATGAGAAATATTCTGTAAAAACAGCTGAGAAACCGAAGACGATCATTATCGACTACGGCGGACCGAATGTTGCAAAACCACTTCATGTAGGTCATCTTCGTTCTGCAATCATTGGTGAGAGCATCAAGCGTATCGGACGTTTTGTCGGACATAAAGTGATCGGTGATGTACATCTTGGAGACTGGGGTCTGCAGATGGGACTGATCATTACAGAACTGAAACACCGCAAGCCGGAACTGGTTTATTTTGACGATACTTACGAAGGAGAATATCCGAAGGAAGCACCGTTTACCATCAGTGAACTTGAGGAAATCTATCCATGTGCAAGTGGTAAATCCAAAGAAGACGAAGAATACCGTAATGAAGCTCTTGAAGCAACACATCAGCTTCAGCAGGGTAAACCTGGATATATGGCTCTCTGGAATCACATCATGCAGGTTTCTGTTACAGACCTCAAGAGAAACTATGCAAACCTGAATGTTTCCTTTGATCTGTGGAAAAAGGAATCTGATGCACAGCCGTATATTCCGGATATGGTTCAGAAAATGAAAGACCAGGGATTTGCATATGAAGATCAGGGAGCACTGGTAGTAGATGTCAAAGAAGAATCTGATACCAAAGAAATTCCGCCATGTATGTTGTTGAAATCAGACGGAGCTTCTCTGTATACCACAACAGACCTTGCAACGATCGTAGAGCGTGTCAAACTCTTTGATCCGGATGAAATTCTTTATGTAGTAGACAAGCGTCAGGAACTTCATTTCATTCAGGTATTCCGCTGTGCAAGAAAGACCGGGCTTGTAAAACCGGAGACGAAACTTTCTTTCCTTGGATTTGGTACCATGAATGGAAAAGACGGAAAACCGTTCAAAACAAGAGAGGGCGGTGTTATGCGTCTGGAAAATCTCATCGCAGATATTGACGAAGAGATGTTCCATAAGATTGTCGAGAACAGAAGTGTCAAAGATCAGGATGCAAAAGAAACAGCGGAGATTGTAGGACTTTCTGCAATCAAATATGGTGACCTGTCCAATCAGGCAACCAAAGATTATGTGTTTGATATTGATCGTTTCACTTCCTTCGAAGGAAATACAGGTCCGTATATCCTGTATACGATCGTTCGTATCAAATCCATTCTCAATCGTTATAAAGAAGAAGGTGGAAACCTTGAAGCAGGAGAAATCCTTCCGGCTGTCAATGCAAGCCAGAAGAACCTTATGCTGGAGCTGACAAAATTCGGAAGTACCATTGAGAATGCTTTCGAAGAAAAAGCACCGCATAAGATCTGTGCATACATTTATGAAGTATCCAATGCATTCAACAGTTTTTACCATGAGACTAAGATTCTCAGCGAAGAAAACCAGGCACAGAAAGAATCCTTCCTGAAACTTCTCGGTCTTACAAAAGATATACTTGAAACAAGCATCGACCTTCTTGGGTTCTCAGCACCGGATCGTATGTAATTGAATTAAAGTCTCACCTCCCATCTGGAAGGTGAGATTTTTTTAGAAAAAATTTATTATTTTCCATTCCTTTTTATGCTATACTTATTTCATCTCAAAATTCTATAAGTTGGAGTTCCCAACATTTTTCCATACAGATATTTATAAAAATCAGTGAAAGGAGCGATCAATATCGATCTAACAGGAATCATACTGAAAGGACGCTACTGCATCGTTGAACAGATTGGCAGGGGCGGCGAAGGTTCTATGTATCTGGCACGAGATCTGGAACTTGGTATTTTTCGTGCGGTGAAAGAGCTGCCTGCCAGCAGCAGAAGAGAGGCCGGACTGCTCAGACTTCTTGAACATCCCTATCTGCCAAAGATGATCGATTACGCAGAGAGGGGGAACTTTTGTTACATCATCATGGAATATATACATGGCAGATCTCTGGAAGAGTATATGCAGGAAGGATATGTTTTTTCCATAGAGGAGATACTGCGCATAGGTGATGTGACCTTGCAGGTACTGGAATATTTTCATTCCAGGAAACCGGCAGTTTTTTATGGGGATCTGAAGCCGGCAAATATAATGATGACAGATCAGAAACGCTTGTATCTGGTAGATTTTGGAAGTGCGGTTTTTTCATATAGTGTTTCTTATCAAGAGACAAAGGGAACAAGAGGATATGCTGCCCCTGAACAGCTGCATGGAAAGATAAGTGCAGCTAGCGATTTTTATGCACTTGGAAAAACAATGGAAGTGAATGCTGTTCAGGTGAACTTTGCAGATCATAAATTCAATGTACATGCGCCCCATGCCCCTGTGGTTTATCAATATTATATAGAAGGTTCTACAAATGGTAAAGACTGGACTCGTTTGGTAGATGAAGAAAAGAATCTGCAGGATGCTCCTCATAAACTGCATACTCTGCGTGTTCCTGCGAAAGTGCAATATCTAAGAATCTGCAACACTAAAGATATGGAAGGAAGTTTTTCTCTATTCGACTTACGTGTCTTTGGTCAAGGTAGTGGTAAGGTGCCTGCCGGAGTTACAGGATTCCAAGCTTCACGTGATAATAACGATAAACGTATCTATCGGTTTAGATGGAATCCGCAGGAAGAAGTAACAGGATATATTTTGCGTTGGGGAACGCAAAAGGAGAAATTGACTCACTCTATGGTGGTTTATGGAAACCAATATGAGGCCCGTTATTTCAATAGAGACTCTGAATATTACTTTTCTATTAGTGCGTTTAATGAAAATGGTGTGGGTAAATGAATGC
>ERZ779885.2937-NODE-2937-length-15022-cov-6.469967_pt1 | contig 15022 bp, 7 predicted proteins | sample MGYA00511554_ERZ779885 | MGnify/ENA primary metagenome ERZ779885 (study PRJEB29588, sample SAMEA2160998) | human gut metagenome | biome: human gut; feature: human-associated habitat; material: faeces | place: Denmark | collected 2008/2010 ... | reverse complement strand
CCGGCCCGTCATGCCCGCCGCCGCCGGGCCAGCAGATGATCCAGCCACACCAGCACATAGCCGAAGGCCAGGAACGCCGCCGCCATGCCCAGGAAGATCAGCAGCACCTTGCCCCAGCCCAGGGCGTCCACGTCCATGAAGGCATAGGGATACGGTGAGCCGTTATAGAACCGGAAGCTGCTGACCCGGGCCCGTATCATGGTGTATACAAAGTACGCCGACGGGAAAATGCCCCACAGGAACGGCTCAAACCAGCGGTACCGGCCCTTTTCGTCGAACAGCAGCCAATCCAGCACCGTCAGCAGAGGGGCGGCGGTGTGCAGCAGATGATTGGTGATCAGTTGGGTGGGGCCCATGCTGAAGTCCCCGGCGGCCAGCACCAGGTGGAAGGTGATGCCCGTGATGGCCATGGCCATCACCAGGGCCCCCTTGCACACCGGCAGCCAGGTGCCGCCCCGGCGCAGGGTGTGCACGGCGGCGCCGGTGAAGTACACGGCGCACAGGATGTTGCTCATCAGCGTGAAGTATTGCAGGACGGCCAGGTTCAGCTTCCCGCCGATAAAGCCGCATTGCAGCACCACGCCCACAGCGGCGCACAGGGCAGTAAGGATATGCACGGCCGCCGCTGCGGCCCTGGAACGGATAGGCATCATGAAAAATCTCCTTTTGCGAATGCTGCGGGCCGGAACAGGCAGCGCCCATACCGGCCCGGAATTGTGTGTGCGTTATTGATTCTGGCTCTGCTGCCAGCGCCAGGCGTCCCGGCACATGTCGGCCAGGTCCTTTTCCGCGTGCCAGTGCAGCAGCCGCGCCGCCTTGTCCGTGGCGGCATAGCAGGTGGGCAGATCCCCGGCCCGCCGGGGGCCGATGCGGTAAGGCACCGCCACGCCGTTGACCCGCTGAAACGTCTCCACGATCTCCAGCACGCTGCTGCCCCGGCCGGTGCCCAGGTTGATGGCCTCCCAGCCCGGGCTGGTCCGGGAAAACTCCAGCGCCGCCACATGGCCCCGGGCCAGATCCACCACGTGGATATAGTCCCGGACGCCGGTGCCGTCGGGAGTGGGATAGTCGTTGCCGAACACCGTCAGCTCCGGTCGGATACCGGCGGCGGTCTGGGTGATGTAGGGCATCAGGTTGTTGGGAATGCCGTTGGGCAGCTCCCCGATAAGGCCGCTTTCGTGGGCTCCCACGGGGTTAAAATACCGCAGGCACACGGCGGACAGGGCCGGATCGGCCTTGGCCGCATCCCGCAGGATCTGCTCGATCATCAGCTTGGTCCAGGCATAGGGATTGGTGCAGCCGCCGGTGGGCATATCCTCCCGGCAGGGAGCCGGGGCATCGCCGTACACCGTGGCCGACGAGCTGAAGATCAGCCGGTGCACCCCGTGGTCCGCCATCACGTCCAGCAGGGCCAGGGTGGTGTCCAGGTTGTTCCGGTAATAGGCCAGGGGCTTCTGCACCGACTCGCCCACGGCCTTGTATCCCGCCAGATGGACGGCGGCGGCAATGGGATGCTCCCGGAACACCCGGTCCAGAGCCGGACGGTCCGCCGCGTCCATGTGATAGAACGCCGGGGCCCGGCCCGTGATCTGCCGGATGCGCTCCGGCACGTCCGGGCGGGCATTGGACAGGTCGTCGGCAATGACCACGTCATAGTCCCGCTGCAAAAGCTCCACGGCAATGTGAGAGCCGATGAACCCGGCTCCGCCGGTAAGCAAAACAGTCTCTTTCATGGGGCTTCCTCCCGAATCCTGTGATTTACTGCGGCGTCTGCTGCACCACGCCGGAGAACAGATACACCCCGGTGCCGTCGTACAGGGGAGCCGTCAGGTGCTGGCCCAGGCCGCTGTGGCGATGGGGATAGTACAGGGGAATGACCCAGCCGTCCTCCACCAGCATCCGCTCCGCGTCCTCCAGATAGGCGTCCCGGACTTCCACCCGGCCCGAGGCCTGGGCTGCCCGCAGCAGCATGACATAGGCGGTGGAGTGGAAGCTGCTGCCGCTCTGCCACCAGGACAGCAGACCGGACGCATCGCCCCGGTCAGCGGTCAGGGTCGTCAGCGCCACGATGTATTCGCCCCGGTTCACAGCCTCCGCCAGCTCCTGGGCCGTGGCGCCGCGCATAACGGCGATGATCCCCAGCTGGTGCTTCCAGGCGTCCCGGACGGCCATGGCGGTATTGGTCGCCGTCTCGTCCGAGGTGTCGTACAAAAGGGTGATCTGCCCCACGGCCTTTACGCCGCCTGCCTCCTCCAGCAGGGTCTTGGCCTGCTGGCACAGAGCCTTGTAGTTATCGGGGGCGTTGTCCACCAGGCTGCCGCTCTCCGTGCGGAAATCGCCGCCCATGGTATTGCGCAGGCCCGGGGGCACAATGCCCTCCGCTGCGTCGCAGGACAGGCCCTCCACCAGCGCGCTGCGGTCGATGACCAGACTCAGGGCCCGGCGCAGGGATTCGTTCTCCAGGCTCTCGGCCCGCTGGTTCAGCAGCAGCACCGTGGTCTGGGGATAGGGATCGGAGGTGTCGCCCTCCGGCAGGTTCATGGCAAAGTCCACGTCGCCGTGCTCCACCAGCTCCTCCCGCTCCAGGCCGTCCGTCTCAAACCGGAACTCCAGCACGTCCGGCCCCAGACGGCGGGCGTCATAATACCCGTCGGCGGCCAGGGCCGTCAGCCCTGTCTCCTCCCATGCGGTGGCCCGATAGGGCCCGTCGGTCAGCAGCGTCTCGGAGTGCAGGGACCAGTCCTCCTGCTCCGCCGCATCGCTGCGCACCGGCATGGTGGCGCTGGCGGCGCACACGTCCGTCAGGAAATAGGCGCACTTATACGACAGCTGCACCACAAAGGTGAAGTCGTCCGGGGCGGACACCTGCAAAAGGCTTCCGTCCTGCTTTTCCCGGGCCTGACTGTACCCCGCCACCATATCCAGCAGCGCCGCGTGAGGCGAGCCCGTGGCCGGATCCGCCAGCCGCTGCCAGGCGTAAACAAAGTCGTGGGCGGTAACGGCCTTGCCGTCGGACCACCGGGCATTCTGCCGCAGGGTAAAGGTATACGTCTCCGTGCCGTCCAGGTTATCCTCCACGGCATAGGACTTGGCCACGGCGGGAGCGGCCTGGATGCTGCCGTTCTCCCCCCGGGAGAGCTTCATCAGATTCTCAAACAAATGGGACACCACCGTGCGCTCGGCGTCGGTGGCCGCCATAGCGGGGTCCAGGGTGGCGGGCGCGCTGTCCAGACACACCCGCAGGGTCATGGTGTCCCGCTGCTGTGCGCAGCCGGTCAGGGCCAGCAGGCATACCGCCAGCACCAGGGCCGTCCACCGTATCCGTCGTTTCATAGGGGCCACGCTCCTTACTTGGATTTGTTTTCCGCCGGCGTCACCTGGCCGTCCTCGCCCAGAACGGCGGGGATGATCTGGCTGCGGGTGTTGCGGGCGATATCGTCCAGCCGCATGCGGGACGGGAAGTCCGACAGCAGGGTATATGCCACGCCGTGCTTCCTGGCCCGGCCGGTGCGGCCGATGCGATGGATATAATACTCGTTCTCCTCCGGCACCTCGAAGTTGAACACCGCGTCCACGTCGTCCACGTCGATGCCCCGGCTGGCCACGTCCGTGGCCACGAACACATGAAGCTCCCCGTCCCGGAACCGGGCCATGACCTCCTCCCGCTTGCGCTGGGGAATGTCGCCGTGGATGCATTGGGCGTCCAGTCCCCGCAGCTGCAAAAATTTTGTCAGCCGCTCCGTGGAGCCCTTGGTGTTGCAGAAGCAGATGACCCGGTCCAGCTGCTGGGCCCGGATGATGGCGGCAATGGCGTCCACCTTCTTGTCCGACGGCACCTCGATGCGGTATTGCAGGATGTCCGGCTTATTTTCCCGGGTGGCCTGCACGGTGATCTCCTCCGGGTCCCGCTGATACACCCAGGAAATGTCCATGACCTCCCGGGAGATGGTGGCGGAGAACATCCCCAGATTCCTCCGGTGGGGGATCTTGTCCAGAATGCGGGTCACATCGTGGATAAAGCCCATGTCCAGCATCCGGTCCGCCTCGTCCAGCACCACGGTCTGCACCTGACCCAGGGTCACGGTGCGGCGCTTCATGTGGTCGGACAGGCGGCCCGGCGTGGCCACCACGATCTGGGGCCGCCGCTTCAGGGCGTTGATCTGCTTGGCAATGGGCTGTCCGCCGTAGAGGCACACCAGGCGGACCCCCTCATGGCACACGGCGATCTGGCGCATTTCGTCGGTGATCTGCATGGCCAGCTCCCGGGTGGGGGCCAGAATCACCGCCTGCACGTCCTCACTGTCCGGGTCGATGCGCTCGATGATGGGGATGCCGAAGGCCATGGTCTTGCCGGTGCCGGTGGGGGCCTTGGCGATCACGTCCTTTCCCGCCAGCATGGGGGGGATGCACCCGGCCTGAACGGGGGTGCTGATCTCGTATCCTTTGTTCCGTATGGCGCGCATGGTGGCCTCGGACAGGCCAAAGCTGTCAAAGGGCGCGCCCTGTGTAAATTCCATAGCAGTTTCCTCTTTTTTCTATATAATCAGCCATGTTACATTATAACATACCTGTCAATATGTCCCCATACCGCTCCAGCAGCCACCAGGTGATCCGGGCCGTCAGCCCCCACAGGGGATACGGAAGCCCCTCGTATACCGGCACCTCCATGTGCCCGGCCTGCCAGGGATAGTCCGCCGCCGCACCCACCTTGTCATAGGGAAAGTCCGCCCCGATCTCCGGCCGCAGGGGGTAGCGGTAGATCGCGGGCGGGTGAGCCCGCAGAAAGGACAGGGGCACCGTGAATGTGTCCCGCACCTCGTCGGGACTGGGGCGCAGAGGCGCCGCCGGATCCACCCGGCCCAGCACCGGATACATCAGCCCCTCGGACCGCAGGTACAGAAAGTCCAGGTCCCCGAAAATCTCAATGGCCTCCGCCGGAAGGCCCAGCTCCTCGAAGGTCTCCCGCAGGGCGCACTGCCGGGGCGTCTCCCCGGCCTCCATCCGTCCCCCGGGGAAGCACACCTCCCCGCTGTGGTGGTGCAGCTTCGCCGGGCGCACCTCATACAGAAGGCTCAGCCCCTCCGGCCCCTCCACCAGCGGCACCAGCACGGCAAATTCACCCCGCGCCTGCTGCAAGGACGGCCGGTGCTCTGCCAATTTCCGTCGCAGCGTCTCCTGGTCCATACAAACGCCCCCTTTCCCCCTCACTATACCACGTCCCGGGTCAAAGGAAAAGTAAAACCTAAAAAACAGCCGGAATTCACAAAAAGTTCTTGCAATCGGAAAAATCCGGGGATATAATGTGAAGGTTGAGAGATTTGCTATGCAAAAGCATAGCAAAAAATAGAATGTGCCATTCCCTCGCCCCTTCGGGGCAACCGGGAATGATGCACAAAACTTCATGCACAGAAGAGTTTGCCTGTTTTCGTGGTGCGCCGCACAGTGCATGAATTTTTATACCCAAAAGAAAGGGGTTTTTCCTTTGCAGAACGAAAAACTGAGAAACGTAGCCATTATCGCCCACGTGGACCACGGCAAGACCACCCTGGTGGACCAGATGCTCAAGCAGGGCGGCGTGTACCGCGAGAACCAGGAGACGGTGGAGCGGGTCATGGACTCCAACGATCTGGAGCGTGAGCGGGGCATCACCATCCTGGCCAAGAACACCGCCATCCAGTACGGCGACACCAAGATCAACATTGTGGACACCCCGGGCCATGCCGACTTCGGCGGCGAGGTGGAGCGCATCCTGAAGATGGTCAACGGCGTTATCCTGCTGGTGGACGCCGCCGAGGGCCCCATGCCCCAGACCCGCTTTGTGCTCAGCCGCGCCCTGGAGCTGGGTCACCGGGTCATCGTGGTGGTCAACAAGATCGACCGCCCGGACCAGCGCATTCACGAGGTCATCGACGAGGTGCTGGAGCTGCTGCTGGACCTGGACGCCACCCCGGAGCAGCTGGATTCCCCCATGCTGTTCTGCTCCGCCCGCCAGGGCATCGCCTCCTACTCCCCCGACGTGCCGGGCACGGACCTCAAGCCTCTGTTCGACACCATCCTCAGCTATATCCCCGCTCCCGAGGCGGACCTGGACCAGCCCTTCCAGATGCTGGTGTCCGCCATCGACTATAACGAGTTCGTGGGCCGCATCGCCATCGGCCGGGTGGAGCGCGGCGTCCTGAAGCAGAATCAGGAGATCGCCGTGTGCAACTATCACGACCCCGACGCCCCGGCCAAGAAGGCCAAGGCCGTGTCCATGTACGAGTTCCAGGGCCTGGGCAAGCAGCCCATCACCGAGGCCACCGCCGGCAACATCATCGCCATGTCCGGCATCGGCGACATCACCATCGGCGACACCATCTGCGCCCCCGACTGCGTGGAGCCTCTGCCCTTTGTGAAGATCTCCGCCCCCACCATGGAGATGACCTTCTCCGTCAACGACTCCCCCTTCGCCGGCCGCGAGGGCAAGTTCGTCACCTCCCGCCAGCTGAGGGACCGCCTGTTCCGGGAAACGCTGAAGGACGTGTCCCTGCGGGTCACGGAGCTTGAGGGCGCCACCGACGCCTTCAATGTGGCAGGCCGCGGCGAAATGAGCCTGTCCATCCTCATCGAGACCATGCGCCGGGAGGGCTACGAGTTCCAGGTGTCTCCCCCCCGGGTCCTGTACCGCACCATCGACGGCAAGAAGTGCGAGCCCATTGAGCGTCTGGTGGCCGACGTGCCCAGCGAATGCGTGGGCGCGGTCATCGAGAAGCTGGGCTCCCGCAAGGGCGACCTGATCGAGATGACCCCTGTGGGCAGCCGCATGAAGCTGGAGTTCCTGATCCCCGCCCGGGGCCTGTTCGGCTATCGCAACGAGTTCCTGACGGATACCCGGGGCGAGGGCATCATGGCCTCTGTGTTCGACAGCTACGCCCCCTATAAGGGCGACCTGAACCGCCGCAGCACCGGCTCCCTGGTGTCCTTTGAAACCGGCGAGTCCGTCAGCTACGGGCTGTTCAACGCCCAGGAGCGCGGCGCTCTGTTCATCGGTCCCGGCGTCAAGGTGTACGAGGGCATGATCGTGGGCGTGTCTCCCAAGCAGGAGGACATCACCGTCAACGTCTGCAAAAAGAAGCAGATGACCAATATGCGGGCCGCCGGCTCCGACGAGGCCCTGCGCCTGGTGCCTCCCCGGAAGCTGAGCCTGGAGCAGTGCCTGGAGTTCCTGGCCGATGACGAGCTGCTGGAGGTCACCCCCGAGAATCTGCGTATGCGCAAGACCATCCTCAATCACGAAAAGCGCATGAAGGCCACCCACGGCGGCAAGAAAAAGTAAATCATTGATGAGGATGAGTAAGAAACGGCGTCCGCTTTTGGATAAAGGCGGACGCCGTGAGACTGTCAAAAAATAGGATTGCCTCTGCCTTCGGAAAGGAAGATAGTTACGAAAGAAACCCATCAGGGGTGTCTTTCGTTTTCAATCACCGCATTTTCAGAACTTTCATGAAAGTTTTGAAAATGCTTTTTCAGCTTGTCAAAAAGGATTTTTGACAAGCTGACGGCGTCCGCCTTTGGATAAAGGCGGACGCCGTTTTTGCCCTTTCTGATTGACAGGGCAAAAGTTGCTATGTTATTCTGGACGGGAGAAAGCGCCCTGCGTGCTATGGGCGGGGTACGGAGATGGAGGCGGTTGATTTGCATTTTCCCCGGCTGAAAAACGCCCTTCTGTGCAGGGTCATGGTCTATGTGGTGGTTTTGGGCGGCTTCCTTGCCCCCATCTTCCTTGTACTTCGTCTGGAATTTCTTCCCGATGTTGTGAAAACCCTTGTCACACTGGGCCTTATTGTGGGACTGATCGTCTATATTTTGAAGAACCTCCTTCTGCTTATGAGCCTGGATATGTTTTTGGGGATGCTGCATTGCCGCAACAAGGCCAGAAAGCGGTTCACACTGCCGCGTACCTTTTCCGTTCCGGCGGTGGAGCGCAGCATTGCTCGCTTCGGCAGGAAATGTCAGCCGCTTGCCCTTTCCCCGCAGCCCGATCTGCTGCAATATCAAAGCAGGTATCCCATAACGGTGTATGCCAGCGGCATTGAAAAAATCATTGCCGTGTATCACACGGAGCGACTGAGCATGGGCCGGTATTACGACATATTCCGTTCCGGTGCGGCCAACGCCAAAAGACTCAAGGGTGCGAGAGGGCACCGTATGCTTGACCGCACCCAGAAAAAAGCGCCTATAAACCAGGTGGTTGTGATCCTGATACTTGCCGATCAGGTGGAGGAGGGCCTCCGCGGCCAGCTGTTCGACGTGGTCCGCAGGGAAGCGGGGGACGGATTCGACACGGCGTTGCTGCCATGTGTTGTGGATCTGGAAAAGCGCATCTGTACCTTCGACAGCGAACGGATTCCCTACACGGGATTCCGGTATCCGGCCAAGAATCGTGGCATCCGGCTTATCCGTCGGTATCTGTTCCGCGGCCGCTTCCCCTATTCCAGCTCGCCGGATATACTGGACTCTGTCTGGAACCAGGAGCTGAGCCCTGAGAACAGCCTGTGGGACTTATGGCGCATGACAAGGCGTATTTTCATTCAGGAGGGCAGGGGGGCAAAAAAACGGTTTGGCAAAATGAAACACCGGGACATCCTGCTGGAGGACGGGCTTCTCTATCTGAAATGGGAGGAGTGCGGCCTTGTGGCCGCAGTGGAGCTGCATGAGGAATCCCGGGTCGCCGCAGTGAATGCCATCGTTTCCTGGAGCTATCCCAAAAGCAATCTGATCGCCAAGGACACCGTCAAGCAGATCAAGAGCCTAATCAGCACCTATTTTGCGGAGCAGGGGTATACGGTAACATATACCCTGCCAGAGTAACTGTTCAAAGGGCGTTTTCCGCATATGAAAGGGGGTCCCGCCGGATGGCGGGACCCCCTTTTGTTCAGCGCTTACCTGAACGATCAGGCTTTCTCAGCTGTTGCGCTTTTTGCGGGACACGATGACCAGCACCACAGCCAAAGCGGCAGCGCACACCAGGACGATGATCCACATGGTGGTGTTGCTCTCGTCGCCGGTCTTGACGCCGGGCTGGGTGGGCTGGTAGCCGGGATCGGCTGCGCCGCAGTCGGTGCACTTGCCATCCTTGTAGTGATGGCCGGTGGCGTCGATGACCATGGTCTCCACCTCACCGCAGCCGGTGCAGGTGCGGGTCTTTTCGCCGGGCTCGGTGCAGGTGGGCTGGGTGGTGACGATCCACTCGCCGAAGGTATGCTCATGGGCGGTGCAGACCACGTCGTTGCGGTCGCGGACGCGGATGCGGGGAGCCATGGGGGTGCCGTCGGCCAGGACGAAGGTGTTGTCATAGGAGGCCAGGCCCGTGGCGGAGATCTGGCAGCCCACGGACAGGTTCGCCACATCGTAGGAGGTGGTGATATAGCCGTCGATGAACACGCGGGCGATCTTGCCCTCGCTGTCGCGGACCAGGATGGTCTGGACCAGGCCGTCGGCCATCTCATAGCCGGTGACGTAGCCGTTCAGGGTCACCAGCTGGCCCAGGACGGAGCCGTCGTTGATCTGGGTGGAGGTGACGGCTCTGGGAGTGACGGGAGTGGTCTCACCGATCTTCTCAATGGAGGAAACCTGCAGCTCGTTCTCGCCCTGATAGGTCTCCGTCACACCGGTGACGCGGACCACGTCGCCGATCTTGAAGTCGCCGGCCACGGGGAAGCAGTTGATGCCGCCGGTCTCATCCTGAACATAGATGCAGTCGAAGAAGGCGGTGGCCTTGTCATAACCGGAGGCGTTGGAGGTCACGACACCCTCAATGGTGTACTTGTGACCGGCCTCGGTCTGGGCCTGGACCGTGGCAATGTCGGTGATCTTCACGGGGTTGATGCGGCCCAGCAGGTTCTCGCAGATCTTGTAGTTGGAGTAGTTCTTCTCGGAGCCGTTGTCACTGATGGTGGCCTGGACCTCGAAGTTGGACATGAAGGCCGCGCCGGACACGATGATCAGACCCTTGCCCTCCAGCTGCTCGCTGGCCATGGCCAGCAGACGGCTGTCGTTTTCGGCATAGGCGTACTTGGGCACGTTGGCGCCGCCCAGGCCGTCCTTATCCACGTCCACGGAATAGGTGGTGGGATGGGTGTACACCACCGGAGTCACCGTAGCGGGCAGGGCAGAGGTGGGTTTGCCGTCTGCGTCCACGGCATACACGGAGGCGCCGCCATAGTGGCTGAATACCTCGGTGTACAGGCGGTCATAGGGGTGAGCGGGGTCCACCTCCACGCCGTCGGTCAGGAAGCTCTGACCGTAGGTGTTGAAGTACAGACGCCACTTGTCCACGCCGTCGGCTGCGCTGCGGACATCGTCATAGGTGGCATCGTCCGCAATACGCAGGCTGGAGCCCAGGGCCTGGAGCACCTCGTTCTGGGTGGCGGCCATGTGCTTGATGGCGGGATTGTTCTGGATCACGTCATAGTTCTCGTAGTTATCGCTCCAGCCGGCCAGGATCACGGTGCCGCCGCCGGCGTTGAAGGCGGTAATGGCCGCCAGCTCCGCGGCGCTGTAGGTCCGGGGATCGGTCTGGGCGTCCGCCAGGCGGCGGGAGGGGGCGGTGAGGATCAGGGCCTTGAACTTGGGATTGGAGCAGGCGGCGATCAGATCGTCGCTGGTCTTCAGCTCCACGGTGCGGACGTTGTACTTGCCCGCCAGGTTGCCGAAGTTGCCCATGGAATCCTTGTAGTTACCGGCCACATACTCGTTGTAGTGGGAGGCGTCGATGCCGATATACACCAGGTCGTCGGCATTCAGCACGTCCAGGGTAATGTCCTTGGTGAACACATACTCCTTGCCGTCCTGCTCCAGCACCACGGTGGCGGTGACCTTATAGACCCGGGCGGTATCGAAGGAGATATCATAGCTCAGGTCCAGGGTGCCGCTGGCAGGAACGGTGCCCGCGTCGGTGGCGGAGGTCAGCACCTGGCTGCCCACGGCATAGGTGATGGACTTGATCCTGGCGTCGGTGCTCTCGCTGTTGAACAGGGTGGTGGTAACGGTCATCTTTTCGCCGGTGACGGGAGTGGAGGTGCCGCAGGTCACATCGGAGATGCCCAGCTTCAGGGTCTCGCCCACCCACACGGGAGCGGTGACCGCCAGGTCGCCGTCACCCTGGGTGACGCGGATGTAGTAGTAGCTGTAGTCGGGGTCCAGGGTCACGGACAGGTCGCCGGTGGCCAGGACAGCGGGATCATCCCAGGTATAGGCGGTCTTGCCGGAGTTGACAATGACCTCCACCTTGGAGATGGAATCGCTGGCGTCGGGGTCGTTGACGGTAACATGGATGTCCAGCTTCTCGGGGACCTCGGTGAGGCTGCTGCCCAGGAGCATGCCGTTGACGGTGTAGCCGATCTCCAGGTTCTTGTCCTCGGTGGCGTACATACGCATGGCGCGCAGCGCGTCGTAGATGCCCTCCTCGGAGAAGTCGTCGGTGAGGATCACGTCGCGGGCGTCGTTGGCGTTGCCCCAGCGGCCCTTGTGGTTATCCTGGTTGTTGGTGGGAGCCAGGTGCCAGCCCTTATCCAGCGCCATGGTGTAGTACTCATAGCTGGGATAATAGCCGCCGGCGCCGATCTGGCCCTCGCCGTTGCCGGCCTCCACCATGTACATGCGGCTGTCGATGACGGGATCCCAGAAGGCGAAGTCACCGAAGGTGCCGAAGGTGTTGCCGGGGTGGTTGAACTGGCTGAGGCTGTCTGCGCCCTCCTGCTGGCTCAGCAGGGCATAGTAGGCGCGCATACCGGCATAGTCGGTCTTGTTGTTCAGGGTGGTGTTGTTGCGGGAGACGATACCGGGGGTATTGAAGGTGTTGATGTGGCCGGGACCGCCGGACCAGGTCATCTCGAAGCCGGCCAGAGCCACCAGGGAGCCGGCGTTGGCCTCGTTGAAGGCGGCCACGGCGGAACGGTAGCTGTTCCAGGTCTCCTGGCTGTAGGGGGTGGCCAGGCTCATGTCATACAGAGCGCCCTCGGGGTTGGCCGCGCCGCTCTTGTCGAAGTAGTTGGAGTGGTCGGTGAAGGCCACAAACTGCACGTTGGCGCTGTCGGGCAGGTTCTTCACATAGCTCAGAGCGGACTCCAGAGAGCCTGCGCCGTCGGAATACTGGGTGTGGCTGTGCAGCTGACCGAAGTACAGCTGATACCGGGACTCGCCCACGGTGAAGAACCAGCTGAAGGAAGCGGATTTGCCGTCGGCGCGGGTGACGGTGACGGTAACATTGGTGCGGCCGTCGGTCATGTCGGCGGCGGGGGTATAGGTGAGCCTGCCATCGGCGTACACGGCGTTGACCTTCCGGCCGTTGACGGTCATCTCCAGGGTGGGATCCTCACCGGCGTTGATGATCTCGGCGGAGATCACGGGCCGCTTGTCGCTGCCGGTCTGGCTGCCCTTCAGGGGGGTCACAGCCCCAATGGAGGGCTCGTCCACCACGGTGACCACCAGGCTGCCGGAATAGGACGCGCCGGAGGCGTTGGTGACGCGGACGGTGAGGGTCACCTGATCGGACCCGGCCAGCATGGCGGCGGGGATATTGGCGGTGTAGTTCTTGCCGTCGGCGGTGTAGTCGGTGATGACACCGGCGGCCTTGCCGTCCACCAGGATCTCCAGCTTGGAAACGGCCTTGACATCGTTGACGGTGAAGGTCAGGGTATAGTCCTGACCGGCCTTCACGGTGTCGGCGGAGGTGAACACCACGGCGGGATCGTTGACCACGCCGCCGTCCAGCTTCACACTGTCGGCCACACCATAGAAGAAGAAGGAATAGATGGTGTAGTCGGTGACGTTGTACATGCTGTAGGTCTTATAGCTGTCGCTGTAATACTCCAGATACTGGCTGTACCGGCCGTTGAACTTGGCGGTGCGGCTTTCCATCTGATAGCCGCCCACGCCGCCGGAGCAGGGCTCCACGGTCCAGTCGGCGTCGTCGCTGGCGGTGAGGGAATAGAAGGCGTTGTTGCCGGTGCCGTTGGAGCACAGATAGCCGTAGGTTTCGTTGCGGAAGCGGTAATACTCGCCGCTGCGCTCCACGGTGAACACCACGCCGCCGTTTTCGGGGATGGCCTTGCCGTTGGCCACCTGGGCGGAGACACTATTGATGGCGGGGCTGTCGGTGTTGTCATTCTGCTGGGCCAGGACGCCCTGGGCATTCTGGTTGAACAGCACCACCTGCGCACCCTCCTGGGGCAGGCTGCCGGCGGGCTGGTCCATCTCGTCGCCTACCAGATAGAGCTGCTGGGCAAACAGAGCCTCGTTGCTGCCGATGGTGCCGAAGGCACTCCAGTTGTTCTTCTCGGCATACCACTCCAGATAGCTGCTGCGGCCTACGTTCTTGATATAGTAGCAGCCCTCGGTGGCAGCCTGCTCCAGTGTCCAGGCGGTGTGGGCCTTGTCCAGGGGAGTGCTGGAGTATTTTTCGTCCATGGACAGCTTCTTGCCCTCGGCGGTGGAGAAGGTATAGCTGCCATCGTCGTTGACGCCCACGGTCCAGATGTCCGCCTCGGCAAAGCCGGACAGCTTCCCACCGGTGAGGGTCACGTCGGTGCCCTTGTTATAGAAGCCGGTGTACTCCGTGGACAGGGCCTTCAGGTTGGCGGGGTTATAGATGACCACCTGGTCACCGTTCTTCAGGGGAGCGGTGGGATCATCAGGCTGACCGGGCTGGTCAGGCTTCTGGGTGTCTACCACCAGATAAAGCTGCTGGGCAAACAGAGCCTCGTTGCTGCCGATGGTTCCGTAGGAGCTCCAATTGTTCTTCTCGGCGAACCACTCCAGATAGCTGCCGCGGCCCACGTTCTTGATGTAGAAGCAGTCCGCCGTGGCGGCAGCGCTGAGCTCCCAATCCACATTGGCCTTGTCCAGGGGGGTGCTGCTGTAGCTGGTGTCCATGGACAGCTTCTTGCCCTCGGCGGTGGAGAAGGTATAGGCGCCGCTCTCGGTGCGGTTCACGGTCCACAGCTCTGCATCCGTGTAGCCGGTGAGCTTGCCACCGGTCAGCTCCACATCCACGCCCGTGTTATAGAAGCCGTTGTACACGGAGGACAGAGCCTTCTTGTTGGCGGGGTTGAACACCACCACCTTGTCGCCGTTCTGCAGGGTGGTCAGATCGGTGACGATGCCGCTTTCCCGGGCGGGAACGGTGCTGAGCTTATACAGGGCCACGGGCTGCTGATTCTCGCTCTTATAATAGCGGAACCGGGTGCCGTTGGTGGCGGCTGCGTTATACTGCAGCGTGGTGTTGTTGCTGGCGATCTTCACATTACCATCAGCGAAGGTGATGGTGTTGAGCTCCGGAGTGGAGCCGGTGATGATCTTGTTCTTGCCGGACTTGCCGGAAATGTACTTTCCGCTGGCGGACTGAATGGACCAGCCGCCGGTCATGGGCGCGATGGTGAACGCGTACTTGGCGTAATCACCAACGATCTTGCCGTCGGTGATGGTCACGTCCACCTTGTTGCCCTCCTTGTCCAGGGCGGACAGGGAGCCGTCCATGATCAGGCTGCCCTTTTCATAGACGATCAGGTATTGACCGGACCAGTCCTCCTGTGCCTCGGTGACCTTTTCCCAGGTCCCGGACGCAGGCTCTGCCGCGAATACCGACACCGGCAGCAGGGAAACCAGCATGACCAGTGACAGCAGCGCAGACAGAAGTCTGGTGCGAACAGGTGTTTTCATCAAGCTATTACCTCCTTTAATTTCTCCCGGAGCTTCCCGCCCCACAGGTATTTTCATTGTAACATACGCTTCTGTCAGTTTCCAGCTTTATTTGCATATTTGACACAAATTTTGCTAATATGTGCACAAGGCATGGATGATTGCACAAAGCCCTGCTTGACAAGGGGGGCGCAACTTGCTATGCTGGTGTCACCAATTGCCGAAAGGACCGGTATATATGAAGAAAAAAACGAAGGGGCCCGGCCCTGCCGCCTGGATGCGGGAGAATAAATGGACGTGCATCGTGCTGGCGGCGGCGCTGGCGGTGATGGTGGCGGCGGGG
>ERZ779885.2929-NODE-2929-length-15050-cov-4.289763_pt1 | contig 15050 bp, 7 predicted proteins | sample MGYA00511554_ERZ779885 | MGnify/ENA primary metagenome ERZ779885 (study PRJEB29588, sample SAMEA2160998) | human gut metagenome | biome: human gut; feature: human-associated habitat; material: faeces | place: Denmark | collected 2008/2010 ... | reverse complement strand
AATCGTGTTCAGCAAAGGCTTCCACGATTCCTGGGTTTCATCTCCATTGCGTAATAAGTGAATCTATGACAATTCTTTTCGTCCGGTCGCTCATTCTACTTTGCCGGCTTTGCCCTTCTGAGTATTCCATAATAAAAAGGGCAGGAATTTCTGCTGTGGGAAGTGGGCGGATTATTTATGTAGAAATAAAAGAACGAAAGTTCAGTCAAAAGATTATATGACACAGAAATGAACGAAAATTTAAGAAAATCTAAATAGTATTTCCAACTGTTTTCCAGTATACTGAAACTATGATTGGATATCGGAACGCAAGTTACGGGGCGATGGTATTGTGCGATAACTTAGAGGGACAAAGTGTATATAGAAAGTGCTGCGGCTTCCTTATTGAGGCAATGGAGAGGAAACTCAGGAATCGTGGAAGCCTTTGCTGAACACGATTCCCGCTTTCAGAGGTTCCTCGGAATGGTTTGCCGAAGGGAAGCCGCAGCACTTTCTATATACACTTTGTCGGACTAACTTCAACAAACTTTTACACCTTAAAAGTAGAATGATGAGGAGGGAATGAAAATGAATGTAAATGGGAATTTCAAAGACAATCTGATGGGGAAGAAAAAGGTGATTTTCATCATCTGCCTTATTTTTGCAGTCGCTCTGATTGCCGCAATCCTGCACATGGTTTCAGGAGGGGGAAAGGATTCCGCGAAGAATATCCTCTACGCGGATAAGGTCAGCGTGATCACCGGAAACGGAAGCGGAACCGTGAACCGCTTTGCAGGCGTTGTGGAGGCGCAGGATACTTTGAAAATCTCACTTTCAGAAGGACAGAAAGTGAAAGAGATTTTCGTGGAAAAAGGGCAGGAAGTGGAGCCTGGGACGAAACTCTTTGAATATGATACAGAGGAGCTTGCGATGACACTGGAGCAGGGAAATCTGGAACTGGAAAAGATAGGAAACAGTATTTCCAATCTGAATTCACAGATTGCGGCCTTAACGACAGAGAAAAAGAATGCACCGGCAGGTGAGCAGCTTTCTTATACAACGCAGATTCAGGAGCTGCAGACGAATGTAAAACAGGAAGAATATAATTATAAAGTAAAAGAACTGGAAGTGAACCGGACGAAGAAGAGTCTGGAATCATCCACGATGACATCCACGATTGCAGGAATTATCCAGGAGATCAATCCGGATCCTGATTATGATGATTACAGTGGAGAAAAGCAGGCATTTATGAGCATTCTTTCTACCGGAAAATACCGAATTAAGGGAAAAATCAGTGAACAGAATATCGGTGAGCTTCAGCCGGGAATGGATGTGACGGTGCGGGCAAGGAATAACCAGGAGGAGATCTGGAAGGGATCTGTGGATGTGATCGACACAGAAAAACCGGAGAGCAGTTCACAAAGCGAGATGTATTCCGGTTCGGATTCTTCTGCCCGGGCAACTAAATATCCATTTTATGTAACGCTTGAAACCAGTGATGGTCTGATGCTGGGACAGCATGTATATATCGAGCCTGGAACCGGAGTAAATACAGAGGGATTACATCTGATGACTGCTTATATTGTAGATGCAGACGGGAAAGAGCCTTACGTTTGGGTAGCAAATAAAAAGGACAGACTGGAAAAGAGAAATGTAAAGCTTGGTGCTTATGATGAGGAGCAGGATACATGGGAAATCACAGAAGGACTGAAAGAGACGGATTACATTGTCTGGCCGGATGGAGAATGTAAAGAAGGAGCAGCCGTTCAGAAGAACGAAAATGTACAGGCAGGAGGCATGGAAGAGGGGGAATAAAGGATGACTTTTCAAAAAAGAAATAAGAAAAAAATTCTTCAGATCGGGATTGCTTTGGTTGTCTGTGTATGTTTCATTGGAGGCGGCACTTTATTTGCAATGAAAAAAAGTGAAAAAGCGGTCAAGGTTGCACCGGTAGCCAGTATGAGTAATGGTGGATGGTATTCAGAATCGGATATTTATGATTATGCGAAGGTGCAGGCAGGTGCGAGCCAGGACATTTACCATGATGATACCCTTACGATCAAGGAGATTTATGTCAAATCAGGGGATACGGTGAAGATCGGCGATCGTCTGGTTGCCTATGATACTACGCTTGCAGGACTTGAGCAGGAAATGAAGCAGATGGAGATTCAGGGGATTGAACTGAATATTCAGAATCAAAAGGCAGAATTAGAGCAGCTGAAAAATGCAAAGATTGTTTCGTCTGTTGAAAGAAGCCAGGATGAGCTGCGGAAAATGACTGCAAAAGGAACCAGACCTGGAATAATACGGACTGCGGATGCAAAGAAAAATGAAGGGGAAAATCCGGATACTTCCGAAAATCCTGAGCAGCCGGAGACACCAGAAAATCCGGAAGGACCGGAAAAACCATCAATCGGGAAGCCGTTTCCGGAAGAACTGAAGGATAAGATCATTTATAAAGAGATTACAAAGGACGCTGCTCCTTATAATGAAGATGGAGATGGAACAAAAGAAAAGCCGTATCGCTATCTTTGTGCGCCGGGAGCAACGGTAAATGCGGAGTTCATGCTGAAAATGCTGGAAGAGAGGGCAGTCTGTATCTTTGATGTAGTGGATCAGGAGAAGGAACCGACGCTTCTTTTATACTCCTGGACGCTGGACGGAAAGACCGGACAGGTAATAAAGCCCGAAAATCCGGAACAGCCGGGGACACCGGAAGAGCCGAAAATTCCGGACGAACCGGATAATCCTGGTGGATATGAGGAGCCGGATCCGGGAGATGCAGATGGAATGACCAGGGAAGAGCAGGCAAAGCAGATCCAGGAAAAAGAGCAGAAGATCAAGGATCTGGATCTGGAAAAGCGAACAGCACAATTGGAATTGAAAAAGCTGGATAAAAAAGTAAATAATGGTGTTGTAAAGAGTACAGTAGAGGGAACGGTAAAAGCTGTACTTGACGAAGAAGAGGCAAAGCTGGAAAATAAACCGGTTATATCTGTGACCGGAAAAAATGGTTGTTATGTAATCGGAGGGATTGCCGAAAGCAGCTATGATAAATTAAAAGAGGGTATGACTGTGATGGTGACTTCCTGGAATACGGGGAACTCTTATGAGGCAACGATCACCAGTATCGGTAATTCACCGGTTGAAAGTATGAAGAGCAGCGAGAATCCTAATATGTCCTACTATCCGTTTACTGCAGTGGTTGAGAAAGATGCAGATCTTTCATCTGGCGATGGTGTCAGTATTTCCGTAGACGGACTTTCGGGTGACAATGGGAATTCGATTTACCTGGAACAGATGTTCATAAGAGAAGACGGAAACCGCTCCTATGTATACAAGAAAGGAAAACATGGAAGGCTGGAGAAGCAGTATGTAGAGGTTGGAAAAAATATGTACGGTTCCATGGAAATCGTTTCCGGACTTACCATGGAGGATGAGATTGCATTTCCGTATGGAAGAAATGTAAAAGAGGGTGCGAAGACAAAGACAGTGGAGTCATTGTATGATTATAATTAATGAGGGGGTGAGGAGATGCTTGAAGATATCAGGCTGGCATTTCAGGGAATCTGGAGTCATAAGCTGCGGTCTGCGCTGACGATGCTTGGTATTATTATCGGAATCGGATCGATCATTGCAATTGTTTCAACGATCAAAGGAACCAATGAGCAGATCAAGAAAAATCTGGTTGGCGCGGGAAATAATGCGGTCAATATCCAGCTTTATCAGGGAGACTGGACACTGGATCTGTCTTATCAGGAGGTTCCGGATGGAATACCGGAGATTTCAGATCAGGTACTTGGTGAGATCCAGGCACTGGATGAGGTGGAAAGTGCAGCCCTTTATCACAGACGGAATGAATATGATGCTGTATATGCAGGCAGTCAGAAGCTGGCAAGCTGTAATATTTTTGGAATAGATTCCAATTATCTGGATGCCTATGGATTTCAGATCACAAAAGGGCGTGGCTTTTCCGAAAAAGATTTTACTGCAAACCGAAAAGTTGTGCTGCTTGATAAAACGACAGCCACAGCTCTATTTCCGGATGGAAATGTGATTGGAAAGATTATTGAGGTTAAAGGGGAGCCATTTACGGTGATCGGTATGATGGCGAGAAAAGAAAATTCGCAGCCGGTGATCAATTCGATGGAAGACTATTATCGTTATGTATCCACGGATGGAAGCGGAACGATCTGTATTCCGGATACACTGTGGCCGATTATTTATCAGTACGATGAACCGCAGAATCTGGTTGTCCGCGCGACAAGCACAGATGAGATGACTGCGGCAGGAGAAAAGGCGGCAGATATCCTGAACAGTTACCTGACCGTGTCTGATGAGACGATAAAGTATAAAGGGGAAGATCTTCTGAAACAGGCGAACCAGATCCAGGAGATCAGCAGCTCGACGAACCAGCAGCTGCTCTGGATTGCAAGCATTTCACTTCTGGTTGGCGGGATCGGTGTTATGAATATTATGCTGGTGTCTGTGACAGAAAGAACGAGAGAAATCGGTCTGAAAAAGGCACTGGGGGCAAGAAAAAGAAGGATCCTGACGCAGTTTCTGACGGAAGCGGCAGTACTTACCCTTCTTGGAGGTCTGATCGGTGTGGTAGGAGGGATTGCGCTTGCCTATATTATTTCCGCAGTCTCGGCAGTTCCGGTGGCAATCAGCGGAGTGTCTATTCTGGTCGGAGTAGTATTTTCCACATTGATCGGAATTATTTTCGGACTCCTTCCGTCGGTGAAGGCGGCGAAGATGAATCCAATCGATGCACTGAGAAGTGAGTAGGTTTATGTAGAGAAGAATTATTTGTCGGATCCAAGATTGCAGATAAATGGATAGTATCTGTTCTACAGGAAAGTGGCGTGCCTTACTGGCACGCCATTTTTAAAAATTCTTCCATTGCCCTTGTCTGGTAGCGACCATTTTTCCAGTAGAACCGGATGTCACGGCTGCTTTCGCCTGCAGGAAGCTTATAGTACACCACATCAGAGGTAAGAGGTACTTTTGAGAGCATGATATCTCCGATAAAAGAGATCCCCATGCCGGAGCAGGTGATGTTGTAAGAAGTCATCTGCTGATCCATTTCCAGGATGATATTTGGTTCAAAGAGATTGTTCTGGCAGATCATACGGGCACGTTTTCCAGTGTCGTTTTCCGGTTTCAGCATAATAAAAGGCTCACTTTTAAAGCGTGTCAGAGGAACGGGAGGACAGGATTCTTCCAGAAATTTTTTGCTCAGGATATCTTCTACAGGAAGCTGATAGGAGCGCAGCGTATTATTGATCGGGAATGCTCCCGGAACAGCAAGGATCAGGTGCTCTTCCTGAAATTTACGGTAGCCGTAGATGGTGGCATCCAGAACACTGCTGTCCAGCATCAGATCCAGCTGCCCGTGTCGCAGCATACGGGCAAGATTGGCAGTGGTTTCTTCAATCAGGCTGATCTGGATCAGAGGATATCTGCGGGCAAAATCCGCGATCAGCGGAGGCAGGATCCAGGAGGAAAACAAGTTGCTTCCTCCGAGGGTGAGTGTTCCTTTTTTTAGATCGCCCCAGTCGTTTGCAAATCCTTCAAATTCATTCTGGATACTTTTTATTTTTTCTACCGCTTTGATATACTGTACCCCACATTCGGTAAGGGAAAGTGGTTTGGTACTCCGGTCAAAGATCGGATATCCGATGTGATGCTCGACACGCTTTACGTTGGCACTGAGTGAAGGCTGTGAGATAAATAACTTCTCAGCCGCCTTGGAAAAGCTTTTTTCCAGATAAACTTCATAGACATATTCCATTCCCTGAAACATAGGTATTCTCCTTTGACATAGTTTTAAAATTATAGTTACTATAAAAATATATGTATTAGATTATATTGTAACACAGAGCTATAATGAAAACAACAAAGGCAATACGCCAGAGAAAAATGGAAAATCGAGGGATTTTGAGATGGAAAATGGAAAAGAAAACAAGACAGGTTATCGTGTAGAACAGGATTCAATAGGGGCAAAAGATATTCCGGGAGATGTATATTACGGGGTACAGTCACTGCGTGCTGCGGAGAATTTTCGTATTACCGGGCTGAATATGCATCCGGAGATCATCAACAGTCTTGCGTACATAAAGAAAGCATCTGCGATCACCAACTGCGAGAGTGGGATTCTGGAAAAGAAAAAGGCAAAAGCAATCGTACAGGCATGTGATGAAATCCTTACAGGAAAATTGCATGAGTACTTTATCGTAGATCCGATCCAGGGAGGTGCGGGTACTTCTCTGAACATGAATGCAAACGAAGTCATTGCCAACCGTGCGATTGAGATTCTTGGCGGGAAAAAGGGAGATTATTCAGCAGTAAATCCGAATGATGATGTAAACTGCGGACAGTCCACAAATGATGTTATTCCGACAGCTGGCAAGATGACTTCACTCAGACTTCTTCAGAATCTGAAAAAAGAACTGCTCAGACTTCATGGAGCGCTCTGCAAAAAGGCAGAGGAATTTGACCATGTGATCAAAATGGGACGCACCCAAATGCAGGATGCAGTTCCGATCCGTCTGGGTCAGGAATTTCAGGCATATTCCGATGCCATCATGCGTGATATCCACCGTATGGATAATGCGATGGACGAGATGCGTACCGTCAACATGGGTGGAACGGCAGTCGGAACCGGAATCAATGCAGATGAAGCCTATGTAAGCCGCATTGTTCCGAATCTTTCAAAAATATCTGATATTCAGTTTGTCCAGGCTTTTGATCTGATCGATGCAACCCAAAACCTGGATCCGTTTGTGGCAGTATCCGGTGCAGTGAAAGCGTGTGCAGTCACACTTTCCAAGATTGCCAATGACCTGCGTCTGATGTCATCCGGACCAAGAGCCGGATTTGGTGAGATCAACCTTCCGGCAAAGCAGAATGGTTCTTCGATCATGCCAGGAAAAGTGAATCCGGTCATCCCGGAAGTAGTGAACCAGGTCGCATTTAACATCATTGGAAATGATGTGACGATCACGATGGCAGCAGAGGGTGGACAGCTGGAACTGAATGCGTTTGAACCGATCGTATTCTACTGTCTGTTCCAGTCGATCGATACACTTGCATATGCAGTGCAGACTTTTATTGACAACTGTGTGACAGGAATCACAGCCAATGAAGAGAGATGCCGTCAGCTGGTAGAGAACAGCATCGGCGTAATTACTGCAATCTGTCCGCATGTAGGCTATGAGAAAGCAGCGGAGATTGCGAAAAAAGCAATGAAGACAGGGGAATCCATCCGTAATCTGATCCTCAGAGAAGGTCTTTTAAGTGAAAAAGAGATGGAAACCGTTCTGGATCCGGTCAATATGACAGAGCCAGGTATTTCGGGAAAAGAACTTCTCAGAAAATAAAGAATAAAATTTTTCTAAAAGACATGATTTTCTCCTTTTAAGGGTGTACAATGAAACATACGCGTTTCATGAGTTACAACTTAAAAGGAGAATTTTTATGCTTCAAATTCAACATATCTGCAAAGAATACCGTACAGGTACGCTGGTACAGAAGGCACTGGATGATGTAAGCCTGAATTTCAGGGACAATGAATTTGTTGCGATCCTGGGACCGAGTGGTTCGGGAAAGACGACGTTTCTTAACATCATCGGTGGACTGGATCGGTACGATAGTGGTGATTTGATCATCAACGGGATTTCTACGAAAAAATATAAAGACAGAGACTGGGATTCCTATCGAAATCATACAATTGGTTTTGTATTTCAGAGTTATAATCTGATTCCACATCAGACGGTGCTTGCCAATGTGGAGCTGGCACTGACTATTTCTGGGATCGGGAAGGAAGAACGGAAAAAGAGAGCGATTGAGGCTCTGAAAAAAGTTGGTCTTGGGGAGCAGTTGCATAAAAAACCGAGCCAGATGTCAGGCGGACAGATGCAGAGGGTGGCAATCGCCCGTGCGCTGGTCAATGATCCGGATATTCTGCTTGCTGATGAGCCGACAGGAGCGCTGGATACGGCGACCAGTGTGCAGGTTATGGAACTTTTAAAAGAAGTGGCAAAAGACCGGCTTGTTGTAATGGTTACACATAACCCAGAGCTTGCTGAAGAATATGCGACCCGTATCGTAACGCTCAAGGACGGAAAGATCCGTTCGGATACGGACGAATTTTATGTCAATGAAGCGGTCATGAAGGAGCCGGAGCATAAGAATATGGGGAAAGCTTCCATGTCATTTCTGACGGCTCTTTCCCTGAGCTTTAATAACTTAAAGACGAAGAAAGCAAGGACTCTTCTGACATCTTTTGCCGGTTCTATTGGAATTATCGGGATTGCACTGATACTGGCACTTTCCAACGGAGTCAATGCCTACATCAAGTCAATTGAAGAAGAGACTCTTTCCGAGTATCCGCTTCAGATCCAGAGTACCGGATTTGATATGACATCGATGATGGTAGGCAATATGGACAGTGGTTCGGGCAGTTCGGATAAGAAGGAGACAAAAAAAGACGGGGAAGTCAAGGTTATGCAGATGATGACCAATATGTTTTCCACGATGGACTCCAACGATCTGAAGTCTTTAAAAGAATATCTGGATGGAGGAAAAAGTGGAATTGAGGACTATACCAGTGCCGTTGAATATTCTTATAATATTTCACCAAGAATCTATCGGCAGAACAAGGATGGTTCCATTCGCCAGGTGAATCCGGACAAATCCTTTGAGTCGCTTGGAATCAGCTCTGGCGCAAGTACCAACAGTCTGATGTCATCGATGATGAGTACGAATGTTTTTTATGAAATGCCTAAGACGGAGGGGCTTTATGAGAACCAGTATGATGTGAAGGCGGGACGCTGGCCGCAGAATTATAATGAATGTGTACTGGTGCTGACTTCGGACGGAGGCATGAGTGATTTTCTCCTTTATACTTTGGGACTGCGGGATCAGATGGAACTGGATGAAATGATCCAGGAATTTATCAATGAAGAAGATGTGAACACTCCGGCAAATATCGGAACATATACCTATGAGGATATTATTGGAAAAACTTTTAAACTGGTCAATGTGTCTGACTGCTACGAATATGACAGCCAGTACGAGATCTGGAAGGATAAATCCGATAATAAGGAATATATGAAGAAACTCGTGGATCAGGGCGAAGAACTTAAAATCGTCGGAATCGTACAGGCATCGGAAGATGCAAATGCTTCCGCTCTGACACCGGGGATTGGCTATCCGCAGAGACTTACTGAGCATGTTGCGAAAGAGGCTGCAAAAAGTGAGATTGTAAAGGATCAGCTGAAAAATTCGTCAAAGAATGTATTTACCGGAGAACCGTTCGGGACGACAGAAGAGAAGAATGGACTGGATGCGGACAGCCTGTTTACGGTCGATGAAGATGCACTTCAGAAAGCATTTGGTTTTGATAACAGTGTACTTTCCGGTGGATTTTCCGGTGATCTGTTGTCGGCAGATTCCCTGAATCTGGAAAATGCATTCCGGATGGGTGAGGATTCTCTGGATCTGTCCGGGATGATAAATCTGGATCAGATCAGTCTTGACGTGTCCGGTATGCCACAGATGAATCTTGGCGATATGATCGGAAGCCTGGATCTTACCGTAAAACCGGGTGGAATGCAGAAGTTGTCTGAGAGTGTTATGGAAGGTTATCAGGAGTATGTGAAATTTCATCCGGAAGCAGATTATTCAAATCTGGCGAGAGATTTTATGGATTACCTGATGACGGATGAAGCGCAGAAGATCCTGAAAGATAATCTGCAGGAGATCATTGAGAGCACCGGTGGGTTTAAGATTACAATTGATCAGATGCAGGAGCTTGTACAGCGTGTGATGGAAGGATATCAAAAGTATGCTGCGGAAAAAGGATATACAGATCCGGATAAATTTGGAGAATACCTGGCGGAGTATTTACAGACCGAGGAAGCAAAAGAGATTATGAATGCCTGGCAGCAGGAGGTTTTTGGAGATACGGTGATAAATATTACTTCTGACCAGCTGAAAAAACTGACAAAAGAACTGGCGAGTAGTTATCCGGCATATGCTGCGGCGAATGGAAAAGCAGATCCGACCAAAATGGGAGATTATTTTCTGAACTACCTTGCTACAGCAGATGGAAAACAGCGTCTGATGAACGGGCTTTCCGAGGTGATCGATATGGATCAGCTGGAGAGCCAGTTAAGTGCGACAATGGGAAGTTACATGGCAAAGGCAATGGGAACTTATACCCGAGCAATTTCGGATGTGCTTGAGACACAGATCACTTCGGCAATGAATCAGATCGTCACTCAGATCACAGAAGAAATCGGGAACGCCATGCAGGCTGCCATGGGAAATGTGGGAACCCAGCTGCAGAACATGCTTGGAAGTTCGATGAAGATTGATACCGATGCATTTGCAAAGGCATTTCAGATGAATATGACAGAAGATGATCTGAAAGAGCTGATGACATCCATGACAATGAGCGCGACTGCTTCCTATGACAATAATCTGCAGAAGCTTGGATACGTGGATTTTGCGAACCCGAGTCAGATTTCCATATATCCGATGGATTTTGAGAGCAAGGAAAAAGTGGTGAAAATCCTGGATTCTTATAACAGCCGGATGGAAAAAGAAGGAAAAGAGGAACAGATCATCACTTATACCGATATAGTCGGAACACTGATGTCTTCCGTGACAAATATCGTGGATATCATCAGCTATGTGCTGATTGCGTTTGTGGCGATTTCCCTTGTAGTATCTTCAATTATGATCGGGGTTATCACCTACATCAGTGTACTGGAACGGAAGAAGGAGATTGGAATCCTGCGCGCGATCGGGGCATCTAAGAGAAATGTATCGCAGGTATTTAATGCAGAAACCGTTATCATTGGTCTGTGTGCCGGACTGATCGGAATCGGACTGTCACTGCTGCTTCTGATCCCTGGAAATATGATCATCCATGCGGTGGCAGATAATAACAAAATCAATGCATTTTTACCAGTGCTTCCGGCAATTGTGCTGATTCTTTTGAGTATCGGGCTTACCCTGCTCGGTGGAATTATTCCGTCAAGGAAAGCAGCAAAGAGCGATCCGGTGACAGCGCTTAGGACAGAATAAAAAAGAGAATGAGGGAAAAGGAAAATGGATAAAGAGAAAAATACAGAAGCAGTGAGTGAGGAAAATATTTACTGTCTGAATGGAAGAGTGCCGGTAAAAAAGGCGATTCCGTTCGGACTCCAGCATGTTCTGGCAATGTTTGTGTCGAATCTGGCACCGGTGCTGATCGTGTGCAGTGCGGCATTTGTGAGAGGATCGGAGAATCACTTAAGTGCTGCGGAAATTACGCAGCTTCTGCAGTGCGCGATGTTTGCAGCGGGGATCGGGACCTGTCTGCAGCTTTACCCGGTATGGAAGATTGGCTCCAGGCTTCCGATTGTTATGGGAGTCAGTTTTACCTTTCTTGGTAGTCTGCTGATGATCTGTACCAATCCGGAACTTGGATATGAAGGGATGGTTGGTGCGGTGATCGCCGGAGGTATTTTCGAGGGACTGGTAGGAATGAGTGCCAAATACTGGAAACGGTTCCTGACACCGGTAGTATCGGCATGTGTGGTGATTGCGATTGGGCTTTCCCTCTTGTCGGTAGGAATGGATTCCTGGGGCGGTGGAAACGGAGCAGAAGATTTTGGAGCGTGGTATCATCTTCTGGTCGGATTTTTCACACTGGTTGTGTGTCTGGCTGCCCGTTATCTGTTAAAAGGTGTATACAAAAACCTGAACGTACTGGTTGGTCTGGTCTGTGGGTATCTTCTGTCCATTATATTTACTGTGGCAGGGATTGCACCGATGGTTGATTTTTCAGGAATTACAAAGACGATCGAGCAGGTTGGTGTATTCAGCCTTCCCAAGCTTGTATTTTTTACTTCCCATAAACCGGTTTTTGATCTGGGAGCATTCTTTACTATTGCAATTGTATTCCTGGTATCGGCAGCGGAGACAACGGGTGCAACTACTGCAGTGTGTACCGGTGCACTTGGACGGGATATCAAGATGGAGGAACTGCAGGGGTCTCTTGCCGTGGATGGATTTTCCAGTGCGATTTCAGGATGCTTTGGATGTCTGCCGCTTACTTCTTTCAGTCAGAATATCGGGCTCGTCACTATGACGGGAGTTATCAACCGTTTTACTATTCTGATGGGGGCTTTGATTTTGATCCTTGCTTCTCTGTTCCCGCCACTTGGAGCTTTTTTCAATTCGCTTCCGCAGGCGGTACTTGGAGGATGTACGGTTATGATGTTCGGATCGATCATGTATGAAGGAATTAAGATGCTCAAAGGGTGTGTGTTTGATGACAGAACTATGATCATCGTATCGCTGGCATTCTGTATCGGTGTCGGACTGACACAGACTTCCGGAAACTTCTTTTCCGCATTTCCAAAGGAGGTAGGAGATATTTTTAATGGAAATGCAGTTGCAGGGGTGTTCGTGGTGTCATTGATCTTAAGTATCTGCCTTCCGAAGAAAAAAACAACAGATTTGTAAAATGTGATAAAAATAAGTCAATCAGAAGGAAGAGATGAACGAGGATGAGGACAAAAAGAAAGATCGAAGCGCAGGCGTCTGAACAATTATAATCGAAAATTGTTGAGCAAATAAGGAACTGGCGGCACGATAAAAAGTGTCGCCAGTTCTTTTTTAGTGTTTCGCTGCGAGGGATAGTACCTCCAGACTGGTTTCTCTGGTAGAAAAATCGATGATGACTTGACCGGATCCGCACCGAATGTTCAGTAAGCTATGATTCCAATTGTAAGAACTAAAAAAGCATGCTATACTTACGGCAGATGAAAAACTGACAGGATAAGACAACAAAGGAGAGACACATGAATTCTAATTTTGAATATTATAAAGTTTTTTATTATGTGGCGAAGTATGAGAACCTTACAAAGGCATCCAGCGTTCTGAAGACGAGCCAGCCGGCGGTGACGAGAACGATACACAACCTGGAAAATGAACTGGGATGCCGGTTATTTACCAGAAGCAAATCCGGCATGAAGCTGACACCGGAGGGAAGAACCTTTTACAGCTATGTATCGGCAGGGTGCGCCCAGTTTTTTAAAGGGGAAAATGATCTGAGCAATCTGATCAGTCTGGAGAACGGGACAATCTATATCAGTGCGACTGAGACAGCCTTGCACTGCTTCCTGTTCCGGGCAATGGGAGAGTTCAACAGCATTTATCCGAACGTACATTTCAAAATCTTAAATAACAGTACCATGGACTCGGTCAACGCGGTAAAAGAAGGAAAGGTAGACCTTGCATTTGTGTCAACGGATCTGCAGGTAAATAAGCCGCTCAGGATGAAGAAACTGCGGGAATACCATGAGGTGCTGATCGGCGGCAGTCGTTACATAGAATTAAAAGGAAGAAAGATTTCATTGGAGGAGCTTTCGACTTATCCCTGGATCAGCCTGACTTCGGAGGCACTGACCAGAAAATTCCTGAATAATTATTTTGCAGATCATGGTCTGCAGTTTTTGCCGGATATGGAGCTTGCGACGACAGACCTGATCTTGCCGGCAGTCCGTCACAATCTTGGAATTGGATTTGTCCCGGAAGAATTTGCCGAAGAAGAGAAGAAGGCAGAAAATGTATTTGAAATCGAAGTGGAAGAGAAGCTTCCGACCAGAAATATTATTCTGATCTATGATACTGAGTATCCTCAGAGTATTGCATCGAAGGAGTTTCAGAAGTTTCTGAGCAGTCAGAAGAACTAAAGAAGAAATAGATTTTCAAAGTGGATTGTGCAAATCGGTATCCTTTGTAGCCGGGATGTGTATCTGCAAAGAAAAATATAAGGAGAATGCCCCGGAATTTTTTATGTGTGGATCATAATTCCGGAGCATTTTTATATTTGTAAGTATAAAGTTATAAAGTAGAATTTTGGATTAGAAAACGATTGATATTATTTATGCCATTCCCAGTTTCTGATTTCTTCCAGATCCTGTCCATATTCAGCGATGTACTGCTTGTGCTCAACCAGTTTGTCGTTCATCTTCTGAATCAGGAATGATCCCTTATTGCCAAGCTGTGGCAGATGCATGATTGCATCTTTTACAAGGTTGAAACGGTCAATCTGGTTCTGTACACGCATGTCAAATGGAGTAGTGATCGTACCTTCTTCCTGATATCCATGAACAGAAATGTTGTGGTTGTGACGTTCGTATGTCAGCTCATGAATCAGTGTCGGATATCCGTGGAATGCAAAGATAACCGGTTTATCTTTTGTGAAGATTGCATCGTATTCTGCATCACTTAATCCGTGTGGATGTTTGTGGTCTGATTCCAGTTTGAACAGGTCAACTACATTGACAACGCGGATCTTGAGCTCTGGCATTTCATCACGAAGGATAGTAACAGCAGCCATAACTTCAAGAGTAGGAGTGTCACCGCAGCAAGCCATAACAACATCTGGTTCTTCACCACAGTCGTTACTTGCCCAATCCCAGATACCGATACCCTGCGTACAGTGCTTAACAGCCTGTTCCATAGATAACCACTGGCAGCTTGGGTGTTTTGAAGCTACGATAGCGTTGACATAGTTCTTGCTCTTGATACAGTGATCGAAGCAAGAGAGTAAGCAGTTAGCATCCGGTGGGAGATACATGCGGACAACATCTGCTTTTTTATTAGCGATGTGATCCAGGAATCCTGGGTCCTGATGTGTAAATCCGTTGTGATCCTGCTGCCATACATTTGATGAAAGGATAAGGTTAAGTGAAGCAATTGACTGTCTCCAAGGAAGCTGATTGCAAACCTTTAACCATTTTGCATGCTGTGCACACATAGAATCTACTACACGGATGAATGCTTCGTAGCTTGCAAAGAATCCATGACGACCTGTAAGAAGGTATCCCTCTAACCAGCCTTCACACATATGCTCACTGAGCATTGAATCCATGACACGACCATCCTGTGCAAGGAACTCGTCTGTATCAAGTTTCTCACCGTTCCAGTCACGGTTTGTAACTTCAAATACTTTACCAAGACGGTTAGACATTGTCTCGTCAGGTCCGAAAATTCTGAAGTTT
>ERZ779885.2925-NODE-2925-length-15060-cov-4.134955_pt1 | contig 15060 bp, 10 predicted proteins | sample MGYA00511554_ERZ779885 | MGnify/ENA primary metagenome ERZ779885 (study PRJEB29588, sample SAMEA2160998) | human gut metagenome | biome: human gut; feature: human-associated habitat; material: faeces | place: Denmark | collected 2008/2010 ... | reverse complement strand
TCACCCACCTGCGCTGCCGCCTGGAGACCGGCCGCACCCACCAGATCCGCGTCCACATGGCCTACATCGGCCACCCCATCCTGGGCGACACGGTCTACGGCGCAAAAAAGGCCGTGCCGGGTCTAACCGGTCAATGCCTGCACGCGGTCGGGCTGCAATTTATCCACCCGCGGACAAAGGATCTTGTCTCGCTCACATGCCCGCTGCCCGAGGAATTCACCGCCATGCTGCGCAAGATCGACCGATAAATCAAATCCCGCAGGCGAGGGCCGACGCCTTCGCCTTATTTTACAGGAAATACAGGTGAACAATGTGAAAGACCTGCAAACCATTGAGGAGACCCTCAAATATCTGCAATTCGACAACTGGGAGCAGAGCGCGCCGGGCCTTGCGCGCTCGCGCGAGCTTCTGGGTCTGCTCGGCAATCCCGAGCAGAAACTCAAATTCGTCCACATCGCGGGCACAAACGGCAAGGGCAGCACCGCCGCGATGCTCGCCTCCGTGCTCCAGCGCGCGGGGTACCGCACGGGGCTCTATACCTCGCCGCACCTGCTGCGCTTCCACGAGCGCATGCGCGTGAACGGGGAAGAGATCGACGATGAGTCCCTCATTTCGCTCACAAACACCGTGCGGAACGCAGCGGAGCGCATGAGTGAAATGCCCACGGGCTTTGAGATCATGACGGCCATCGCCTTTTTGTACTTCGTGCAGGAGCAGTGCGACATCGTCTCGCTCGAGGTCGGTCTCGGCGGGCGCATGGATTCGACGAATGTCATCCCCGCGCCGGAGGTCTGCGTCGTGGCGAACATCGGCTTGGAGCACACGGCCATTCTGGGCGACACGGTCGAGAAGATCGCTGCGGAGAAATGCGGCATCATCAAGCATGGCTCGCACGCCGTGCTCTTCGGCCAGAGCGAGGGCGTGGAGAACGTCGCGCGCGAAAAGTGCGCGCAGGAGGACGTGGCTCTCACGATCACCGCGCAGGAAAAGCTTGAGCGCATTTCGTCCTCGCTCGACGGTCAAGAGTTCAAATACCGCGGCCGCGGGCCGTACCACCTGCGGCTTCTCGGCGAGTATCAGCTCTTGAACGCGCTGACGGTCATCGACGTGTGCAACGCGCTGCGCTCGCGCGGCTGGGACAAGCTCACGGACGAGGCCATTGACGAGGGGCTTTCCCACGCCCAGTGGCCCGGACGGCTCGAGCTCCTGCGCCGCGGGCCGGACTTCATCGTTGACGGCGCGCACAATCCCCAGTGCGTCGACGCGCTGATGGATTCGCTCGCCGCGCTCTACGGCGACAAAAAACTCATCTTCCTCACAGGGGTGCTTCGCGACAAGGACTGGCAGCAAATGCTGCGCCGCGCGCTCCCGCTCGCCAAGGCGTTCGTCGTCATCACGCCGCCTTCTGCCCGCGCACTCGATGAAAACGAGCTCGCCGCGTGGCTGAACGCACAGGGCGTGCAGGCCGTCCCCGCCAAGGACACCGACGACGGCGTCCGCCGCGCCCTGGAGCTGGCAGGCGAGGATGACGCCATCTGCTCCTGGGGCTCGCTCTACTTCACCGGCGAGGTCCGCCGCGTCCTGACGGAACAGTAAACACGATAAAAAAGGCCGCTGCGAAACGCCGCAGCGGTCTTTTCATGATCCCCATGCCGCATTTGCCGCGACCAGCGGCAAACAGGCCCCCGCACCCCAATCGGCGCAAAACCCATCAACCTACATCCGCCGCATTTTCTGCCCATACGGGCAGAAAAACGGGAAAAAGCGTCGCAGACTTTCGCGTCCGCAGACGCGAAATAATTTTAATCATAAATCGCCGCGACATGCGCGTGGCGATTTATTCTTCTCGCTCCGCAAACGTGCGCGCCTACGGTGCGTGCGCTGCAGCGGAGCGCACCCCCCCTTCAAAAAAGAAAGGCTGTCCTTTCGGACAGCCTTTCTTTTTTGAAGTGAAATTATTCGTAGATGGGGTACTTCTTCGTCAGGGCGACGACGGCCTCCTGAGCCTTCTCCTTGCTGCCCTCGAAGTCGCGGGCGACCATACCCATGATGCGGGCGATCTCCTTCATGTCCTCTTCCTTCAGGCCGCGGGTGGTGGCAGCGGGAGTGCCGACGCGGATACCGGAAGTGACGAACGGCTTCTCGGGGTCGTTGGGGATGGCGTTCTTGTTGACGGTGATGAAGCACTCGTCCAAGCGACGCTCGATCTCCTTACCGGTGATGTTGAAGTTGCGGACGTCGACGAGCATGAGGTGGTTGTCGGTGCCGCCGGAGACCAGACGGAAGCCTTCAGCCTTCAGACCCTCGGCAAGAACGGCAGCGTTCTTGACGACCTGCTCACCGTAGGCCTTGAACTCGGGCTTGAGTGCCTCGCCGAAGCAGATGGCCTTGGCAGCGATGATGTGCTCGAGCGGGCCGCCCTGGGTGCCGGGGAACACGGCGGAGTCGATCTTCTTGGCCAGGTTGATGGTCTCCATCTCGCCAGTCTCGATGTTCTTCTTGGTGATCTCGTTCTTGCACAGGATCATGCCGCCGCGGGGGCCGCGCAGGGTCTTGTGGGTGGTGGTGGTGACAACGTCGGCATAGGGCACGGGGCTCTCGTGAACGCCAGCGGCGACGAGACCGGCGATGTGGGCCATATCGACCATGAAGAAAGCGCCGACGGAATCAGCGATCTCACGGAACTTGGCGAAGTCGATCTTGCGGGGATAGGCGGAAGCGCCGGCAAGGATCATCTTGGGCTTGCACTCCTGCGCGATGCGGTAGACCTCGTCGTAGTCGATCATTTCGGTCTCATCGTTGAGGGAGTAGGGGACCTGATGGAAGTACTGGCCGGAGATGTTGACCGGGCTGCCGTGGGACAGGTGGCCGCCGTGGGCGAGGTTCATGCCCATGAAGGTGTCGCCGGGCTGGAGCATAGCCTTGAACGCGGCCAGGTTGGCGGAAGCGCCGGAGTGGGGCTGGACGTTGGCATGCTCAGCGCCGAACAGCTTGCAGGCGCGCTGACGGGCGATCTCTTCGGTCTCGTCGACGCAGTAGCAGCCGCCGTAGTAGCGCTTGCCGGGATAGCCCTCGGCGTACTTGTTGGTAAGGCATGTGCCCATAGCCATCATGACAGCCGGGGAGACGATGTTTTCGGAGGCGATCAGCTCGATGTTGCGCTGCTCGCGGTGATACTCCTTCTCAATAGTGGCGCCGACTTCGGGGTCATACTGGGACAGGAATTCCATGGTTTCTTTGATCATGGTGCGTGTTCCTCCTCTGATTTTTCAGTCGATTGATATATTACCGGCGGCTAAGCTGAAAAGTGCGAACTTATGCCGGTTCTCTCACATCTTAGAATAGCAAAAAAAGTAAGGCCCTGTCAAGGAAAACCGGGCCTTGGAGGGGCTGAATTTATTAGGGAAAAGAGGAATATCACCTTAAAAACGTAAAAGTGTGCCAAAAGGGTCGAAAAGGGATTGACGCGTGTTGTGCAATCTGCTATGCTGTGCCTGCATGAAGTTTAAATTTTGAAGAGCTTTATGCATCGGCAGAGTAGGAAACTATGTGTTTACGCGAAGAGCGAATAGTGCCGTCGGGATGGGAAGTTGCCCGCGGACGAAAAACCCATGGTTTGCAGTATGGTTTCCGCATCCGCTTGCCACTCAGAAGAGAGTTTAAGTGAGGCCTCTCCTCCGCGTGGTTCCTGCCATCCGGAGGGAGAGGTGTTTTCTTTTTCACCGGATTAAGCCGTTCCGCGCGGCGCCGCAGCCGCGGGAAAATCTTTTGATGAAAAAGGAGGTCCTCACAATGTCCCTTCAGATCGAAGCGCTTTCCCCTATCATGTGGACGATCATCATCGCGGTCGCCCTCGTGCTCATCGCCGCGGTGGTCTTCACGTGGAAGTCCTCGGCCATGTCCACGCGCAAAATGGTCACCATCGCCATGCTGACCGCAGTTTACGTTGTGCTGAACTTTGCCGGTACGGTGCGCCTTGGCTGGATCAATATCTCCGTCGCGTCGCTGCCCGTCATCGTGGGCGCGATGCTCTACGGTCCGGTCGGCGGCCTGCTCGTCGGTCTTCTCGGTGCATTCATGGGTCAGCTTCTCACCTATGGCGTGACCGCGACCACGATCCTGTGGATCCTGCCGCAGGCAGCGCGCGGCCTGCTCGTCGGCGTGTATGCCAAGCACTGCGGCTACAAGTTCTCCAGCGGTCAGCTCACGCTTGCGCTGATCGGCACGGCGCTGGTCGTGACGGCGCTCAACACGGGAGCGATGTATATCGACAGTGTGATCTACAACTACTACAGCTACGCCTATGTTTTCGGCGGCTTGGTGGTGCGTATCATCTCCGGCGCGGCTACGGCGGTGCTGATGGTGTTCGTGGCTCCGCCGGTCGTGAACCTGCTGAACCGCTCGCTCGACACGGTGCGCACGGCGCAGTAAAAAAATATTCAAAAAAGAGGGACGCAGTTGAAAACTGCGTCCCTCTTTTTTGAGAAAGATTGCACTCCGCGGCAGCGCACGCGCCATAGGCGCGCACGTTTGCGGAGTGAGAAGAGTTTTTCTGACGCGCACGCCCCAGGGCGGCTTCTCTTGCCGCTTTGCGACAATTCACCTTCTGTCGTCAGAAAAACGATTTAAATTTCTTTCGCGTCTGCGGACGCCTGGGCAGCCGTTAGCAGCTTTGCTGCTTTACGGATGCCGCGTACCCCTTGCGGGTAAAAAGTCTGCGACGCGTTTTATTGCCGCTCGTTTTCGACGAGCGACAGGAGAGTCTGCTCAAAGCCGTATTGGTCGCGGAGACGGCGGGACTCGGTGAGTTTTTTGGTGCCGCGGTGGCCGGTATGGTGACAGCGGAGCATCAGATTTTTGGGCGAGTGGGCGAAGTCGATGAACTCGATGACGTCGACGTCGTAGCCTTCGTCCTCCAGGACCGCTGCGCGGATGGCGTCGGTCAGCAGCGCCGAGAAGCGCTCCTGAAACAGCCCGTGGGAGAGCAGAATGTCGAAATCGCCGCCCTTTTGGATGGTCTTATTGACCTCGTGCTGGCAGCAGGGGACGGAGAAGATGTGCTCGACGCCGCGGGAGATGGCGTAGTGCAGGGCGTAGTCGGTCGCGACGTCGCAGGCATGGAGCGTGACAAGCATGTCAATGTGCTCGCTGTAGAGCACATCGCGCGTAACATCAGCCACGACGAAGTGAAGATCTGAATAGCCGTAGCGCGCGGCGACCTCATTGCAGTGCTCGACGACATCCTCTTTTAAGTCATAGCCGATGATCTTCGCGCGCACGCCGCGCTTGACGGCGAAATAGTAGTACAGCACGAACGTGAGGTACGATTTGCCGCAGCCAAAGTCGAGAATGGTGATCTCGTCGCGGCCGTAGGCGCGGAACGCGTCGTCCACGAGCTCGATGAAGCGGTTGATCTGCTTATATTTGTCGTATTTCGCCTTGACGATCTTGAAGTCCGGCGTAAATACGCCGAGGTCGACGAGGGCGGGGATGTTCTCGCCCTCCTGCAAAATGTATTCCTTCTTGCGGTTGTGCGAGGCGGTCACGGCGGCGCGGGCCGCGCCGGACTTGGCGGTGCACTTGTACGCGCCGTTCGTCTTGCGGACGTACTGGCGCGTCTCCGTTTCGGTGCAGAGCGTGACGGAGCGGAACAGACCGTCAAGCTCCTGCTCGAACGTTTCGAGCAGCGCGCCGCGCGCGACGTTGCGGTGCGCGACCTTCTGCCCCTGCTGGTATTCGAGCTGGAAAAAGGCCTTCCCGCGCAGCGTTAAGGGCCGCACGGTGACACGCGAGTGACCGATGCGCGCGACCGGCTCGGCGAGGACGAGCTTGGTGAGCGTGTCGAGCCGTTCGGAGAGGTCGGAGACTACGATGCTCATGCGCCAAACCTCTCTTTGAGCGCAAGGTGCGCAGCGTACAGCTCGTTTTTGCTGTAGGTGTTGTTCTCGTCCTTGAGAAGCATTTTGATGGCGTCCTTGGCCGTGCAGTCACTGCGCACCATGCAGTCGACGAGCAGCGCCTCAGGCGAGGTGATGTGTTCGACCTCGCGCAGGCGGTAGTCATCGCAGACCTCGACAATGAGGGCATATTCACCCTTTTCGTAGGTCTCCTTCGCGATGAGCTGATCCTTGACCTCCTGCGGCGTGCCGCGGAAGGTCATCTCGTGGAGCTTTGTCATGTCGTTGCAGAGGCACAGGCGCAGCTGCGCGTTTTCCTCGATGAAGAAGTCGATGACGCTCATGATGCGCTTGGGAGATTCGTAAAAGGCGTAGGTCGCGGTGTCGCCCTTGCGCATCATCATCAGCACGCGGCGGCGGTCGGCCGTCTCGCGCGGGAAAAAGCCATAGAAGAGGAAGCTCGAGAGGTCAAAGCCCGAGATCGATAGCGCGTTGACCGCGGCACAGCAGCCGGGCACGCCGACGACGCGAATGCCGTTTTCGACCGCGGCGCGGATGAGCTCGTTGCCGGGGTCGGAGATGCAGGGCGTGCCCGCGTCGGTGATGACGGCGATGTCCTTGCCGGAGGCAAGCTGCTCGATGAACCACTTCGCCTTGCCGTATTCGTTGAACTTGTGGTTGGCGCTCAGACTGTTGCCGCGGATGCCGAGCTTGTTGAGCAGCACCACGCTGCGGCGGGTGTCCTCGGCGGCGATGATGTCGGCGGTGGACAGGATTTCGCGTCCGCGCTCGGACATGTCGCGCGAGTTGCCGATGGGCGTTGCGACGATATAAAGGGTGCCGGTGGTCTTCTGCTCGTCCATAAGATCCTCCAAAAAGCAAAAATTTCTCATTATGCTGACAGTATAGCCTATTTTCGCCCGCTTGGCAAGGCGGGAGAAGCGGCGGGATTTGCGATTGCTTTTTGCCGCGGGCACGGTATAATGGAGAAAACTGCCGAACAAAGGAGAATCGGGCATGAAAAAGAGACTGTTCCGCCTGGGCGCGCTCTGCTGCGCCGCGGCGATGACGATAACGACCGGTGCGCAGGCGCTCAGCGTGGAGGAGGCCTACGATATTTTGCAGCGCAGCTATGTTGATAAGCTGCCGCGCGCCGCGCAAGACGCGAAGTCGCTCGACGAGCTCTTTTCCTACACGGACGACTACACGTACTACATGACGGCGGAGGAGTATCAGGCGTTTTTGCAGGGCGTCGAGGGTGATGTGAGCTTCGCCGGCATCGGCGCGGAGATCACCTATGTGCCCGAGGGCATCCGCATCGTCTCCGTCCTCAAGGGCGGTGGCGCGGAGAAGGCGGGCCTTGCCGCGGGCGACATTATCATCGCCATTGAGAGCGAGTCCTGCGCGCCGGGCGGCGCGGAGCACCGCGCCAAGCTCCTCGGCGAAGCGGGGACGAGCGTGACCATCACCGTCCGCCACGCGGACGGCACGCAGGCGGATTATACCGTTACGCGCGCGCTCGTCACGCAGACGAATACGACCGTCTCGGTCACGGGCGGCGTGGGCTACATCGACTGCGACAGCTTCGGCACGCAGACGGGGACGTATTTTCAAGAGGGCGTGCGTGGGAATGACAGCGCTGTGCACGCGTGGATCGTCGACCTTCGCGGCAACGGCGGGGGGCTGACCTCCGCGGCGGTGTCGGCGCTCGGCGCGTTTTCGGGCGAGGGAGACCTCACCTACTTTGTCGATCAGGATGGCGAGAGTACCGCGCAGAGCTATTCGGGCAAGGACCTGACGGACAAGCCCGCCATCGTGCTGATGGACAGCGGCAGTGCCAGCGCGTCGGAGATCTTTGCGGGCGGCGTGCTCGGCACGGGCAGCGGCATCGTCATCGGCACGCGCAGCTATGGCAAGGGCGTGGCGCAGGTCCTATACGATGAGTTGAACTGCCCGTATCTGCACGGCGACGCCGTGAAGGTGACGGCGTACCGCTTCTACTGCGCGGGCGGCAACACGACCGACCGCATCGGCGTGGTGCCGACGCTCTACATCCCGCAGGATCAGGCCGTTGCGGCGGCGCGCCTGCTGAGCGGCGAGAAGACGAAAGACAGCGCGTATCTCCGCCTGGTGCTGAACGACTGCGACTTTTACATCGACATTCCCGCGGGGAAGGAGAGCTCTTCCGCCGCGCTTGAGGCCATTTTGGCGGCGCTGACGCCGGACGCCGTGCTTTACTGGGGCGAAAACGGCGGCGAAAGGAAGCTCACGCTCGCGCAGGCGCGCGAAAAGTGCGGCTTTGCCGCATCGTCCGCGCTCGACTTTTCCGACGTGGCGGACAGCGAGTACGCGCAGGAGATCGATTCGCTTGCGGGAGCCGCATCGTCTTTGGCGATGGCGGCAAGTTCCGCCCCGACGCGACGATGACGCGCGCGGAGGTCTGTGCGCTGCTCGCGCAGGCGCTTGACCTCTACTCCACGGCGAACGGGTGCTTTACCGACGTTGCCAAAGGGAGCTGGTACGCGCCCTCTGTGAACGCGATGGCAGCCATCGGCCTTGTCTCCGGCGTGGGCGGGGGAAAATTCGACCCGAACGCGACGATGACACAGGAGGAATTCATTACGGTGCTGGGCAGGCTCGTGGAATTCGTGAATCTGGATGCGCGTGAATTTTTGGACAAGAACCCGCTGGCCATTTTGCAGCCGCTGCCGAAGTATAAGAGCTTTTCACACTGGGCCATCCGCAGCGCAGAGCTTTTGACGAATTCCGTGTTCGATGAAAACGGCGATGCTGTGAATATGTACTGCATGAGCCTTGAAGATATCGAGCCCCAGGCCCCCATCCTGCGCGAGCAGGCTGCGGCGGCGCTCTATAACGCGCTGCGCACGACGGGCGTGCTCAAGTATTGAGATGGACTGGTACGTCTACATGCTGCGCTGCGAGGATGGCTCGCTCTACACCGGCATTGCCTCAGACGTGGAAAAGCGCTTTGCCATGCACAAGAGCGGGCACGGGGCGAAGTACACTCGCTCGCACCCACCTGTCGCGGTCGTGTACTGCGAGCAATGCAGCGACAAGGGCGCGGCGCTGCGGCGCGAGGCCGCCATCAAGAAGCTGCCGCGCGCGAAAAAACTCGAACTGACGGAGGAAAACTGCGATGCGTGAAACGATCGTCGACCGCGCGTATGCCAAGACGCTCCTGCCGCCGCGCAAAGAAGATGGGCACAAGGGCGACTTCGGCAAGCTCTTAGTCCTCGGCGGCAGCATGGGCTATACGGGCGCGCCGTATCTGGCGGCGAGCGCGGCGGTGCATTCGGGCTGCGGGCTCGTGTATCTCGGCGTGCCGGAGAGCATCTGGGCGGTTGAGGCGCAAAAGTGCGTGAGCGCAATGCCGTTCCCGCTGCCGGAGACGGACGGAAGGCTCTGTCTCGCCGCGCTCGACAAGATGCAGGACAAGCTCAAAGGCTGTGATGTTTTAGCGCTCGGTCCCGGCCTTGGCCGCGGAAAAGAGACAGAGCAGCTCGTTCATGCGCTCTTGTGGCAGGTGAAAGAGCCGCTGGTGCTGGACGCCGACGGTCTGAACGCCTTACAGGGCTGCACGGAAAAGCTGGACGTCCGCCGCGGACGCGTGACGATTTTGACGCCGCACGACGGCGAATTTGCGCGCCTGACGGACCGGACGCTCCGGGAGATCGCGTCGAGCGAACGGACAGAGCTTGCGAGCCGCTTTGCCTGCGAGCACGGCTGTATCTTGGTGCTCAAGGGGCACCGGACGCGCATTGCGCTGCCGGACGGGCGGATGCTCGTCAACACGAGCGGCTGCTCGGCACTCTCAAAGGGCGGGAGCGGGGACGTGCTGACAGGCTTGATCGCGTCGCTTCTGTGCCAGGGCATGGGCGCGGCAGAGGCCGCGGCGCTCGGCGTGTGGCTCCATGGCCGCGCGGGAGAACTTCTGGCGCAGGAAATGACCGCGTATTGTGCGAGCCCGCGGGAGCTCGTGACGCGGGGACTGGGCCTCGCGTTCCGGGAGCTGCTGGAAGCATGAAAAGGCAAAGAGGAACAAGGCCGCCGCATCGAATGATTCGGAGGCCTGTTTGATAAAAGTGAAGACAGGAAAAGCGCCCCCGAACGAATCGGGGGCGCTTTTGCCTATTTTAACAGAGGATGGAAAGGATCACTTTTTGCCAGGAATGCGGTTCGGGTCATCGGCGTGCTTGACAACAAGGCTGGTGAGAGCAAACAGCGCAACGGCGTTGGGGATGACCATGAGGTTGTTGAACATGTCGCTCAGCTCCCAGACGAGGTCGTTGGACATCATCGTGCCGAGGAAGATGAACACGAGCGCGAGGACGGTGTAGACCACGGTGCTCTTCTTGCCGAAGAGGTAGGAGACGTTGATCTTGCCGAAGAGGTTCCAGCTCAGGATCGTGGAGAAGGCGAAGAAGAACAGGCAGACGGCGACGAACATGTTGCCCGCGCTCTCGCCGAAGACGACGCCGAAAGCGGTCTGGGCGAGGTTGGCCTTGCCGAGCGTAGTGCTGGCCGCGGCAGCGCCGCAGTCGTGGAGGGGGCCGCCCTCGGTGTAGAGGGTGGAGATGATGACGAGCGCGTTGAGCGTCAGGACGACGAAGGTGTCGATGAACACGCCGATCATGGCGACGACGCCCTGGTCGTGCGGGCAGTCAACATTCGCGAGGGCGTGGGCGTGCGGGGTGGAGCCCATACCGGCCTCGTTGGAGAACAGGCCGCGCTTGGCACCCTGGGAGATCGCGGTCTTGATGGCGTAGCCGAAGCCTCCGCCGATGATGGCCTGGGGCTGGAAAGCGTACTTGAAGATCATGCCGATGGTGGCGGGGACGTACTTGATGCGGACGATCAGGACGATCAGACCGCCGAGCAGGAAGATAGCCGCCATGATGGGGACGACCTTCTCCGTGACGGAGGCGAGGCGCTGTACGCCGCCAAGGAAGATGAACGCGCAGATCGCGACGAGGACGATACCGACGATCCAGGAGGGAATGCCGAAGGCGGTCTGCATGTCCGAGCGCATCATCCCGGCGATAGACTCGTCGGCGATGTTGCCCAGAAGATAGTCCTTGTACACGAAATGGTCGCAGGGGTAGAGGTCGCCGTTGTGCTCGATGACGGAATTGCCGCCGCAGGTCTGGGCGAAGGTGCAGGTTCCGGGCATCTCGCCGACCCAGTTGGCCAGAGTGGCGTCGAAGTTGGTGACGAAGCAGCGACCGACATCATTGCGTACCCAATAATCGAATATGTCGCAGAGGAAGCGCCCGAAACCGATGTCGCTGACCGACCACGGAGCGATGACGGCGCCGTCAGTCTTAGGATCCACGATGAAAGGACGTTTCTTCCGGTCCGGCTTTCCGGCGCCGTCCAGCGGGTACTTAACGTGCTCCACCACCGGCATAAACTGCATGAATCCGCTTCCCACCTCTTTCAGGAACAGGTACGTCTCCAATCCCCTACCCTCGCAGGCATGGTTGACCGTGGACATGGTGTTGAACTCAACACCCTCTCCCTTAAGAATGTTCAGTCCGCTCATCACCCTGTCGAATGTCGGGAGGCCACCCTTGTCGCGGCGGTATCTGTCATGAATATCCTTGGGGCCGTCCAGGGATATTCCCACAAGGAAACCATTGTCGTGGAAAAATCTCGCCCACTCGCGGTTCAGAAGGGTGCCGTTGGTCTGGATGGTGTTGTGTACGACCTTGCCGCCGGCATGTTTCCTTTCATATTCAAGTGCCTTGCGATAGAAGTCAAGCCCCAGGACCAGCGGCTCGCCGCCGTGCCAGTTGAACGTCACTTCAGGCACCTCGTTGGCGTTGATATATTCATAAACAACCTTTTCCAGCATTTCCTCCGTCATCCGCGGCTCCCTTCCGCCGTAGATTTCAGCCTTGTCGAGGTAGTAGCAGTACTTGCAGTCAAGGTTGCAGAGCGACCCCGCCGGCTTGATCATTATGTTGAAAGCCATCGGTCCGGAAAGCCTGACGGCGTCGCCAAGCGTAAGTGTCTTTTCAAATGCCGCGTCTGACATATTCAATTCCGATCATACTAGCCAAAGATAACGTTTTCCGCTCATGTCTCAAAAATATTCAGGTAACTATATACTATATACTGTTTTGTCCGGTAAATAAGGCTTTCTCCGGACATTGTGGCTCAGGTCTATAAGGCGGCTTATCCGGCGCAGAAGGTCGCCGAGGAGGCCGTGCAGTCACGGCTGGAGGCCATGAGAGCCGAGAGGGAGGAGAAGGCCAGAGCGCGGATCGAGGATAAGGTCAGGAGGCTTAGGGAGAGGATAGAGAAGAAGGCTGAGCTGGCCGGGAAGGCCCGGAAGGAGGAGACTCGGGAGAGGTACCTTAAGGAAAAGGAGGAGTTGGAGAAGGAAGTCGCGGCGGTGCTGGGGCTGGGCGGCGCCGCGGCGGTTTCAGCGAATGGAAATGGTGTAGAAAACGGAAACGGCGTAGCGGACGATAAGTGTTCAGCGGACGAAGACGCGGCGGAAAAGGATGCGGCGGCGAAAATAAACGGAAAAGGGATCGTGCTGTCGGCGGCGCAGGAGGAGGCATATTCAGAGATAAAGGAGATTTTCGGGAAGGGGAAGCCGGCGCTGCTTCATGGAGTGACGGGGTCGGGGAAGACAGAGATTTATCTGAAACTGGCGCGGGAGACGCTTGCCAGAGGTAAGAATGTGCTTTATCTTGTTCCGGAGATCGCGCTCAGCAGGCAGCTGGAGGACAGGATCGGTGAGTTGTTTCCTGAGGAACTGCTGGTGTTCCACTCCGGCGAGACCATGGCGCGGAAGCGGGAAACCGCCTCTGTCCTAAGAAGTTGCGGAGAAGCGGGAAGGCGCTGTCTTGTACTCGGAACACGAAGTGCCATATTCCTTCCGCACAAGGACTTAGGACTCGTCATCATCGACGAGGAACACGACACTTCCTACAAGCAAGACTCGCCGGCGCCTAGGTATAACGGACGGGAGACGGCGATCATGATGGCCAGGATATTCGCGGCTGATGTGATCCTTGGATCGGCCACACCGTCACTTGAGTCGCTCTACAATTGCAGCGTGGGACGCTATGGACTGGTCACGCTGAGCAAACGCTACTACGATGCGGCGGACTCGGACATCGAGATCATCGACACGATCGCCGAACGGCGCAAGAACGGGATGGTCGGCAGCTTCTCACGGAAGCTGATCGACCGTGTCAACCACTGCCTGAGCCTACGGCGACAGGTGCTGATCCTCCGGGAACGGAGGGCATATTCACCGGTCACACAGTGCCAGGAATGCGGCGTGATCCCAAAATGCCGCAGTTGCAACGTGAGCCTGAGCCTCCACAGGAGGGCGGACGGAACAGAAAGGCTCGTCTGTCACTACTGCGGAAGGGTTTATGAATATACCGGGAAGTGTCCCGAATGCGGAGGCGCGCTCAAGCCGCTCGGTGCCGGGACACAGAAGGTGGAGGAAGAGGCCGCGAGGTTGTTCCCCGGCGCAAGGATCGCAAGGCTGGACAGCGACACGGCGCAAAGCAGGAAATATGAGACCGAGGTCATCCGACAGTTTTCCAAAGGGGAGATCGACATCCTCATCGGTACGAGAATGGTCGCCAAAGGGTTTGATTTCAGCGGATTGACACTTGTGGCCGTGCTGCAGGCCGACTCCATTCTCGGACAGGAGGACTACCGGGCTGACGAGAGGGGGCTCCAGTTGCTTGAGCAGTTCAGGGGACGATGCGGCAGACGAGGTGAGAAGGGGCTTTTCGTAATCCAGACCTCGCAGCCGGATCATCCTGTCTACCAAAACATTGACGGAAAGATTGACGACAGCGGGATGATGGCCCGTTTCCTCGGAGAAAGAAAGATGTTCGGCTATCCGCCATATTCACGGGTGATCGGAGTCATCATAAAGGACTACAACCAGGCCAGGGCCGACCTTCTGAGCCGGGAACTGGCAGAGGCGATCCGCGGCGCGCTCGGCGCGGAGGCCGGATTCGCCGCCGGAGGAAAGACCGGACCGGATGTCATCGGGCCGTACGCCCCTGCCGTTGACAAGGTTTCCGGCCAGAACATACGGCAGATCAGAGTGTTGCTACCCAAAGACCGATCGCTCGCGAGGAACAAGGGGATCCTCGCCGCCACGGTGGAGCGCTTCGAGAAGGAAAGGAAATATTCAGGACACATCGCCCTTGACGTGGATCCTGCCTGAAATTGATTTTGTATCGAGATTATATTCTTTAAACTTGCGCTTGATCCCATCGGCAGCACTTTCGGCCTCTTTTGCTCCTCAAGAGAGCATACCGCACTCTTGGGAAACATTTGCCCTACTTTTCGTCTCCCGTGAGTGCTGCCGAGCACTTACTGGTGACATCATTTCCCTATTTCGCTTCTAAAAGTCTATCCGGCATCCGGAGTACCCGTGTACAACACGACTAATCAAATTATATCGATAACCAACAGATTATTCCCGTTCTCCTAATATCAAATAAACTCTTGCGACATACACCGTTGTCAGATAATTGACAGAAACCGCAGCACCAGTCTGCGAATACAAAGCGTACATAAAATCTTCTACCATCTCAATACACTCTTCCTCTCGTCCAACCTCAGCCAAACTATACCCTAACTCCGTAATCACGTATGGATACTGTTCCGGAATATAATTATTTCTCCCTTCACCTAAAGCGACAGACAATTTTTCCATATAATATTCGATCTTCAAAATATTGATGTACTTCTCAATGGCCACGCTGTCATCCTCATATTCCCAAAGAAGAGGTCGCAATATTTTGGATTCAAACGCAAACCTAAAAGCCGAATGTCTCAAATAGGCGAATATACCACCTGCGTGATCATCTTTGTAATATTCGTATGCCACCTTATGCTTTCCGTCCCAGCACAAAGAAAGAAAGGGAATTTGGTCTGGGGATGCTGGACGAGGGGTAACACTGCAATTCGACATCGAGTAAGAGGTCTCCGAGAAGGACATCGTGGACGGAAAGTACATCCTCGCCCAGAAAGGAAAGAAGAACTACTTCATCATAAACGTCTTTAAATATGGAGAAACCGGCAAGCACAAGACAGCTCAAGGTCGCCAGGGAGATCCAGAAGGATCTGGCGGAGATCATACGCGGCAAGGGGA
>ERZ779885.2921-NODE-2921-length-15064-cov-7.572990_pt1 | contig 15064 bp, 9 predicted proteins | sample MGYA00511554_ERZ779885 | MGnify/ENA primary metagenome ERZ779885 (study PRJEB29588, sample SAMEA2160998) | human gut metagenome | biome: human gut; feature: human-associated habitat; material: faeces | place: Denmark | collected 2008/2010 ... | reverse complement strand
TTTCCGCGAGGCGTTCGTCGAAAACTCGATCTCGGCGCCTTCGCGGGCGACCCTGCTGACCGGCGTGTATAGCCATCGTCACGGCCAGACCACGCTCAGCTACGGCATTATGGACACGACGCTGGTGCATTTCCCCGAACTGCTCCGGGCCGAAGGCTACCGGACGGCGATCTTCGGCAAATGGCACCTGAGCATCGAACCCAAAGGCTTCGATCATTACGACCTGCTGTGGGATCAGGGAGAGTATTACAATCCGGTGATGCGCACGCCCGAAACCGGCGGCAGGTACGTCCGTCAGGAGGGATATGCCACCGACATCATTACCGACCACGCTTTGGCGTGGCTCGACGGGCACAGGGACGACGACGCGCCTTTCTGCCTGATGATCCACCACAAGGCCCCGCACCGGAATTGGATGGCCGACCTGAAGTACCTCGATCTGTACGAGGATGTCGAGTTCCCGGAGCCGGAAACCCTTTTCGACGATTACGCCACGCGCGGCGACCAGATGCGCCAGCAGCAGCTGACGATCGACCGCCACATGGGATATGCCTTCGATTTCAAGGTGGAGGAGCTGAAGGACGAGCCGACTCTGCAATACATTCACGACAGCTGGGATATCGCCATGAGCACGCTGACGCCCGAACAGCGCCGCGTGTGGGACGACTCCTACGGTCGTAAGAACCGGGACTTTCTGGCCGACCGTCCTGAAGGGAAGGAGCTGCTGCGCTGGAAGTACCAGCGTTACATACACGATTACTGCCGCACGATCCGTTCGGTGGACGACCAGATCGGCCGGGTGCTCGACTATCTGGAGGAAAACGGCCTGATGGACAACACGCTGATCGTTTACACCTCCGATCAGGGATTTCTGCTGGGCGAACACGGTCTCTACGACAAGCGTTTCATGTATGAGGAGTCGTTCCGCACGCCGCTGATCATGGCGTGGCGCGGGCATATCCGCCCCGGTACGGTCTGCCGGGAGCTGGTGCAGAATATCGACTATGCCCCGACGCTGCTCGACGCCGCCGGCGTCGAGGTCCCGGACGGAATGGACGGCGTTTCGCTGCAACCCCTGTTCCGCAGCGGAAAGGCGCGCTGCTGGCGGACGTCGCTCTATTACCAGTATTACGATTATCCCGCCGTCGGCAGCGTGCGTGCGCATTACGGCATCCGGACCGATCGTTACAAACTGATCCATTGGTTCGGTCCGGGGGCGGACGGCGATCCCGATATCGACTTCTGGGAGCTGTACGACCTGCGGAAAGACCCCTGCGAGGTGCATAATGTTTACGAGGAGCGCGGATACCTCCCTATCCGCCGGGAGCTGGCGCGGCTGTTGGCCGAAAAACGCGGCGAGTTGGGAATCAGATAGTTGGTTTGCATGTCGGTTGATAAGGACATTCGGAAAATCCTTTCCGGATGTCCTGTTCTCATGTCCGGTCGTAAAACACGCTTCCATGCACCTGCCGTCTGCCGTTCCGGTCGCTGTATTTATGTGAGTACATTGAAACGCTTCTATTTTGCTATTATTCCCCGATTTGCGGCCGTATTGCCGAATGGACGCCGCCGAAAAATATCGCATGTGCATACTATGTATAATCAAATAAATGTCGTATATTTGTATTACGATAATAAATAGCGCAATGAAACTTCGACTCGACCCGAACTCCACCCAGCCGCTGCATCAGCAGGCGGAAGACCTGCTGCGCACGATGATTCAGCAGGAGGAGTATAAAAAAGGCAAGCTGCTGCCCAATGAGGTGGAACTCTCCAAAGAACTGAACATATCCCGCAATACGCTTCGGCAGGCCATCAACCGGCTGGTTTTCGAAGGACTGCTTATCCGCAAGAAGGGTTACGGCACGACTGTTGCGCCGCAGAACGTGATGAGCAATGCCCGCAATTGGATGAGTTTTTCGCAGGAGATGCACGCGCAGGGAATGGTGGTGCAGAATTTCGAACTGCATATCAGCCGCAAACACCCTTCGCAGGAGGCGGCTGCGTTTCTGAACGCTCCCGAAGGGACGAAACTGCTCTGTCTGGAGCGTTTGCGCGGACGTCCGGGACTGCCGTTCGTCTATTTCATCTCCTATTTCAATCCGGCGATTCCGATGACGGGCGAGGAGGATATGGCCATGCCGCTGTATGAGAACCTGCAGAAGAATTACGGCATCGTCGTCAAGACTTCGCGCGAGCAGATCTATGCCCGTGCGGCGAGTCCCGATCTGGCCGACAAGCTCGACATCAGCGAAGGCGCGCCGATTCTCGTGCGCAAGCGCTTCGTGCTCGACGTAAACGACAAACCCGTCGAATACAACATCGGCTATTACCGGGCCGACAGCTTTACCTATTCGATCGAGTTCACCAACGATTGACGGCGCGGCGGCTGAACCCGGCGGTGCGCAACTGAGACGGCAGGATGCAGGTCTGCGGTGCGCGGCTGAAATGGCGGCGCGGCCGAGACAGCGGGATCGGTGTCGGATGCGGCCGAAACGGCAGTGTGGCTGCAACGGCGGGTCGGTGTCCGGTATGGCTGAATCCGGCGGTGCAGAGACAGACCGGGCGCAGGGTTGGTCTGTAAGACGGTCCGGAGTGTCGGACTCGGTCTTTGCGGCGGGGCGTTCCGTAGGGAGGTTATGGACTGCGGAGCAGGCCGGTAGACAATACGAATAAAGGCGGAACTATGTTCCGCCTTTATTCTTGTCCGTATCTCCGGGGTTATTTCAGACCCCAGCTCTTGTTGGGTTCGGGTCCCATTTCGAGAACCAGCTCCCCGCCCTGCAGCAGCTCCGAAGCCGGGAAGTGGAACGTGTCGAGCTGTCTGCCGTTCAGGCGGGCGCTCTGCACGTAGATGTTTTTGCGCGAAGCGTTGTGGGCCTTGACGGTAAACTTTTTGCCGCGGCCGTAACGTTCGCCGAGGTCGATCGTCACTTCTTCGAAAATCGGGCTGGCGATTTCGTAAACCGGATCCACGCGGCATCCGCCGTCGGTCTGGAACAGACCGATCGAGGTCATGATCGCCCATGCGCTCATCTGTCCCTGATCCTCGTCGCCGAGGTAGGCGTTGGCGATGCCGTAACCGTAGTAGCGGTCGAGGATCGAGCGGCTCCAGCGCTGGGTGTTCCACGGCGTGTCGGCGTAGTTGAACAGGAATGCGAAGTGCATCGACTGCTGGTTGCCCTGCACGACGGGGTGGTCCCAATACTGGTCGTTCGGGGCGTTGTAACGCCACGCCTCGTCCTGATTGAAGCCCCAGAGCAGGCGGTCGGTGAAGCGCTGCTTGCCGATCTTCTCGACCAGCGCCGGGACGTCCTGCGGCACGAAGAAGGTGAGCTGCCATGCGTTGCCTTCGACGTAGTGCTGGTTGGCGCCGCTGCGGAAGGGATCGAAGTTTTCGAGCCATTGGCCCTTGCTGTCGCGCATGTGGCAGTATCCCTCGTCGCTGATGACGTTGCGCCACCAGTAGCCGCGGTCGTTGAACGTGCGGTAGGTCTCTTCGTCGCCGAGCGCCTTGGCCAGCTGGCCTACGGTCCAGTCGTCGTAGGAGTATTCCATCGTATTCGAGAAGCGGCCCTTGTCGTAGGGGACGTAGTGGTGTTCCATGTAGGCGGTCAGGTCGCGGTTGCCGGCGAAGCCCTTGAATACCTTCTGCGCCGGGGTGGTCTGCATCTTGACCGAGGCTTCGAGCGCCTTCTTGGCGTCGAAGTCGCGGATGCCCATCTGCCAAGCGCTGACGATCAGCGGAATTTCGTGTTCGCCGACCATGACGGGAATGTAGTTCATGCCTGCGGGACCTTTGGCCAGCCAGCCGTTGGCGTCGTACATCGCCAGCTGCGAGTTGACCCAGCGGCTGCTCCATTCGGGCGTCACGAGGTTCCAGAACTGGTTGAGGTTCCAGAACGTGTTCCAGAATGCGTCGCAGCCCAGTATGACATCTTCCGAGGGATCGGCCACGGTGTGCACTTTGCCGTCGGTCGAAACCCACTGGCCGTTTACGTCGCTCCACGTGTTGCGGCTGCAGATCGCACGGTACATGTTGTTGTAGAAACGGACCTTTTCGAGCCGGTCGTTGGTCTTTACAGTCAGGCGGCTGAACAGGTCGTTCCATGTGTCCACCTGATTCCGGCGTACGGCCTCGAAATCCCAGCCGAAAGGTTCGGTGACCTCGGCGGCGAGGTTCTGCGCGGCGTTTTCGACGCTGACGAGCGAGATGCCCGAACGTACCTGCACGACGGGATTCCGCACGGGATCGAACTCCACGAACAGGCCTGCGTATTTGCAGGTGCCGCTGCTGAGCTCCCGGATGTCGTTGGCGACGACGTCGTCTTTCCAGCTGCCCACGCGGAGGATCGGACGGTCGAATTCGACGACGAAGTGCAGTACGTAGTCCTGATCGGCGTCGTGGCTGCCCAGCACCGTGCAATAGGGAATCCCGCGGCGTTCCATCGTGTCGAACAGGCGGCGCCACATCGTTTCGGCGGGGGCGCCCGTCACCACGTCGCCCGTGAAGACGACCAGATCGGGGCGTTCCCCGGCCAGGATACGGTCCAGCCGTGCGAAGGTCTTCCCGGCCTGTGCGAGTCTGCGGGGCGTGGAGGGATCGAGGTGCATGTCGGTAAACTGCGCGATTTTGAACGTCCGGTTTTCGCCGAAACGCAGTGTCGCGGGCTGTGCCTGCGCGGAGACGACGCTCCAGACGGCGGCGCAGGCCAAAACGATCGGTCGTTTCATGTTCGGGGAATGATTCGGGTTAATCGAGTTTCACTTCGCCGCTCTTTTCGACGTGCACGGTGCGGCTCTGTCCGTCGCCCCACAACACCGTGAGGTCGAAAGGCACGTCGGTCGATACGGTCACGGCGGGAACTTCCGAAGACGAGCCGCGGCGGCGGACCTTCAGGTCCACGACGCCGTTCGGACCGAACGGATACCGTTCGATACCGTGCGCCTCGGTGCGGGTGACGTCCCATTCGATCCGCCGTTCCGAGTAGTCGGACTTGATGCCCAGCACGTACTCGATGAAGACGGCGATGGGCGGCAGGCCGGTCCAGCCCACGAAGTCTTTCCGGGCCATGAATCCCGGTTCGGGCCGCTCCGGGGCGTAGTACTCCCAGAACGTTCCCGTCTTTTTCCATACCTCGAAGACCGAAGCGTAGTGATTCGCGGCGATTTCACGCGCCTGTGCGCGATAGCCCTTGCGCCAGAGTCCGTCGATGACCATGTAGTTCGTGCCGGGCCATACGCCGCCCTGCCAGTAGCGTCCGACGGGGTTGTACTTGGCGTGGTCGGCCGAGAGCGAGGGCACGCGGTGCGGGCGGGCGAACTCCGTGGTGTCGGAAAGGTGGGCCACCAGCCGGTCGAGGCGCTCCTTGTCCAGCGCATCGGTTTGCAGGGCCCAGTAGGCTCCGATGCCCTTCGTCGGGCAGAGCGATCCGTCGCCGTAGCGGTCGTGCAGGAATCCGTCCCGCTCGTCCCAGAGGTGTTCGTTGATGTAGCGTTTGAGCATCTTCATCTCCTCTTCCATCCATTCGATCTCCTGCCACCGTTCGATGTGGAATCCGATCTGGAGCAGCGACTCGTCCACGAGCATCTGTTGCAGGTTGGTGTCGAGCCATACCATGTGGCCGTGCGAAAAGATCGGGTTGTATTCGGGTTTCACGCGCGGCATGTTGTCCATGCCCGTGCCCCAGCCGCTCGACCAGTAGGTCCCGTCGGGCCACGTGCGGTTGAGCTTCCACCACTTCGCGTAGCCGCACAGCGCGGGGAAGATGCGGTGCAGACGGTCGATGTCGCCGAACTGCCGGAAATAGGTCAGCTCGATCCACGGCAGCAGGTCGGGGCCCGTCGAGGTGGGGTCGTAGCGTTCGAAACAGTCGGAGCCGTCGGCGCGGATTTCGCGGCAGATGAAGCCGTCGGGGTGCTGTTTGGCGTAGAAGTTGTCCATCGACCGCTGGAAGGGGAAATAGCGGTATCCGTAGTGGGCGTAGAGCATCATGAAGGACATGTCCCACATGAAGATGTTGCCGTTGTAGGCCATGTCGAGGTAGGGAGAGACGAATCCCGATCCCTCCTGCGGCTGGCGGATGTTGCCCACGGCGATCCGCCAGGCGTGCCAGTACATTTCGATCTCCTTGTCGTGCCCTTCCCAATACGGGGCGGGCAGGATCCTGCGCGCCTCGTCGAACGGCCGGGGTTCGATGCGTTCGGGCGCGGCCATGCGGTATTCGTTCTCGGCCACGAAGACCTCCTTTACGTAGGTGTTCTTGTAGGGCAGTTCGTAACGGCCCGACTTCAGCCCCTGGGCGGCGGTCTGGGCGGCGATGCAGAGCGACAGCAGCGTCGCTGCGACGGTTCGTTTCATGGCGTTGTCTGTTTATTCGGTCAGGGAACGGATGCGGCGGGCGATTTCCGTGTTGAGGTAGGTTCCGCAGAAACGGTCGGCGCCGGGGCCGTAGGCGAATACGGGCAGCATGACCGGCGTGTGGTCGTCGCTGACGTAGATGCCCGTGATGCGGCCGGTCTGCTCGTCACCGTCGAGGAGCGTCAGTCCGCCCGTCTCGTGGTCGGCCGTCACGACGACGAGCGTCTCGCCGTTCGAGTCGGCGAATTTCAGCGCCTCGGCCACGGCCATGTCGAAGCTCAGCATCTCGATCACCGAGCCGGGCAGGCAGCGCGAGTGGCCGGCGTAGTCGATCTTCGCCCCTTCGACCATCAGGAAGAAGCCTCCGTCGCCCCGCTCCTGCAGTTTGTCGATCGCGGCGCGCGTGGCTTCGGCCAGCAGCGGGAGGTTGGCCTCCTCGGCCGCGGCCTCCATCCGTTCGTCGATGCAGATGACCTTGCCCTTCGCGTCGTTGATCCGGTCGATCGAACGGACGAAGCGGTAGTTCTTCGCAAGTTCCTTTTCCATGTCCAGGCCGTCGCCGCGTTCGGTGAACTGGCGGATGCCGCTGCCGCAGAGCAGATCGACCGGTGCGTCGAGCAGGCAGCGGGTCAGCTCGTCGGCGTTGTCGCGTTCGACCGAGTGGCCGTAGAAGGCTGCGGGCGTGGCGTCCGCGACGTTGCCGAGCGTCACGACGCCCACCGGAAGCCCCTTCTCCCGGAAATGGTCGCTCAGCGACGGATAGGGTTGGCCCTCCTCGCTCGTCGAGATGTGGCGGTTGGCATGCCGCTCGCCCGTGGCCAGGGCGCTGCCGCCGGCCGCCGAGTCGGTCGTGAAATATCCCTTCGCGTTGTTGCGCTGAAGACCGATGTAGTTGAAGTTCATCAGCGTGAGACCCTTGTTGGCATAGGCCGCGGCCACGATCTGCGACAGGCCCATGCCGTCGCCGATCAGGAAGATCACGTTCCTGATGCGGCCCTCGCCGCCGTCGTTGAGGTACGTGGGGCGGTAGATGTCGATTCCCTTCGAGAGCCGGAGCTTGTCGTTCTGGAACCCGCGGAAGTCGTGAGTCGTCTTGTCCAGCCGTTCGGTCCCTGTCACGCCGGCGGCGGCCGTGCGGCGGTCGCCGATACGGAAGTTTTTGTTGCCGAAGTCGGCGAAGAAGGCGGCGCAGGCCTCCGGGTTGTCCGTGTTGATGTAGTCGATCCCCATGTCGTAGAAGGTGTAGTAAACCGTGATGCCTTCGGGCGCGTTCCAGAAACGGACGGGTTTGCCCATTGCGTGCGCCCGGTCGATCGCCTCTTGCAGCCGGGCCTTTTCCTCCGGGATGATCGACCCTTTGCCGTTCCATTGCGAGAAAGCCCGGAAATCTGCGCTCACGAGGGCGACGCGGGCCGCCTGCGCAGGCGTGTAGTCGGCGTCCCATGCGCCGTCGAAGCGGATGTATTCGGGATATTCGCCGAACTCCTCGGGTGCGGGTATTCGTCCCGTGGCGACGATCCTTACGGCTTCGGGGTTCGTCGCCGGATCGAACACCTCGGGGTGACGGCCGAGCAGGTCGGCGACGGCGCGCAGCGTCGGCCCGGTCTCCGACTTGAGCTCGATCATCAGTTGCAGATGCCGGTCGGAGTCGGCGAAGGCACGACCGCCGTTGCGGGCGAACAGCGTGGCGATCGGTTCGACGTAGAGCGCTTCGAAGGTCAGCGCCGGATTCGGCTCTTCGGGGTCGTGACCCACGAGGAGCTGCCCGTCGTGCAGGAAGACGTCGGCTTCGATCGACGAAACCTGTTGGGCATAGGCCTGATAGAACGGTACGCGGCGGGCGTAGTCGTTGTGCGAATGGATCAGCACGGGAGGCTGCGCGGCGGCGACCGTGCAGAACGGCAGCGCGGCGAGCAGCAGAACAAGGCGGAGATTCGGTTTCATTGCAGGTTGTTTTTAACGGTTGAATTCGAGTGTCGCGGCGACGGGCGCGTGGTCGGAGAGATACCCGCCGCCGAGCGTGTCGGGCAGCACCTCGCAGCGCACGGCCCGGATGCCGCCGCCGATGAAGATGTAGTCCAGCAGCGGCCTTTCGGCTTCGGGAATCCGCCCGAAATCGGAGAAACTCCACGCCGGACCCGACCGCTCCGCGGCGGTGAGGCGTGCGTCGCGCAGGAATCCGTCTTCGCCGACATGCGCGATCACGGGCGAATCCGGCTCGGCGTTGAAGTCTCCCGTGAGGATCACCGGGCGGTCGCCGCGCAGCGAGTCGATGCGCTGCCGGAGCAGTGCGACGCCTTCGCGGCGGGCCGTTTCGCCTTCGTGGTCGAGGTGCGTGTTGATGAAGAGGAATTCCCGGCCGTCGCTGCCGCGCCGCAGCACGACCCACGTGGCCAGCCGTTCGCAGGCGCCGTCCCATCCCTTTGACCCGGCGCGTCCGGGTTCCTCGCTCAGCCAGAACGTGCCCGAGTCGAGCAGGTCGAACGTCCCGTCGCGGAAGAACACCGCGTTGAACTCGCCCGCGCGGACGCCGTCTTCGCGGCCCACGCCGACGGCCCGGTAGTCGGGCAGCGCCGCGCGGAGGTCGTCGAACTGGTTGGCCAGCAGCTCCTGCGTTCCGAGCAGGTCGGGTTTCCGGGTACGGATTAGTCCGGCGATGCGTTCGCGGCGGAAGCGCCAGTTGTCCGGACCGTCTTCGGGGTTGTCGTAACGCATGTTGAGCGTCATGACGCCGAGCGGCCGCGGTTCGGAGTCGCCGCAGGCGGTCGCGGCGCCGAGGGCCAGCAGCAGGAGAAGTCGTTTCATGGCAGGCTGTTTTTCATTCGACGTAAAGATTTCCGGCGGGAATCGGGGCGAACTCCTTTTCACCAGGCGCTTTCCAGCTCCACGAGAGTTCCTGTCCCTCGTAGTCCTCGAAATAACGCAGCTCGAAGGCGTGCAGCCCCGCTTCGAGCGCCACGCGGCCGGTCGCCGTGACCGAGGCGTGCGAGCCGTCGTTGTCCACGACCTTGCGGCCGTCGATCAGCAACACGCTGCCGTCGTCGCTCTTGGTGGCGAACTCCCAGATTCCGCGTCGCGGAATCCGGATCAGCCCTTCGAACAGATAGGCGAAATGGTCTTCCTGCGGGGCGCCGGCGATCGAAGGTTCGGGCATGACGCCGGTAGCGGTCCGACGGCCTCCGGGAATGTCGGCCGTGCGGGCGAACCGCCCTTCGTAATATGTGTACCGCACGCCCTGTGTCGCGGCCTCGGTGGCTGCGGGCGGCAGGAAACGGGCCTTTTCGGCGCGGAGCGTCAGCGTGTGGCTGGGCGCTGCTCCCGCTTTGAAGCCTTTGGCGCGGAGCGTCAGCGAACGGTCCACGCGCACCGGTTCGGTGTAGCGGGGCGACTGCGGTCCGGGCTCCGAGCCGTCGAGCGTGTAGCGGATTTCGGCCCCGGGGGTGGTCGTCGCCAGTGTGATCTCGACCGGCTCGGTGAACAGGTGCGCGGATTGCGTCGTGTAGGGGATCGAAACGACCTCGCCCCGGGTCAGCGAATAGGGGCAGGCGTCGGGGGACGTGCCCCGGTCGAAGTCCGGTTCGGGACGGAGCGCGAAGTGCAGCTCGCCGCCCCGCATGAGCTGTTCGTAGGTGAGGACGTTCGTCTCCACGGGTTCGCCGTCGAGCGTCACGGAGCCGATGTAGCGGTTCCGCTGCGGATCGTCGGCCGTGACGGTCAGCGTCCGTCCGCCGGAGAGCCGCACCACGGCGCGCTCGAACAACGGTGCGGTGAGCGCGAACTCGTTCGACCCGGGGCAGACGGGGTAGAACCCCAGCGAGGAGAAGATATACCAGGCCGACATTTGGCCGCAGTCCTCGTTGCCGACGATGCCCTCGGGCGTCGGGGCATACATTTCGTCGAGCAGGCGCCGCGTCAGCTCCTGCGTCCGCCACGGCATTCCGACATAGTTGTAGAGGTAGGCCATGTGGTGACTCGGTTCGTTGCCGTGGGCATACTGGCCCATGAGTCCCGTGACGTCGGCCACGTCGAGCCGCATTTCGTCCGAGGTGAGCGTAAAGAGCCGGTCGAGCTCGCGTACGAACGCTTCGCGCCCGCCGAACAGTTGTTCGAGGCCGTTCACGTCGTGCGGTGCGAAGAAGCGGTAGTGCCACGGCGTAGCTTCGGTGTAGTCGCGTCCCGTGGCGAACTCCTCGAAAGGTGTCGTCCAGCCGCCGTCGGACCGCCGACCCCGGAAGAAGCGTGTCGAACCGTCGAACACGTTCACGTAGTTGAGCGCCCGGCGGTAGTACGCTTCGGCCGTTCCGTCGCGGCCCAGCGCTTCGGCCATGCGGGCGATCGTCCAGTCGTCGTAGGCGTATTCGAGGGTGCAGGAGACCGATTCGCGCCTGATGTTCGAGGGGATGAATCCCGTGGCCACGTAGTAGTCGGAACCCTTCTTGTTGCGGTTCGACGAGCGGATCATGGCCTCGAGCGCATGTTCGGCGTCGAAGCCGCGGATGCCCTTCAGGTAGGCGTCGGCGATGACCGACACGGCGTGATAGCCGATCATCGTGCCCGTTTCGCCCGAGGCGAGAGGCCAAATGGGCAGCTCTCCCGTGGCGTCGTACATGTCGAGCATACTGAAGATCATGTCGTTTACGAGCGTGGTGTCGATGAGCGTCTGCAACGGATGCCATGCGCGGAAGGTGTCCCACAGCGAGAAGGTGGAGTAGTAGGCGCGCCCCTCGGGGACCCGGGCGATCGTTCCGTCGTGCCGGCGGTATTGCCCGTTGGCATCGCTCATCAGGTTGGGCGTCAGGCAGGCGTGGTATTGCGCCGTGCGGAACACGGTGCGTTCGTCGCGCGTGCCGCCTTCGACGGAGATGCGTCCCAGGGCTTCCCGCCACGACGCTTCGGCGCGGGTGCGCACGGCGTCGAAGTCGAGCTCGGGAACCTCCGCGAGGCTGTTTTCGCGGGCGTTCTCCGCGCTGACCGACGAAAGGCCGACGGCTGCCGTGAGGTGCTCCGTGCCGGGGGCGAACGTCAGCACCGCCTGCCTGCCGCCGAGCAGCTCGACGTCGGTGAACGGCTCGGAGAACCGGGCCCAGAAATAGACGTACCGGTCGGCGACCCATCCTTGCGAGCGGCGCATTCCGGAGAGTTCGGCGGGACCCGTCCGGCGCAGTTCGCTCCGGTCGATCCGCGCTTCGGCGATCGTGTGCGTCAGGTCCACGATGACGCGCCGCAGCCCGTCGCCGCGGAACGTATATCGGTGTACGCCCGTGCGGGGCGAGGCCGTCAGTTCGACCGTCAGCCGTTCGTCGGGCAGCTCGACGCGGTAGTAGCCGCACGAAGCCCGTTCGCCGTCGTGCGAGAAACGGTAGGGCTGCGGCCGGTACAGGCTGTCGCGCGCCACCTCCGCGCGGAGGGTGGGGTGGAAGAGGATGTCGGCCAGATCGGCGCATCCCGTGCCGCTGAGGTGGGTGTGCGAGAAGCCGTCGATCGTCGTGTCGTCGTAGTGGTAGCCCGCGCAGGCGTCCCAGTCGCCCGCCCGCGTGTCGGGACTGAGCTGCACCATGCCGAAAGGCGTGGCGGCGCCGGGATAGGTGTGGCCGTGGAAACCCGTGCCGATGAACGGATCGACGTATCCGATCGGGTCGGAGGGCTGCGTGCAGGCGGTGCCGGCGCAGGCCAGCAGCATGCAGGTGAGGTTTCGTATCATGGTCGTCAAGGTCGGTTTCGTTTCGGTTTTCACAAAAGTAGCGCGCCTTCCGGAGTCGGATGGCGGCGATTTGCGTATTTGATTCCTCGCATCGCGCAAAAGCGGTTTCCGGCGTGCAGCCGGGAATTCGGATGACAAAAAACGACCGTGCCGCGGAAAAATTTCCGGAAAAAGAGTATCTTTATCCCGGAAAAATATTCCGGAATGGCACGTATCCTCTTTCTGACCGACTTCTCGGAAGCCTACGCGCGCAATCTGCTGCTCGGGATCGCCCGTTATGCCCGCAATGCCGGGCAGGCGTGGAGCCTCTGCCGGCTGCCGCTGTCGATCCGCGACAAGTTCGGCATCGGCGCCGTGCTCGAGCTGGCCGGCAGGATGCGCGCCGACGCCGTGATCGGACAGTTTTACAATACGGACAATGTGGAGCTGTTCGCGCAGAGGGGCATCATCACCGTCGCGCAGGATTTCGAGGCGCGCTTCCCGAACATACCCAACATTACCGGACCGCATTTCCTGGCCGGAAAGATGGGGGCGGAGTATTTCCTCAAGAAGGGATTCCGGCACTTCGCGTTCTACGGTATGCGCGACGTCGTGTGGTCCGACGAGCGGTTGCAGGGGTTCCGCGAGACGGTGCGTGCGGCGAACCCCGGATTCAGTTTTTCTGCCCTGGACAAAAGCTCCCGGAACGAGTTGTGGAACTACGATCCCGTGCAGTTGGTGGCCTGGCTGCGTGCGTTGCCGAAACCGGTCGCTGTCATGGCCTGCGACGACAACCACGCCTATCATATCACCGAAGCCTGCCAGCAGCGCGAGGGGGGGGGGGAAAATTGCGCATTCCGGACGATATCGCGGTGCTCGGCGTGGACAACGACGAGACGATCTGCCGCCTGTCGGAGCCGAATCTCTCGTCGCTGAACCAGAATATCGAGCAGGGCGGCTACGACGTCGCGCAGCTGATCGACCGGATCATCCGCGACCCGGCGACGCCGCGCGAGGATGTGATGGTCATGCCGACGCACATCGTGACGCGCCAGTCCACGGACATTTACGCCAACGGCGACCAGCATATCGCCGAAGTGCTGAAATACATTCACGAAAATATCCGGGAGAAGATTTCGGTCGATGAGCTGGTGGCGCTGGTTCCGCTCTCGCGCCGCCTGCTGGAGACGCGTTTCAAGAAGAGCATGGGGACTTCGATCTACGACTACATCATCCAGACCCGCATCGAGAAGGTCGCCCAGTTCCTGTGCGAGGGAATGAGCGTGTCGGAGGCCGCCCTCGAACTGGGCTTCTCCGACATCAAGAACCTTTCGCGCATGTTCCGCCAGTTGCGCGGCATGACTCCTTCGGAATACCGCAGGCACGTGCTTCATCCCGAACGCTGATTCCGCCCTCCGGTGCGGCGGCGGTTCGCGGAACCGTGCGGCATGCGGATCGTCCGGCGCCGGACGTGCGGTGCTTCCGTGTCGTCGGCAGCGGGGACGCACCGGTCCGTGCGCCGCCTTTCGGAGAAGGCGGTGCGATCTTTTCGCCCGTTTTGTTCGAATGTCGTTCGTTTTTTGTACCTTTACCCCCGCTTCGCCGCGGTGTCCGTCCGTGGAAAGGCCCGGAAAACGGCCTCCCGGAGGAGACTCGGGCGGCGAAGCCGATTTTTTTGAACTAAACGAAAATTACGATGGCTTACAACTTACTGAAAGGAAAGAAAGGATTGATTTTCGGCGCGCTCAACGAGCAGTCGATCGCCTGGAAGGTGGCGGAACGCGCCGTGGAGGAGGGTGCCGAGATCGTCCTCACGAATACCGCCGTGTCGATCCGCATGGGAACGATCGGTCGGCTGGCCGAGAAGTGCCGTACGATCGTCGTGCCGGCCGACGCCACGAGCGTGGCGGATCTGGAGAACCTGATGGACAGGACGATGGAGCATTTCGGCGGCAAGTTCGACTTCATGCTCCACTCGATCGGCATGTCGCCCAACGTTCGCAAGGGCCGCACCTACGACGATCTGGATTACGACTACCTCTCCAAGACGCTCGACATTTCGGCCATCTCGTTCCACAAGGCCATCCAGGTGGCCCGCAAGAAGGACGCCATCAACGACTGGGGTTCGATCGTGGCGCTCTCGTATATCGCCGCGCAGCGCACGCTCTACGGCTACAACGACATGGCCGACGCCAAGGCCTTGCTGGAGTCGATCGCCCGCAGCTTCGGCTATATCTACGGCCGGGAGAAGCACGTGCGCATCAACACCGTCTCGCAGTCGCCGACGCAGACCACGGCCGGCAGCGGCGTGCTGGGGCTGGGCGACCTGATGTCGTTCGCCGAGAACATGTCGCCGCTGGGCAACGCCTCGGCCGAGGATTGCGCCGACTACGTGCTGACGCTCTTCTCGGACCTCACGCGCAAGGTGACGATGCAGAACCTCTACCACGACGGAGGATTCTCGTCGATGGGCATGTCGCGCCGCGCGATGAAGACCTACGAGAAGGGCATGCGGTTCGACGACGTGCACCAGAACCAATACCCCTTCGGAAAGGAGGAGACGAAATAGTTTCCGGAGCGGGAAGACGTTCCGGGGAAGTCGCTTTCCCGGGAGACAGGATGAAAAAACGGAGGCTCAAGCCTCCGTTTTTTCATGTCATGGCCGCTTCATGTCGGGGCGGATGTGCCGGCATGCACGGACGGGCGGGGGATGCCGCCGTGCGGCAGGGGCTTCTGCCGGGGGCATTCCGCCCGGTCTGGGTTCAGTACTGGTGTCCGTCGCCGCGGATTTCGTCGCGGGTGATCGGACGGCGGTTCAGCGCGCGCCAGGCATACCAGATGTAGGCCGCCACGAAGGGCACGAAGAGCGACACCCAGGCCATCGTGCGGAGCGTGAAGAGGCTCGACGAGGAGTTGCGGATCGTCAGCGACGACTGCATGTCCGCCAGCGAAGGGTAGTAGGCCGTATCGTTCCAGCCGGCGGCGAGCAGCAGGGCCAGCACCGCGAGGATCGTCCCCGAACC
>ERZ779885.2918-NODE-2918-length-15072-cov-5.812879_pt1 | contig 15072 bp, 13 predicted proteins | sample MGYA00511554_ERZ779885 | MGnify/ENA primary metagenome ERZ779885 (study PRJEB29588, sample SAMEA2160998) | human gut metagenome | biome: human gut; feature: human-associated habitat; material: faeces | place: Denmark | collected 2008/2010 ... | reverse complement strand
GGAAAGTCACCCGGGGTTTGGGGCGGAGCGCCCAAATTAGGGGGCGTAGGGGCCACCGCCCCGCACAAACTCCCCTGGGGACTTGGGGCGGAGCGCCCAAATCAGGGGACGCAGGGGCACCAGCCCCGCACAAACTCCCCCCTCCTACCGCAAAAACACCTCAATAACCGGAACCAGCGTATGCGGCTTGACATGCGGCAGATAGAAGAAGGTCGCGCTCTCGTCGTCCTCCTGCTTGTCGTCGCTGAGCAGCTCCACCTTGCCGTCGGTGAATTTGACCTCGCTGCCGTCGTGCAGGAACTGCATGTAATCGACCTTCCCGGCGAAGCCGTTGAGCTCGAGATACTGATAGGGGTATTCGAAGAGGTGGATGTAGAGGCGCTTTCCGTCCTCGCTCTGCGTAAATTTGCATCCGTTCGGGCGCAGCTTGAGCAGCTCCGGCTCCGCCATGGTGCAGCCGTAGATAGAACGGCTGTTCACTTTCATCCAGTCGGCGTAGGCTTGGAGCGCAGCCTCAGCGCGGCTGTCGAAATAGCCGCGGGACGTCGGCCCGACGTTCATCAGCAGGTTGCCGCCGATCGATACGGTGTTGATCAGCATCTGAATCAGCATCTTCGGCGATTTCCACGTCATTTCGTCGCGGTAGTAGCCCCAGGATCCGGAGAACGTCTGGCATGCCTCCCATGTTACGAGCTCTCCCGTCTCCTTATGGCGCGGCCATTCGAGCAGCTGGTACTGCTCCGGCGTCCACAGATCCTGCTCGAGTCCGGTACGGTTGTCGATGATGATACCGGGCTGCAGGCGGCGTGCCGTGGCGATCAGTTCCTCGGCCTCCCATTCGTCCTTGCCCTTGCCCTTCATCCAATCCGGGAAGCGGGGATCGTGTTCGTAGGAGAAGTCGAACCAGAGAATATCAATTTTGCCGTAGTTGGTCAGAAGCTCCGTGACCTGGTTGCGCATGTATTCCGCATACTTGTGCATGTCGCGGTTTTTGGACTTCTCAAAGGCGTCCGGATCGTCGCGGCGCGGATGCAGGTGGTCGATCGGAAATTCGGGATGATGCCAGTCGATGAGCGAATAGTAAAAGCCGACATGCAGGCCCTCAGCCCGGAAAGCGTCCACATACTCCCGGACGAGGTCGCGGCCCGCCGGGGTGTTGGTGCATTTGTAGTCCGTGTACTGGGAGTCGAACATGCAAAAGCCCTCGTGATGCTTTGTGGTCATCACGGCGTATTTCATGCCCGCCGCCTTGGCCTGTCTGGCCCATTCACGCGCGTCATACAGATCGGGATTGAAGTACTGGAAATACTTCTCGTATTTCTCCTCCGGAATCTTTTCGTTCGTCTTGATCCATTCGTGACGGGCGGGCATGGCGTACAGGCCCCAGTGAATGAACATGCCGAAGCGGTCATGGCGGAACCAAGCGGTGTCGCCGGGCGTTTTTTTCGTCACATAGCTTGACATAATAAGTCTCCTCTCCTTTGCGCCGGAGGCAGTCTGCCGTGCTGCGGAACTACCGGCGGTTACTACTTGTGATCATAGCGGTACAGCCGAAATTGCGCAAGGGAAGAAACCGGAAAAAGTATGGAGTTTTCCGTGAGAGATCGAAAGGGGAACGGTTTTCCATGATCATAGAAAGAAGAGAAAACGTCCGCGGGGCCATGAACGGAATTCATCTGCAGATTCTGGAGTTTGGTCATGCGTCCGGCGGACAGGACTGGGAGGGAAACTCCATTTCTCCCTCCTACACGAGACTCTATTATATCTGCGCGGGAGACGGGTTCCTGACAGCGAATGGGGAAACCATGCCGCTGCAGCAGGGGAACTGCTATCTGCTTCCCGCCGGCTTTTCTTTCTCCTACGGCTGCCGTACCTCGATGGAGCAGATTTTCTTTCACGTCCGGCTGCCCGAGAAAACCTTTCGATTCGGCTCACCGTGGGCGAGCTGGCCGCACATGCGCATGTTTCCGAGAGTACGCTGGAAAAATCATTCCGGGCCGAACTGGGAATGACGATCGGCCGGTATATCGACGAGGAAATTTTTCTCCGGGCGGAAAGCCTGCTGCGGCATACGGATCTCCCTGTCTCCCGGATGAGCGAACAGTTCGGCTTCTGCGATCAGTTTTACTTTTCCCGCCGGTTTCGCGCGCACTGCGGCCTTTCTCCCCAGCAGTACAGGAAGCAGCGTCCCATTTGACGCGCGGAAAATGCGAAAATTGGTTTCCGGAAGGATGGATGTGCGCAAAACGCAGGCAATCCCTTTCCCAAAAGCGGACCCCCTGCCCGCCGCGTGAAGGTCTGCGCCGTTATGCGTGCGGCGCAGGGTCGTGCGGAAGCAGGGGGTTCGGCGTATTGATGGTCAGGATTTTAGCGCTGCGCGACGTGCGGTTGGCCCAGTTGTGACGGCGCGTCGAGGCGATGTGAATGGAATCGCCGGGGTACAGCAGATAGCGTGCGTCCTCGAGAAAGAAGGTGACGACGCCCTCAAGCACGTAAAGAAATTCTTCCCCCTCATGGGAATACAACTCGATTTGGTCCTCGTCCCCGTCAAAGGGATAGAGCGTGTAGATGCGCGGGAGCATCTGCCCCGGCGCGCCGGCGGATCGCAGGATGCTCTGGTAGATCCGGGGGCTGATCTCGGTGAAGTGCAGCTCAATCCCGTGGACGACCGGATCGAGCGTGGGCGGCGGGGGATCTTCCCGGAAGAGCTCGGAAAGGGGAACCTCCAGAATGACGGAAAGCTTTTCCAGGGAGTCGAGAGCGATGGAGGAAAGTCCCCGCTCAAACTGGGAGAGATAGCCGACGGAAAGCCCGCTCTTCTCGCTGAGCTGTTTGAGCGTCATTTTCTTCTCCGTTCGAAGGTTTTTCACCTTGGTGCCGATGGCTGCGTTTGTATCCAACCGGGCCGCCTCCCTTTCTGCGTTTCTCTCATGATATCGGCTCCCCGGTAAAATGTCAAGGCTTGCCCGCAAGGCGCTTTTGTTTTCCGGAGGGAGCCGGCATTGTGGAAAAGGTTAGTTTTTCAGTGGTTTAGGTTATTATACCGAGTGCGCCGCGTATGCGCCGCTGGAAGCCTTTGGAAGAAGCATGCTCGGCTTGGCTCCGTGGCTTGAGGCGGACGCGGAACAGCTCAGCGGAGAGGAACGGCAGCTGCAGGCGGCGTACCGGCAGAAGGCGCTTCGCTGCATCGCCATGGCGGTGGATCCGGCTTCGGCCGACTGCATGAATTTCAGCGAGGGGGATCAGCCCCTTGTGGACGCGGCGTTTCTTGCCCATGCCGTCGTACGCGCCCCCGGCGCTCTTGCGGGTGCTTTGCCCGCCGACGTACGGGGTCGTCTTGCGGACGCGTTTGTCCGCTCGCGCCGGATTCCCGCCTACAACTGCAACTGGATTTTGTTCAGCGCCATGGTGGAAGCGGGGCTGTATGTGCTTGGCAGGCCGTACGATATGATGCGGGTGCTCAGCGCGCTGCGCACCATGAAGAGCTGGTATGTGGGAGACGGCGCTTACGGAGACGGCGAGTTTTTCCACTGGGATTATTACAACAGTTTCGTGATTCAGCCGATGTATGTCGATCTGGTGGAGCTGTTTGCGCCGGAGCATCCGGAGATCGCCGCGATGCGGCCCGCCGCAAAAGCCCGCGCGGCGCGTTATGCCGCCGTGCTCGAGCGTATGATCGGGCCGGACGGCAGCTATCCGATTTTGGGACGTTCGATCTGCTACCGCTTCGGCGCGTTTCAGATGCTCTCCCAGGCCGCTTTGCAGCACTGCCTCGGCGAGGGGCTTTCTCCCGCTGCCGTCCGCTGCGGATTGACTGCCGTGATTCGCCGTGTGATGGATACCGCTCCGATGTTTGACGAGCAGGGATGGCTGCTTCCGGGCGTTATCGGGCAGCAGCCGGAGCTTGCCGAGGGCTATATCAGCGTGGGAAGCCTGTACCTGTGCAGCGCCGTTTTTCTGCCGCTCGGCCTGCCGGAGCAGGATCCGTTGGCGAGCGATCTTTTTCCGTCCTTCGAGGAGCAGACGCTTGAGGAGCGCCCGGACGGAAGCCGCGTAATCCGTGACGGCAACGGTCTGATTGTTCTCGTCAAGCCCGGCATTGTTTCCATTCCGGCGGAGATCGGTACCTCGCTTACCGATCGCGACGTCTGGGAGAACGAATACCTGCCCCGCCTGCGCTTCTCGATGGAGAGAATTCCCACAGAGATCCTGGCGACGCTGCGTGACGATACCAACCGGGAGATTCCTGTCGGCCTGCACTGCGGCTCGCTCATGGGACGTGTACGCGATTTGCTCGGCGTGGAGCAGATGAGCTATCTCACGGTCGACGACCCCGATCTTCTCGAGGAGATTATCGACACGATGGACAGCCTTTGCTATGACTGCGTGAAGGCTATGCTCGATTCCGGGGCGAAGTTTGACTATGCCCATTTCTGGGAGGATATCTGCTTTAAGAAGGCTGCCTTTTGGCAGCTTTATCGAAAATGGGAGGCCTCCGGCATGGCGCCGGAGGCCTCCCATTCGCTTGTCTTTCGTTTTCGGTTTGTCTGCGCGGATGCGGACCGTCAGGATTTTGCCGCGTCAATTCGATCGAAGAGCTCCGCGCACGCCAGCGTGTCAGCCCACGGAACGACGGCGCTTTCCGTCTTTCCCTCACGGATGCAGCGCATGGACTCGAGCATCTCGTAGGTAAAGCCGTTTTTCGTCTCTTCATCGACGAAGTGCTCCACAAGGTTCCGATCGGCGTCATAGAGGAAGCACTCCGTGGAGTAGTGGGGCAGAGGCAGAACGATCTTTCCTTTTTTGCCGTAGATGGTCATGCAGTCGTCGAGCCGGGCGGCAAAGCTGCACGCGAGATCGGCGAGTGTGTCCTCAAACTGAATCGAGACGTGGTTGCTCAGATCCACCCCCGTATCGCTCCAGGTTGCGGACACGGAGAGATTCCGGATGGCCTGCTGCAGCACGTAGGTGGTGATCTCGTAGGCGTAGACGGTTACGTCCTTCGTCGCGCCGCCGCCGAGCTTCGGATTGTAATAACGGTTTTCCGGATCCTCGGGCGCGGCGAAGCCAATGTTGAACTGCGAAAAAACAGGCGTGCCGATTTTTCCGTCCTGAATCCACTCGCGCACCTTGTTGACCGGCGGCAGGAAGCGGCTCCACAGCGCCTCCATCACAAAGGCCTTCTTCTCGGCCGCGGCGCGGTAGACCTCGCGGGCTTCCGCACTGTTCTGGAACATTGCCTTCTCGCAGAGGACGGGGACGCCGTGCGCGATGCACAGCAGGGAAAGATGGGCGTGATCGTTCGGCGTGACCGCAATGTATACGCAGTCCGGCTTTTCGCGCTCGAGCATCGTCTCGTAGTCGTCGTAGAAGCGTTCGAGGCCGTTGGCCTTCGCGAATTTCTCCGCGCGCTCGAGGCTTTTGCTCGCGACGGCGCAGACCTCGCAGTCCGGCAGCAGCGCGGCGGCCTCGCACAGGCGGCCGGCGATGTTGCCCGCTCCCATAATAGCAAACTTAAATACTCCCATGTTGTTTCTCCTTCTCAGCGGTCTGCCGGACAGCAGGCCGTTTTTTATTTATTCTGCGTTCCCCGCCGCCTGAAAGGACGGCAGGAGTCGCCGTAAAAAGCGCGCCGGAGGGGCTTGCCCTCCAGCACGCGCTTTTTTGCGTGCGTTGATGTGTTCCCTTTGTTTACAGAGGAAATACCGTTTTCCGGCTCACGCGGAGGCGCACCGTTAATCGTTTTCCAGAGTCACACCGAGACGCTCGGCAATTTCCTCGGGCTTTAGGCCGGCTTTCTGCGCCTGCTTGAGGATAGCCTCGAGCTTCTGCTTTTTGGTTTTGCGCGGCTTGCGTTTTTTAGGTGCAAGGATTTCCGCTTTTTTCGCTTCCAGGGCTTTGATGCGAGCCTGCACCGACGCAATTTTTTCGTCAAAGGCAGCAGCCGCGGCTTTCTTTTTCGTCTCGAGTTGTTCTACGGATGTATGCAGCTCCGCTATTTTGGCGTCGGTTTCCGCGGCTCTCTGTTCCGCGCTGCGGCGAACGCGTTTTTTCTCAGCTTCTGACATAGTGATCCCCCTTCGTTTGCTGTGATTTCGGTTCATCGAAATGGAAAGACTGTACCGCACCGCACAGCCGCCCCAAGCGGCGTCCTTTTTTGATCCTCTTGTTTCGTGCGCAATTTTTTTCGCAGAGCAATGTGCGCGTTTCGCCTTGCAAAGCTTGTCGAAGGCATCCTATTGCCTGTGTTGTGCGATAATGCATTAAGAATATCACAGTTGGAAGATTTTCACAATAGACGAAAGGTCGGATTTTGTCAAATCCATTTGACACAACAACAATTTTTTCTGTTCTTCTTTCTCGCTGCTTTCTGTCCGATCAAAAGCACGCTGACGCCTTTCCGGGCGGACCTTTCCAGGCGGTGCGTCAATCCGGCGAGGCAGGGAGAAGGTAAGAGGGCGGGACGGCGTCGGTCAGCCACACGCCGTTTTTGGCGCGGTAGAACAGGAAACCGTCTCGGTACATTTCACCGCTCTGCACCTGAAAGACAAGGGGAGCGCCGTGCCGTTTGCCGACGGTGAGCGCCGTCTCATAGTCGGAGGAAAGATGGACCTGACGCCTCGACTGGGGCAGCAGTCCTTGTTCCAGGATGGATGTGCGGAAACGTTCGGCGCTCCCGTGCCAGAGAACGGGCGGAGGCTCAAGGGGAGCGAGCTCCAGGTCAACGGGGAGCGAATGCCCCTGGTTTGCGCGGATTTTTGTCCCGTCCTCATCGAAGGTGTAGCGCTGCTTTGCGTCGGTCCGCACGATCTCCTCCAGCAGTTCACGGTCAAACGGATATTTCTGGTTGACGCCGCGAATCAGTTCATCCACATCCGCCCAGCCATGGCGATCGACGGTAATCCCGATGACTTCCGGCTTGTGGCGGAGAATCAGGCAGAGAAACTTTCCGAGCTTTGTCAGATTCGGCTGTTCCACCGGTTTTTCCTCCTTATGGAATCCCGTTGAACCACGGGCCGTTGAATTCCTCCAAATCGTGGGAGAGCCGCTGTGCTTCTTCCTCCCAGTCGTCCCTGCGCCACAGCTCCGCCCAGTAACGTACGCCGACGAGCACCAGAGGGGCTTCGCCGGCGGCGTCGATCGCCTCCTGAGGAAGTTTCACACTGCCGTTCTGCAGAGGCAGAACAAGCGTCTCGGCTTTTCCCCCGAGGCTCTCCGGATCATCCTCCTGCTCGTCTTCCGGCAGAAAGAAAGCTTCCTGCCGGAACGCGAAAAGAAGAATGGGTCCCGGCTTCTGCGGAGCCCGCGCGAAAATGTGTCCGTCCTTCGCTTCACTCAGATAATGCCGAGGCAGAGCGAGGCTGCCGTCCGGTCCCAGTTCGGGTTCATAGACTCCCAGCAGCATGTGAATCCCCCCATTCCGTTTTCTGTGAACGCTGCCGCATGTTTCGTCCCCTTGCGGGCCGTCTTCGCAAATCTGCGGGGCTCCTGTTCTGCGTGCGCTGCAATGTGCGCTTTCACGGTCCGGCGTGTCCCTTTTCCGGAAAGCTTGTGCGGCGGAACCTGTTTTTTCCAGTATAGCAAATTGCCTGACGCAATGCAACACGCCACTTCGACCGGCAGCCGGTGCGTTTGAGGCTCGCAAAGAAATGCCGAAAGCGGAAAAGACGGACTGTTATAATGCAGATATACAGGGATAGGATGCGGCCGCAGAATGCGGAACAAAAAGGAGGATGATGAGGGAGATGAGTCTGTTTAAGGTGGAGAACGATATTCTCCAGAGTATGAGGATGCATTTTCGTCTGGACGAGTACGACACGTCGGTTCGCTTGCACGGCGGCGGTTTTTTGGCGTCCTTTGTGATTTCCGGGCGGCGCTGCCGTATGGAAATGCGGCTGGAAAGAACGGAACGATGTGTGACGGCGAAGCTTTATCCGGGCATTCACTGTTTCCCGCAAGCCCGATCGATGGTGAGCGAATACATCCTGAAGGCGAATGAGCTGTTTCCGAAGGCGGCGCTCTGTTTATCAGAGGAGGGAGAAATTTACGCTAAAACCATGCAGCGCTACCGGTTTGAACCGATTCCGCTTGCCATTTTCGTTGAGATGAAAGAAGACCTCCGCCAGCTGATCAGCGAATTTGCCGGGCCCCTGGAAAAGCTGGCAAGCCTGCATTTACTTGCGCTTGAGGAGATTGATCCCGTACATGTTCACATGGCTGCGACGGAGGAGGACGACGACGAATTGGCCGCGCGGTTGGAAAGCGAACTGTCGGAGCTTATCCACGAAGAGGAAAACGCAGCGGACGGCGATGAGGACGAAGGCGGCAAAGAGGATGACGACGATGATTTTACCGTTTATTTTCAAAAAAAAATACCCGAGTTCTTCCGTAAAGAGGAAAACATGACAGGCTGCAGGGAAGACGAGGATGAGAGCGGCGCTCATGATGATGACGGAGATACAGGAGGAAACGGAGCGCTTTTCGGATCCGCCGGAAGCGGAAAAAGCAATGAAACGGATGGCGAAGCTGAAAAAACGGAGCTGAGCTTCCAAGCGGAGGAGCCTTCGGACAGCACAGGAGGGCTTCCCGCCGCCGAGCGTGCCAGCCTGTTTCTGCGCAACCAGAGGCTGCGCAGGCAGCGGACTCCGATGCTGTTCAACATGCAGCATATTCTCGAGATGAGTATGCATCAGTCCTCCGAGCCCTCGGGCTTGCTCAAACAGCTGTTGGAGCTTGGCGACCGTGAGGCCGCGGCCTGCAAAAGCAATACAGACGCCGGGAAAACACCGGACGGCGATTCGGAGACGGAGCCTCCGGAAAACGGAACCGGGCAGGACAGCGAAGAATGAGAACGGGGGAAGCGCAGCCGGATGCCAAACGACGACGCGGCGTGAGAGCCGGAGATACGGAAGGGGACATGAGGATATGACAACGAAACCGGAAAAAAGTGAGGAAAGGCAGGACTGGATTCATCTCGAAAAGTCCGGTTACCTGGAGCTGGTGTGTATCGCCACCGAGCAGACGGAGCTGCATCCCGGGGATAGCTTGCCCTTCCAATACAGAGGCCTTTCGCTGTCCATGGAGATTGACGAAAATACTGTACTGCCGCAGACGCAGTATGCGAAGGGGGAGGAACTGTGCGTCGTCGGTCTTGTAAACGACGAACGCTGTGTGGCACAGGCGGCGGTTCCCCGTCCGTACTACGATCGCTTCCGTTCCTTTCCCAGCGCGGAGGAGAAGGCGGAGGCCATCCGCCGGTTTTCCTTTTTACCGGAGCCGGTGCAGGAAAAGCTTACCGCCAGACTGAACGGAGAACGGTATCCGATCGCCCGGCTCGCAGAGACTCAGGAGGAAAAAATCGAGGATCTGCGCTTTCGTTTTCAGCTTTGCCGCGACACGTATACGCAGCAGCAGCAGCTCGACATTGAGACGATATTACGTGAATGCGGTTCGAGTGAATACAAACGCGAGATGAAGGCGGAATGCCGCCTTCGGTATATTCTCGGCATCGATCAGTCCTCCGCAAAGGACTTTCGCCTGTCAAAGGAGGAAATTATCGAAGCTCTCGACGAGAGGCTCTACCGGCTCGACGCTGTGAAGGAGAAAATCGCGGAAGCGATTGTCGCGGCAAAATATGCGAATCGGAAGGGTTTTGCAATTCTGCTCGTGGGCAGTCCCGGCGTCGGCAAAACGTCGATTATCCGGGCTGTCGCGGAGGTTCTTGGCAGGCCGTATTTTACCGTTTCCCTCGGCTCGTCCAGCTCGCTTCTCGATCTCATCGGCGATGCTCCGCACTATGAATCCGCGGACTGCGGTTTGGTCGTGAAAAACTTTTATAAGATCGGCACCACAGAGGCCGTGGTCGGTCTTGACGAGTTTGACAAGCCTTATCGGTCGGAAAAGGAAGGGGGAGGCAAAAGCACAAAGGTGTTCAACGACGCCCTTTCGGATGAGCATATGTTCTACGACGTCTTTCTCGACACGGGGATCAACACGAAGAACACGCTCTTTATTGCCACGGCGAATTCCACCGAAACCATTGCAGAGAACCTGCTCAACCGCTTTGTGGTGATCCATATTCCCGATTATACAGAAGAGGAGAAGGCAGAGATCGCCCGCAGGCATATTCTGCCGGAGCTTTTCCGGGAGTACGGCATTGAGGAGCGGGAGATCGTCTTCGAAAAGGACGTGCTGCTCTACATTGCCCGGCATTACTGCGAGGACGAGGGCGCGCGTGACATGAAGAAGCATCTGCGATCGCTGGTGGATCACATTCTCGCATTCTGGGATTCCGCGTGTGTGCGCCCGAAGTTTACCGTCACGCGTGAATTTGTCGATGCCTCGCTCGCCTCGGGCGTGAACGAGGACTCCCCGGTCATTTTGTTCCGCCGCAACCGAGGGGCGTATTCCGCTGAGACGACGGCGGAGATTCGTTCCCTGATCGGCAAATGCCGCTGCGACGATCTTTCCTCGCAGGAGAGGGAGCAGTACACGAAGCGGCTCTCCTATCTCACACGCCTCATTCCGAGCGGGGAAGCGTTCCGGACGTTTGACGTCGACGCCTTCTACCGCCGGGTGAACGAGACGCACTGCGGCATGGAGAGCGTGAAGGACACGATTGCCCAGGTTTTTTATCTGAACAGTCTGAACAAGCGGCCGCTCACAAGTGTCCGGATTCTTCTGGTCGGTCCGCCCGGAGTCGGAAAAACGTCCATTGCTGCGAGCATTGCCGCGGCGTGCGGAGCGCAGCTTCGGAAGATTTCCCTCAACGGCGTCTCGGACGACGTGGTGCTTAAAGGACATTCGCCCACCTATGTCGGCTCGGATGCCGGACTGATCGTGAAGGCGCTGTACCGGATGAAAACCACAAAAGGCATCCTTCTGCTCGACGAGATTGACAAGCTGGGCAGCCGCAGCGGGGCGGAGGCGTCCCACGCGCTGGTGGACCTGCTTGACGACTCCGCGCAGTTTACCGATCACTTTCTCGGCGTGCCGGTGGATCTCTCGCAGACGCTTTTCCTGGCCACGGCCAACAATCTCTCTGCCGTTCCGCCGCTTCTGCGCGATCGGTTCACGGTCATCACGCTGGAGGGCTATTCGGAGCGCGAAAAAGAGGAGATTCTGGGTTCCTATATTATTCCGCGCGTTACGGCGGAGTACTGCCCGCGGGAGCTTGACGTGCGCTTCCCGCAGGAGACACAGAGCCTTTTGCTTTCTTCGTACTGCCAATCGATGGGCGTGCGCGACGCCGACCGGGCAGTGCGGCGGCTGGTCCGTGAGAAGCTTTTCTCACTTCGCGGCGGCGCGGCGGACAGCGCGCTTGTCACGCCGGAAGATGTGGAGCGTGTCCTTGGCAGTCCGCCGCCTCAGCGCGGCAATTTTCCCGACGCGATCTATCCCGGCCTGACGCGTGCGCTTGCCGTCACCGAGGACGGCTGCGGCATGACCTTCTCCGTGGAAACCATCCTGCTGCCCGGCGAGGACACCCTGACGCTGACCGGTTTGCCGAAGGCGAGCACCGTGGATTCAGTCCGGCTGGCCGTCAGCTTCATCAAGCGCCGGTGGCCCGGCGCGCTTCGCAGCAAGGGTATTCACGTCCATTTCGGAGAGGGATCCGTGGAGAAGGACGGTCCGAGCGCAGGCGTGGCGATCCTGATTTCACTCCTTTCCGCCGTGTTCGGGGAGAATGTCGACGGATCGGCGACGTATACGGGCGAGATAAACGGCAACGGCTGTGTGTTCTGCATCGGCGGAACGCGTGCCAAGATTCGCGCGGCCGAGCAGGCGGGCTGTACCCGGGTTTTTCTCCCGTACGACAACTACCGGGAGCTCACGGAGAAAGAACTCTCCGAGCTTCGTATCAAGGTGATCCCGGTCCGTCATGTGGACGAGGTGATCCGCGAGGTGCTGCCGCGGCTTGAGGAGAAGACGCTGGAAACCTGTGCAGAGCCATCCGCATGCAACGCGTGAGGGAAGGATCCGGCTCTTCCCGCGCGGCGGACAGAATCGTTTGGCCGGAGGAAAGGGAGGCGTGTTATGGAGGAGAGGACAAGGAGTGTGCCCTCGTTTTTGGTGCACGGTCTTTGGCTGCTTCTGTTTTTCGGAGCGCCCGCGGCGCTCGCGGCGGCTTATGTGACGCAGCAGGGCGAGGCGGGCTTTGAGACATGGAAAACGCTTGCGGAGTGCGCCGTATACCTGCTGTGGTGCGGCTGTGCCGTGCGCTTTTTCCGTCTGACAACGCGCCGCATCTCGTCGTTCGGCGTGGGGCTGCTTGCGGCGGCTGTGGTGTCGCTGGGGCTGACGGCGGCGGTTTTCCTGTTTAACAACCTGCTTCACTTTCTGCAATATGCCGTGTCCGCGGGAGCTTTTTGCTCCTCGCCGCTGGGGTACGGATGGTTTCTGCGGGAGGATTTGCTGTATCAGGAAGGTGCGGGACCGCTTCGCTATGTTCTTGCCTTTACCACCACCCTGATGTTCTGTGTGCTTTTCCTCGCCGCCCGCCTGTATGGGGAGGAGATGGCCCGCATCATGGAGCAGAAGATGGAACTGTTCGAAGAATTCATTTGCGGCGACGATGACGATGACGACGACAATAACGACGATAACGACGGCCTGCCCTGGTGAGAGGGAAAAGTCCTCCGCTCTCTGCGGCATTGGGAACAGGGCGGCAAATGAGAGGGCCTGTGCACTCCTCGGGGAGCGCGCAGGCCCCCAGTTTTTTGAAAAAGGTTGGGGGAAAAGCGGCGGATGTGCCCTCCCGTCCGGGAAAAGACACTGTAATCTGTTTTGGCTGTGTCCGGCAATCTGCACAAGCAAAGCGGTGGATTTTTTAGCTTGTATCCAAATTCACAAATCGAATACAAGGTGATATCCTTAGTACAAGGAACCGGGGAGGAGGGACTTTCGTGAAAGAGATGAACAGTGAAACCATCTATACCGCGCTCAAGCACGAGATCCTTGATCTCACGCTCAAGCCCGGGCAGAGCGTGAGCGAGCATGAGCTCTGTGAGCGCTTCGCCGTCTCCCGCACCCCGGTGCGCACGGCCCTGCAGCGCTTGCAGGCCGACGGCCTTGTGCATGTGATCCCCTACCGGGGGAGCACGGTCTGCCTGCTGGATTTCGACGAGATCCGGCAGATGATCTATCTGCGCACCGCTGTCGAATCCGAGGTGATCCGCGATTTTATCCCGCTGTGCACGCCTCTGCTCGAGGAAAAAATCCGCTATCAGATCCGCAAGCAGATGGCTTTGATTCAGGGAGAGTTCGAGCTTGCGCAGTTCTACGAGATGGACTCGAACCTGCACGCCATCTGGTTCCGCGAGACGGGAAAGGAAAAGATCTGGAGGCTGATCCAGCGGGCGCAAATTCACTATACGCGCTTCCGCATTCTCGATATCGCGGAGAACCGCAATTTTACCGCTATCATTGGGGAGCACGAGGAGCTTCTGCGCGTGATTTGTGAGAAGCGGGAAGGCGATGTGGCCCCGCTCATGCGCCGTCACCTGTATGGGAGCATCGGACGGCTCAGAGAGAAGGTTCAGACCGAATTCCGGGAATATTTTATAGCAGAAAAGGAGAAGTAGTTATGGACATCCGTTACAGCACCAACCCGCGCGATGTAAAGCGCTACACCACCGAGGAACTGCGGGAAGAGTTTCACATCAGCGGCCTGTATGAGGCCGACCAGGTCAAGGCTGTGTACAGCCACGTTGACCGTATGGTTACGCTCGGCGTTATGCCGGTCAGCGAGACGGTTTCGATTGACAAGGGGATCGACGTGTGGGCGAATTTCGGCACGCACTATTTCCTCGAGCGCCGCGAGCTCGGCATGTTCAATCTCGGCGGCAGCGGCGTCGTCGTCTGCGACGGCAAGGAGTACGCGCTCGGCTACAAGGACTGCCTCTATGTGACGATGGGTACGAAGGAGGTTCTCTTCCGCAGCAGCGACCCGGCGAACCCGGCCCGCTTCTACATCGTCAGCGCCCCGGCGCACCGCGCTTACGAGACGCGCCTCATCACCCTGCAGGAGGCCGCAAAGCGCCCGCTCGGCAGCCAGGAGACAGCCAACAAGCGCGTGATCAATCAGTTCATCCACCCCTCCGTGCTGCCGACGTGCCAGCTCTCAATGGGCATGACCTGCCTGGAACCCGGCTCCGTCTGGAACACGATGCCCTGCCACACGCACGAGCGCCGTATGGAAATCTACACGTACTTCGAGATCCCGGAGAACAACGTTGTTTTCCACCTCATGGGACAGGGCGACGAGACGCGCCATATCGTTATGAAGAATTTCGACGCTGTGATCAGCCCCTCCTGGAGCATCCATGCGGGCTGCGGCACCTCGAATTATACCTTTATCTGGGCCATGGGCGGCGAAAATCAGGCGTTCGACGACATGGACGAAATTCCGACTGCGGAATTGAAATAACAAAGAGCTTTCGCTTTCCTTTCAGGCCGCACATAAGCAAAGGAGCGCATGTCTGCGTACCAGGCAGAGCGAGGTTTCTGCTTTGCGCTGCACATACACGGAGGAGCGAAGATAACCGGGACTGTCCGGAAGCGGGCAGAGAAAAAGGAGGAACCAGAAATGAATTTTATGGAGAGCTTTTCGCTGAAGGGAAAGGTTGCGCTTGTGACGGGCGCTTCCTACGGGATCGGCTTTGCCATTGCCAAGGCGTTTTCCGCGGCGGGCGCGACGATTGTCTTCAATGATATTCGTCAGGAGCTCGTTGACAAGGGCCTTGCTTCCTACAAGGAAGCCGGGATTGAGGCCCACGGCTATGTCTGCGATGTAACGGACGAAGCCGCTGTACAGTCGTTTGTCAAGCAGGTGGAGGAAGAGGTCGGCGTGATCGACATCCTCGTAAACAACGCCGGGATTATCAAGCGCATCCCGATGTGCGACATGACGGCGGAGCAGTTCCGTCAGGTGATCGACGTGGATCTGAACGCACCCTTTATCGTCTCGAAGGCCGTCATTCCCGGCATGATCAAAAAGGGACACGGCAAGATCATCAACATCTGCTCGATGATGAGCGAGCTGGGCCGCGAGACCGTGTCCGCGTATGCGGC
>ERZ779885.2916-NODE-2916-length-15079-cov-3.399827_pt1 | contig 15079 bp, 14 predicted proteins | sample MGYA00511554_ERZ779885 | MGnify/ENA primary metagenome ERZ779885 (study PRJEB29588, sample SAMEA2160998) | human gut metagenome | biome: human gut; feature: human-associated habitat; material: faeces | place: Denmark | collected 2008/2010 ... | reverse complement strand
TGGTTTTGACCTGTCTGAAATGCCCGTGGATACAGTGTTTTCAAGGGATAATCAGGTTTCGGCTTGATTTTTCATAAACAAACGATCATACTGGACGATAGTTTCTCCCGTTATCAGATTGCACTTTTCCTTTTGAAGCAACGTGTACTTTGGCTGGCCCACGGTATAGTCTTTACCGGTTTTGGGAAAGAGAGTCCGACAGACATACGTCTCCTGCCCCGTGCGTTGCGCCAGAAAAACATATACAGGTATCTCTTTCACATCATTCAAAAGAAGATAATCCGCTTGAATGGCGGAGAATCTATTTGCTTTTTCATTATAGCGAAAAATGATCTCGTTGCTGTCCAAAAACTCCTCCAAATGGGCAAGGGGAGTCAGCCGCTGCTCCATCTCCCTGAAGTAAGCACTGTGCTTTATTTGTTCGAAAGGATACTTGCCATCGAGAACATCTCGAAAAATAGTGGATCGCTGTCCAGTTTGCAAGCGGACATTGTCTTTTAGCTTATGAAGGCCAGCCAGATGGTGAAAGTCCGAGGGGTCAAAGATACTGTGAATTTCAAAGTCTGTCCCTTACGGCCAATCACAAAGTGATATTGATACCGGGTCAACTGGTCAAATGCTTTCGCACACTTTTGCAAAGAGTCCACCGCAGCTTATCCTCCCCCTACAAACGAAAGACCCCGCACAAGCGGGGTCTTTCGGAGCATTTTCTTTCGGCTTTGCGCCTACGCCGGCTTGAGGTTTCGCTGCACAACCCCTCCCGAAAGCTCCATAAGGCAATGCCACCGGCACACTCCCTTACTTCAGCGCTTCGGTGAACACACGCCGTTGCTCACCTTACATTATTATTATACGCAACCTAAAGGGATATGTCAACTGGGAAGTTTTTTCTTTGAGACAGAGGTGGTTGCGCGGTACTCTTCCCTCCGGCCCGAATTCACCACTAAAATGAAATGACCCGATGTGGTGCGCGTCACAGAGAGGCGTATTTAGTTCTGTTCCTTCTACTACGATGTAACTTGCAGATAAACACAACAGAATCTTTGCAAAAGTGACTTTTTCTAATCATCGGTTGATAGCAAAGTACCGCAACCCTTGACGGATATACAGGATAGCCAGAAACAAAATCTGATCGGTCGGTTTGACTATGGATAACTTGTGTCAAGGGTCACAATTTCGGTAGGATCCTGCGCAAAAAGTCCACTAGCTCCACCGAGATCTCGGGTGAAACTATGCGCAGGTTGCTCTCCTCTGCGGGCATCCGCCCCAAGGGGTTTAGTCCACCATACCAGACCAGATGTTGGTCGAGCACACAAAAATTGGAGAGATGGTTTTGAGAAAATACTACCGAGATGCCCGCTTGCTGCAGTATGGTGACGTTGGCGGTAATTTTAGGCTGAATTTCCGACCGAAACAGAGCAGGCTGCGGCAGATATACCTGTACGTTCACGCCTCGATGCTGTAAACGTTGCAAGATTGGGGTCATCCGATGCACAGATTGAGCCGAAAGCGAAGGCACACAAAACAGTGCCTCTTTAGAAGTTGCGTCCAGATCTTGTGCAAGAAGACGTGAGAAATCGGATAATTCAATAAAAGCTGATGATTCAGTTTGCGAGGGTTGAAGAGTGTTTGGATTGCTGTCGCCTATCGTTCCACGTACTGTATACGCCAATGCAGCGTAGCTGCGCAGCCGTTTACGGTACTGCTGTTCCAGCATTGGGACACGGAAGTCTACATAATCATACAGCAAAACCTCTCGCTTTCCAGGTGTGGCGCGGTGTAGGCGGCCGGTGTACTGGGTCAGAGTACCCTTCCAAACAACCGGCATTGTTAAGAGTAGCACATCCAGCCGCGGCAGGTCGAACCCCTCACCGGCGTATTTGCCAATCGCAACCACGGCAAGCGGCTCGTCATTGGGTATGGCTGCTAGTTCAGTTAGTAACGCACGCTTTTCTTTGGCAGTTCCCTGACCGGAGAGCAGAAACACGTGCGAACAGTGTGGGCGTAGTGCTACTGCCAAGATTTTGGCGTGTTCCAACCGTTCGGTCAACACCAGTGGCGTGTGCCCCTGGGCCAACAGGTCAGCGGTATCCTGTACAATTAGTTTATTACGTAGGGTATCCCGAATCAAAGCTTCGCAGATTGTGGCATAAGTCATTTTTTCAGTAGTCAGTGGCATGGCAAACCTAGTAAAACGCGGTACCACAATCCGTGCAAAGCCCTGGCGCACGGCTTGTTCGGCAGCGCTGACCTGGTAACGGATTGGCCCGCACTGCATCGTGATAATCGGTTCATGCCCATCTGCCCGTGTCGGAGTGGCCGTCAAGCCATATACATATCGTGCACACACAGCCCGAAGCACCTGCTCAAATCCAGCAGCCGAGACGTGGTGACACTCATCCACAATGACCAGGCCGTATTCCTTGATAAAAGGTTTTACCTCGCCGTCACAGACCAACGACTGAAGCATTGCGATATCCACATAACCGGCCGCCGTATTCTTTCCTCCGCCAATCTGCCCAATCAAGCTGAGCTTCCGCCGGCGACCGTGTTGTTTGAGCTGTGGTGGCAACGATTCGTCAATGCACAAAAATTGGGTGAGCGCTGCCTGCCATTGGTTCAGCAGTGTCTGGGTGTGTACCAAAATCAACGTATTGACTTTTCGTTGCGCAATCAGCCAGGCAGCAATCACAGTCTTGCCGAATGCGGTGGTGGCACTGAGTACCCCGTTATGGTGTGCCAGCAAGGCACTGGCTGCGGGCTGCTGGTCGGGACGCAATGTGCCAGTAAAGGCAATATGAAGAGGGCGCCCAGGGCAGGATTCGTCCTGAACGGTATAAGTGGCCCCAGCACCGTGAAGTAGGGAGCAAAGCGCCTCCTCACATCCGCGCGGCAGCACCAGGAAATCATCTTTTTCTTCTGCGGTGGAAATGATGCGTGGGATGTTGTGGGTGGAAAAGTGCATTGCTTGCTTTTTATAAAAGTCAGGGTTGCGGAAGGCAGCCAGGCGGATCAGTTGGTTTCGGGCTACTGGCGTAAGATGTCTCTTTTGGATGTACAGGCCATCGGCACGCACGATGGAAAGCGGCTGGTATAAAAAATCTTGCGCTGCCAGGGATTGCACGGGTTTTGGTTTCCATGGTGCACAGCTTTCCATTGAAGTTTGGGCAACGTCAGCAGTGCTGACCTCCACGCCCATTTCATCCGCTAGTTCGCCCAGTGCCCGCCCAGCGGGACATAGAGTTGCCAGCAGAGTATCGACCTGGGTGGGCAGCAATGTCCGCACCGAAGAAAGGAACGCCCATTGATCCGGATAGGGGATAAACGATTCATCCACAAAAACGCTGTTCCCCCGTTGCCGGGCCTTACCCTGCAGCGGCAGGGCAATCAGATTACCAAAGCCGCCTGCAGGCAGTGTGTCCTGATTGGGAAACATCCGGTCGTATGCAGCAAAGGTGAGCGCCGGGCAGGCAGCCATGGCAGCGGTCAGCAGTATGTCGCCCAGACGCCGGGCATGGGTGCATGGGATTGCCTCGGCAAAAAACAGCCATAAATGTGCTCCCTGACCAGAGCGGGAACGTTCCAGTGCGAACGGCACCGTATGGGTGCGGCAGACCTGCGCCACAGCAGTAGCGCAGGCTTGCCAGTCAGCGTCATCAAAATCCAGTACGAGCAGGAAGCAGGTCTCATCAGGCAGCATCGGGTAAAGACCAATCACATCCCGTTCCTGAGCGTTTCGTCCAGCCAAATGGCGATAGATTGCCCCATCGTCCAGCGGGCTCAGCTGGCGATTCGAACACTTGGCGCATGAAACCCGCCCTTTCTCACATACACCAGGCTTCCATTCGTTGGAACAGACTGGGCTGTACCCACTTTTCTGCGTCTTTTCACTGTACCAGCGCCGAGCGTAAGCGTCAGTACGGCCTCGAAACAAGGAGCGGTACAGGCGGATTTTTTCGGTAGGAGAGCTGGTACGGGTAACTGGCGCAGATGCCGCTTGGAGAGATGGCTCTGATGAATGATTTTGATTCTTTTGGGCCGCGTTTTGTACACAGGGCTCTTTTGAATTGACGAATGTTGCAGCAGCGTGGTGGGCAGATGCTATCCCTTTTTGCAAAGAATCACACGACTTGAGCGCAGCTAGCTGTTTACGAAGAATCGCATTTTCCCGTTCTAATTCTTGTACTCTGCTCAGTAAGCGCTGAATTTCCAACTCAGTATCCATTTTATTCTTTCCTGCCTGCCAGCGTCTCTACAAGGCTTGCCACATCGGTGCGAGGGTTGCAATCCACAGAGGGCCAGTTGCGATCTTTGTGCTGTCTCTCTTTCGCCCTGCATCTCTCAATGGCTTCCTGCGTGTGATCTTTCAGTTTCCGATAGCAATCCCGGCCCTTGTCATAGTCGGGGAGTTGGCGTTTCAAATCCTCCAGCACCTGGCCAGACCCCGAGTATGTGCCACGTAACGCATGAAAATGGCCCACACCAAACCTCAAAGCAAGGGTTGGAAGGAAATACCTTGTATTGGCAATTTTCCTCAACTTGCAAGAGGTCATATACCTGCTTAGTTCTACTTTCATTGCAGTCAAGATCCAAGATGATGCCGGCGATATCGTCCCCAGCAGAAACGTTGTCTTTCAAGCACTCGCGTTTCAAGGTGTCCAACATCCCCTGGGGGTCGGTTTCCCCTCTGGACACTACCTTCACCGCATATTTGCTTTCAGGAGTGCTGAAATGCTGGAAGTACAGTTTTTCGGTCTTATTCTGGCCTTCTGCAATGAGAAGCACCACCGGTTTTCTCTTTCTCTGCGGTTTCCCGCGGCTCTTATCCCGAAAATGCCGCCCACTTCCTTTGGCCATCTCAGAGCCCTCCTTCCGGACGCAGATAGGGAATGGCTCCATACCGGCCAAGCAAGTACCCTTTCTCGATATTCTCGTTTTTTCGCACGGAGAATTCATCTAAAGAGTAGAGTTCCGTGGCTGCAGTATGAGGGTCTTTCTCCACAAAATAAATCTGATCCCGGCGGAACGTATCGAGAGAGAGGAGCGTGGTGTCGTGGGTGGTAAAAATTAACTGTGCATTGGTTTGGTTAATTTCCGGCGTGTGGAATAGCTCTACCAGAAATTGTACCAAAAATGGGTGTAGACTTCGGTCCAGTTCATCGATGACCATGGTTTTTCCTTTCCCAAAGACCTCTTTCAGAATGGGAGAAAGCCAAAAAAGCTGTTTAGTACCCAGAGACTCTTCATTGAGGTCCAGGAAGAATTGTGACCCCTCACCACTTTGGGACTGCACATAATGTCCCGCATGAATGCGAACTGCTTTTACTTGCCCTTGTGGAACAGGATTTCCCGCTGAATCTGTAAAAACAAGCTCTTTTGCTTGATTGCTTAATGGAACAATATCCACTTTAATTTCATCAATGTTGATATCTGCTTGTCGAAGCAGAGAAAGTGTAAACTGCTTTAACTCACCTTGCTCATCTTTTTCAAAGGCTTGCAACGCCAAGGTTTGCATAGTAAAATCCGGCTCATAGACATCAATAGAATCTGCCAACCATTGGTACGCTGGAGCAGTCTTGGCGTTCCCCCAGTTGGTAGCTGTAGCTAGAAAAAGTTTGTTAGGCGTGTTCTTCTCCTCGTATTTTGAGAAAGAACTCTCGTCAGCTTGATTATATGTGAATTTATCCCCCCGCTCGAAAATACGGGAGGGACGGGCACTGGAGTAGTAATACAGGTATTCCTCGAAAACACGATTTGAATCGGCTGTAAACCCATAGCGGTAGGGAACTCCATTCTGGGCAACAAAGTAGAACTCGAAAGAGCATGGGCCCTGCGCAGTTTCCTCATCAAACTGGAAGGGAACCATCCCTGGAATCTTTTGCGTGATATTTCTAGTGTCCGAGGTGCGCACCACCATAATAGCCGCAACAAAGGCCCGGATCACTGCACTCTTGCCTGCAGCATTTGCGCCATAAATGGCAGCTGATTTGAGCGCGTCTTTTTTTCCCTCATGGGCAAGATTCTCTGGGTGAGATTTATCAGAAGAGGGAACCATGCTCAAAATAGCCTCTTCTTTGATGGATTGGAAATTCTTTACCTTGAACTGCAGTAACATGGGTTTCTCACTCCTTCTCCACTATTAGGATACTCGGAAACCCTAAAATATGCAAGTTAAAATTGAGTTTTTTGAAAATTTTTTTCAAAAACGGCGTTTTAATAACGAGTTTTATACGAGACTCACCTGTCTGAAAGATCTTTTCTGTTACCAGCTTGCCAACCATTATGCTCAGTTTGACAACTGTATTGCAGGGTTTGCCAACTAGTTGCCAACTTGAGTTGGCAAACTGCAATCTTCCCTTGCCCTTGAATTTGCAATCGTGTCTATCTCGTGTTCCAGAAATCCCCGCCCTCTATAATGAACCTACAATTTCACAATTGGAGGTTTTGTTTATGAAGATCAACTACAAAAATCTGGGAAAACGCATTCAATCCGCCAGGAGGGAGACGGGCCTTTCCCAAGAGCAGCTGGCCGAAGCCATTGGAAAATCCCCATCCGCTGTCAGCACTATAGAAACCGGAAAGAGAGGGGCCAGCCTGGAGACATTGATCCGCATCGAAATGCGCTACAGGTATCCGCCGACTATTTGCTGGCCGATCAGCTGCCCCACATCCCCTGGGAGCCTTCCCGGAAATCGCTCTTCTTTTTTCGAAACTGCGAGGAGTGGGAGCTGTTGCTGCTTCAAGAGGTAGCCCATTGCATCCACGCAGGGCTGCGGCGGCGTTTCCGGTAAATATTTTCTCGTTTTTGACCGGGAGTCAAGTTCTTGGCTCCCGGTCGCTTTTGTTTTTTGGGGGATTCACTATAATGGGTGATGAGAACCGACAGGAGGTGAGAAGCGCGATGACGTCTACGGCACCGGGAATGTGGGGACAAGAAGAAGCCCTATTCGCACCATTGCTGCAGCTGACAGGCCCCCAGAAAGGGCAGCTGGCCCAGCGCCGCCAGAGGATGGGACCCGCCCGGCGGGAACGGCCGTCCCCAGCGCCCCCCTTTCATGTGGCGGTGTATATCCGGTATTTCAACCAGACCCGCTACGAAAATTACCTGGAGCTTCACAAAAAGGCCTTTGCTGATTCCATGGCCCGCTGCCCCAACTGGGACTTTGTGGGTTTCTATATCGATGAGGGTTCCACCGCGCCCCGCATGGAAAACGCCAAAGCCTGGTCGCGGCTGTTGCAGGACTGCCAGGATGGAAAAGTAGATTTGATTGTCACGCAGAAAACGGGAAACGTATCCCAGAAGCCGCTGGAAGTATCCTTCTGTGCCAGGCTTTTGGCGGCACTTCCCCATCCGGTGGGGATCTACTTCATTTCGGAGGACATTTTCACGTTGGCCTCCTACTACCAAGAAGACCTGCGGGACCCCATTTTCCTGCCAGATCCAGAAAACCCTGCAAGGGAGGAGCATCATGATGTATGATGTCAAAAAAACAATGGCCTCTCCCAAAAGGAACGTGTGCGTCGGCGCATTCACACGCCAATCGACCAGGAGAATTACACGTTCTTTCCCGCCAAAGAACCACGGGATTTCTTTGGGGAAAGTTCCCGGCTGTCGGTGGCTGTCTACGCCCGGGTGTCCACCGGGAATGTGGAGCAGACCTCCTCCTACGAGCTGCAGAAAAAGTATTACGAGGATTACGTCCGCCGCCACCCCAACTGGACTTTGGCGCGCATCTACGCCGATGAGGGAATCAGCGGCACCTCCTTGGCCCATCGGGAACAATTCCACCAGATGATTACAGATTGCAAGGCTGGGAAGATTGACCTCATCCTCACCAAAAGCGTTTCCCGCTTTGCCAGGAATGTGGTGGACTGCATCAGCACCGTGCGGATGCTCAGCGAACTGTCCTCCCCTGTGGGGGTGTTCTTTGAAAGCGAGTGCATTTTCTCCCTGAAGGATGATTCCCAAATGGCTTTGTCTTTCCAGGCCACCATGGCTCAGGAGGAATCCCACACCCGCAGCCGGAGCATGGAGACTTCCCTGCGGATGCGTTTGGATGGAGGGCTTCCCCTGACTCCCAAGCTGCTGGGGTATTCCCATGACGGCGAAGGGAACCTGGTGGTCAACCCCAAAGAAGCCCCCACGGTAAAACTGATTTTTTACCTGTATCTCTATGGCTACTCCACCAGCGAGATTGCAGAAATCCTTACACGCCAAGGCAGAAAAACGTATTTGGGGAATATCAAGTGGACATCCAACGCCGTTGTGCAGGTGCTTCGCAATGAACGGCACTGCGGGGACGTACTCACCCGAAAGACATTCACCCCCAACTATCTCACACACAAAGCAAAAAAGAATAAAGGGGACCGTCCCCAAAGCCTCTATCGGAACCATCACGAAGCCATCGTTTCCCGGGAGGATTATATCGCCGCACAGCATCTGCTGGATAACTCCAAATATGGCAATAAATCCTTTCTCCCAGAGCTCCGGGTGGTAGACCAAGGGCTGCTGCGGGGTTTTGTGGTGCTGCATCCCCGCTGGGCAGGGTTTCAGCCAGAAGATTACCTGCAAGCTTCCGCCGCTGTCCACAAAGGGGAGGAAGAGGCTGAAGTTGCCCTTTCCCCCTGGGAAGGCTTTGAGTTGGCCCGCGCCCAACTCTTTTCCGATTCCCAGCAAGCCTTTATGGTTTTCCAGCGAAACAGGTACGGCTGAGTTCCTTGTGTGTGCGGGACTTGGGGGAACGCAACAAAATATCAAGTACGAAACGTATTTCAAACTCATCATCGCCACGGGGATGCGCCGGGGCGAGTGCTGCGGCCTGAAATGGAAGGACGTGGATTTTCCCGAGAAGTCCATCCACGTCTGCCGCAACGTGGTGAAGGTCACGGGGGAGGACATCCTTGTGAAAGAACCCAAAACCGCCGCCGGGGACCGATATGTGTACTTCTCCCTGGAGATGGCCAGCCTCTTGAAAGAGTACCGTTCTTTCTGCCAGGGGGAGTTGGAGCTGCACGAGGGCAGAGAGCTGACCCCAGAGGACTACATCTTCCGCCGCCATGGAGAAAATCTGCCCATGACCCCTAGCACTTTTACCTGGCGATTCAAGTTGATTCTCAAGAAACACGGCCTGCCCCTGGACTTGAACGTCCACAGCCTTCGACACACAGCAGCCAGTTTGATGATCTCCGGCGGGGCCGATGTGGCCACGGTGTCGGGGCTTTTAGGCCACGCACAGGTGTCCACCACGCTGGACATCTACACCCACGCTTTCGATGAAAAGAAGCGGGAGGTAAGTGCTGAAATGCAGGAGAGGATGGGGGTGTGAGACCCGCTCTTCCCGTTCTTAGGATTTTCTTAAAGAAATCCACTGGGAAGTGTGCTATACTGAGAGCAGCAAAGGAGGGGATGGCATGGCGGAGAAGATCTTGGTGGTGGACGACGAGCGGGAGATCGCCGACCTGGTGGCCCTGTATCTGAAAAACGAGGGCTACGAGACACGGGTTTGCTACAACGGGCAGGAGGCCCTGGGGCAGATCCAGGCCGGGCCGGTGGATCTGGCCATTTTAGACGTGATGCTGCCAGAGATCAGCGGCTTTGAGCTGTGCAGGCGCATCCGGGAAAGGTACCAGTACCCGGTGATCATGCTCACCGCCAAAGGGGAGGAGCTGGACAAGATCAACGGCTTGTCTCTGGGGGCGGACGACTACGTCACCAAGCCCTTCCTTCCCCTGGAGCTGGTGGCCCGGGTGAAGGCCCAGCTGCGGCGGTACAAGCGCTACAACGGGGAATTTTTACAGAAAGAGCCTCTCACCTGCGGCGGCCTGGTCATCGACGTGGAGACCCACCAGGCCTCCCTCAACGGCGCGCCCCTGTCCCTGACGCCCACCGAGTTCTCCCTGCTGGCTGTCCTCTGCGAAAACAAGGGGAAGGTGGTCTCCTCGGAGGAGCTGTTCCGCCGTGTTTGGGGGGAGGACTACTACACCAAGGACAACAACACCATCACTGTGCACATCCGGCATCTTCGGGAAAAGCTGGGGGATTCCTTCGAGCGTCCCAAGTACATCAAAACCGTGTGGGGGGTTGGCTATGAAATGGACGCGTAAGTACGGGCCTTTGGCCGCGGGCTGCCTGTCTCTGCTGGCGGTGAGCCTGGTACTGTACTTCCTGTTGGACACGGTGTTCAACGGGGTGTTTGTGGACTGGGTGGAGAGCACCTTCATGCTCACCTGGGAGGAATATGTCCCCTCGGCCGGGACTTACGGCATCGTGCAGCACATCAACTGGCACTGGGTCAAGCCCTTCCTGCTAGGAGTGCTGGTGGTCAACGGCCTGCTGTGGGCCGGGGCGGTGTTCCTCACCCGCCAGCTGGCCCGCCGGAAGAAAGAGCAGGAGGACGTCCGGGACATCGCCGAACGGCTGCGCCAGGCCCTGGATTCCGATGGGGACGTCAGCCAGGTCTTCCCGCCCCAGCAGCAGGAGATCGCCGCCCAGGTGGCGGAGTGGAAAAGCAAGCTCCAGCGCCGGGAACAGGCCCTCCAGCAGGAGACCGCCCGGAAAAACGACCTGATCACTTACCTGGCCCACGACCTGAAAACCCCCCTCACCTCGGTCATCGGCTCCCTGAGCCTGCTGGACGAGGTGCCGGATATGCCCCAGCCTCAGCGGGAAAAGTACACCCACATCGCCCTGGAGAAGTCCCAGCGGCTGGAGGGGCTCATCAACGAGTTTTTCGACATCACCCGGTATAACCTCCAGCAGCTCACCCTGGAAAAGGAGCCGGTGGACATGAGCTACCTGCTGGTGCAGCTCACCGACGAGTTCTACCCCCTGCTCCAAGCCCACGGCAACACCATAGAGTTGAATGTCCCCCAGGATCTGACCGTGGAGGGCGACGCCGGGAAGCTGGCCCGGGTGTTCAACAACCTGCTGAAGAACGCCGTATCTTACAGCACCCCGGGGACCCCGATTCTCCTGTGGGCGGAGCAGGCAGATGAACAGGCGCAGTTTTTCGTGCAAAATCAGGGAAAGACCATTCCCGCCCACCAGCTGGACGCCCTCTTTGAGAAGTTCTTCCGCCTGGACGAGGCCCGCTCCACCGCCACCGGCGGCGCGGGCCTGGGGCTGGCCATTGCCAAGGAGATCGTCACCCTCCACGGGGGGAGCATCTCCGCCCACAGTGAACAAGGAGTGACCACCTTTACCGTGGAGCTGCCCACGAAAAAACCTTTATAAAATCTTAGGAAAGCCCTAGGCAAAACTTAAAAAACAGGGGACCGCTTTCTGGTAGGATAAAAGCCAGAAAGGGGTCCCCTGTTATATTGTTTCGAGAAAGGAAGATTTGCCATGAAAATGAAACACGCGGATATCCAATGGGAGCAGCCCGCCCCCAAAGGCCACGGCTTTTCCCTGTTCCTGTGGGTGATGGTCCTGCTCTTTATCGCCTTTGTGCTGGTGACGGCTTACGCCGCCCTCACCTGGAAAGCGCCCACATCCCAAGAGCCAGGAAGCCAGCCCCAACTGGGAATAGCGGCGGAAACCGATCCAACGTCCAGCTCGGAAAGCGGTTCAGCCTCCGTTCCTGCGCAGCAGCCGGACGGGGAATGGAACCTGCTGCTGGTGAACCGCTGGAACCCCCTGCCTGAAAACTATACGGTGGACCTGGTGGAGGTGCCCGGGGGCCAGCAAGTGGACGAGCGTATTTACCAGCCTTTGATGGAAATGCTGGAGGCTGCCAGGGAAGGCAACTGGGGAGAACTGCCCCAGGTGCTCTCCGGCTACCGTACCCAGGAGGAACAGGAGAAGCTGTTCCAGGAGGAGATAGACGGCAACCTGGCGGAGGGGTACTCGGAGGAAGAGGCCCGGGAATTGGCCCAGCAGTGGGTGGCTGTCCCCGGCACCAGCGAGCATCAGCTGGGCCTGGCGGTAGATTTGGGCGGCGCCACCTACGACGTGTTCTTCTGGCTGCAGGAGCACAGCTGGGAGTACGGGTTCATCTGGCGGTATCCCGGGGACAAGACCGACCTGACCGGCACCGCCGAGGAGGTCTGGCACTACCGCTATGTAGGCAAAGAGGCCGCAAAAGAGATCTACGAGCAGGGGGTGTGCCTGGAGGAATATTTAGAACAGAAAAAGGAGAAAAACGGGCAATGAAGAAAATCCTGGTACTGTTTGGGGGCTGTTCGCCGGAATACGTCGTTTCCCTGCAATCCGCTTACAGCGTGCTGCGCCACATGGACCGGGAGCGTTACCGCCCCATCCCGGTGGGGATCACCCAGGCGGGGGACTGGTTTCTGTATACCGGCAAGTGGGAGGCCATCCCCGCCGGGGCGTGGCAGGAGCGCCACTGCCTGCCCGCCGCTGTCTCCCCCAACCGGCGGGACCACGGACTGCTGGTCTGGCGGCGCGGCGGTATGGAAATCATACCGCTAGACGGGGCCTTTCCCGTGCTCCACGGAAAAAACGGGGAGGACGGAACGGTTCAGGGCCTGTTGGAACTGGCCGGTATCCCCGTAGTGGGATGCGGCACTCTGGCTTCCGCCCTGTGCATGGACAAGGTCCGGGCACATCAGTTGGTCCAGGCGGCTGGTGTAGAGATCCCCCGCTCCCTGGTTTTTGACCGGGAAGCCTCGGAACAGGAATTGATGGATGGAGCGGCCAGCCTAGGTTATCCGCTGTTTGTGAAACCCTTGCGGGCTGGTTCGTCCTTTGGCATCTCCAAGGTGATGAGCGCTGACCAGCTGCAAGGCGCCTGGAAAAACGCCCTAAAGTACGATGAAACCATGATTTTAGAGGAAGCGATCCCCGGTTTTGAAGTGGGCTGCGCCGTGCTGGGGAACAAAACCTTAACCATCGGTGAGGTGGATGAGGTAGAGCTTTCTCACGGCTTTTTTGATTACACGGAAAAGTACAGCCTGCGGACCTCCGCTATCCATGTGCCTGCCCGCATCACCAAGGAGCAGGCAGCGCTGGTGAAAGCCGCAGCCGTAACTGTTTACCGTGCCCTAGGCTGCCGCGGGTTTGCCCGGGTGGATTTCTTCCTGACCCCCTCCGGCAAGCTCGTCTTTAATGAGGTCAATACAATCCCGGGATTGACAGTCCACAGCCGGTTCCCTAAAATGCTGGAGGCTGCCGGGATCCCCCTGGAGGACACTGTCACCCAGGCCATTGAGGAGGCGTTAGAGCCATGAGAGAGGTCCTGCTGCCCCAAGAAATGGTCCACACAGGGGACTTGATTTTGGTTAACGCCCAGTTTCCTTTTCGTAAAACCGGTACGGACCGCTTTCTTCTCCCGGCCAGCTTTGGGGGCAACCACGTCTTGCTGGACGGCCGGGTAGCACGTCTGCTGGAAAAGCTCATCGTGGAGTTAGGAGGCGGCGAAGCCTTGTGCCCGGTAAGCGGCTGGCGCTCCCGGGAGGAGCAGGAAGCTATCTACACCCGTTCCCTACAGGAGCATGGTCGCCGCTTTACAGAGCAATATGTGGCCCTTCCCGGACACAGCGAACACCAGACAGGTTTAGCCGTTGATTTGGGCCTGCGGAGCGAAACGATAGACTTTCTCCGCCCAGACTTCCCCTACGAGGGAATCTGCCAGAAATTTCGGGAACAAGCAGTCTTTCATGGGTTTATCCTGCGGTACCCCCAGGGGAAAGAGAACGTCACCGGCATTGCCCACGAGCCCTGGCATTTCCGCTATGTAGGGGAACCACACGGGGAGATCATGGCGGCCAAACACCTGGCTCTGGAGGAATACCACCCGTTTTTGCGGCAATTTCCCACAGGGAAGCGGTATTACCTTTATCAGGGCAAGGGGCTGAGCGCGTACCTGTCCTATCAACGGGCCAATCCAAGCGGCCCAAAGCTTTGGCGCCCACGCCAGGATACGCTGTACTACTCTGTTTCGGGGGACAACCAGGAGGGCTTCCTTTTTACAGAATGGTGCCGGGGAAGAGGTGAAATTTTGTGAGCCTATTACCGCCACTCTTGAGGCCTCTTGGCTTTCAGAAAACGAGGGACCCTACCGCACGGGCATGGATTCAGCTGGACCGCGAAGCGCTGGCCCACAATGTCCATCAGCTGGAAAGCCTTCTCCCCCAGGGCTGCCAGCTGATGCCCGCTGTAAAGGCCAACGCCTATGGCCACGGGGCCGCACTGGTGACACGGGAGCTGAACCGTCTGGGCATTCACAACTTTTGTGTGGCCACAGCCCTGGAGGGCGCGGAGCTGCGCCGGCAGGGCATAACCGGGGAAATCCTGGTGCTGGGGTATACCCACCCCACTCACTTTCCTCTACTAAGTCAATACCGGCTTACCCAAGCTGTCCTCGACCCGTCCTACGCGGGGCTTCTGGAAGAATACGGGAAATCCCTGTCCGTTCACCTCAAGCTGGACACCGGGATGCACCGGCTGGGCCAGCGCGCGGAGGAATGGGAAAAGCTGCTTCCCATCTTCCGGTACAAGCATCTGAAAGTGACTGGTGTTTTCACCCATCTGGCCGCCTCAGAGGACCCCTCTCCCCGGACCAGGGAATTTACCATAGCGCAGGGTAAAGCCTTTTATCAGACGGTGGCTCAGCTGGAAAAGCACGGTTGCTCTTGTGGGAAAACCCACCTGCTGGCCAGCGGAGGCTTGCTTTATTACCCCCAGTTGGGCGGCAGCTATGCCCGGGTGGGGATCGCCCTGTATGGGGTACTGAGTACCCGTGAGGAGCTGGCATCCTGCCCGGTCTGCCTAAAACCGGTGCTGTCCCTCAAGGCCCGGGTGGCGCAGGTAAAGGAGGTCTATCCCGGAGAGACAGTGGGGTACGGACTGGGGTGGGCAGCTCCCCGGCGGCTGCGCATTGCCATCCTCTCCATTGGCTACGCAGACGGAGTGCCCCGGGCACTTTCCAATGGCCGGGGCACGGTGCTGCTTCACCACCGGAAGGCGCTCATTGTGGGGGCGGTCTGCATGGACCAGTTGATGGTAGATATCACGAAAATCCCCCAAACATCCCCCGGAGACATTGCCACCCTTTTGGGAAAGGATGGGGCGGAGAAAATCACGGCCTACGATATGGCCGAGGCAGCGGGCACGATCACC
>ERZ779885.2900-NODE-2900-length-15120-cov-6.853170_pt1 | contig 15120 bp, 10 predicted proteins | sample MGYA00511554_ERZ779885 | MGnify/ENA primary metagenome ERZ779885 (study PRJEB29588, sample SAMEA2160998) | human gut metagenome | biome: human gut; feature: human-associated habitat; material: faeces | place: Denmark | collected 2008/2010 ... | reverse complement strand
CAAAAATATATGCTTTTTTTATAATTTATCTCTTGACATCACACCGCTGGACTTTACTTTATTTTAATATAGATTTGAAATGTAAGATATATCATAAATACTCATTGCTTGCTGTTATTGACATATTATAAAAACAAGTATAAAATGTAGTGCAAAAGTATTATATTCAAAAGGAGGATATATATGAAAATGAAATCAAAAAAGGGCAAAAATATGCTTGCGTTGTTACTTGCATTTGCAATGATTGTAACAGGCATCGTTGTAACACCAGTAAATGCGCAGGCAGCAAAAAAAGAAAAGAAAGCAACAATTGCAGACATGTATGCGTATGGGGATTTGGCGTTATCCACGCAGGAAGGATATTATGAAAAGAAGCCTTATCAGATTTCGGTAAAGGATGCAATTGTTAATAGAAATAAAAAGGCAAAATACACATTTTATTCTTGCAATACCAAAAAAATCAAAGTTACAAAAAGTGGAAAGATAACATATGTTAAGGGAAAAGACAATCAGTATGCTAAGGTCAAAGTAAAAGAAACATACAAGAAAAAGACAAGAACAGTCGGAACGATTCAATATACACTTGTCAGTACAAAAATTTTACATGAAAAAGTTACATGGGTGGTAGGAAAAACGTATCAATTGTCATCACCAGATGATGCATGGTTGACAGAGGAAGAGGCACAGATGTATCCGGATATCCCTCTGGAAACAACGGTAGGATATTGGAGACTTGTTTATAATACAGAACCGGTTGATGCACAGGAAACATTAAAAAAATTAAATGGGGAAATAACCGATGATACGAATTATGAAGATGATAACGAATATCTGACATATAATTCAAAAAAGAATACTTATACTGTAAAAAAACGTGGAACCCTGTATTTCGCATTTTACGCTAAAAATCTGAAAACAGATAAATTCTATTATGTTGGATCTTTTGAGGCAAGACTTGTGGACAGCACGGAAGCAACGGATGTTGCCTTTGAAGGCTGGGGAATGTTAGATGATGATGATGGTACTGAGTATATTAGTGTGGGTGAAAAAACAACTTACTGGTTTGATGTGGTACCTTATCAGTATAACGGAACGGTGAAAGTGACCTGCTCGGATCCGAAGATTGCAACTGTGAAATATAAGAAGGACAAAGATGGAGCAAATACAGTCGTTGTGAAAGGATTAAAGAAAGGCACAGTTTCTATCACCGTTGAGGTAAACGGCGCAAAGGTAACCATGAAATTGAAGGTTGTGAATCCGGATTTCTTTGAATAAATGAGAACGGAGAGTTTAACAGCAAAATAAATGTAATCCCTGCCCTTGAAAGGGTGGGGATTTTTCAAAAGGGGAAATGATCAATGAAAAAAATTATATCAATATTTCTGGCTTTGGTTATTATAATGACTGCTATTCCGATTGCACCGGTGCCAGTAGCCGGAAGGGTAGTATCAGATACAGATGATGAAGAGGAATATATATATTATACAGGGGTAAAAACCTACGATACACCGATTACAATGTGTGTAAAGTCAGAAAAAGCAATTATTTATAAGAATCTTTATGATACTGCTGGACAAATGGAGATTTTACGGGAAGTAAAAAAGAATACAAAAATTCAGGTGACAGGGGAAGGCAAAAAAGGTTCATACGAATAAGTGTCATCCGGTAAAAGATCCGTTCTGGGATACAGAAGATCTGGATGGATCGGATATACCTACGGATGAGAAGGTCAGAGGAGATGCCATAAGACTTCAGGAGGAAAAAGAACGTACTGGTGCAATCCAGGTTAAGGAAAAAAAGATTGTTTTCATAAATACGGGAATGTTGAGTTTATCAGAATCCGATATTATAGATTTTTCTGTTCCTGAGTTATATCAGGGTGGAGAAAGAGTTGAATATAATTGGAGAAAAATAAAATGGACCTGTTCAAATAAAAAAATATTAAAAATAAAAAAGAGTGGTGAGATAGTACCGAAAAAAGAAGGAAAAACATATATTAAGGCTGTATATAAGGGGCAAAAAATAAAAATACCGGTTGAAGTGATTTCGCCGGATTTAGAAATGAGTAATTATAAGAATAATAAACAAAAACATATTATTACAATGACTTTTAAAAATAATTCATCAAATGATATAAAGATAGATTTTTCAGATTTAGATGTGTATGGCAGCGCATATGATAAGTATGAAGATGCAATTGCGAACATTAGCTTTGGACCAAGAATTATAGGTGAGGAAGAAGTATTGTTGCATCCAGAAGAAAAAAAGAAAATTTCTTTTACATATCAGCCATTGAAAAAAAGAAAAATAAATGAAGGAACCATATATTTTGATATTAAGTATAAAGGATATGATATAGATGTGATGGGAATTAATACAGATGTGAGCGTATATATATATATATACGCTAAAAGATGAATTATAAGAAAATTAAAAATTTATAGAATTGTGGTGGTCGAGAAATCGGCCACCATTTTTATCTACCAATCTTAAGTGTTTATCATTATTGACATGTTATAAAAATGAGTATAAAATATAGTACAAAAGTATCATATTTATAAAGGAGGATATCTATGAAAAACATGAAAAAAGTGTTTGCGTTTGTTTTAGCACTGGCGATGATTCTTACTACATATCAGCCGACTACAACATATGCAGCAACAAAGGCACCGACAATCAGTGCAAAGAAGATGACGTTGCAGGTTGGCAGTAAGAAGACGCTTACCGTCAAAAAAGCAGGGAAAAATGCAACATTGAAATGGTCCAGCAGCAAGAAGAGTGTTGCGACTGTTTCAAAAAAGGGAGTAGTAAAGGCAGTAAAAGCAGGAACAGCCAATGTAAAGTGTAAGGTTGTAACCAAAGGCAAAAAGCATTATACACTGACTTGCAAGGTTACTGTTAAGAATGCAGCAGTCAGCAAGACGGTTTCCACACAGAAAGCACTTGCCGCTGCTTTGAAGGATAAGAATGTAAAGAATCTGACAATCAAGACAGATAAAGAAGTAGCATTCAATATTCCTTCCGGAAATTATGGAAAAGTAAAGCTGACTGTGGATGCACCGAATGCAGATGTTGTCAATGCCGGTACATTCAAGTCAATCAATATCAAGGCAATTAAGCCAAACACATGGAAAGAGAAAGCAAAAGGAAATACCATTACAGTAACTGCAGACGATGCAAGAATTGTCGTAGAAGCAGGCGCTTCACTTTCCAAAGTGACCGTTTCACAGGAAGGTGGCAAAATTAAAATTGAAGCAACAGGAACCATTGATGCAATTCAGATTGATGCAGCAGTAGATGTCAGCCTCGCAGTTGATGGAACTGTCGGAGAAGTAGCAGTCAGCGCACCGGCAAAAGTTGCAGTCGAAGGAAAGACAACAACAGCCATTCCAGTCAAAGTAGAAGAAACTGCAAAAGGCGCAGATGTTACTTCCAGCACACCTGTTGAAGTAAAAGCAGCTACAGAGATTTCGTTAAATCTCTCTAAGGGAGCTGAGGGAAGTAAGGTAGAGACTACCGGAGAAAACGCACAGGTTGCAGTAAAGAATGACACAACAGATGTGATCAAAGTTACAACACCGGCAGGAACACAGGAAGTTGCAAAAGATACCACTTCTAAAGTTGACAATACCGGAAAGGTAACAGATACAACAACGAATACAAGTGGAGATAACAATGGCGGATCTACTGGTGGTGGAAGCACATCCGGCGGGGGATCTTCTTCAGGCGGAAGTGTAACACCTGCTCCGACACCGGATCCAGATCCAGCCCAAACGTTTGAATTAAATGCATTACATGTATTTGAAAAAAACAAAATAGATGTAGAAATTCCAACGGAGATTATAGAATCAAATAAAGATAAAATTATTGTTACTGATAAAAACGGAGTGACTCAGAAAATTGCTTTATTAGACGATATGGATGATGAGGAAGAAATCGCAGACAACGAAGATAATGATGATGAAGATGACGACGATGATGATGGAACAAAATGGTATAGATATATGCTTACATTTGCTTCCAATCTGAATCCGGGAAAATACACATTATCTTATATTGCTGGAAATACGGAATATAAGGGAACTTTCTGGTTTGAAGCAGATGATTTTGAAAAAACTGCAGCAGCCGCTGAGAAAGTAAAAGAAGAGTTTTTTGAGAAAACATTTGAGATTCTTCCAGAGGGAAAGGAAAATACATGGTATGCATATAAGCAGTTAAGCAAAAAAGTAAGCGAATATGCGGGCGAAGAATATTATGCAGATGTATTTGGCGGTTGTGATGAGAAGTACATTGAAATAGATGGAAAAACAGGATTAAATGTTACTATTCGTGTACAAGCTGGAGAAGGCGATGTGGCAAAAGATATAACAGGTATGGTTTATTTTACATTTACGAAGAAAAAAACAGAAGTAAAAGAACCTGAAATGCATCATAAAACACAGACATCAATTGTAGTGAAGGCGGAAGACGGACAGGAATATATCTGTTGTGAAGAAGGAACAGAAGAGAATGCAATAAATTGGGATGATGCTATAGCTGCAACGGAACAAGATGATTTTGGCTTTATTGAATTTTCAGGTTTAAAAACTGAGAATAAATATGTAATTTATACGCGAAACCCAGAACAAGCTGATGAAGTGAAAAAGAGCGACGAAATTACACTTTCAGACGCAAAACTTCCAATTATCTGCCTGGCAAAAACGGATAATACAAATATTTCCTTAAAAGAAGCAACCTTAGTGGCAGAGGGAGATAGTTTTTATATTGAGGTACCATATACGGTAAGTGTACAAGATTATGGAAAAACACCAGAAGGTTATAGAACTAGTGGTGAAGCAACAGCAATTTGTACTAAGACTGATTCGGATCCTGTAGATGTAGCATTTGTAGGTCTTCCGGATAGCGGAATTGCCAGAGTTTGGTTTGAAAAAGAATTATCAGCTGGAAATTATACGATTCATCTGGAGTATAAGTATGTTTGTGAAGAAGATAAAGATATCGAGAATCCAGAAAAACTGACGGCAAGTGATCCAATTACATATATTGTTACATTTACTGTTAAAGATACAGAAAATAAATGACGTATATATAATAGAAATGCTGCTTATCTATAATGGGTAAGCAGTATTTTATTACATTAAAATGATTAAAGGGTCAAAAGGTATCATCGATGCATGCTTGCATGCAATTCGATGTATACCTTAGTGACCCGCACTACACCGAGAAAGTAGCAATTTACTGCTGAAACGCAGAAAATTAGCGGATTTCGAGGTGGAGTCAGATTACGGGAATGCGTAGCATGTAGTAATCTGATTAATCATAAATGAGGGGCAAAATACCTTTTGACCCTCATATCATTAAAATTTGGTAATAAAAGTACAATATTACGATAGGAGAACCTTATGAAAAAGAGAATACTATCAGCCCTGCTTATCTTTACAATGGCAACAATCATTATCCCCATTCACGCTGAAACAAAATTGCCGGCGGGCTATGTACAGATGGCCAAAAGCAATCCGAAAATCAGTGGAGATTCAGAATATTATACGCATGTGAAATACTATTCCGAGCCAATTACGATGTATATCAAAAATGCTACCGCAAATGTCATAAAAAATATGGAAGAATCAAATGGAGCCTTTGAAATTCTTTCGGTATTGAAAAAGAACACGAAAGTGAAAGTAATCGGAGAACTGATGTGGGATCAGGACGAGGCGTATATCGTTCAGACAAGTGACGGAATTGGAATTATTAATAAAAGCGAACTGAACGAGACTATCGGCGGAAAAATAAAGGCACCGGAAAATGTTACTTTGAAAAAACGAAAATACGGATTTAATGTGACATGGAAAAAGTCAAAGACCCCGAACGTAAGCGGTTATGAAATACAATGCAGTCCCAACAAAAATTTTAAAGGCAGCAAGGTTGAAAAAATATACATTCAGGATCGGAATATCACAAAAAAGTGGATGGTTTATTTTGAAGAAAACAACTATTACGTAAGAATGCGTTCATATACTGGTGTGTATAGCGAGGATGAGATTGATCTTAAACTGAAATATTCCAAATTTTCCAAAGTTAAGAAAATCCATATTTCAAAGCGCCACCCGGTAAAAGGTGCAGAGTGGGATAATTTATATTTGGATTTTAATCCGCTAGAAGACGGTTCGCGCGTCGTAAAGATTGTGAAAGCATATGGAGATGAAGTACGGCAGCAGGAAGAAAGACAGCGTACCAGCAAGATCAAATTGGAAACAAGCAGTCAGCTGATTGTTGATGACAGCATGTTCAGCGAGGGCGAATTGTGGAGAACCGGTGACTATGCGCCAAGACTGTATCAGGGTGGACAACCAATTGCATATGACAGGGGAAATATCAAATGGAGTTCTTCAAATACTAAGGTTTTGAAAATCAAAAAAGATGGAAAAATGGAACCGAAAAAAGAAGGAAAGGTTGTTGTTACTGCAAAATACAATGGCAAAACTGCCAAAATGAAAGTCGAAGTCATTCAACCGAATCTGTCAAAAGAAAAATGGAAAGTGGACAAGAAAAAACATATTGTTACAATGACGTGGAAAAACAGAGGATATAGCAATATGGAAATCTATTTTAGGAATATGAGAGTTTATGAGCAAAATCTTTCCGGCGAATATTACAGTTATATGCCATCATTAACCGGCAATCAGGAAACGGTTGTGTTAAAACCGGGCGAGAAAGTTACTATATCATTTCAATATTCAAGGAAGGGAGCTCCTTCATGGGTCAGCAAAATTGATGAAGCTTCTATTGATATTCCATTTGCATATAAGGGACATGATCTAAAGGTAACAGGTTCTATAGAAAATTGTCCGGAATCAATTGAAAAGGATTAAGGATACATTTTCAAATCCAAATTATTAGAATGCATGTGGGGCCAATACAGAAAAATTGTGTCAAAATACCCCGCTTTCAAGGATTTTAAGCCTTTTAGAACTAACAATTGGGTCTATATACAAAAATTATAGGAAAATACCCCGCCTTTAGAGCAAAAGCGGGGTATTTCCATGAACTTTTTTTCTATAGACCCTCAAACTGTTTGAAATCAGCCAAAATAGTGGAATTGGAGGGGGAAAGTGGCAGCAGAAAGCCAATTTTTTCAAATAGACCCCATAACAAGAAAAGGTTGACAGATGGGAGCAACTACGTTATTCTATATCCACAAAACTCGAATATTTCATATTTGATGTTGTATCCGACATCAGCAACAAATCACGAGGAGCGCGAAGAATCCTGCGCTCACAATACCATGAGTTTAATTGAATATTGGGGAAGGCAGATGGTCCGTTTTGGTTGTAAAAATGGTTCATTATGCTATACTAAAGAAAGGAAAGAAATGTATGGGAAATGAAATTACCATCGAAGAGAAGAAGAAAAAGGTTCGAGATTTTCGGCCGATTGATGATGCTTTCTTCGAGGTGCTGGCAGATGATACAGGTTTCTGCCAGGAAATGTTAAGAATTTTACTGGATGATGAGGAACTGATTGTTGAGGAGGTAATCGTACAAAGCAGCGAGAGAAATATCTATGGTCGTTCGGTTCGATTAGATGCGTTATGTACTTTTGAAGACGGAAAAAAGTGTAATGTGGAAGTGCAGAGATCGGATGACGATGATCATTTGCGCAGAGTAAGGTTTAATGCTTCGAGTATTGCAGTTAAGGATTCACAGATGGGGCAAAAATTCAGGGAAATTGAAGATATCATTGTTGTATACATATCAAAATTTGATATTTTTAATGCGAATCGAGTAATCTATCATGTAGATAGTGTAGTGCGGGAGACTGGATATGCAATTAATGATGGACTTATACGTGTGTTTGCGAATGCCCAGATTAAGGATGGAACCATAGCCTCGGAGTATCTGGATTGTTTTTTGAAAAAAGAAGTAAATAATGCTAGTTTTCCAGAGCTAACAAAGCGAATGAATTATTTGAAACATCAGGAGGGAGGTCTTCAGGCAGTGTGCGAAGTAATGGAAAGATATGAGAAAAAAGCAGCGGAAGAAGCGAATATGCGGGCAAATATAAAGGCGATTAAGAAGATGATTCATGAGTATCATGCAACAAAAGAAAGCATTCTTGAGGATTACTCAGAAGAAGAATATAGAATTGCAATAAGAGAATTGGCAGAAAAGTAAAAAGTCTATTTGCATATAAGGGACATGATCTAAAGGTAACAGGTTCTATAGAAAATTGCCCGGAATCAATTGAAAGGGATTAAGGATAAATTTTCAAATCCAAATTATTAGAATGCATGTGGGACCTATACAGAAAAATTGTGTTAAAATACCCCGCCTTTAGAGCAAAAGCGGGGTATTTCCATGAACTTTTTTTATAGACCCCGCAGGTCCCGTATCATACACATACATGTCAGCAGTTTATGATACATTGACGTTTGCAATAGTTAGGATTAGTATATTACGTGGCTGTGTATTGTGTGATATTAACAAAGAAGAAAAATGGACAAGAGGGAGAATCCGATACAAAAAGGGAAATTACGTCTGGAAGCAATCAGCGAGTACCGCAGTGAAATATATGGAATCAGTATATTCTGGATTTTGCTTTTTCATATGAGAGAACATACAAAATTCGAGATTTTTGATGGGATACCAGTATTGCATTATCTACAGGAAGTTGTTAAGAGAGGTAATATGGGAGTTGATGTTTTTCTGTTTATTTCTGGCATCTGCCTGTATTTCTCATTTGTAAAGAATCAGGACATTCTGGCTTTTATGAAAAAACGAATCTCAAGAATTATGTATCCACTGTTGTTTACAAGTGTACCATTATGGCTTGCTTATTTGGTTTTTCATAAGATAACAATCTGGGGACTGATTAACCGGATCAGTCTGGTGCAGTTTTGAATCAGCGAAGATTCGCAGGTATGGTTTGCATCATGTATCATGGTATTTTATTTATTGTATCCATATATTTACAGATTACTGTTTGAGAAAAAAACGGTGAAAAGCGCAGTGATCAGAGACAGCGTTCTGATTGTGCTCGTTGTATTGGTAACTGTTGCAATTCTTATGGAAGAGCCGGCGGTATATAAGCACATATCCAAAGCATTGCCAAGAGTTCCGGTATTTCTGACGGGATGTTGCTTTGGAAAACTGGTATATGAAAAGAAACGAATGCCGGCGGTTACCCTGATTGTTCTGACTGTGGGATACCTTTTAATGGACCATATATGTCTCGATGCAGGAAAGTTTCATAATATATTGGAGAGGTATAGTTATTGGATCGGTGGTGTTGGCATTACTTTTTTGCTGGCGATACTTTTTTATTATACACCGCAGTGGTTTAATACCGTTTGCAAAAAATGGGGCGTTGTTTCATTGGAAATTTATTTTGCACATATTGCAATATTGCGTGTTTTTCAAAAGCTTGGCGTGTTAGAACGGTTTTTTAAAAATTACAGATACCTTGAATTGTTACTTCTTATTGTATTTGCATATGTATGGGCAGTGATTGCAGCTAAAATGGTAGAACTGTTAAAAGGCTGTATAAAGAAACATCAGACAAACTAGGGCAAAATTCCTATTTTCACAGCAGGTATAATTACGTATAATAGAATCATATGTTCTGATGTTTGAAATACGGATGGCCGTTCAAGGAAGGGACAATTGTTATGAAAGTGAATGCAGTAGAGGTGTCTGCCGTTTCCAGACATTATCGAAAGAAGCAGGTGCTTCGGGAGATTTCCTTTGATGTGGAGAGTGGCGAGAGTGTTGTGATCGTAGGCAAAAACGGATGCGGGAAATCAACGCTTTTGCAGATTATGGCAGGTGCACAGAAAGCCGACAGTGGCAGCATTACTTATTTTGGAAATAAGGTGGGCTGTGGCAAGTCATCCCGAAAGTATTATGGTTATGTACCGCAGGAGAATCCATTATTCGAGGAGCTTTCGGTTAAGGATAATCTGAAATTCTGGGGCGCCGGCAAAAAAGAGAACCTTAATTCTGTGATCGAGCAGTTTCAGCTGGAGGAGATGCTTCATATGAAAGTAGAGAAACTGTCCGGCGGAATGAAACGAAGACTGGCCATTGCATGCGCCTTTGTGGAACTCCCACCGGTTTTGTTGCTGGACGAACCCACGGCGGCTTTGGATATCTATTACAAAGAAAGCATTTTAGAGTGGCTTTCCAAGTACAAACAGATGAATGGCACAATTATCATGACCTCCCACGAGGAACAGGAAATTGTGTTTGCGGATCGCTGTCTGCTGATGGACAATGGGCAGATGCGGGAGCTGAGCAGAAATCCACAAAAGAGGCTGGAAGAAATCAAGACATATATCAGCAAAAGAACATGAAGATCATTTGAAAGGAATGTTCTGAAAAGAAAAGGAGATTATGAAAATGGCAATGAATTTTGACCCAATGACAGGAGAACCAATCAACCCGGCACCGACACCGGAGCAGCCACAGATGAGGTTTGACCCGATGACGGGACAGCCAATCAATCCGACACCGGTACAGCCACAGATGGCATTTGATCCGATGACAGGTATGCCACTGCAGCAGCCACCAAAGAAAAAGAAGAAAACAGGACTGATCGCCGGTATTGTTGCAGGGGTTGTGGTAATTGCAGGAGCCGGCACAGTTTTTGCAGGAATACAGAGTGGATTTTTCCTGAGCAAATCCGACAAAGTGCTGAGAGCGACGGCAAATACATTCAGTGAGCCTTCTCATTTTACGGAAGCTTTATCCGGACTTAGTGTTATGAGTTCAAAGGCATATACCGTTGATATCAAGGGCGAGGCCGAAGGATATAGTGTTCAGGCAACTTATGCCGAAAAGGACAACGAAAAGCAGATTTCCGGAAGCCTTGAGGGACCGCAGTTTTCGGATGTGGAATTCCTTGCAGGCATTGATAAGGATGAGATAAAGGTGTCTGCACCGCTTTTGGGCGATAAGATTTATACATACAATTATAATGAAGAGAAAAACGGTTATCTTGCAGAGTCCATGGGCGCAGATAATGTAGAATTGCTCGACAAGCTTTGCAAGCAGATATACTCAGATGAAGAGCAGAAGAAAAAGGTTTTAGAACTCAGTAAAAAATATTCTGAGATGTACAAGAAACTCGAATTTGAATCTGCAGACAAAGAGTCCTTCGAAGTAGACGGCAAAGACCGCAAGTGTGCAGGCTACAAGACAACCATCACATCAGACTATATGATCGAATGTGTGGACATTTTTGAGGATTATATGGATGCCCAGGTGGGAGATCTTCTGGATCAGGCCGTAACAGGATCGGATTATGACGATTACAAGGAGTCTTTTGATGAGCTCAGAGATGACTTTAAAGAGATGCCGGATATTGATATCACATTTTATATCTACAAGAATAAGCTGGCATGTGTGAAGGCAGTAGATTCATCCGAGAAGGATCAGGATATACAGATCCTTTTCAAAGGTGGAGACCGAAGAACACAGAACATGGAGCTGATTTCGTGTGGTGAGTCTGTAATGAAGATTTCCGGAAGTGAGGATGGAAACGAAGAAGTATTTGGTGTATCCGTAGAAGGAGAGAAAGTCGGTGAGCTGACCTATGACTTTAAATCAGGAGAATACACATTGGACATCGAAGATGAAGGTTCCGTCAGCGGTACACTGGAAGGCAAACGCGATGGTTTGACACTGACGATGGAAGGCGCTGGTATGAACCTTTCATTGGATGTGAAAAAAGGCGCAGAACTTCAGACATTCAGTGGAGAGAAGTTTGATATCGGAAATGCATCTGCGGAGGATCTTCAGACACTGGTTCAGGAAATTTATGGAATCAGTGGAGGCAACAGTGGTTATAATTATGATGATGGAGATTATGACTATGATTACGATTATGACTACAATGATGATGATTACAACTATGATTATGATTATGGTGATGATGATGATTATAACTATGACTACAACGATGATGACTATAGTTACGATGATGACGATGAACTGTAAGAAATAGGATGTTTTTTCGATACTTATGCATGGAACAAAAGAAGGCGCTTGCCGTCTTTATAAAGTCTTTCCGCTATTTTATATGCATGGTGCTTTTGCTGGGCATTGCGGTGTTTGCGTGTAGCGCAGTATTTCGTGACGCAAAGGTGCTTAATACTGTAGAAGTGGCAGTTGTCATTCCAAAAGAAAAGGGCGAAGAATTGCGACTTTTGACAGGTCTGGCATCTGCCATGCAAAGCACAAAAAGCATTTGCCGGATGCGTTATGTGGACGAGCCGGAAGCGATGGAGCAGCTTGCAAATGGGCAGGTGCAGGCTGTATTGATTTTCCCCGAACACTTTTATAAGGATTTGGATGAGGGAAATGATTCGTTTGTAAGGTTGTGTGTTCCGCAGGAATCGGATGTCAGTTTGCAGACGTTTCAGGAATTGTTGCAGGATGGTGTCTCGATTCTGTGGACGGCAGAAGCCGGTGTGTCTGCGGTGTTGGAACAGGCGCAGTATGGCAACACAAAGATTGCCTATCAGGATATCGGGCTGAAAGTCGCAACGAATTATCTGAAGACTGCATTGACCCGCACGGGACTGTATGATTCAATTGTCTGTTCGCCGTTTGGGGAATATGAGCAAAAGCAGTATTATTTTTCTACAGGATTGATACTGGTCCTATTATTTACCGGATTATGTTTTGCAAGATTGTATACAGGAGAGACCAGGGTTGTGGAGCAGAAGCTTTCCCTGTATGGAATGGGAGCAGGAAAGATTGCTTTCGGGAAAATTGTGGCGATGACCAATGTGTTGTTTTTTCTGGCTTTTCTGGCGTATGGAATCGGCTGCATCGTTACATATTATTTAGGAATCTCATTTCTTTTTTGGGACATGCGTGTTCTGTTGGGATTGTACCTGTTTTGTCTGTTGTTTGCAGTTGGATATCATCTGATCTATTGTATCGCAGGAAAATCGGCGGAAGGGATGCTCGTGCTGCTGGCGTTGGAACTTTTTATTGTGCTGGCATCAGGCATGCTGATCCCGGTGGATTATCTGCCAAAATTTGTACAACAGATCAGTCATTGGACACCGCTGTATCATTTGAACCGGTACAATTTAGAGCTTCTCTTTGGAAACAGTTGGTTTTGACGGAAATGGTGAGTGTATGCAAAAAGTAATCATATGGTACAGGCTTTTATTAAAACGAAATACAAAACAAATCACAGCGTGGCTTATGACAGCCGCGCTGATTCTGCTTATGCTGGTTGTACAGGGGATACATATGCCGTCCGGGAAAACGATGACAATAGGATTGTATTGTGAACAGGATGGGAGCATGGAGAGAACATTGTGTGAAGATTTGGAAAATTCACACAGCCGGTTTGCATTTGTGAATTATCAGGATAAGGAACAAATGTACAAGGAAGTGCAGTCCGGCAAACTGGAATGTGGATTTCTTATGCAAAGTGATTTCACAGAAAGGGTTCGGCAGGACAACTGGAAAAAATGTGTGACGTATATCGCTAACCCGTTTACAACCAAGGGAGAAGTTGCAAAAGAAACATTTTTTGCGGCCTTTTTCAAGGAGTACAGCGGAAAATTGTTAGCGCAAAGCGAAAAGGAAATCTTTACAACGCAGGATCAAAAGCGTCTTGAAAAAATGCAAAAATCAAGCGATGATTTTTTGCAGAGCGATTTTTTTTATACGGATATTGTTCCGGTAGATACGAAAGTGAAGAAAGTACAGGACAATCATGATGCATATCCGGTGCAGGGAATATTTGCAGTCTTTCTTCTTGGAATTATGTATTTTGCGAATGCAAAGAGATATGAGCCGAAAGGGATATGGGTACAGCATGCCTTTCCAAACAGGGAACGCTTTTTGTTTGCATGTGTACAGGAACTGGCTGCCGTGACGATTCCGGCAGTGGTCGGCTTTGTGCTGTTGCTTTTTGTTCCACAGTCGAGAGGGCTGGGGCAGGAACTGCTGTCATTTGTAATATTTCTTGTGTATGCCATAATATGGACGGCGTTGTATGCAAAAATTCCATCCAGCGCAGAAGGATTTCTCGCATATGGAATTGTAATGATGGCAATTGCTGTGATCATGTGTCCGGTATTTTGGAATGTGGGAGCCTATATTCCGGTCATGCGTTACCTGAAATATCTGATTCCGGTTGGCGTTTATGTGTAGTGATGGATACACACATAAGTTTGGTAAAATTGTTTACATCGTTATTTATTTATGTTATTGTATGAAAACAGATAGGATATGCGGCATGCATGGAGGGAACAATGGGGGAAAATTTGCCGTAAATGAAAACTGCAGAAATGATGAAAGTGATAGAAATTCAAAATTTTGAAGCACCGGAGCTTGACGTGTATGCAAGACTGACCGAGAATCAGCTTGTCAATCGTGCAGACCCTGCAAAAGGGATGTTTATTGCAGAGAGTCCGAAGGTGATCATGCGGGCATTGGACGCCGGGTGTGTGCCGGTTTCTGTGCTGATGGAGAAAAGACAGCTGGAGACGGAGGGCGAAGCGTTAGAAGCCATTCGGATGTGCAGCTGTACAAATAAAGAGTTTCCGGTATATGTGGCGGAATTTGAAGTGCTGGCAAAACTGACAGGTTTTAAGCTGACGCGGGGAATGCTTTGTGCCATGTACCGGCCGAAACTTCGGACACCGCAGGAAATCTGCAGGGACGCAAGGCGTATCGCGGTGCTTGAGAATGTCGTGAATCCAACGAATGTAGGGGCAATCTTTCGTTCGGCTGCAGCACTTAATATGGATGCTGTGCTGCTGACCCCCGCATGCAGTGATCCGCTGTATCGCCGTGCAATCCGTGTCAGCATGGGGACGGTATTTCAGATACCGTGGACCTATATCGGAGAAAAGGCGGTCGATTGGCCAAATGACATGGGACAATTGCGGCAGATGGGCTTTCAGACGGTTGCCATGGCACTTCGGGAAGACTCTCTTGGAATTGATGACAAAAGACTTCATGCAGTGGATAAACTTGCGATACTGCTGGGAACCGAGGGAGAAGGACTGGCCGATGAGACATTGGCACAGTGCGACTATACGGTGCGCATACCGATGAGCCACGGCGTGGATTCACTTAATGTGGCAGCCGC
>ERZ779885.2898-NODE-2898-length-15138-cov-36.797984_pt1 | contig 15138 bp, 10 predicted proteins | sample MGYA00511554_ERZ779885 | MGnify/ENA primary metagenome ERZ779885 (study PRJEB29588, sample SAMEA2160998) | human gut metagenome | biome: human gut; feature: human-associated habitat; material: faeces | place: Denmark | collected 2008/2010 ... | reverse complement strand
CACCCCATTTCCTAAACAGTATACCATACTGTCTAACAAATGGGGTGCAGTTCATGGCCGCTCCGAAGGGGGTCTTGTGCGTTACTTGGTCAGGAAGTTGAAGCCCATGACCACGATGCCCAGCACGACCAGAACGATGCCGGTGGCACGGTTCAGGGTCTTAGGTTCTGCCTTGTTGGCAAACACAGCTGCAATGCGGGCCCACAGGAGAGTGAACACCACGCAGAGCGCCAGAACGAAGGGATCAGGCATTCCGCCGATGGCGAAGTGGGAGACGGCACCGGTCAGGGCGGTGAAGGCCATGATGAAAACGCTGGTGCCGACGGCAGTCTTCAGCTCATAGCCCAGCACACTGGTCAGGATGAGGAGCATCATCATACCGCCGCCAGCGCCCACGAAGCCGCAGATCAGGCCGATGCAGACACCGCACACGACGGACTGGATGGCGCGCTTCTTTGCGGAGACGCCCTGCATGGCCTCCTTGGTGGTCATGACGGGGCGAACGATGAACTTGATGCCCAGCAGGAAGGTCATGAAGACCGAGAAGCTGCCCATGGTGGCCGACGGAAGCAGGCTGGCAAGGTAGCTGCCCACGACCGTGAACACCAGAACGCTGGCCATCATGATGAGGCCATTCTTGATATCCAGATTCTTATTCTTATGGTAGGTATAGGCCGACACCGCACTGGCCAGCACGTCCGACGAGAGGGCGATGCCGACGGCCATGTAAGGGTCCATGCCGAGGAAGGCGATGAGCATCGGGCTGATGACCGCAGCGGCGCTCATACCGGCAAAGCCGGTGCCCAGGCCTGCGCCCATCCCGGCAAAAAAGGTCACAACGATCGTAAACAATACATTCATCTTATAGTTCTCCTTCCAGAATTTCATCCAGGTTCCGGCCCATCTGTTCCAGGGTCCCATAAAACACATTCAGCCGGGCTTCGTCGATGCCGTTCAGCAGTCGGTCAAAGAAAGCCTCCTGCAGCGCCCGGCCCCGCTGGATGATGGGCTGAGCCTTTTCGGTGCAGAGCAGCTCGGTCTTGCGGCGGTCGTTCGGCACCGGGCAGCGGGTCAGCAGGCCCTCGTGCACGAGCTTGTCCACATTCACCGAGACGAGGTTCGCTTTGATGTGGCGCACCTCCACTATGTCGCTGGCCGTTTTGTAGGTGGGGTTGTTGGCCAGGAACAGCAGGATATCAAACGCCGTCTGGGGCAGGCCGAGTTCCTGGCACAGCGGCTTGCAGACCGCGCTGTAGGCCAGCGCCGTCTTGTTTGCAAATTCTATGCTGGGGTTTTTCTCTCTCATTTTATCGCTCCATTTTTGAATCGTTCACTTTTGAAGTATTTTAGCATGGTTTTTCCATACTGTCAAGGCCAACACGCAAAAACACCGCACCTTTTTTGCAAGGTACGGTGTTTTCTTTTATGGGTGCAGTGTGAATCTTTCTGTTAATCGCCTTTATAAATCGACTCTACAAACTCAAGACGACCATTTTTTGAAACATAAATATCGTCAATTTCGGATTGCGAAGAGCCAATCACATATCCATCCGCCGTTACTTCATCAATGCCTCCATCTACAGAACTTTCGGTCGGTTTCTTATTGTAAACACTAAATATAATCTCATAACCACAAGAGTCACGTCCGCCATAGAAACGTACATAAGTCTGCTTTCCTACTGTCAGGTAGGCTTCTTCAAACTCCTTTTGGCCGGTTGTTTTTGTTCCAACCGGTCTGCCGTTAAAACCATTACCGACATCCATTTTCGTTACGTTTTCCTGTGAGTCAATGTAATAAACCTGGAGATTCTCCCACACAGGGCCCCAACTTTGAGTGCTTTCTTCTCCGCCAAAGGCAAAAACTTCAATCTCGCCGTCGCCATCGTAATCGTTGGGGAGATACTGCCACCGGGAGCAGCCCTTGGGCAGGGGAATATTCTCCATTGCCCGCTCATAGTAAGTTTTTCCGTCGCTGCACGCCGTCAGCAAAGCCATCGCCAGCAGCAAAACCACCGCACAGCCGATTCGTTTGAACGCTTTCATCATTTTTCCTCCCATCTTATTTCAGGTCGCTCGCGGTGCAGGGGCCATAGACGTTGGCATTGAACAGCACCGAGCCATTATCTTTCACATACATTGCCTGCCAGTTTTCCAGATAGCCTCCGTAGTACACCGTCTTCAGGTTTTTGCATCCCTTGAACGCTCCGCTTTCCACCACTTTTACGCTTACTGGAATATAGATTGCTCTCAGGTTGGAGCAACTGTGGAACATCGCTGCAGGAATTTTCTGCATTCCCTCCGGAAGTGCAATTTTTTCCAGAGCGGTGCATCCTCCGAATATTGTATCTCCAAAGGTCTGCGAACCATTCAACCCCGATACCGACACCAAGGCCTTGCACGCATAGAATGCCCCCTGCCCAATCTCTGTCACGGTATAGGGCAGTTCGATCTTTTTCAGCGAAATACAGTCCTCAAATGCGTCTGCGTTGATTTTTTTCAGCCCATATGGAAGCTTCACGTCCGAAAGGGAACTGCATCCGCAGAACATAGATTGTCCCAGACTATCTACACTTCCGTTGAATACGACTTGCTCCAAACTCGTACAATTCTCAAAGATTCCACCATATCGTCCGCCAAATGTTGCACCCGTATTGATGACGACCCGCTTCAAGGTCTCGATTTTCTCAAACGCGCTGCCTCCCACATAAACCTTTGCAGGCAGGACCACTTCCTCCAAAGCCGTTTTATAAAATGCAGACGAGTAAATCGCTTCCAACGTATCCGGGAAGGATACTACTCGAAGATTTTCGCACCCTCTGAAGGTGTCCCTATAAATCTCTTTCAGAGAACGCGGGAACGACACACTTGTCAGCCCCAACCAGCTCTGAAAAACACCGGAATAAATTTCTTCGATGCCCTCTCCGAGTTCGAGAACCTTCATATCGGGGCAGTAGCCAAATTTTTGAATCGTCTTTACCGTTCCCGGAATCGTCACCCGCGTCCAGCCGGTGCATTCGCCAAAGTTGGCATTGATCGACGTGATGGTCCGACCCGAAATTTCAGATGGGATGACCACATAGCCGGACGGCTGCGGGCCGGTCTTGTCGTAGCCGGTCAGAGTTGCGGTGCCGCCGCCATTGTCCTGGATGGTCCACAGAATCTTTGCCGTAGACGGTGCATCCGGGACGGAAGCATCTCCACCACTTTCCAGGCCGCTGTCCGGCCCATCCGGAATCTCATCGCAGCCGGCAAACAGCCCCGCTGCCGAGACGGCCACGGCCATCGTACCTGCCGCTTTCAAAAAGCTGCGGCGCGTCAGTTTTCGTTTCATAGTACATTCCTCCTCTCACAAGAAAACTATTGTGAATCTTATAGTTTTCACATTAAAACTATATTATATCTATAAATAAGTCAAGTGAAATTATCAAAACATTATAAGTTTCTCCTATTTGACTAGTACAAACGGCTATACTTTAGTCAATTTGTAAGGGAGGGAATCGCAATGTTGGGAGAACTACTGCGTGAGCTCAGAAAAGATCACGGCCTGACGCAAGCAGACCTTGCAAAAGAACTTTCCCTTTCGCCTTTGACCATTTCCGCTTACGAGCGAAACCGCTGTGTTCCAGATGATTCCACCAAAGTAAAAATCGCCAAAATCTTCAATATTTCGCTGGATTACCTGCTCGGCCTCATTCGGGAGCCGTTACCCTATGAGCGCTCCGACCATGCGGTGCAATGCCCGCAGGATTTCACCGCCGAGGACCTGCAGAAAGTCCGCGAGTATATCAAGTTTCTGGAATTCCAGAAAAAGAACAAACAATAAGAGCCTGTGCCCAAATCGCTTCGGGTACAGGCTCTTATTATAAAGAACAGATGTTTTACACGAACGCCAGCGCGAGCATCCGGACGATGAAGGCTGCCACCCATGCCACCACGCACTGGTTCAGGACCATGACGGCCGCCCAGCGGCCGCCCAGCTCCCGCTTGACGGAGGCCACCGCCGCGATGCAGGGAGTGTAGAGCAGGCAGAACACCAGCAGCGGGGCCGCTGCCGCCGGGGACAGCGCCGCGCCCAGCGCAGCGGACGAGCCGAACAGGATGGTCAGGGTCGAAACGACGCTCTCCTTTGCCATAAAGCCGGTGATGAGGGCCGTGGAGACCCGCCAGTCCGCAAAGCCCAGCGGGGCAAACAGGGGCGCGATGCCGCTGGCCACAAAGGCCAGGATGCTTTCCTGCGGGTCTGCGGTCAGGCTGAGCTGCAGATCAAAGTTCTGCAAGAACCAGATGACGATGGTCGCCATGAAGATAACGGTGAAGGCGCGCTCCAGAAAATCCCGCGCCTTTTCCCAGAGCAGCTGCATCACATTTTTCAGGCCGGGCAGGCGATAGTTGGGCAGCTCCATGACGAACGGCACCGCCTCGCCGCGGAACAGGGTCCCCTTGAGGGCAAATGCCGCCAGGATGCCCACCGCAATGCCCAGGAAATACAGCCCCACCATGACCAGTGCCGCATGATCCGGGAAGAAGGTCACGGCAAACAGGCTGTAAATGGGGAGCTTGGCCGAGCAGCTCATGAAGGGGGTCAGCAGGATGGTCATCTTGCGGTCCCGCTCGGAGGGCAGGGTGCGGCTGGCCATGACGCCCGGCACCGTGCACCCGAAGCCAATGAGCATCGGCACGATGCTGCGGCCCGAAAGGCCGATGCGGCGCAGCAGCTTATCCATCACAAAGGCCACGCGGGCCATGTAGCCGGTATCTTCCAGCAGCGAGAGGAAGAAGAACAGGGTCACGATGATGGGCAGGAAGCTCAGCACACTGCCCACGCCCGTGAAGATGCCGTCGATGACCAGCGAGTGGACCGCCTCGTTGACGTTCCAGTAGGTCAGGGCATCGTCCACAAAAACGGTCAGGTTCTCGATCCCGATCTCCAGCAGGCTCTGCAGGCCCGCGCCGATGACGCCGAAGGTGAGGTAGAACACCAGCGCCATGATGCCCACAAAGGCCGGGATGGCCGTGTATTTGCCGGTCAGGAACTGGTCAATCCGGCTGCTGCGCACCTGCTCCTTGCTCTGATGCGGCTTCACCACGGTCTGATCCACCAGCTGGTGGATAAAGTGGAACCGCATATCCGCAATGGCGGCGGCACGGTCCAGCCCGCGCTCCTGCTCCATCTGCACGATGATGTGCTCGATCATCTCTTTTTCGTTCTGGTCCAGCTTGAGGGCTTCCTCAATGCGGGCGTCGCCCTCCACCAGCTTGGTGGCCGCGAACCGCACCGGGATGCCGGCCGCTCTGGCGTGATCCTCAATGAGGTGGATGATGCCGTGGATGCAGCGGTGCACCGCGCCGCCGTGGTCCTCCTCGCCGCAGAAGTCGAGCCGACCCGGACGCTCCTGGTACTTGGCCACATGGATCGCATGGTCCACCAGTTCGTCCACGCCCTCGTTCTTAGCCGCTGAGATGGGCACCACCGGGATGCCCAGCATGGCTTCCATCTGGTTGATGCGGATGGTGCCACCGTTGCCGCGCACCTCGTCCATCATGTTCAGGGCCAGCACCATGGGGGTATCCAGCTCCATGAGCTGCATCGTCAGGTACAGGTTGCGCTCGATGTTGGTCGCGTCCACGATGTTGATGATGCCGGTCGGCTTTTCGCCGATGATGAACTGACGGGTGACGATCTCCTCGCTGGAATAGGGCGACATCGAGTAGATGCCGGGCAGATCGGTGACTTCCGTTTCCGGGTGCTCCTTGATGGCACCGCTCTTCCGGTCCACCGTGACGCCGGGGAAGTTGCCCACATGCTGGTTGGAACCGGTGAGCTGGTTGAACAGGGTCGTCTTGCCGCAGTTCTGGTTGCCCGCCAGCGCAAAGGTCAGGGTCTTGCCATCCGGCAGGGGATGCTCGCCCTGTTTGGTGTGGTAGCGTCCGCCTTCGCCCAGACCCGGATGCTCCACCATCTTGTTCTCCCGCCGGGCGGGTGCAGCGGCTGGCGCAGTCGCTGCCGGGGTGATCTCGATCTGCGCTGCGTCGTCCAGGCGCAGGGTCAGTTCATAGCCGTGGATCTGCAGCTCCATGGGGTCGCCCATGGGTGCAAACTTCACCAGCGTGACCTTCTCGCCGGGGATCAGCCCCATGTCCAGAAAATGCTGCCGCAGGGCTCCCGCCCCGCCCACTGCGTCAATAACGGCACTTTCGCCGATCTTCAGTTCTTTTAATGTCATGGCCAATGCCTTTCTGTTTCGACAGATTGTTAGCTTATAGAAACAGTTTTAATATATGCTAACTGCCCGGCATTGTCAAGGCAGACAGCGAAAAAAGCCCGCCTCATCCGGTGTGGAGCGGACGAAGCGGGCCTTGCATTTTCGTTGGTTTTTTTACTTCACGGTGTGGTAGCCGTCGGGGTTCTTCTGCTGCCAGTTCCAGCTGTCGGCGCACATCTCCTCGATGCCGTACTCAGCCTCCCAGCCCAGCTCCCGCTTGGCCTTGGAGGGGTCGGCGTAGCACTCGGCGATGTCGCCGGGGCGGCGCGGGTCGATGACATAGGGGATCTTTTTGCCGCAGGCCTTCTCGAAGGCATGGATGACATCCAGCACGCTGTAGCCGTGGCCGGTGCCCAGATTGCAGATGAAGAGGCCGCACTTGGTCTCCAGCTTCTTGATGGCGCAGACATGGCCGCGGGCCAGGTCCACGACGTGGATGTAGTCGCGCACGCCGGTGCCGTCGGGGGTGGGGTAGTCGTTGCCGAAGACGTGGACTTTTTCCAGCTTGCCGATGGCGACCTTGGCGATGTAGGGCATCAGGTTATTGGGGATGCCGTTGGGGTCCTCGCCGATGAGGCCGGACTTGTGGGCACCGATGGGGTTGAAGTACCGCAGCAGGGCCACGTTCAGCTCCGGGTCTGCCTTGCAGACATCGGTCAGGATGCGCTCGGTGAAGGCCTTGGTGGTGCCGTAGGGGTTGGTGGTGGCACCAACGGGGAAATCCTCGGTGATGGGCACAGAGGCGGGGTCGCCGTAGACGGTGGCCGAAGAGCTGAACACGAAGTTGTGGCAGTTGTGGCGGCGCATCACGTCCAGGATGACCAGTGTGCAGTTCAGGTTGTTGTAATAGTATTCGATGGGCTTGGAGACGCTCTCGCCGACGGCCTTGTAGGCGGCGAACTGGATGACGGCGTCGATGTCCGGGCACTCGGTGAAGATCTTCTCCACGTCCTCGTGTTTGGTCATATCCGCATTGTAGAAGCGGAAGTCCTTCCCGGTGATCTGCTTGACGCGGTCGAGCACCACAGGGGAAGCATTGTAGTAGTTGTCTGCCACCACCACATCGTAGCCTGCGTTCAGCAGCTCGATGCAGGTATGGCTGCCAATATAACCGGCACCGCCGGAAACCAGAATTGCCATAGCAAAATACCTCACTTCTCACCGTATTGTGAGCGGGGCGTTTCCCCGTCTCCATCTGCCTAAAGCATACCGCGTTTTGCGGTCAGAATCAAGTATCCATCTTTCTATTCCTCTGGATTTTTGTTGCCTTATAGTTTTTGACTTTTTGATGACGCATGATTTTTCGCATGTTGCCCATGGAGAGAAGCCACACTTTGTGCAAATAGGAGAAAACCAAAAACAGAGCGTCAGGCCTTCTATGCAGGTCGGACGCTCTGCTGGTTACAGTTTCCCGCACTGTTTGCCGGTGAAGAACCGCAGGGTCGTGTTGGCGCGGAACACTTTTCCGGCCCGCAGGACCGTGGAGGGGAACTCCGGGTGAGAGGGGCTGCAGGGGAAGTGCTGGGTCTCAAGCGCAAAGCCGCCGTATTTCTGCATCGGGATGCCGCCCTTGCCGGGGGCAGGGCAGTCCTGCAGGAAGTTGGCCGTGTAGAGCTGGACGCCGGGCTGGGTGGTGTAGACCTTCATGCTGATGCCGGTCTGATCGCTGGAAGCCCAGGCGCAGAGGCTCTGGCTGGCCCCGCGGCCCCGGTCGATGACGAAGCAGTGGTCGTAGCCGCCGCCCGCCATGGTGGTCTGAGAAAAGCCGGTGTCGATGTCCCGGCCGATGATCTTGCCCGCCCGGAAGTCCATGGGCGTGTTGTCCACCGGCAGGATGTTGCCGGTGGGGCAGGTCTCGTTGTTGCCCTCCAGATAGCGGGACGCATAGAGGCGCAGCTTCTGGTTCAGCACGTCCCCGCCGCCGTCGAGGTTGAAATAGGTGTGGTTGGTCAGGTTCAGGATGGTGTCGGCGTCGGACGAGACACGGTAGTCCATCCGCAGGGCATTGTCCTCCGTGAGGATGTACCGCACCGAAACTTTCAGGTTGCCGGGGAAGCCGTCCTCGCCCGCCGGGCTCTCGGTCTCCAGCAGCAGGGTATCGCCGAAGGCCTTGACGTCGTAGATCTTTTTGGGGAAGGTGCCGTGCAGATGGTTCCTGCCGTTGTTGGGCTCCAGCTGGTATTTCCTGCCGCCCACGCTGAACTCCGCGTTCTCGATGCGGTTGGCGTACCGCCCCACAAAGGCGCCGCAGCAGGTGCTGCCGGAAGAGTTGAAATCCTGTTCGTAGTCGGCAAAGGTATCGTGGCCCACCACGACATCCACCGGACCCTGTTTTGTGGGGACAAAGATGTTTTTGATCACGCAGCCATAATTCAGCACACTGACCGCCAGCCCGCCAGGATTCGACATGATGTATTCATTGACCTTTTCGCCGTCTCTGGTCACACCAAAGGGCTTGGAGCGAAACTGTGCCATAGGGCTTCGCCTCCTTTTTCGAAATGTTTGGATACCACACTCTCGGTTATATCCTTTATTATTATGATTATATCACAATTTGCATCTTCTGTGTGGACATCTTTTTAGGTTTATCAGCCAATATTTCGAGATATTTTTTGGTGAAAATGACCCGCTCCGGCTGATCCGAAGGGGAATGCCCCGGTCAGCCGGGCCGCAGGCAGCAAAAGAGCCGCCCGCCTGGAACGGCGGACGGCTCTGGGGAACTTCAGGTTCAGCCCTCCGGCTGTGCGGAGGAGGACTGGGCGATATACTCGGCGGCATCGTCGGGGATGTCGTCAAGCTCATCGTCGCTGCCGACATCGACGTTCAGCGGCGGCTTCCTGAAGAGGATATCGTACAGGATGGGCACGATATACAGGGTCATCAGGGTGGCATAGCTCAGACCGCAGATGATGACGATGGCCATGCCGCTCATGAGCTGGCTCGCCATATCGTTGCTGAACACCAGCTGGAGCATGGCCAGCACGGTGGTCAGGGTGGTCATCAGGATGGGGCGCATACGGGTCTTGCCGGTGGCGATCAGGGCCGCACGGCGCTCCATGCCGCCCAGACGCAGCTGGTTGGCGTAGTCCACGAAGACGATGCCGTTGTTGACGACGGTGCCCATCAGGACGATGAAGCCCATCAGGGAGATCATGGTCAGCTGCTGGCCGGTGAAGAGCATACCCAGCAGGCCGCCGGTGAAGGCCAGCGGGATGGTAAACAGGACGATGAAGGGGGAGAGCAGGCTCTGGAACTGGGCCACCATGACCAGATAGACGAAGGGCAGAGCCAGGGCCAGCCACTGCACCATCTCGTTGACCATGAAGTTGACGGAGTCAGACTCGCCGCCCATCGAGAAGGAGCAGCCCTCCGGCATCTCATCGGAGAGGGCGAACTCGTTCAGCTTCTTTTCCAGAACACGGGCCTGCACGGTGGTGTTGTAGCCGTCCAGCGTGTCGGCCGTGACGCTGACGTACTGGGTCTGGTCCTCGCTGGTGATGGAGTCCGGCGCACTGCCGGTGTCCCAGGTGGCCATATCGGCCAGGGTGCAGGTGCCGGTGCTGGTGGTGCCGTCGGCAGACATGACGGTGGTCTCAAAGGTGATGTCCATCATGTTTTCCTTGGTGACGGGGTCCAGATTGTTGCTGATCTGGACGCTCATGGTGCTGCCGTCCACGGTCACGGGGGTCTGGGCCGTGGTGGTGGTGGTCAGCTTGGCAGCGATCTGCTGGTAGACCTGGGCCACGGTCAGGCCGTAGGAGCGGACCTTGTCGCGGTCGATGTGCAGGTTGATGGTGGCGTCGCCGCTGCCCAGACCGTTGGTCGCATTGGCAAAGCCCTCGGTATCGTTGACGATGTCCACGACCTTCTCCGACAGCTGGGAAAGGGTCTCGGCATCGGCACCGTAGATCTTCACGCTCAGGCCGCTGGCCAGCTGGCTGGTCAGCTCCTGCATCCCGCTGATTTCGACCTTGGCGGTGCAGTCCTCGATGCCGGAAAGGGCATCTTCGAGCGCCTGCCGGGCCGTCTCGATCTCGGAAGAGGAGAGGGATTCATCCAGCATGACGTTGACCTGATAGGTTCCGTAGCTGTTGGCCGCGTTCAGCAGGTCGGTGATGGTGGTGGGCAAGCCCAGCTGGCCGATGTCCATCCCGGCCACGCGGGTGTCGGTGGTGATGCCCACTTCTTCCACATGGTCCACCTCCAGCATGGCCTCCACGGCCTTACCAGCGATGGCGTAGGAATCCTCCTTGCTGAGGTCCTTGGTGGTGCTCAGGGTCACGATGGCCTCGTTGCTGGTGATGGTGGGCAGCAGCTCCACACCCATGGAGAAGACCCGCCAGCCGCAGAAGGCCAGCAGCACCACCGCCGCCAGCAGGGGCAGGGCGCGGTGCCGGAAGCACCACTCCAGGCTCTTGGCGTACTTGTCCTGGATCTTGTCGAACCACTTCAGCTGCTTGGGCTCGGCCTTTTTCAGCACGGTGGAAGCAGCCGCCGGGACGACGGTGAGGGCCACGATGAGCGAGGCCATGAGGCAGTAGCCGATGCAGAGGGACATGGGCTGCATCAGGCTCTTGACGATGCTCGACGAGAAGACGACGGGCAGGAAGACGCAGACGGACGTCAGGGTAGACGCCACGACCGACATGCCCACCTGCTTTGCGCCCTGCACGGCGGCGCGGGCCGCCGGGACGCCCCGGCCGCGCAGACGGTAGATGTTCTCGATGACAACGATGGAGTTATCCACCAGCATACCGATGCCCAGCGACAGGCCGGCCAGCGTCATGACGTTCAGGTCCATGCCGGTGAAGTACATCAGCACCACAGCGAACAGGACCGACAGCGGGATACTGAAGCCGACGACGAGGGTGGGCTTGACATCCCGCAGGAAGATAGCCAGCACGATGATGGCCAGTGCCGCACCGATGACCATGCTGCTCAGGATGCTCTTGACGATGATGGTGATATAGTTGCCCTGGTTAGACAGAACGACCACATGCAGGCCGTCGTACTGGGCTTCCAGCTCCTGGAAGGCGGACAGGCAGTTGTCCGACACCTCGCTGGCGCTGGAGGTGGCGCCCTTGTAGATCTTCAGCACGGCTGCGCGCTCACCGTTCAGGCGGGTGTAGCTGGCCTCGGCGTTGTCGATGACCTCAACGTCGGCCACGTCCGACAGGCGGACATCCCCGAAGCCGTCCACATGGAGCAGCAGGGCGCCGGAGATATCCTCGATGCTGTCGTATTCCTCGCCGACCTTCAGCAGCCAGCTCTTGCCGCTGGAATCCTTGACGTAACCGGCGGGCATCGAGAAGTTCTGGGCATAGATGAGCTGTGCCAGCGTGTCGATGTCCAGCAGCTTGGAGACGTCGGAGCTGGCCATCGCCTTTTCTTCGGCGTCCGCGTAGGTCTGCTTTGCCTCGGCGAGCTGCTTTTCGTACTCGTTCAGCATCTCGCGGGCCTCGGTGAACTTCATATAAGCCTGCATCTGCTGCTGCGAGAAGTTGCCGATGGCGTCCGAGAAGGTCTTGGTCAGGCCCGGCACATCGTCCATGGCCTTGATGACGTCGTTCAGGGTATTGTAGACCGTGTTCAGGCTCTGCTGCACCTGCAGATCATCGGCCAGATCTGCCGCCGTGCTGCCCTCCGTGCCGGACTCGGTGTTCAGGCGCTGCTGCAGCTGCTGCAGCGCACCGGTCAGCTTATCGGTGATATCCCGCAGCTCGGTCACGATCTCGATGAGGGAGTCAATGTCCTTCATGCCCGTCTCGTTGAACTTGTCCATGACCCGCTGCAGGCCGTCGCGGACGTCGATCATGGCCTGCTGGATCTCCGGCTCCTGCACCACCGCGATGAGCTGGTTCACGCTGTCCAGAAGGGCCTGTGCCTGTTTGCGCACCACCTCGATGGCGTCGCCGACCTGGCCGCTCATCTCCTGCATCATGGTATCCGAAACGGTATTGCTGTAATTCTTGAACTGGCGGTTGTATTCCTTGCGGCCCGCTTCGATCTGGGCCTCGGCGCTCTCCAGCTGCTTGCGCGCATCGGCCAGCTGGACGTCGATCACTTCCAGCAGCTTTTCGTTGATGGCGTCAATCTTCTCCTGGCTGAGCTGGACCTGCACCATCTTTTCGATCAGGCCGTTGGTGGACACACTGGAAACGCCGCCCTTGCGCTCCACGTAGGGCACGAGGGTGTCACTGACGAACTCCGACAGGTCATACACATCGCTGCCCTCGCGGCTGACGGCCACGGTCATAAAGGCGTTCATGTTCAGGCTGTACTCGATGATCGAAGGGGTCAGACAGCTGCTCGGCAGGCTGGCCGTGGTTTGATCCACCTTGTTCGACACCTTGACCATGGCGCTGTTCATATCCGTATCATCGGAGAATTGCATCAGCAGAAGGCTGTAGTTCTCCGCCGAGGTGGCGGTGACCTTTTCCACGCCCGCCACGGTGCCCAATGCGTTCTGCATCACGTCGGAGACTTCGCTCTCCACACGCTCCGGGCTTGCACCGGGGTAGACCGTGACCACCATCAGGTACGGTGTATTCACGTCGGGCAGAAGGTTGGTCTGCATGTTGCTGATGGACACAAAGCCCAGCATCAGCACCATGATGACCGCCACCAGCACCGTGAACGGTTTTTTGACACTGAATTTTTCCATTTTATCCTACCGTTTCTTTGCTTGCGCCGTGCACTCCACGGCCAGCGCCCTCAAAAGGGCAGTCTTACATAATTTCTATTATACACAAGGTCTGAGGGGTTGCAAGGGTGCCGGGTGAATCTTTTGCAAAATTTAGTCAGTTTTCGCTAGAGATACGGCTCAGCCGCCGGGATTGTTGCAGAGGAATTTGATTTTTCATAGAAAATTGCACTCAAGTATGTTATACTGTTTCAAGAATGGCTCTTCAGGCTCAGATCTCTGAGCGTTTCAGAAAATAGAACGAGGACAACTATGAAACAAGTGATCTCTGTCCGTTTCAAAGAAAACGGAAAAAGCTACTATTTCGACCCTGCCGGGGCCGAGATCAAGACCGGCGACTACGTCATCGTAGAGACCGCCCGCGGCATCGAGTGCGGCGAGGTGGTGCAGGGCGTCCGGGAACTGACCGACGCCGCCGTGCCCAAGGCGCTCAAGCCCATCACCCGGATGGCCGACAGCGTGGATGTGCGCCGGATGCGCCAGAACCGCGAGGACGAGAAGCGCGCCTACCACACCTGCCAGGAGTGCATCGCGCGCCACGGCCTGGAAATGAAGCTGGTGGAGGCCGAATACACCCTCGACCGCTCCAAGATCATGTTCTACTTCACCGCCGACGGCCGCGTGGACTTCCGCGAGCTGGTCAAGGACCTGGCCGGCATCTTCCACACCCGCATCGAGCTGCGCCAGATCGGTGTGCGCGACGAGAGCAAGATGATCGGCGGCCTGGGCATCTGCGGCCAGCCGTTCTGCTGCTCCCGCTTCCTCAAGGACTTCCAGCCCGTCTCCATCAAGATGGCCAAGGAGCAGGGCCTCTCGCTGAACCCCACCAAGATCAGCGGTGCCTGCGGCCGCCTGATGTGCTGCCTGGCTTATGAGGAGAGCGCCTACGAGTATCTGAACAGCATCATGCCCATGGTGGGCAGCACCGTGCGCACCCCGGACGGCCTGGGCACCGTTCTGGAAGTGAACCCGGTGTCCGGCTATCTGCGGGTGCGCTGCGGCACCGAAGCCCTGACCCCGCGGTACTACAAAGTGGGCGTCTGCGAGTACGTCAGCGGCGGCAAGCGCGCCCCCCGCCGCCCCGACCCGGACGACGATTATTCCGGTGTGTGCAACCCGGCCCCCGTGGTGGCCGCAGCCGACGCCAATGGCCGCACCGGCTGTGGAAACTGCCCCAAAAAAGAGAAATAATTCCCAGAAAAACAGTGGGAAATCACGGTGGTTAGTATCATAAAACTAACTATATTTCGTGATTTTCGCTAAAAATCTCTCAATTTTCCCCCAAAGTTAGCCTTTGCTTTTGTGCAACCCCACAAAAAACAAAAAAACGTCTTTTCGTTGGCACGGTTAGTCTTGCCTTTTTATTTTTGGTTTGCTAGAATGCAAACAAGGAAGAATTCCGGAGAGGCATGCTGGTACCGTGCGAGGGCAGGCGTCTCCTAAACATTGGCACGGGAAATAAAGGAGAGTTTTATTATGGCACACAAGGTTTCTGACGCATGTGTTGGCTGCGGCGCTTGCGAGGGCGCTTGCCCCGTTGGTGCAGTCACCGTTGAGGGTGGCGTTGCAGTTGTGAACGCAGACGCTTGCATCGATTGCGGCGCTTGCGAGGGCGCTTGCCCCACCGGTGCAATCACCGCTGAATAAGTTTCGCGGCGAGATCCGTAAAAACGCATCGAAAGCAGCAGACCTGTCAAAAGCGGGTCTGCTGCTTTTCTTTCATGCACAATTTTCCCGGCTTTTCGGCCCCGATATTTTGGTAAAGGATGCAGCTTGCAGATATGGAACATTCCACCGAGATTTTGTATAATAAAACAGAAGTCTTCTGTTCTGCGGTCCACCGGTTCGGCTCAGACGCGTTGCTGCTGGCCCGCTTTGCCGAGCCAAAGCGGCTCCAGCGCGCAGCAGACCTGTGTTCCGGCTGCGGCATCGTCAGCCTGGAATGGCACGACCGGGGCCACCGCGGCCCCTGCGCAGCCATCGAGCTGCAGCCGGAAGCCAGCGCCCTGCTCTCCGAGGCGCTGACGGCCCAGAACATCGACCACATCAACCCCTGCTGCACCGACCTGCGCACCTTCCGCGAAGGGGAGGGCAGCTTTGACCTGTGCGCCTGCAACCCGCCCTATTTCACGGCGGGCTTCCAGAGCAGCGACCCCGCCCGTGCCACGGCCC
>ERZ779885.2876-NODE-2876-length-15211-cov-36.295065_pt1 | contig 15211 bp, 9 predicted proteins | sample MGYA00511554_ERZ779885 | MGnify/ENA primary metagenome ERZ779885 (study PRJEB29588, sample SAMEA2160998) | human gut metagenome | biome: human gut; feature: human-associated habitat; material: faeces | place: Denmark | collected 2008/2010 ... | reverse complement strand
TATGATAGGGGTCTCCAAAACCTTTGGTGGGAGTTCGATTCTCTCATCCCCTGTTCTTTAAAAACACCTGTTTAGGTGTTTTTTTATTTATAGTAATTTAAATTAAATTTTTATAGAGGAGAATATATATGAGAAAAACAAGTAATAGCGTGCTTTCGCAATATCGGGGTGCGTTAATGGGAATATCCATCATATTGATTATAGTTTTTCATTTTACGGATGACTGTCATTATTACTCCTATCATTTTAGTGGCTGGATTTCCTTCTTTTGGAGATATATTTCATCATCAAGTGTGGATGCATTTTTATTCTTTTCTGGTCTGGGGTTATATTATTCCATGAAAAAAAGATCAGATGTTAGAAGTTTTTACATAAGAAGATTAAAAAGAATTCTGATTCCTTATTGCATCGTAGCCGTACCCTCTTATATTTTACTGGATGTCTGTGTAGATAAAACAGGATGGGGAGAAGCCATAAAAGACTTCACATTTATCACATTTTTCAGTGATGGAGACAGGCTTTACTGGTATATTGGACTTATGCTGTTATGCTATCTGATTTATCCCTATATCTTTCAGATTGTGGATAGCGCACGGGACGCAATAGATGGAGAGATCCGGCTGATTTCCATGGTAAGTGCTGTTACCGTATTGGCACTTGTAATTGCATTATATGAGAAAGAGGTGTTTGGAAATGTAAATATTGCTTTGCTTCGTCTGCCTGTTTTTATAGCGGGCTGTTTTTATGGCAGATCCAGCTATGAAAAAAGGGAAAGTTATTGGAAATGGTTGATTCTTTTTGCGTTATCCGGCTATTTGCTCACCATGCTTCCAAGTGGATCTCCTATTTTTGCAAGGTATGTGACTGGAATTTTTAATATCTCATGTTGTGCGGGAATTGCCTGGATCTTTTCCCAGTTATCTATGCGTCCGGTTATAAGAATACTGGAATGGTTTGGTGCTCATTCGCTGGAATTGTATCTGGTACATGTTACCATACGAAAATTTATGAAGGGAGCAGCATTTTATACATGCCGTCTGCGTTACGAACTGGTGTTGGTATGCAGTTCCATTGTGATTGCATGGATACTTCAGATCCTTGTCCGGTATATAACAGATCATTTGCTTAAGGAAAAGAGGTAAGACCTATGACCCTACAGCAGTTACATCAGGTAATTACGATTGCAGAAAGCCGCTCCATGAACGAAGCATCCCGAAAACTGTTTGTCTCACAGCCCAATCTGTCTGCGGTTGTGCGCGAACTGGAAGAAGAAACAGGAATCACCATTTTTATCCGGTCAAACCGCGGAATCGTGCTTACACCGGAGGGAGAGGAATTTATCGGATATGCCAAGCAGGTCGTGGAGCAGTATCATTTGCTGGAATCCCGTTATATTTCGTCTGCATCCAAAAAGAAATTTTCTGTGTCCATGCAGCATTATACCTTTGCGGTCAAGGCATTTGTGGAAGTGGTCAAGGCTGTCGGAATGGAAGAATATGAATTTGCCGTGCATGAGACACAGACGAATCAGGTAATCGAAAATGTGCGTAACATGAAAAGTGAGCTGGGGATTCTTTTCCTGAGCAAATTTAATGAAGCAGTACTCCAGAAACTTTTCAAGGAAAATGATGTGATTTTTGAAGAACTGTTTACCTGTGACACCTATGTATATCTGTGGAAAGGACATCCGCTGGCACAAAGGGATGTAATTTCCATGAAAGAACTGCAGGAATATCCATGTCTTGTGTTCGAACAGGGGAAAAATAATTCCTTTTATTTTGCCGAAGAGATGAAAAGTACCTATGAATATAAGAAGATGATCCATGCGGATGACCGGGCGACCATGCTGAATCTGATGGTTGGGCTGAATGGTTATACGCTCTGTTCCGGGATTATCTGTGAAGAATTAAACGGAAATGATTATGCGGCAGTGCCGCTGGCAGAGAGCGAAAAGATGCGGATTGGCTATATCCGGCACAAGGGGATAAAGGTCAGTCCGATCGGAGAATTATATGTGGATATTCTGAAAAAAAGTGGGAAACCACTTTGATAAAAATAGTTTTCATCAAAAAATGCTTGTTTTGGTGATTGGAAAGGCAATTTTTTGGAGAAATTGCATAAGATAGCAGGTATAAATATAAATACACGAAAAAAAACGGTAAGAATCTGATGGAAACGGTTGCGCGATTACCGTCATTATGCAGGAAAAACCGGAGAAATGCGAAGTTTGCATAACTTTGACAGATGAGAAAAAAAGTGGCATAATCTTTTCTAAACTTGGGGATGATAATAAAAGTATGTTGTTTAAAGGTAGAAAGAGGTGTTGGATTATGTATGAAACTGTTAAAGTAATTCGGTTATCAGATATGGATGAAGTTAAGGATTTTGTACGTGCAGCAGGTGGTTGTGATTTTGATATTGATGTAAAATGCGACAGAACATTCATTGATGCAAAGTCATTGCTTGGTATGATTGGACTTGGCGTAAAAAAGAATCTTCAGGTTTGCTACGGTGGAAAGAATGAAAATTTCGAAAACGTAGTTGCTAAATTTGCAGTGGCATAATACAATTATTATATCGTGACTATGGAACTTTAAGTCCCACTCCGTATTCCGGAGCGGGGCTTTTTATTGTAAAATAATGGAACAAATAAAAACCCGCTTCATACAACAGGAAAATACCCGCGGGAGAAAGGAGGTGTACATGCAGGAATTACATATCTCTGTGAGAAATCTGGTAGAGTTTATTTTCCGGGAAGGAGATATCGATAACCGTGCAGGAAAGCTGGCGAGTGCAGAGGCCATGATGGAAGGCAGCCGTATCCACCGGAAAATTCAAAAAAGCATGGACACCTCCTACCAGGCGGAAGTACCGCTGAAAATTGAATGGAAAGCCAACGATTACGTACTGGTCGTGGAAGGACGTGCAGACGGAATTGCCTATGGAAAATTTCAGCCGGATCTGCCGGCTGCGACGGAGTCTGTGCTGCAACCGGAGATGGAGTTTGCGGCGGAAATTCCTCCGGAAGAAGAAATCAGCTTCATCGATGAGATCAAGGGTGTATATAGAAACGTTGCGGCAATGGAACAGCCGGTCTACGTGCATAAAGCCCAGGCAATGTGCTATGCGTATATCTATGCGAAACAGAACCGTCTGGAGCGGATCGGCGTGCAGATGACCTACTGCAATCTGGATACCGAGGAAATCCGGTATTTCCGGGAGATTTATACATTTGAGACACTGACCGTGTGGTTTACGCATCTGATCGAAGATTATCGGAAATGGGCAGACTGGCAGATCGCATGGAAAAAACAGCGGCAGGAGAGTATTCATACACTCGAGTTTCCATTTCCCTACCGGCAGGGACAAAAGAAGCTGGTTGCCGATGTTTACCGCACCATTCTGCGTGGGAAGAACCTGTTTATCGAGGCACCGACCGGAGTGGGCAAAACAATTTCCACAATCTTTCCGGCGGTAAAAGCAGTGGGAGAAGGGCTGGCAGACCGGATCTTTTATCTCACGGCAAAGACCATCACAGCAACTGTGGCAAAAGAAACGTTCGCATTGCTGGAAGAACAGGGATACCGTGCCAAAGTCATCCAGATCACAGCAAAAGAAAAACTCTGCCTGTGTGAGGAGATGGACTGCAACCCGGTAAACTGTCCATATGCAAAGGGACATTTTGACCGGGTGAACGATGCGGTGTTTGATCTCTTGCAGAAATCCAACCTGTTTACCAGAGAGGAAGTTTTAGCGCAGGCGAAAGAATATCAGGTGTGCCCGTTTGAGATGAGTCTGGATGTGGCAACCTGGGCGGACAATATTGTCTGTGATTACAATTACGTATTCGATCCGAATGTATATCTGAAACGCTTTTTTCAGGAGGGGATAAAGGGAGACTATCTGTTCCTGGTGGATGAGGCACATAACCTCGTGGATCGCAGCAGGGAGATGTACAGTGCCGATCTGTACAAAGAAGACGTGCTTGCAGTGAAGCGGATCATGAAAGCGCACAGCCGTACGATCTGCCGTATCCTGGACAAATGCAACAAAGCCATGCTGGAAATGAAACGTGAGTGTGAGCACTACCAGATTCTGGACAGTGTGGGAACGTTGACCTTCCACCTTATGCGGCTGGCCTCCCAGATGGATGAATTTTTGGAAAAACCGAGGGAATTTCCGGAGAAGAAAACGGTGCTGGATTTTTACTTTGCGCTGCGCAATTTCCTGAATATTTATGATCTGGTGGATGACCATTACGTGATCTACAGCCAGATGACGGAGGAAGGTCAGTTCCGGATCCGGCTCTTTTGCGTAGATCCGTCGGTCAATCTGCAGAAATGCATCGATAAAAGCAATTCCACGATCTTTTTCTCCGCAACGCTCCTGCCGATCGGATACTACAAGCGGCTACTTTCCACGGACGAGGATAACTATGCCATTTATGCGCAGAGTACGTTTGCCCAGACACAGAGACTTCTCGCATTTGGCCGGGATGTGAGCACAAAATATACGCGGAGGAACAGAAAAGAATACGAAAAAATCGCGGACTATATCGGTGCAGTCACAGAAGCACAGCAGGGAAATTACATGGTGTTTTTCCCGTCTTACCGGCTGATGCAGGATGTATATGAGGTCTTTGCCGGGAAGGCGGCCGATTCGTGCGAGATTCTGATGCAGCATAGTAATATGAAAGAACACGAAAGAGAAGCGTTTTTGGAAGAATTTGAAAAAGAGCGCCAGGGGACACTCGTTGCGTTCTGTGTGATGGGTGGAATTTTCGGGGAAGGCATTGATCTGAAAAACGACCGGCTGATCGGTGCCATCATCGTGGGAACCGGACTTCCGCAGGTCAGCGATGAACGTGAAATTTTAAAGAATTATTATGATGAGCGGGGATTGTCCGGATTTGACTATGCGTTCCGCTATCCGGGAATGAACAAAGTCCTGCAGGCAGCAGGGCGCGTGATCCGGACCAGCGAGGACCGCGGCGTGATCCTTCTGCTGGATGAACGTTTCCTGCAGCGCGAATACGGAGCGCTTTTTCCGAGAGAATGGGAAAAGAGAAGCGTCTGTGGTCTGCCGCAGCTGCGGGAAGAAGTGAGCCGGTTCTGGTCAGACGTCCGGGAGGAGCTTTAAAAACTCTTCGGTGGAGGCAGAAACCGGAAGGGTAGGGTTTAACGAAGCCACCAGCTGCCGCTGCGGGATCGTTTCCTGCGTGCGGACGAGAAAGAGATCCTCCGGCTTGTGTTTCAGACAAAAATCCGGGATAAAAGCAATTCCAAGACCGATGCGGGCCATGTCAATGAGCAGATCGTTGCTGCTGAGCTCTACCTGAGGCAGCAGTTCCAGCTGATGCTGCAGGAAAATGTGGTGCAGAAACTCACTCGTTGTGCTCTTGCGGTCTAACATCATGAGAGGATAGGTGCCAAGCTCCGAGAAAGGAACGATGCGGTCCGCCAGATCAAAATATGCCGGATTGGCGACGAACACATCCGAGAAAGAGCCAACCGTTTTCTGAATATAGGAAGGATTCAGATGCGGGTTTGGAAAATTTGTGATGATCAGGTCAACCCGGCGCTGCTCTAGCAGGTCTACACAGCCCATCGAACTGGCATTGGTGATTTTAATCGGAACATCCGGGAATTTCCGATGGAATTTCTGCAGATACGGCAGCAGAAAATAACGGCAGATGGTGTCGCTTGCGCCGATATGCAGTTGTCCCAGGCCCAGAGAGCCGGATTCTAAAAGCTGGCTTTCCCCACGGGAAATCAGATTCATGGCAGGCTCCACATGTTTCAGAAGCAGAGCACCGGCAGGAGTCAGCTGCACTTTTTTTGTGCTGCGGATAAAAAGCGGCTGTCCCAGCTTGCGTTCCAGTGTTTTGATAGACTGGCTTACCGCTGACTGGGAGATAAAAAGCTTCTTACTTGCATCCGAAAATGAGAGAGAGCTTGCAACATAATAGAAAACCTTGTATAATTCATAATTGATATCCATCGATCATATCCTCAGTAGTATAGTATAGTATAGGATATATTATATACCTTTCACAAAGGAGAGAAAAGGAGATTATCATGAAAAAGGGAATTTTGAAAACCTTATGCGGATTGATGGCGGCACTCATGCTGCTTGTGTTCGCAGGAACACCCGTTACAACTCAGGCAGCAAAACTGCCATATTACATTAAAATCAATCGTCAGCAGAACTGTGTGACCGTATATGCACTTGATTCCAAAGGCAAATATACCAAACCGGTCAAAGCATTTGCCTGCTCTGTCGGTGTCAACAATGCCACCCCGACAGGAACATTTTCGATTCCGGCAAAATACCGCTGGCATACACTTATGGGCGGTGTGTACGGACAGTATTGCAGCCGTATTCACGGTGGTGTGCTGTTCCACTCTGTGTTTTACAGTTCACAGGATCCGAGCAGGCTGGCATACAATTCTTATAACCGTCTGGGACAGACGGCATCCCACGGATGTGTCCGTCTGAATGTGGAAGATGCCAAGTGGATCTATGACAACTGCCCGGTAGGAACCAAAGTAACCATCTATGACAGCAAAGATCCGGGACCATTGGGCAAGCCTACCCCGATCCGTATTGATGTAAACAGTCCGTACCGCGGATGGGATCCGACCGATCCGGATCCGAGAAATCCATGGCTGAAACTTCGCCCGACGATTAAGGGAATTGCGAATAAAACCATCGAGAGAACAAACAGCAAAGTAGATCTGAAAAAGGGTGTGAAAGCTACCGATTACAGAGGTAAGACACTTAAATTTACCGTTTCCGGAAAAGTCAATGCGGCAAAGACCGGAAAATATAAGATTACATACACCGCAAAAGATGCCAAAGGAAACAAGACCCAAAAGAGCATCGTAATTACCGTAAAAGATACGAAAGCACCATCCATCAGCCTGAAGCGAAAGACACTGACCTACAATAAAGCCGTTTCCAAAGAAAAACTGGTTTCTGCAATTAAGGCAGATGTAGTGGCAAAAGATCTGGGCAAAAAACTTGCGTCAAAATATGTTTTCGTGGATGCCAGAGAAGCACATAAGGCAGTTACCGCTATGGAAAGAGGAACCTATGGAACTTATAGCGTGACCGTATATGTCAAAGATACGGCAGGAAATAAATCCAGAAAGCTGAAAGTAAAGATTAATTTTGTAAATCCAAACCCGGGTACCGATCAGCCGGATCAGCCGGAACCGGACACTCCGGGCGTTGTAACGGACAGTGCAATTACCGTACAGTAATTTCATAAGAACAGGTAATAGATATCGTAAGCGATATTAATTTTACTTAATTGTCAACCCATGATACAATAACATAAAGATCAATAGAATGCCCCCGAATACAGGGGGCATTCCGTTTCGCAAAAGAAGGAGGTAAATCCAATGGGCAATGTACGTCGTGTGTACGTAGAAAAGAAACCGGATTTTGCCGTAAAGGCAAAAGAATTAAAACATGAGGTAAAGCATTATCTCGGAATCGCTGCAGATCAGGTGCGTGTTCTGATCCGTTATGATGTGGAAAATGTATCGGATGCCACTTACCAGAAGGCATTGCAGACGGTATTTTCCGAGCCACCAGTGGATGATATTTATGAGGAGAACTTTGACGCAGAAGGCGGAAACGTATTTTCCGTAGAATTCCTGCCGGGACAGTTCGACCAGAGAGCGGATTCCGCAGAGCAGTGCGTGAAGCTTTTAAATGAGGATGAGGAGCCGATCATCCGCAGCGCGACGACCTATGTGATCAAGGGTGACATCACAGAGGATGAGTTAGAGGCGATCAAAAAGTATTGTATCAATCCGGTAGATTCCCGTGAGACCGGTATGGACAAGCCGGATACCCTCGTACAGAATTTCGATGAGCCGGCAGACGTGGCAGTTTTCGACGGATTTATCGACATGGCAGAAGCACACTTAAAGGAACTGTACAGCTCTTTAAATCTTGCCATGACCTTTAAGGATTTCTTACATATCCAGAATTACTTCAAAAATACCGAGAAGCGGAATCCGTCCGTGACAGAGATCCGCGTGCTTGATACTTACTGGAGTGACCATTGCCGTCATACCACCTTTTCGACAGAACTGAAAAATGTGAAGTTTGATGAAGGATTTTACCAGGCACCAATCAAAAAGACTTACGAAGAATATCTGGATACCCACAAGAAACTGTATGCGGGACGCGATGACAAGTTTGTTTGCCTGATGGATCTGGCACTGCTTGCCATGAAACGTCTGAAAAAAGAAGGAAAACTTGCAGACCAGGAAGAATCTGACGAGATCAATGCATGTTCCATCGTGGTACCGGTGGAAGTAGATGGAAAGACAGAGGAGTGGCTTGTAAACTTTAAGAACGAGACACACAACCATCCGACCGAGATTGAGCCGTTCGGTGGTGCTGCTACCTGTTTAGGCGGAGCCATCCGTGATCCGCTTTCCGGAAGAACTTATGTGTATCAGGCAATGCGTGTGACCGGAGCCGCAGATCCAACCGTATCCGTAAAAGATACGATTGAGGGTAAGCTGCCACAGAAGAAGATCGTGCGCGAGGCAGCCAGAGGTTACAGCTCTTATGGAAACCAGATCGGACTGGCAACCGGATATGTCAAAGAAGTTTACCATCCGGATTATGTAGCAAAACGTATGGAGATCGGTGCTGTCATGGGTGCCGCACCGAGACGTGCCGTGCAGAGACTGACCTCTGATCCGGGAGATAAGATTATCCTTCTGGGCGGACGTACCGGACGTGACGGTATCGGTGGAGCAACCGGATCTTCCAAGGCGCACAATACAGAGTCCACATCGGTATGCGGTGCCGAGGTACAGAAAGGTAATGCACCGACTGAGCGTAAACTGCAGCGCCTGTTCCGCAGAGAAGAAGTCAGCCATATTATCAAAAAATGTAACGATTTCGGTGCCGGCGGTGTATCGGTAGCCATCGGTGAGCTTGCAGACGGACTGCGCGTGAATCTGGATAAAGTACCGAAGAAATATGCTGGTCTGGATGGAACGGAGATTGCAATCTCCGAGTCCCAGGAGCGTATGGCAGTGGTTGTCGCTCCGCAGGATGTCGAGCAGTTCCTTGCTTATGCAAAAGAAGAAAACCTTGAAGCAACCGAGGTGGCAGTTGTTACCGAGGAGCCGAGACTGATCTTAGAGTGGAGAGGAAAAGACATTGTCAATATTTCCCGTGCATTCCTCGATACCAACGGTGCGCATCAGGAAGCAGATGTCGAAGTCGAGATGCCAAAAGAGGAAGACAACTTCTTTAAAAAGATTGAACTTCCGAAAGTTGCAGATGCATTACAGAAAAACGACAACAAATCAGCATGGCTTGCCATGCTTGCGGATCTTAATGTATGTTCCCAGAAGGGACTTGTCGAGATGTTTGACGGTTCCATCGGTGCGGGAAGTGTCTACATGCCATACGGCGGCCGCTATCAGCTGACCGAGACACAGAGCATGGTTGCCAAACTTCCGGTTCTGAAAGGAAAATGCGATACCGTAACTATGATGTCCTACGGATTTGATCCGTACTTATCCTCCTGGAGTCCATACCACGGATCGGTATATGCCGTACTGGAATCCCTTTCCCGTATCGTGACCGCCGGTGGTGACTACAAGAAAGTACGCTTCACCTTCCAGGAGTATTTCCGCAGAATGAACGAAGATCCAAAGAGATGGAGCCAGCCGTTTGCCGCACTGCTCGGTGCGTTTGATGCACAGATCGGTTTCGGCCTGCCATCCATCGGTGGAAAAGATTCCATGTCCGGAACCTTCAACGATATTGATGTACCGCCGACACTCGTTTCTTTCGCAGTCGATGTGGCAAGAGAAAAAGACGTGATCACACCGGAACTGAAAGAAGCAGGAGATAAGCTGGTACTCTTTACGATCGAAAAGAACGCGTATGATCTGCCGGTATATGAGCAGGTGATGAAACTGTATGACAAGATTCATGAGCTGATCGGCAAGGGAGCAATTCGCAGTGCCTATGCACTGGACGGAAAAGGTCTGGCAGCAGCAGTCAGTAAGATGGCATTCGGTAACAAATTAGGTGTAACCATCGCCGATGATGTGACTGCAGAAACCTTATTTGCGCCGGGATTCGGTAATATTGTTGCAGAAGTAAAAGAAGAGTTTCTTCCTATTATAAAAGAAGCATCCGCAATCGTTATCGGAGAAGTGAATGACGCACAGAAATTCGTATACAAAGACATGGCTCTTTCCATGGATGAAGCACTCGATGCATGGCAGGGAACACTCGAGCGTGTATTCCCAACCCGCGCAACCGAGGATAAAGAAAAAGTACAGAGTGACGTATACGATACAAAGAATATTTATGTATGCAAAAACAAAGTCGCAAAACCAACCGTATTTATTCCGGTATTTCCTGGAACAAACTGCGAGTACGACAGTGCGAAAGCGTTTGAGCGTGCAGGTGCCAATACAATTGTAAAAGTATTCAAGAATCTGAGTGCAGCAGACATCCGTGATTCTGTCGATGAATTTGTCAAGGCAATCAACCAGTCACAGATCATCATGTTCCCGGGTGGATTCTCCGCAGGAGATGAACCAGAAGGATCTGCAAAGTTCTTTGCAACAGCATTCCGGAATGCAAAGATGACAGAGGCAGTAAGCAGACTGCTGTCAGAACGTGACGGACTGGCACTTGGTATCTGCAACGGATTCCAGGCGCTGATCAAACTGGGACTTGTTCCTTACGGACAGATCCAGGCACAGAGTGCGGATTCCCCGACACTGACCTACAACACCATCAACCGCCACATCAGCAAGATGGTATATACCAAGGTCGTAACAAACAAATCCCCATGGCTGCAGCAGGCAAAGCTTGGTGCAACATACTGCAACCCGGCATCCCATGGAGAGGGACGTTTCGTAGCTCCGAAGGAATGGCTGGACAAGCTTTTTGCAAATGGACAGGTTGCAACCCAGTATGTCAATGAAGCCGGCGAGCCAACCATGGATGAAGAGTGGAATGTCAATGGTTCGTACATGGCGATCGAGGGTATCACCAGTCCGGATGGACGTGTACTTGGAAAGATGGCACACAGCGAGCGCCGCGGTGAGGCCGTTGCCATGAACATCTACGGAGAGCAGGATATGAAGATCTTCGAATCCGGAGTTGCTTACTTTAAATAGAATTGTTTATCTTCACGCGTAGTTTCACTCGAACTACGCGTGAAATAGTTTTAATAATAGAAAAAAGTGAAAAAACTCTTAAATGCTTAAGAAAATATTAAAGAATTTTTTCAATAAAATGTAATTTTGGTGTTGCAAAGATACAATACTTGGTGTATGATATGCACGTAGAGTAGTTAAAAGTGTACTATAAATAGTACGACTAGCGATGAACTACTATCGAGGCTATGGAAACTGGAAGTTATTCCAGACAGACCTTACAATTGCAGATACATATTAGAAATATAAGTCATCGGAACCTCAGCTTGCTGATCTTGATGCTGGACAATCAACGTTGATATCACACTCTACGCCGACGTCTGATGTACGAAAGTTTCTGGTCATTTATGATTTGTGTGTCTGCAGATGAAACTGACGATGGACTTAACAGTAAGACCGAGGAAGGTCAGTGGAGGCAATTAGCGAGAACATTGGATTGGAAGAATCGTCCGCAGCGGTTTGGAAGAGAAGATGAAGGAACTTAAACGTGCAGGGTTAAACGAGTAGAAGAGATGGAAGTTAGTCAAAAAGAAAGAGAGGAAAAAACATGAAATCAAGCAAAAAAGTGTTAGCTTTTGCTCTCGCTGCAGCTATGGTTGTAACAGCAGTTCCTGCTACAAACGCACAGGCAGCTTCTACAGCAAAGCTTAGCGCAAAAAAGGCTACTGTTTATGTTGGTAGCTCAAAAACATTAACTGTTACTACACCTTCTAGCTGGAAGAGTGTTAAGACAACAGTTTCTAGCAGTGCAAAGAGCATCGCAAAGGTATCAAAGACTTCTACAAAGAAGGTAAAGGTTACCGCTGTTAAGGCTGGTAAGGCAAAAGTTACGGTTAAGGTAACTGCAAAGAAGAATGGCAAGAAAGTTTCTAAGACTCTTGCATCTAACATCACTGTAAAGAATTACAAGGTTCGTCTTGAAGATGCAACTGGTGCAACTGTTTCCGGAACAACAATCGCTGTTGTAGGAACACCTGTACAGTTCACAGCAAAGACAGCACCGGCAAAGGCTGCAGTCACATATACTTCTAGTGATTCAGCAATTGCAACTGTAGATACTACTGGCAAGGTAACACCTGTAAAGACTGGCAAGGTTACAATCACAGCTGCAACAGATAAGGCTTCTACTACTGCTGAAGTTGAAGTTAAGAACTACGCATTAGGCACAGTTTCCCAGACAAAGCTTACAGAGCTTACCGCTACTGTTGCTGGAAACACAAAGAACCTTAAGACCACTGATTTCACAGTAAAGAATACAACTTCAAATGTTGTTTATCCGGTATCTAAGGTATCTGTTGATTCTAAGGATGCAACAAAGGTTACATTAACACTGTTCAGCGAGTTAAGCGATGGTGCTAACTATGATGTGACACTTGACGAAACAACAAAGTCTTTCAAGGCTTCTGATGGAAAGGTTGCTTCTATCGCACTTGATAATGCAACAATCCCATATGCAACAGAGACAGAAGTAAAGCTTGTTTCTAAAGATGCTAACGGCGTTGTATTAAAAGAGCTGAAGACAACAGATGCAGATGCTCATTATACATTTACAATTGATACAAAGGGAAATGGATATACAAACGGTTCTAAGTTATACTTAAATAAGGTAAACGATACTGCTGAAGCAACGATCGAGTACAAGACAGGAAAGTATGACCAGAATGGTAAGGCAGAAGGAAACATCGGACCAAACAAGGTTACAATTACTGCTGTAGATCAGGCTGTTGTAAACGGATTTGATGTAAGAATTGACAAGGCTACGACAACTAAGTTCGATAAGGCTAAGGATTCTAAGAAGCTTGCTGTAAAGGATCCAACACAGTACGCTGCATTCCTTAAGATTAAAGATGCAAACGGTAACGAGATCAAAGATTACAACAAATATAAAGTAGAGTCTTCTGACAAGGCTACATTAATGCTTGGAACATCTACTCTTGATCCTAATAAGCACAGTGTAAACGTAACTGCTGTTAAGGCTGGTACTGCTTACATCCTTATTAAGAAGGATAACAAGATTGTTGGTTCTGTAGCTGTTGAAATCGTAGCAGAAAGAACTGTTGCAACACTTGAGTTAGATTCTTACAATGTAACTCTTTCTAAGCAGTTAAAAAATACAAAGACTGTTACTGCAACTGTAAAGGATCAGTACGGTGATGATATTGCCGCTAATTTAAGCGTAGAGTGCTTATCTACAGATGTTTCTAACTTAAGCACATCTGCTGTAGCTGGAAGCACATATTACACAATCAACGGAAAGAAAGTAACTTTCAATAGTGAAAATGTTGCTGCTGGAAACTATGTTTACAAGATTTCTTACAAGAACAGTGATAACAAAGAAGTAGTTGCTAAGACTGTTTCTGTAGCTGTAAAGGATGCTAAGACTACCGTACCTGATGCTTGGAGAATTGATGTTGATAACAACAATTTCGATCTGAAGGTTGACAAGGATACAACAGCTGATAAGAATATCGCAATCCAGGTTGTTGGTATGAAAGATGGCATTGATGTTAAGTATGAGACAATTAAGTCCATTTCTGTAAAGGATGCTAAGGGAAATGCTGTTGTAACAACAACAAGTGGTTCTGCTGTATTAGTAAAGGCTATTACAACAGCAACAAGTGGTTCCGCAATCGTTGCTGATAAGAAGCTTGCTACAGGAACATACTCTGTAAAGGCTACAATCACAAACAACGAAGGAAAAGATATTGAGCTTTCTACTACATTTACTGTAAAGGATACTCAGGATAAGGCTTCTGTTGATGTAAAGGATAACACTGTAGCTGGTGCTACTGTAGCTGATGCTGTAAAGAATGCACTTACTGTAACATACGGTGAGACAACATATAGCAGCCGTTCTGACAAGGCCGCAGCTGATCAGCCATTAGTTATTGCAGCTGTTGAAGGTATCAAGAACAACGGTGTTAAGTTCACATCTGGAACTCAGACTGTTGTATCTGGTGAATACTTCACAATTACTAAGCTTGCTGTAACTGTAAAGGTTGACGGAAATGTTTATACAAACATGGAAGTTTCTGTACCAGGAGCAATCACAATCAAATAATTTTGGTTTGATGAATAGGTAAAAAAGAGAGTCGCGTTTCGCGGCTCTCTTTCTTTAATTGTGCGCCTTGCGGTGCACGTTTCTAATGGGTGAAAGTCCCTAATCCGCCCTAGTAGTGGGAAGGATACAGCCAAGACCAAGGGTGTCCTATTCATAGCAGCGATTATGATTAACGTGAGGGGAATCTGAAGGAAGGTGGCGGCAAATCTCTGGTCTGACGAACAGAAATCACATCAGGCTATAGCTAAGGATAAGGTTGCAATACAAACTATGCAGAAGTGTTCGACTACTCTAAGATTACTGAAAAGAGCGGTGTCATCACAGACTATTGGACGAACAATCTTTTGGATTTGATTTTGCGAAAGGACAATCTTAATGAAGCCTACAAACAAGTTAAGAGAAACAAGGGAAAAGGTGGAATTGATGGTATGCAGGTGGATGAACTTCTGCCCTTCCTAAGAGAAAACCAAGAAACCCTAATCCAAGAGATAAGGGAAGGAAGATATAAGCCGAACCCAGTTCGAAGGGTAGAAATACCCAAGGAAGCAAAAGGTGAGTTTCGAAAGCTAGGAGTTCCTACTGTTGTCGACAGAGAAATTCAACAGGCAATAGCACAGGAACTATCGCCAATCTTTGAGGAACAATTTTCGGAGAATAGTTTTGGTTTTAGACCGAAAAGAGGAGCACACGATGCCCTCAGACAATGCCAAAAGAATGTAAATGACGGCTACGTATATGTGGTGGATATGGACTTGGAAAAGTTCTTCGACACAGTATGTCAGAGTAAACTCATTGAGGTATTGTCACGAAGCATCAAGGATGTCAGAGTAATTTCACTGATACACAAATATCTAAATGCGGGAGTTATAGCAAATGGAGTGAATTTATAAAGGAACAATGTTCAGGACTAATTGATGTGGAATCTAAT
>ERZ779885.2871-NODE-2871-length-15232-cov-2.957897_pt1 | contig 15232 bp, 18 predicted proteins | sample MGYA00511554_ERZ779885 | MGnify/ENA primary metagenome ERZ779885 (study PRJEB29588, sample SAMEA2160998) | human gut metagenome | biome: human gut; feature: human-associated habitat; material: faeces | place: Denmark | collected 2008/2010 ... | reverse complement strand
GGCCGGCGTTCAAGAACGTGATCTGCCACGGCATCGTGCTCGGCTCCGACGGACAGAAGATGTCGAAGCACCTACGTAACTACCCGGACGTGAACGGCGTGTTCAACGACTTCGGCTCCGACGCCATGCGCTGGTTCCTCATGAGCTCGCCGATCCTGCGCGGCGGCAACCTCATCGTCACCGCCGATGGCATCCGCGACACCGTCCGCCAGGTCATGCTGCCGGTGTGGAGTTCCTACTACTTCTTCACGCTGTACGCGAACGCGGCGAAGAACGGCGCCGGTTACGACGCCCGCCAGCTGCGCGCCGACGAAGTTGCATCGCTGCCGGAAATGGACCGTTACCTGCTGGCCCGTACCCACCGACTGGTCGAAAAGACCCAGTCCTCGCTGGACCAGTTCCTGATCTCCGATGCATGCGACGCCGTGTCCGACTTCATCGACATGCTCACTAACTGGTACATCCGCAACAACCGCGACCGCTTCTGGAAGGAAGACGAGAACGCGTTCAACACCTTGTACACCGTGCTTGAGGTGTTCATGCGCGTCCTTGCGCCGCTTGCCCCGATGGAAGCCGAATCCGTGTGGCGCGGCCTGACCGGAGGCGAATCCGTGCATCTGGCCGACTGGCCGTTCCTGGCCGACGAGAAGACCGGCGAAGCCACCGAGCTTGGCCGCGTGCTCGTCGACGATCCGGCTCTGGTCGATGCGATGGAGAAGGTGCGCGAGGTCGTCTCCAGCACCCTGTCCATGCGTAAGGCGAAGCAGATCCGCGTGCGTCAGCCGCTGAGCAAGCTCACCGTGGTGGTGGAGGATACCGCCGCCGTGGCCGCGTACAACGAGATTCTGAAGTCCGAACTCAACGTCAAGGACGTGGAGCTGTGCACGCTTGAGGATGCGGGCTCCCAGGGCCTGAAGATCATCCACGAGCTGCGCGTGAACGCCCGTGTTGCAGGCAAGCGCCTGCGCAAGGACGTGCAGTTCGCCATCAAGGCCTCCAAGTCCGGCGCATGGCATGTGGACGCTTCCGGCGCTCCGGTGTGCGAGACCCCGAACGGCGACATCACGCTGGAAGAGGGCGAGTATGAGCTGATCAACAGCGTGGAGGAACAGAACGCCGAAGAGGCCGCCAATTCCGTGTCCGCGGCCCTGCCGACCGGCGGCTTCGTGATCCTCGACACCGAGTTGAACGACGATCTGGTTGCCGAAGGATACGCCCGCGACGTGATCCGCTCCGTGCAGGACGCCCGTAAGGCCGCCGGTTTGGAGATCTCCGACCGCATCACGCTGAAGCTCGTTGTGCCCGCCGAAGACGTGGCCAAGGTCGAACAGTTCAAGAAACTCGTCTCTTCCGAAACGCTCGCCACCTCTTTCGAAGTGACGGCCGGCGATGAGCTGAACGTTGAGGTTGCCAAGGCCTGATCTGGCTAATTGGTGAAAACTGACGGCTGAAAGCTGACTAATGCCGGTTAGCCGGTGAACGGTCGCCAACATAACAGGTCCCGAATCCGATGGATTACTCCAGAAGGTTCGGGACCTTTTTAATAGTCTTTATGCAGGCATGTGTTTCTTTTTGTGATTTGTTGATATACAGCAATTCTTAGGAGGTTATTTTGCTAGCATGCGGTATGTTGCATGTCATGATAAACGCGCACGACTGTTTTGCGGAGTCGTGCTGTGGAAAACGAGGATGTTATGTGCGATGGAGAAATAGAGCTATCTGACCGTGCAAAATCGCTCTGGGGCAAAACGAATCGAGTGGATGATACTGAATGGTTGCCCCTATATGTGCACATGGCGGATTCGGCTGCGATGGCAGTGAGAATTTGGGATACCTGGGTTCCTTATGGAACGAAATCAATAATATCTCGTGACCTTGGTAATGATGACGATTTAGCAAGAAAACTAATGATTTTCCTTGCCGGCGTGCATGACATCGGCAAGGCGACGCCTGTGTTTCAGGCTAAACCCATTTCATTCGGTCCTGATGCGGAAAGCCTTGCCTGGAAGCCGGAACAAGCAGGGCTTCCTATGATCGCGGGACTTAGGGATACCAGTCATCCCACTCATCCCATTGCCGGGCAGGTCATTCTCGAAAGATATTTTTCACTCGTTCATAAATGGGGTAAAAGAGAGTCGAGACAATACGCTTGCGTTGTGGGAGGCCATCACGGAACTCCGCCGGATAAAAGCAAGCTTGAAAGCGCGAGATTAGGAAAAACGGAATCCGGTCTGGACTCAGAAGTATGGATGACAACTCAGAATGAGCTTATAGAATTCATTGCCGGAACCGTTGGCATAGGGGATGAAGAGTGGAAATTGCTCTCCAAGAAGAGATTCAGCGCTCAGTCCGCTGTGCTTGCAACGGGCTTGGTCATTATAGCCGATTGGATTGCCAGTAACAGTGATGCTGATATGTTTCCCTTAGTGCGGGTGCATCCTCTGTGGGACGATGATGAGCCATTCGGCATGACAGAGCGAAAATACGATGATATTCAGTCATGGTCAGGGCTACAAAGAAGAGCGGAACGCGCATGGGCGTGTGTGCAATTGCCACATGCGTGGAAGCCGGCGAATATACCATCATCCTGCCAAGATCTTTTCTCGACTAGATTCAGACTGCCCGAAGGCGCGCAGCCGCGTCCTGTTCAAGAACAAGCTGTTCGTGTTGCTCGTGATACAGACGCTCTGGGACTGCTGATAATCGAAGCGCCGATGGGCGAGGGGAAGACTGAGGCCGCCCTCGCCGCTGCGGAAATCCTAGCGCAGCGTACAGGCAGGGGCGGCATATGCGTAGCGTTGCCGACGATGGCTACCACGGATGCCATGTTCTCACGAGTGCATCGGTGGCTGGATGCTTTGCCGTCCTGTGATTCTACGGATGAGAAAACGGTTTGGCTGGCACATGGCAAAGCAAAACTTAACGACGATTTCCAAGGCATTATCGCGGCTTCGCGTCGACATTTCTCTTCGGTTGGTCAGGATGATACCGATGAACCGTACTCAAGGAAACATGGTGAGATTTCTCCTGAAACCGTTGTCTCCGATTGGATGTGGGGACGCAAGAAAGGAGCGCTCGCCAATTTTCTTGTGTGCACGGTCGATCAGGTGTTGATGGGCGCTCTGCAAATGAAGCATGTGGTGCTGCGTCAACTTGCGATGGCAAACAAGGTCGTCATCGTCGATGAATGCCATGCTTACGATGCGTATATGCGCGAGTATCTCAAGATGGCACTGGAATGGCTTGGTAGTACCAGAACTCCGGTCATTTTGTTATCTGCAACATTGCCGGAGAGCCAGCGCGAGGAAATGGCGAAGGCATATTTGAAAGGATGGAGGAACAGCAAGCTTGAGCTTCCGTCGGAAGCAAAGCGTGGAGGAATTCAGGAACTCAAAAGAAGGCAGCTTGCGGCGAAGAATGAGAAGGTATACGTCAACGAACCTAAATTGGTTCAAGAAAGGGGAATTTCATCTGTCCGCAAGGTCTCGTCTGCGTATCCGGTGTTGACATACACTTCCGATACGGAAATCAAACACATGGATGTGAAACCTTCTGGCAGATCGATGAACATGCGTTGCCAGATTGTTGATGACAGCGATGAAGCGCTGATTAGCTTACTTGATCGCCTGCTTGAAGATGGCGGCTGTGTAGGAGTGATTTGCGATACGGTCGGTAGGGCGCAGCATGCGGCGAAACTGCTAAGTGATTATTTCGGCAGTGAGTATGTGAAGTTGACACATTCGCGGTTCATGGATATCGACCGTATGTCCAATGAAGCCGAACTACGTCAGTTGCTAGGGCCGGATAGCACTGTTGGGAATGGCGAGCGTCCTCAACGTATGATCGTAGTTGGGACGCAAGTGCTGGAGCAGTCGTTGGATATTGATTTCGACGCACTGGTGACGGATATCGCGCCGGTTGATTTGATTATGCAGCGTCTTGGAAGGGTGCATCGTCACAGGCGTGGTAACAACGAGTGCGACCGTCCAAGTCTCTTGCGGGAAGCGGCATGCTACATCCGAGGCATTGCATTCTGGAATGATAATGGCCCCGAGTTCGCTAAGGGGGTGGACGCGGTATATGACGTGGCCTCTCTGATGGAATCGCTTGCGGTTCTGGAATTGACTGGTTCTTCCGCTTTCTGCACGCAATGTTTGCCGAAGGACATAGCTCGTACCGTAAGGAATGCATATGGCAATGACGTTCGGAGCCTCGTGCCTACGGCGTGGAATATGCAATATGACAAAGGCTGCGAGGAGCGGGCGAACAAGCAAGAGAAGAAGAGAGCGGATGCTCACAGCTATCTCATCCAATCGGTAGCTGTCATGAATCGGAAACGCTCGCTGGTGGACTGGTTTTCTCCTCAGATCGATGAGACTGATGATGACAAGGGACAACGTGCCGTAAGAGATACGCAGGACACTGTGGAAGTGATGCTGCTCTGCAAACACGATGGAGAAGTGTGTTTGCTGCCTTGGATCGGCGATAAGCGTAACGGCATAGAACGAGGAGCGGTTATTCCTGTCGATACAGTTCCTTGTGATGATGTGGCTAAAGTTGCCGCGCAGTGTTCCGTGAGATTGCCCGTGGCGTTGTGTGCGTACGGGCGGATTGATTCGTTGATTGCTGCGCTGGAGGAAGGCTGTGGGACTGAGGCTGCGTATTGGCAGGAATCGCCTTGGCTTGCGGGAAAGCTTGCTTTGTTCCTTCATGAGGATGCGGAAAAGCATCTGTCCTCAGATGAATTGTGTGGATATGCGATTTCGTATTCGCGTGGCGACGGATTGACATATACGAAGAAAGAGGATAATTGAAATGTCCTCATTTAGGGATGATCCCATAAAAGATTTGGGATTCGTAGTGTTCCCCGCGTCTGCGGGGTTGGATCAACGGGATTGCCGATTTCATGCTTTCCCGTTGCGTCTCTGGAAATTCACAAAAACGAATTCTTTTATGTTGACAGGTTTAATCTTTGGGTATATGCTCTAAAAAAGGACCTGCAATCAAGGCTGATGTGTAAAGGAGTCGGGGGAAATGGATAGAAACTTCTCGTTACTCGATGATGGTTGGATTCCGGTTTCCTATGTCGATGGGCATCCTGATGAAGTGTCGCTTCGACGGCTTTTTGAGGATGCTTGGAAAATCAAGGAAATACGGGGTGATATTCCTCAGCAGGCGATAGCGATACTTCGGTTGGCGCTCGGCATTTTGTATCGCGCGTATTACGTTGAGAATCCTAGCGAGGAACAAATGAGAGACATGTGGTATGGCATATTCCGCATAGGGCACTTCGATTTGGATATCTTGGAGGACTATTTTGATGAATGGGGAGATAGATTCTTCCTGTTTGGGGACAGGCCCTTCTTCCAAGTTTCCGGACTGGAATATGTTGGGCAGAAGCCATATGATCCCGTTTCCGAGATGATTGCGGACATGCCCAAGCCTGAAAAGTACCTGTTTGCCATGCGCGGTTTGGGGACTACAGATACGCTTTCCCTACCGGAGTCCGCACGTTGGCTGGTGTATTTGCAGTCGTTTGATACGGCGGGCATCAAAACTCCAGTGAAAGGGAACACTCATATTAATAAGGGGAAGATTTACCCTCTCAAGGGCTTTCTGGGTACCGGTTGGCTCGGTGGCGTCGGCGGTGTGTATGCGGAAGGAGCGAACCTCTTCGAGACACTGATGCTCAATTGGGTCCTGTATGACGATCGGTATGACTCGGAATATTATCGTTTGTTCGGCAACGCGAACGATATTCCAGTATGGGAGAAGAATGAAGTTCCTTCTGCGGATATGGATGATCAAAACAGTTTTGCCGGTCCCGTTCAAGCGATGACATGGCAGTCGCGTCGTATTCGACTGGTGCCGAATGAAGACTGCACGAGAGTCATTGGCGTTGTGAACTGTTACGGAGATGCCGTAACTCAATACAACACTGACGGTTTCGAAAAGATGACTGCTTGGAGGAGAAGCATTCCGCAGCAGAAGAAGTTAGGACTTCCGGTTCCTCCGCATATGCCTGTTACCCACGATGCGAGCAAGGCATTGTGGCGTGGTCTGGAACCCATCCTATGTGTGGGAGATGATGGTGATTTCCGTCCTGGAATTATCAGATGGCTGGAGGAAATTCGCACCGAGGTGCTTGACTCAGAGGAGCATGTGCTGAATATGGTGACGATTCATGCTCAAGGCATGACTTATGGCACGCAAAGCAGTGTGTTCGAAACCGGCATCGATGACAAGCTGTCTCTCAGCATGGTGATGTTCCGTCATGATTATGCGGGTATCGCCGCTGTAGTGGATGTGGTTAAGAGCACGGATAAAGCAGTGACGGCTTTGACGATGTTCGTTCGGAATCTGCGATCGGCGGCGGGTGACCATAGTGGAAAAACCCAGGAGATAGCCGACCAGATTCGTGAGAGCGCGTATGCGGACCTTGACTTGCTTTTCCGTGACAGATTGGCGAACTTTGATGAGTCTCAAGACCCCGTGACGTACTCCAATGCATGGTTGGATGAGGTCCATCGGTTGCTGTTGACGATGGGACGGGATTACTTGAGTCAGTCGCCGGTGCCGGTTTTCGAAGAACATGAATCCGGAAGGTTCGGCGTGATGAGTGCCGCTCTTGCGCAATTGTTGTTCCGCGGATCGCTAAACAAGGAACTTGGTCGTATCTCAGACTAGGGGTTTCGACCGCATTTGACCAAAGGAGGAAATGACTATGGCGTCGTTATCAAGATACGATAAGGCGAAAGCCGTTGGGAAATATGCTGCCAGTCTGGTTTATGATGTGCAACGCGAGTACGTCTCAGGCAGCGGCAGCAGCGCGAGAGGTAGGGCCCGACTCTCGAGGCTGCACCGAGATCTGGACGGGGTATCTCCGTCTTGGATGCTAATCGGTGATGAACTGTTTTCGAATTGGCCGGCTGAGCTTGATGCGCCAGCGGATAATTCGCCTGAATTCGAACGCCAGAGCAACGCAATCAGAGCCGCGCTGGGGCTATACGCAGTTCATCAGCGTTCGAAAAAACAGGGAGTCGCACAAAAGTTCCAGAGCAATCCAAGCCTACGTATGACCTTTGGACGCGCATGCAGAAGGATTGAACCTGATACTGATAATGCTAAAGGCATTCTGCGACGACTGAGAGTCGCGGAGAACGCTCCCGATTTTAATGGAATCGTTCGCAGTATGCGTGCTCTCATTATGTTGATGCGCAACACCGATATTCAGGTTGATTATGGTTCCTTGGCCAGTGACCTGTACCTGTTGCAGTTCTCTGATAGCCGTGGGCCTGTGTTCCAGCGATGGGGCAGGGATTACTATGCCAAGCTTCCGTCAATGCAAAACGGTCAAAAGACTGACAAGTAACTATTCATTTTTTCAAAAAACTACACGATAAACCGATTAGGAGGAAAATTATGTTCGTAGATATCCATTGCCTTCAGCAGGTGCCGCCGAGCAACATTAATCGAGACGATACCGGCAGTCCGAAGACTGCATATGTTGGTGGGACGCTGAGAGCTCGTGTATCCAGCCAGTCCTGGAAGCGTGCCATGCGTGAAATGTTCAGCAGTAAGTTGGACAGCAGCAAGTTGGGGAAGCGTACTAAGAGCGCGGTGGCGTTGATCAGCAGCGTTATCGCTGAGAAAAGGCCGGATTTGGTGGAAGAGTCCAATAGTCTGGCAGAGAAAGTGCTGGCTGCTACGGGTGTCAAGGTTAAGGCGTCTGACCGTGCGGGAGCGGACAAAGGTTCCTCTGCCACGGAGTACCTGATCTTCATCGCCAACCGTGAAGTTGAACAGCTGGCCGATATTGCGATTACCGCATTCGATGAGGGGAAGGATCCCTCAAAGATGAAGAAGGAAGTAGCCGCAGTATTCCATGGCGAGCAGGCTATCGATATCGCATGCTTTGGTCGTATGCTGGCCGATGCTCCGGATCTGAATACGGATGCCTCGGCTCAGGTCGCCCATGCGTTCTCTATCGATCAGATCACGCCTGAATATGACTACTTCACCGCCGTTGATGATTGCGCATCGGATGATAATGCCGGTGCTGCCATGATTGATACGATTGGCTTCAACTCCTCGACCTTGTATCGCTACGCGACGGTGAATGTTGATGCGTTGAAGGATCAGCTGCAGGATGCAAACGCAGCGGTGGAGGGAGTTGCCGCTTTCGTGGACGCCTTTATCAAATCCATGCCGTCCGGCAAGCAGAACACGTTCGCCAACCACACGTTGCCTGAGGATATTGTGATCGTGCTTCGCGATTCGCAGCCGATTAGCGCAGCTGACGCCTTTGAGGACCCCATCAAGAGGAAGGATGGGATTTCGGTCTCCAGACAAGGTATCGAACGACTGGGTGACAGGTTGAACGAGATTCGTATCAACTACGGCGAGGAACCGGTGAAGGCTTGGCATGTTGTGTCCGGTGGTTCTGTGCACAGTCTGGATGAATGGAGCGAACAGGTTACGCTGCCGGAGCTTGAGCAGGGCTTGCGAGAAACACTGAGCGCCGCGTATTCCGCGTGATGCTCGGAAGGAGTTGAAATGAGCGTTCTGTTATTGCAATTGGCCGGCCCATTGCAGTCATGGGGCGATTCTTCGCGATTCGTTCGGCGCGAGACTCGTAGCGAACCAACCAAAAGCGGTGTGATTGGCATGCTGGCTTCGGCGCAAGGGCGTACCCGGGAGGATCCCATAGAGGATTTGCTAGGCATATCGTTTGGTGTGCGTGTGGAGCAACGCGGCAGGGTAATCCGTGATTTGCAGACCGAAAAATCCTTGACAAGGAAACGTAACTCCAGAAAGTTCGACAAGGAGATGCCGCTGACTTATCGGTATTATCTGGCTGATGCTTGTTTTCTGGTCGCGCTCGGTGCCGATCGTTCAGTTCTGGAAATGTTGGATGAGGCGATTCATTCGCCGAAATGGCCGTTGTATCTAGGTCGACGTTCGTGCCCGCCGAATTATCCGCTGTCGTTGGGCATCCATGATGAGTATGAGGATATTCGTCAGGCTCTGAATTCCGAGACGTGGCACGCTTCGGAATGGTATCGGAGGCGTTACAGGTACCCGGATCTGGAAATTGTCTGTGACGCGGAGAAAGGCGAAAGCATAACGACGCAATCTGACTTGCCGTTAAGCTTCAGCCGAGAAGGCCGGCGTTATGCGAATCGTGCGGTGCACCGTTACCGCATTCCCAACCCTGATAAGCCCGTGGAAAAAGGTGCAAAGGATAGTATACGACCTCCTTCCTTTGAATCTACCGGTGAATCGGATCCGATGAATTTCATCTAGGTGGGAGATAGGAAAGACAGCGATGTTTATCTCGAGAATACCCTTGAACAAAGCGCGATATGGGGCTCGTCAGCTTATCAGTTCGCCATATAAGCTGCATGCAGCAGTGGAATGCGCATTCCCTCCCAATGCAGTTCGAAATAACGATGAAGGACGTATCCTGTGGAGGCTGGACACGTCCGCGAGCGACAACGGTGTTTGGCTCTATGTGGTGAGTCCGGAGAAACCTGATTTCATGCATATCGTCGAACAGGCTGGTTGGCCGATGCATGCGGAGTGGGAAACGAAGAATTATGAGCCGTTGCTTGAGCGTATCGCAAAAGGGCAGCAGTGGCATTTCAAGCTTCGTGCGAATCCCGCTCGAAAGGCAAAGGAGGATAAAGGTCGGAGACATAGAAGCGATGGAATCGTCGGCAAGGTGCAAGGCCACATTACCGTTGATCAGCAACTGCAATGGTTGATTGATCGTTCGGCATCCCATGGCTTCACCATTCTGAACGATCAGAATGAGCAACCTGACGTGGTGGTGAAGGAACGTCATAAGGAGAACTTCAAACGTGCTGATGCAACCGTTACTTTGGTCACAGCGGTTTTTGAAGGATGTTTGGAGGTCACCGATGCGGAACTGTTCTGCAAGACTCTTTGCCAAGGAATAGGAAGGGCGAAAGGTTTCGGATGTGGATTGTTGACAATTGCTCCGGATCTGAACAATTAAGGGCGAATGATGAATACGCAAACGACAGACGGCGACAAGCTTACAGACGATTATGTTGAGACGGCGGAGCGCCAACCGAAGAAAATCGGGCACTCTCATATGGGTACTCCGCCACCGGAGATCAATGAACTTGTCCGTGCGGAAGACCGTTTGTCGTTTGCGTATTTTGAGCATTGCACCATCGGGCGTGATGACAATGCCATTACCGCAACGGATAGTACCGGTGTTACTCACATTCCTGCGGCGACGCTGAGCGTGTTGATGCTGGGGCCTGGAACGCGCGTGACGCATCAGGCGATGACGGTCATAGGGGAGAATGGCGCGACTGTGATCTGGGTGGGGGAGCGTGGTGTTCGTATGTATGCCTTCGGTAAACCATTGACGCATTCTTCTGTGCTGCTGCAAAGGCAGGCGGCTCTCGTGTCTAACACGAGGAAGAGATTGAATGTTGCGCGTCAGATGTACCAAATGCGTTTCCCAGGCGAAGATGTGAGTGGTTTGACTATGCAGCAGCTTCGGGGCCGCGAGGGAGCGCGTATACGCCGGGTGTACCGTGAGTGTTCCGCTCGTACCGGGGTGGAGTGGGACAAAAGAACGTATGATCATGATGATTTCATGGCTGGCTCGGAGATTAACAAAGCCTTGTCTGCTGCCCATACATGTCTGTATGGTCTGGCGCATGCCGCAATAGTGGCGCTGGGCTGCTCTCCAGGGTTAGGCTTCGTGCATGTAGGTCATGAGCGGTCGTTCGTCTACGATATAGCCGATCTTTATAAGGCTGACTTGTCGATTCCGGTTGCATTCGAAACGGCGGCGACTCATCCAGAAGATATTGGATCGGCAATACGGCATAGCATTCGCGATGCGGTGTACGATCTTAGTTTGCTGAGACGAATGGTGAAAGACATTCGCGTGTTACTGGGGGAATCTTCCTCCGATGGTGTTCGGGGCGCTGAGGATCATGTCGGCCTGTGGGATGAACGGTTGGGAGAAGTGTCTGCAGGGAAATCCTATGCCGATGATGAGTGGGGATATGAGGAATGGTAGTTATTGTTTTAACGGCATGCCCGGTGGGTTTGCGCGGTGACCTTACTCGGTGGCTATTGGAAATATCGCCAGGTGTGTTTGTGGGACATTTGGATGCACGTGTTCGTGAAAAACTGTGGGAGCGAATCGTTGAACTTTCAAAAAACGGTCGTGCCATTATGGTTTATTCGGCTCGAAATGAGCAACATCTTGCTTTTAAAGTGCATGGAGCTGAATGGTCTCCGACAGACTGTGAAGGCTTAGAGCTTGTAAAACGTCCTTCTGGCCCAAAGGAAGTGTCGTTTGGTGGTGCTCTTCACCGTGGATGGAGTAATGCCAGTAAGTATCGGCAGGCGAAGAAGTATTCAAACTAAATGAAAAACGAATGACATGAATTCAAAAACCGCGAAATTATGCTAATCTCTTAGTGTGTTCCCCGCATACGCGGGGATGATCCCTGGCCGACGTGTTCCGAATCGTTGATATCAAGGTGTTCCCCGCATACGCGGGGATGATCCTGTGAAATACGAGTATAAGAACGTGGAGTTTTTGTGTTCCCCGCATACGCGGGGATGATCCCAGCAATCCGTTGATTGTGGTGCTGTTGATATAGTGTTCCCCGCATACGCGGGGATGATCCCGATATTCAAAACACATGGAACGCGTTCTATCAGTGTTCCCCGCATACGCGGGGATGATCCCTTGCACGTAGATCTCGGTTTGCCGGTCAGCGTGTGTTCCCCGCATACGCGGGGATGATCCCAATTATAATAATCCAACCAGTTTTCAGCCGGTGTGTTCCCCGCATACGCGGGGATGATCCCATTCCTATTATATACGTCCCGCATGTATGCAAGTGTTCCCCGCATACGCGGGGATGATCCCATATGTATCTTGTCCCGTTTTGCAAATTGATAGTGTTCCCCGCATACGCGGGGATGATCCCCCACGTGCCGTTACCAAACTGCGGATTATCATGTGTTCCCCGCATACGCGGGGATGATCCCGAAGACAACATCTCACGCAATTATGATTATTTGTGTTCCCCGCATACGCGGGGATGATCCTAGTCGTGTTGTTACCGGCCTTGCCGTTGGCGGGTGTTCCCCGCATACGCGGGGATGATCCCTCAGATGCACCATGATCGACGTCATGTGGAATGTGTTCCCCGCATACGCGGGGATGATCCCCGCCGGAAGGCCATCAGGACAGGCGCAAAGTCGTGTTCCCCGCATACGCGGGGATGATCCCGGCAGGTGTCTTGGTGTCGGTCGAGTCGAACGGTGTTCCCCGCATACGCGGGGATGATCCCTGCCGTCGAGAGCGCTGATATCCCTCGCTGTCGTGTTCCCCGCATACGCGGGGATGATCCCAAACTCTACAATAAGCCGTCGTTGACACCTTGGTGTTCCCCGCATACGCGGGGATGATCCCGAACATGTAGTGCTCATCGAACGTACGAAGTAGTGTTCCCCGCATACGCGGGGATGATCCCAGAGCGCAAAAGTGACAATCGTAGGGCACTACGTGTTCCCCGCATACGCGGGGATGATCCCGCCCGGAAGGGTGGCCTCCTCGTTGTAGGCGTAGGCGTTTCCGTCGATGTTCATGAGGGGGATGCGGTCGAGGATCGGGCTGACCTGCACGAAAGTCTCGAGGACGCCCTTGGCGAGGGTGTCGGTGGAGAGCTTCGCGGCCTCGGTGATGTTGAGTGCCATGGTTGTGTGCCTTTCTGATGGTTATTTGGCCGCGTAGGCTTGCGAGAGAAGCTACAGCGGCGTCATGCTGCCAGTGGTTGCGGTGGCCATTTTGCTGGCTGGTGGGGTGGGCAGTCCGATGTTTGGCTTGAGGCTGTCCTTGAGCGCCTTCGCGTTTGCTTTGAATTCGTCTCCGTCGCCTTTGAGCCGGTCGATGAAGTCGCGGTCGAGGCCGGTGTCCTTGGCGATCTGACCGATGAGGGTTTCGCGTTCGGCGGTGGCCTTGAGCGCGGCGATCTCATTTGTCAGCGATTCAATCTTCTTATCGGCTGCGTCGAGCTTCGCGGCGTTGTCGCTTTCGTTGGCGTCGTACTTGGCGGCTTTGGCCTTGTATTCGTCGTATCCGGCGTATCTGGCTTCGAGTTTCGCTTTTTCCTCTTCGACGCGGGCGGCGAGCGCATGGCTGAACTCCTTGGCGTTGCTGGTCGTGGTGTTCTTCGCGTTGTCGCCTTCGCCGTGGGTGTTCTGGCCTGCGGGTGGTTCGCCTTCGCCTCCTTGCGGTTCTCCGCCTTCGATGAGGAGGAGGTGGTGCATGAGGTTGCGGCGGTGGCGGAGGATGAAGTGCATTGGTGCTCCTTTGGTCTTTGCGCACGGCTAGCGACGCGGCGTGCGGGGTCCGCGGTGAGTGGCTGGCGCAGGATTCGGACCTGCGTGGCGCGTGTGGCGCGGCCGATTTACAGTCGGCTCCGTTCGGCCTCTTCGGTAGCCAGCCTTGGTTTGGGATTGTGTTGCGGGGGCTGTTTTTGCTCCGCTGGCACCTGGGTGGTAGACTTGGGCTGCCCGAAGATCCCACGCGACCAGCTTTCAAGACTGGAACATCAGTCGGGGGGTTATCTTCGGGTTTTCTATTTCAGTTGAATTTGATGCAGTCCCGATATGTCGTGCACCCATAGCTCGCGGATATGCGATTCGTGCCGTTGGTTGTACATCGAGAGCTGGTAGAGCAGTTTGTCGGGCAGTTTGGTTTCTCCGTAGTCGAGTATGAATACGTCTTTTGTGACGTGGTGTTTCTCGGCCGCGGAGGTCACCGCGTTGGATATGCGCCGCGAAGCTGCCGAGTATTTCGTGCTGGACAGTGTTTTAAGCTCGGTTTCCGTGCCATGGCTTTCCCATAGGAAGTCGTTGGTTGATTTGCCGACATCGCTTTTCGAGATCCATTTGAATGTCTCGCCCAGTTTTGCAAAGCGTTCGAGGAAGACGATTTCATGGCATTCGAGCACTTCGATGGATGGTTGTATGCCGAGCCGTTTCTGGCGGTCGTCCCATGTCTGCTTCGTTCCTTTTTGCTGCCCCCCCCCCTCATGGAAAGCAGTTTCTTCGACTCCGCCCAGGGCATTGTTCGCTGTGCCGTGACGCCGTCTCTGACGTCGTTATATTCCCCGCATACGCGGGGATAATCCCTCATAGGTGAATGCACCAATATCGCCAGCCAGCTCGCCGATGACTACTACCATCGTGTGCGCCAGTCATGGGCCAATCATGCCGGCGTGAGCCTTCCGGCACTCGAACGATACAGGCTCACTGACGTCGACCGGGTACTGTGGGCCATGAGGGGCGGCTTGGCCAATACCGACTGGAACGGTCTGAAATACCGGGACGTGAAAACCAGAAACAACAAGGCCGTCATCACCATGAGTGACTTATGGCCAAACCTGGCCAATCCGGACGATGCCCAACAATTCATAGTCGATATAATGCGCAATGCGCTACGCCTGCAGACACAGCGTAACATCCGTCTGGATCCGAGCAATCCACGATGAGCCCGAGTACGCAGGGCAGGACGTGCGCTTTTTGCGCGATGCTCGCCTTGCGAGGATTCGCATACACCAACCAGGAAGCCGCAGGCGGCGAGGGCAACGCATTCCACCACGATTGCGATTGCCGCATCATTCCGACATGGGGCGAGCAGACACTGCCGAACTACGACTGGCGCAAATACGAGCGATGGTATGAGAAGACAAAGGAGCTGCTGGAGGCAGGGGGCACTTCCTATCGCGACTCCCTCAGGGAGATGCGCCGTCTGCATCTCAGTGAATTCAGGGATGGCGTGGTTCCGAAGCCCGATGTCTCATGGGATTATGAGCGCATCCGCCCATCAGAAGACGAGTTGAGACGATTGAGCGATTATGAAGCTGCTATGCCTGAAGACAAATATTAGGGTGTATCGAGAGTTCCGAGTTGGTTTCAATGACAATCCGAGGGGCAAAAAAGTTTATGGGCACGCGTGCGGGGTCTCAGATGCGCAGGACTCCTCACGCAGCGCATATCACAATCCTAGCCAGGCACGTAGGTCATGAATTTCCTGATTGCAGATGCCGTGAGCCATTCCTGGATATTCGAAGTAGGTGAGATTGCCGGTTTGCGCGAGTTTGTTGCGCGCACACTGTTGGTCGGATAGTGGAATTGTGCGGTCTTCGCTGCCGTAACA
>ERZ779885.2866-NODE-2866-length-15247-cov-3.215574_pt1 | contig 15247 bp, 10 predicted proteins | sample MGYA00511554_ERZ779885 | MGnify/ENA primary metagenome ERZ779885 (study PRJEB29588, sample SAMEA2160998) | human gut metagenome | biome: human gut; feature: human-associated habitat; material: faeces | place: Denmark | collected 2008/2010 ... | reverse complement strand
TGATTCTGAACAGGAACAGCCGCCAAAACCTGACAAAGCTGTTGGCAAGAATGTATTCCAGCCTAACAGCAAATACTTTACAATTGTTATATATGGTCTGCTTTTTGTGCTAGGTGCAATTCTTATATATAAGTTCATTGGTAACTGGCCTGCAACCGTCAAGTCATTGGGCAATATATTCCATATACTGTCACCATTTCTTATTGGTGCCATGATTGCGCTTGTTCTTTATCCGTTTATCAAGATCCTTTATAACAGGTTCTTCATGGGGGTATGCCATATCAAGTCCAAGAAAGCCGCCAAAATGCTTTCAATTCTTGTTGCTTACCTGATAGCAGTTGGCGCATTTGCAGTATTAATAGGCTTTGTTGTGCCTCAGATATACAAAAGTATTACAGAGATTGCCAATCAGGCTCCTGTATGGTACGAGAATATCCGCAACTGGTTCACTGAGTTTGAAGATAAGCACGCCAATTCTTCTATTGATTACAATTTCATTAATCAGAAGATTGAAGATGCTCTTCCTAAACTTGTTGACTACATGACTGGTGCACTTACCAATATGGTCCCTTACATTCTTAATACATCCATGGCCATTCTTTCGGGTGTGTTAAACCTTGTTATTGCAATTATCGTGTCCATCTACATGATTTCTGATAATAAGAATATCTTTTATCATTTTAAGAGATTTTTATATGCTGTGCTTCCTAAGAAAACAGCAGACAATACACGCATCATCTGTAAGAATTGTGGAAGCATTTTTATTAATTATATTATCGGCAAATCATTTGACTCAATTATTGTCATGATTATCTGCTTTATTATCATGCTGATTCTCAAACTGCCATATGCTGTTCTTATAAGCGTGATTGTCGGCATAACGAACATGATTCCGTATTTCGGACCATACATCGGTGGCGTGATTGGCGGTGTGATTATTGTTATCGCAAGCCCTATCAAACTTATCATATTTGTAATCATGATTGTCTGCATCCAGCAGGTTGACGGTCTGCTTATCGGACCTCGTATAATCGGCAGTACTACAGGTCTTAAGCCTGTATGGGTTGTGTTCTCAATAACCGTAGGTGGGGCGCTGTTTGGCGTAATTGGAATGTTCCTTGGAGTTCCCGTATTTGCCGTATTAAGCTACCTGTTAAACATTACAGTGCAGCATTTTCTGGACAAAAGAAAAGTCACCGTGCAGCCTTATGACTCGCCCGATGACCTCTAGATTATTTTTTGGTATTAAGAATTCTCACGACATCGTCGAGGGAATTCTTAAATCTTACCACTCTGTAATTCGCACCTTTATGCACATACATCACTTCTGATACTTTCCTTGCAAATGCTTTATTCTTCACAATGTTTCTCCCAAAGCCTTTATATAGTATATGCATTTATTATTAATGATTTCTTACTGCGATAAGTTTACAGATAGGATTGCCCATCTGTGAAAATCTTGTCTCATACTCTGTCATTACATTACCCTCGTTAAGTACAGAGTCATTATGTAAGTCAAATGTGACAACAGGAAGCTCCCAGCCGGCCTCTTTAATCTCTTCTAACGAAAAATCGAATAAATCTTTATTATCTGTTTTAAATTCCACCTGTCCGTCCGGCTTTAATATCACATCATATCTTGCCATGAACTGTCTTGAGGTAAGTCTTCTCTTCGCATGTCTGTCTTTTGGCCATGGATCTGAAAAATTAAGGTATATTCTGTCTACCTCTCCCTCTCCAAACACCTCACATATTGCCTCTGCATCCATTCTGATGAATCTTAAATTAGGAAGCTGAAGCTCATCCTGTTTCTCTACAGCTCTTAAAAGTACGCTTGAATACTTCTCTATACCCACATAATTAATATCAGGATTATTTGCTGCCAATGTTGTTATAAATGTGCCTTTACCCATACCAATCTCAATACGGATTGGATTATCGTTACCGAAAACCTGTGACCATGTGCCTTTCATCCCTTCTGGCTCTGTAAACACATATTCATTCTCTATCATTACTTCCCTTGCTCCGGGTACATTTCTAAGTCTCATACATTACTCCTATCTTATATATTAGCTCAGATTTCGGCTATGTCCGTGTGCGGTATACGCTTGAATATGACAAGCTGTGCAGGAGTTAATGCCACCATCTGCATAAGTTCAGTGCGTGAAAGCACGTCCAAACGAAGTGCGTTTGATTTCACGCACTGTAATAGACTTTGCAGATGGCGGCATTTACTCATGCTAAGCGAAGTCATCCTGAAAGCACATGCCGCACACAGACATAGCCGAAATCTGAGTTTCCTATATATTATTTACCATAAATATCACTTTTTGCCAAGCGGGGTTTACTTATGTACAATCCTGGGCTACAATGTATTTGTATATTTTATTAATCGGAGGAATTATCTCTATAATGAAAAAGCAATTTTTAAAAGGATTACTTATAAAGATAACCAGCGCTGTATCTGCCACTGTTTTGGTATTCTCAGCTTTTGCAGCGGATACCCAGGCTGCAGCATACAACAAAGTCTACAGCGAGACAGACACAACCAGCACAGAGGCTGTATGGCCGGATGCACCTGATGTTAACTCAAGCAGCTGCATTCTTATTGATGCTGATACAGGTTCCATTCTTTTCGAGAGGAACTCTCATGAAAAATGTTATCCAGCCAGCACAACCAAGATTTTAACAGGACTCCTTACTATTGAGAACTGTAATATGGACGATGTTGTAACATTTTCACAGTCAGCTGCTAACTCAATTAATGTATATGAGGATGCCAACTTAAGTTCAAAAGCAGGCGAGCAATTTACTGTCAACCAGCTTCTTCACGGACTTCTGCTGTATTCTGCCAACGAGATGGCTTATGCCCTCGGTGAACATGTGGCTGGCTCAATAGATGCATTTGTCGATATGATGAATGCCAAAGCAAAAGAACTTGGTGCTTTGAATACACATTTTGCCAATGCAAGCGGATTATATAATACCGACCACTACACAACGGCATATGATATGGCAATGATTGCAAGAGGGTGCTATAACAATGCTTCTTTTGTCAGCATTGATTCAACTGCCGATGCATATGTAATTCCTGCAACTAACATGTCTGCACAGCGTACAATAAGACATCGACACAAGATGTTAAAGGGCCGTGCCTACTATTATGAATACTGCAAGGGTGGCAAAACAGGATATACTGATGAATCACAGAATACACTTGTTACATTTGCAGAAAAAGACGGTATGCGTCTTATATGCGTTGTATTTAAGGAAGCCACAGATGAGATAAGATATGTTGATACAAGAACCCTTTTTGATTGGGGATTTGCCAATTTCCAGAAATCAACAACAACCGGAAGCCAGCTCGGAGCAATGTTCTCTAATGACAACTATTACAACTCAGCTGTTTTCTCAACTCTTTCGCTAAACTTTGGACTAAATGCTTCATTTATCACAATACCTAATAAAAGTTCTTTGTCAAATGTATCAATGACGGTCGATGATAATTATGACATGACCAATGAGAATGGTGTTATGACAACACATCTTAAGTTCCTGTACAACGATAATACTGTCGGCACAACTACACTTAATATATCTGCTGCCGGAACAGATACCGGAAGCCTGCTGCCATACATTAATAATGATGTTTCATCATCTTATAAACCGAAAACATGTATCAGAATTAATATATGGATACTTGTTGGAATTGGTGCCGTTATTCTTTTTATCATCTACATTATTGAAGAACGGGCAAGAAGAAAAAGACAGAGAAGACACTATAACAGAAGAAGACGCAGATTATAGAAAACAGAGGATTCGGGGCTAAACCCTGAATCCTCTGTTTTCTATATTATCAGTCTGTGTTTCATTACTAATTCCACCTCTTGAATATGTAAGACCTGAATATACAGCCTGTGTATTCTTCATAAGCGGCTCAGAATCATCCTGTTTACTAACTTCATAAAAGGATGCCCTGAGTTTCTTTAAAAGCCCTGTAATTCTGTTAATCTCATTATTATCAAGGCTTACAGATGCTGATATAAGTGACCTCTTCATATGATTATATATTACGAAAAGATTAGCTGATATCTCATACTGCATATCAAGTCCGCATATAAGCTGGTCTATAACCTTCTGTGCCATATATATATTATTATGTGCCTGCTTAGCACTATCACTCTCACATGCATCATTAAGATATTCTATAGCCATATCATACAGAATCACAACAAGCTGTGATGCTGTTGCCTGTGTAATTCTATACTGAAATGTCTTAATTGTTTCTTTAGTCATAGCATCCCTTTCCTATATAACCATTGAATCTTAAACTACTGTAATAACTGTAATACCTGTGAAGGTCTTTCATTAGCCTGTGCAAGTATTGACGTAGCTGCCTGTGTAAGAACTGTTTCAGAAGTATAAGTAGTCATCTCTTCTGACATATCAGTATCTATCATTGTTGATAATGACTTGGTAAGGTTCTCACTTGAAACCTCAAGGTTATTAGTTGTATGATCAAATCTGTTCTCGTATGCACCGATTCTTGAACGTATTTCATTAGTCTTATTAATAGCTTCATCTACAGTAGATATCGCCCTTGATGCTGTATACTGAGTCATGACATTCATATGTTCCGTGCCTAGTGAATAAGTTGTTATTGCTGGAATATCAATAACGATTACCTGATCCTGGTTAGCACCTACATGTATGCTCATAGTTCCAACGTCTGTTACTTCCTGACTTATAGTTTTTGCTGTACCTGCACCTGCAGCTGACTGTCCATCATTGTTACTGTCGTCAAATACAGTACCTGCCGCATTACCTGGAACATCCATTGAAAACTCTTTGTTATTAACATCTGTTACTGTAATTACAGTTCCCTTTGTTGAAAGAATTGCCGAATCAGCAAAACCAATTCGCTTTCCATCATCTCCTGTAGCAATCTCTGCCTTAACATCGCTTCCTTCTACATATATACCATCTTGTGTTGCTGCCTGTGGTATTCCCAAAATATCTGCAAGCTCTGCATTATCACATGTTATATTCATCTTCTGGTCGCTTCCATACTGGTTAGTCATAATAACAAGTGTTGAACCAGCATAATCTGCTGTTGGTACATAACCTGCATAATCAGTACCATTAGCTGCTGTATCATTATTAAGGTCTTTAACTGTAAATGCAGAACCCCCTGTGATGTTAACTCCGTCAATAATCTTTCCCATCACCTTATCAAGTGTATCACCTTCGGAAATGCTTATCTTGTAGCCATTAATGTTTATTGCTCCAGCCTGTTCTTCTGTTATATAAGCTGTTGATGACATGGTAATACTTCCTGCTCCTACCGCTATAGCCTGTCTTGCATCCTCAGTAACAGTTATTCCATATACACCTGCTGTATAGCTGTCAGATACAGAAATCTGATTAACTCCCTGAAGATCTGAATATACTCTTCTTGAAAGATTACCGTTAATAAGAGACTGTGTATTGAATTCTGTCTGATCAGATATTCTGTCAATCTCGTTATTAATCTGTTCTATCTCTTTCTGTATAGCTTCTCTTTCATCATCTGAATTAACATCATTAGCAGCCTGAACGCTAAGTTCCTTTAATCTTGTGAGCATACTCTGGATTTCTGTAATTGCACCTTCTGCTGTATTTAAAACAGAAACTCCATCAGCTGTATTATTCTGGGCCTGACTAAGACCTCTTATCTGTGCTCTCATCTTTTCAGAAATAGCACATCCTGCAGCATCGTCCTTAGAGCCATTTATCTTGTATCCTGATGATAATCTTTCAATTGATGTTGACAGATTATTCTGTGATTTCTGTAATGCATTGTTGGCAACAATCGCTGCCACATTAGTTCCTATTCTCATATCTTAACCTTTCTGTCTGTCCAATTTACCTGTTCATGCTCTATATATCGGACTTTCTGTGCAAATCTTTAGCCTGCAAGCAGTTTTACAATCTGTGCTGCAATTTCATACAGCTTATCTGTTGCCACACTGTCAGCCGCTGCTTCATAAGTCACATATGGCACGTCTGACGATTTTCTAATGTTGACGGTCACATTTGTAAATCCAAATCCTTCTTTTAAATTTTCTTCCATATCCTCAAGAAGCTGGCTTCCTTCATCTGAAACTGCTGTGTCACTGACAATGTACATACCAAGACTTTCTCTGTCAGCCTTAGCCTCAACAGAAACTTTTCCTAATACGCTACTTAGCATGTTTACAGATATACGACCTTTATTGTCGTCATCCTGAACCAAAGTAAGCTTCAGCATGCCTGTACTTCCTGAGTCTGTTATATATGGTATTCTGTAATCATGCCTTAATGCCAGATTCTTAATATATCCAATTGTTCTGTCTTTAAGTCTTAAATCCAAAAATCCCTCGTAATTGACATCTATCTGTGTATCAAGGTCTCCTGCTTTGGAAAGAACCTCCTGAAGTTCTTCCTCTGTCTCATCTTTCATTTCTTCATACATAAGTGACAGTTTTTCTTTATGTCCGATTTTTTCAATCGAATCCCTTGCATAATCACATGTTGTCTTAACACCTCTGATATCCGGGAACTGTCCGGATTCTAAAAATGCTTTAACAGCCTGTATGTTACCACTGTTTATTTCTGTATCTGCATTTCTTATCTGCCTCAATATATCAGCTCCTGCCTGCACTGCTGCCTGCTGTTCCTTAAGATATTCCTCATAATATTGTTCCTCGGCTGCCGCATCATAGTTATCCTCTAACTGTTCAATAAACATTTCAACGGACTGTTCTCCGATTCCGGATGAGTTATCCACATTCTTTAATGTATTCGGGGTAACTAATCCACCATTTGCCATAAATAATGCACTGTAATAGTTAGCAATTCCGCTTACCTCTGCCATTCCTGTATTCTCATCAATAACAGCGTCCATGTCATAATGCTTTCTTGAATTATATGCAGTCATAAGATTATTCATAGTGACCTCAGCTCCCTGCTTAATCAGCGCACCTGCTGCCACTCCGGCATCTCTGGTGAATATATTCATCATCTGGTATATTCCTATAAACTGCTTTCTCTGCTCTTTAGTAATACCATTGGTACGGTCAAGCTTATAAAGAAACTTTGAAAACTTCTCCTCATTATCTTTAGATGCTTTATCATTAGCCTCTGTAAGATATTCGTTTACTTCCTCAATTGAAGCATTCATTGGATTTACTCCGTCTTTTATCATATTAAGAACTGTCTCTGGTTTCATATTCTTAATAAGATTATTAATCATTGCATTAACAGATTTGACTATCTCTACATTTTCCTTTGTCATATCCATGTTATTAGCAGCCAGTACCTTTATTGCTTCCTTGTCCTCATCAGTTCCCTCAAGTCCAAGCTCCTTAATAATATCATCAGCACTTCCCTGTACTGCCTTCTTTAATGAATCACCCAAATCGCCTCTTATCTGAGTTCCAACCGCCTCATAAGTTTCATTCATCTTGTCAAACATACTGGCAAATACACGCGCAGGATTTCTTACAATCTCATTCAATGTCTTTCTTGCTTCAAGAACATCTGTATATGCAATCTGCGCTTCTTCATACATTTCATCCGCCTGTTCATATTCCATAAGCATTGAATTAAGCTCATCTATCGGAGTTGTAAGAATAGAAATGTTATTCTTAACGAGATATATAGACGCATTTGCACTCATAAGAACCCTTGCTGTTACAAGCGTGTCATACGCCTTATCTGCTGCCTGCTGTACATCAGATGCCTGATTCCTAACTTCACTATTTCCTGTGCTTACTGATGCTGCACTGTATTCAATTCTGAAGCTTCTTGCATCCATCTCCAGCTTAAGGCTTGCTATTGTAAATGTTTCCCCTTTTGATACCACATTTGCAACATCTGAATACTCTGCCCTGTTAATAGTATCAAGAGCTGTCCTTATATCATCAATTGGCAAACCTGTAACGAGCGTATTCTCTGCCTTGCCTCCAAGCTTCATGTTATCAAGTATCTTATTAAGCATTTCATCAGGGTCAGCCTGAATCTTTTCAATATCTATTGCATCAAGCTGTGCCTTATATTCAAGATTTTCTTTAGTAACAGGAATCTGTGCATCAATAAATGCTCTTGCATCCGCAAGTATATTATCATTAACCTCAAGTCCTGACGAAGCAATTATCTTCTCAATTCCCGGCCTTAAAGCTTCAAAATCAGCGTCAGATATTGCATTTACACATCTTCCTATTGTAACGCCATCTGCACTGATACTTGATGAGGTTGCCGCCTGTGCCTGATATATTCCAGCAATTGAAGGCTCAATACCATTAGCAACCATGTAATTCTTTGTGTTCTCTGATAATGGCTTTAACTCTTTACTCTTTTCAAGTGTGCCTTTAACCTCAGCAACACTTTCATCATTGACAGCTATATCTGCTCCCTGCATACGGCTCTCGACACTTGCCGCTGTTGCTGCACTTCCAGTCACACTCTCAATCTTATCCTTAGAAACTGCTGTGCCATAATTAACATAATCATCAGAGTGCATCGCAAGTTCAATCTTAATTTTCTCAATAATATTAACCATATCATCTGGTGTAGCATCTGTAAGATTAAAGCCGTCCTCATCTAATTTTACCGCATCAGCACCTGATAACTTCATCATCAATGCCTTAAGGCTTATCTTTGCACTGGAAGCACTCGCCATAATCTGGCTCTTTACATCATCTGCCTCCTTAAGAAGTCCCTCATATGTATTTTCAGTTGCAGCTGTCACACTGCCAGAGATTACCACTCCTGCAAATGAGCCTGCCACACCTTCACTTTTAACTGCCTTATTTTCTTTATAATTAATAGATGTTCCCTGTGCCGCAACATCTTTATTAAAATTCGCGCCTGAAACTGTATATGTCATATTCTGCTGCCTTTCTTATTTACTATCTGAAACAATCACTCATTGTCATATAATAAATATTTCGGCAGATATGGTGGGATAATTGAGACATATATTATAGCAAATAAAAAGGAAGCTGATTCAGAATTAATAAAAATCCAAACCAGCTCCCTTTCTCTATATTATTCTCCTATATCTTCGTAGCATGAACCTTAGAAACATCACCGTTAAACTCATACACAGCTATTCCATACTTATGTAAGTCAATAAGCAATGACTGCGGATATCCATCACAATCTCCCTTAACGGCTGTAAGAGTCTTCTTCTGGTCAGCTTCATTATCTCCAAGAACCAGCTTATACTTAGTCTTGAACGGAACTCCTATTCTGAAGCTGTCTCTTTCAACTGGTGTAAAATTAAGTACAAAGAGAAGATTCTTCTTTCCATCCGGACTGATTCTCATAAATGATAAAACGCTATTATCTTTATCATTGGCATTAATCCATCTGAATCCTTCACTGCTGTAATCAGTAGCATACAGACATGGATAATTCTTATTAAGCTTCAGACACTTTTTCGTAAAATCCTTAAGTTCTGTATGACTTTCATCCTCTAACAGATACCAGTCAAGAGCACGCTTCTCACTCCACTCATTCCACTGACCAAATTCCTGTCCCATGAATAAAAGCTTCTTACCAGGATGTCCACACATATATGCATATGCCAGCTTAAGATTCTTGAACTTGTCCTCCCTGTCACCAGGCATTTTACCAAGCATAGAACACTTAAGATGTACAACCTCATCATGTGAAAGCACAAGAATGAAATTCTCGCTGTAAGCATACATCAATGAAAATGTCATCTTGCTATGATTAAACTTTCTAAAATATGGATCAAGCTTCATATATTCAAGGAAATCATGCATCCAGCCCATATTCCACTTAAATGTAAAGCCAAGACATTCCCCATTGTCAGGATCACCACTTACCATAGGCCATGCTGTTGACTCCTCAGCTATAGTTATTGCCTGTGGGAATCTCTTCTTTAACATGCTGTTAAAATGCTTTAAAAAGCTGATTGCTTCGAGATTACCGTTGTCACCATATTTGTTAGGAACCCAGTTTCCTTCTGTCCTTCCGTAATCCAGATACAGCATTGAAGCAACAGCATCAACTCTTAAACCATCAATATGGAACTTGTCCACCCAGAACATTCCATTAGCAATAAGGAAGTTAGCCACTTCATTCTTGGAATAATCAAATACCTTCGTTCCCCAGTCAGGATGCTCTCCCTTTCTAGGGTCTGCATACTCATATACACAGCTTCCATCGAAATTAGCAAGTCCATGTGCATCCTTTGGAAAATGTGCCGGTACCCAGTCAAGAATTACACCAATTCCTTTTTCATGCATATAATCTACAAAATACATGAAATCCTTAGGTGTTCCGTATCTTGCTGTAGGTGCATAATAACCAGTTACCTGATATCCCCATGATCCATCATATGGATACTCTGCAATTCCCATAAGTTCAATATGTGTGTATCCCATATCTGTTACATATTTTGCAAGCTCAGGTGCCAATTCTCTATATGTATAAAATCCGTCCTCTGTTCCATCATCTTTCTTCTTCCATGAGCCAAGATGACATTCATATATAGAAAGAGGTGCTTTAAGATGATTCTCTGTCTTCTTCTTCTCAACCCATTCGGAATCTTTCCATTCATAACCTGAAAGATCGGCAACTATTGATGCTGTCTCTGGTCTTAACTGTGCCTGATTAGCATATGGATCTGCCTTGTAAAGAGCCTCTCCACTCTGGGAAATAATAAGGAACTTATACATATCCCCTGCTTTAGCTCCTGGTATGAACAAATCATATATTCCACCATCTGAAATCTTCTTCATATCATAACCATATGCATTCCAGTTATTAAACTCACCTATAACATAGACTTCCCTTGCAGCAGGTGCCCACACAGCAAAATACACACCTTCTTTTCCGTCTTTTACTCCAACATGCGCACCCATTTTGTTATATATCTCATAATGAGTTCCCTGTCCAAAAAGATATGCATCCACTTCTGTGATTGCCAGCTGCTCGTATTTTTGCATATTCTTCATAAAATCCTCCATTATATTATTATCCTACACGATACTCATGGGTCCCCTCAGATTATCCCATTAATTAATAGTATATTACCACATTAGCAAATTAATTACTACATTTCATTAGCAAAAAAAATGTTCATTTCACATATATTATGTTATACTGTAAATCGCATTGAAATAAATGCTTTATATAAGTTAGAAAGATGAAAAGGAGTATTAAATTCTTATGATATACTATATTATTAACGAAAGTTTCACCAACATCATAGCATTTGTAAGCATCCTGTTTGCCTTTGCATTTACAATAGCTGCAATTGCTCTTGGCAAGAATCTTCTTCCAAGAGATGCCGGAAGGGCTTATGCCATCAACGGAAGTAAATCAGTTGGAAAACCAAGAGGCGCCGGCATGATTTTCATTCTTACATTCACGGTCACATGTGCATTATTCGTAAACTTAAGTGCCGAACTTATCATTTATCTTATACTTGTGCTTGCCGCAATGCTCAGCGGATACCTTGATGACAGTGCTTCATCACCATGGGGTAATTTAAAGAAAGGTCTTATTGACCTTGCAATATCAGTTATGGCGGCAGTTACTTACCTGCATTACAACCCTAACACATTTGACCTTGCATTCTTTGGAAAGACAGTAACTCTTAATCCAATTATATATGCAATACTTATTATTATACTTATATGGGTAAGTATCAATGTTACTAACTGTTCAGATGGTGTTGACGGCTTATGCGGTACACTTTCAGTTGTAACACTTGCTTCAGTGTATGTACTTTTTAAGTCATTTAATATTGAATCAGCTTACAGACACACCGTTCTTATTATGATTGTGTGTATCCTCGGCTACCTGTGGTTCAACGCATCACCAAGCAAGCTTCTTATGGGTGACGCCGGTTCGAGAGCAATAGGAATATTTATAGCATTTACATTCCTCAAGCTCCATGCACCGTTGCTTTATATTCCAATGGCACTTATAATTATTCTCGATGGCGGACTTGGTCTTATCAAGGTTTCATTCATGAGATTTCTTCACATCAACCTAATGAAGAACCTTCGTACACCAATCCACGACCATATGAGAAAGAATAAAGACTGGTCAGATACACAGGTTGTTTTCAGATTCACAATTATCCAGGTAATTCTTGGTCTTGCAGTAATATATGGATTAATGTTCTAATATTAAATATATTAAAATGGCATGTCAGTTGAATTTCTGACATGCCATTATTTCTGTTCTGAGAGTTTCTCTGCCTGACGCCGCCTGCGTCTGTGTTCTCTCTCTTTTATCTGCTTTTCATATATCTTAAGTGCACCCTTTTCATCAGTGTGCTTCATAATTCTGACTGCATAATATCTGCCTTCTTCGGTCTGTTTAACTCTGAAACGCCCCTTTATAAGTCCATGTTCATCACATGTAAACAAGCCATAATAGCATTTCGAATTAGTGGCAAACCACTTAACTGTTCTTGTCATAGTCCTGCCACATAAAAAACATTTGCAGGAACGTACATTTCTGTCGCTTGCAGCCTTGTCCCTTGTAGCAAATCCCTTTGAAATATACTTCTCATAAGTTCCAAAGTTAAGATATACCTCGTCCTTTCTTGACTCTGGAATTGTAAATGTGTCTATACTACAGAACTTCTTAACTCTGTCGAAATCCAGCTTCTTCATTATCTTGGCTGTGTACCTTGCATCACTCATTGCTGAATGATAATGCTCATCACCCTTGATTCCCTGCTCATCGATTGCAGACTTAAGATTCATGCGTGTCTTGCCATCTGAAAAATTAATACTGTAAAGTTTCTGAAGATCAAGATACAGAAGCGGCTTTGGGAAATTCTCCGGAACATCATAGAACTTCATATTCCTTCTTAATTCAGTAATATCCATGCTTCCCCATGTAACAAATGTATAATCTTCCCCGCACCATTCAAGAAATTCAGTTACACCCGATACGAAATCAGTTCCGTTAGCAAGGTCATTTTCTGTTATCCCTAGTATCTTCTTGACTGTATTCTGCAGCTTTGTATACACCTGTGGCTTAATGGTACACTGCCACTCATCTACAATATCAAGCTTCTCATTAACCTTCGCCGCGCCTATCTGTATAATCTCAAAAGGAAAATGATCCTCAGAAAATTGTTTCCCCTTGGCACTCTGATTCCACTCAAGATCCATAACAATATAATTCATAAACATTTTCCTCTGTTACTTATTCTAATCTCGTGATATCTACATATTAAAGCAAACATATTATAGCGTGTATATGGGCGTATGTCGATAATATTTTATGAAGATATTGCAATAAGCTACGCTCTTGCATCAAATGTATTATCTGCTCCTGCTGCTATATTATCACTTTCTTTGCTCTTTAATGCCTTTCTTTCTGCCGAATAAGCTTCATAATATGTTGTTTTTAAAGCAGAATTAACCTTTGTCTCCGCCTTTGTTTCTTTTGCCTGCCAGCCAACACCGCCTGTATATGTAAGTATCTCTTCTCCGTCTTCATTATATACATGAACTGCTGAACCAAAGCCTTTTCCCTGACACTTTGCCTCATACGGCTCTCCAAATAACATGCACAGCCATCTTTTATCCGCTTCCTGCACTTCTTTCATGACAGATGCATTGCCAGAACCTGTCAGATAGCTGAATTTTCCAATCAAAGCAGCCCTGTCTGGCGCAACCTTGCTTATTTCTGACTTCCTTAAACTCTTAAATTCATTTCCCATATATTCATTGTTCTGTGCATCTTTTTTCGCCATTTCAGCAATTTTATCTTTTAAAGAGTCTGTCAGTTTCCATTTATTCTTTTTAGAAGCCGCAACAACACTGGTATCTGCGCTTCCCATTACATTAGATATATTCATGCCTGCCCCCTGAAACCACATTTTTACAAATGCTTCTTATTATCTAATATCGGCATAATTGTGTATATATTCCATAAGGTCGTTGTAAAATACCCATTTTCTTTTAATAACTATTGTTTTCTTCTTCGCCTCGTCTAATGCAGCATCATAGCTTGCATGGGTTCTTGTGCAACGCTCAACTATATTGTCCTCTCCATCTATTATAACCCCTCTGTAATACTCACACTGGTAATCTTTGTTCCAGACTTTTTCGACTTCTGGTGTGAATGTTCTTTCTTTTCCCTGCATACTTTCCCCTCCTGAAAGCTGGTCTTTATAGTTGGAGCAGATTTATCTTGTCTGTATTCCTTACAAAGATTAAGGTATACTGACCACTGATTATCAGTATATGCCACTTCGCTTGTCTCATTATCCACACCATATTTTCTCTTTGAAAGTGATATAATTTCTTCCGGTGTTGCAGGAGTCGCATTTCCATTTGCCTTTATAAAAACTGTTTCATTGTAATCTCCTCCATTAACAATGTTCTTGACATAACTATATCAAACATTACAACCGTCTATGTGACGTACAACAGTTCCTAACCTTTAGGCTAAAGTGCTTTGTAAAATAAATATTAAATTGTTTGTGAGTCCGGCAAATTGAAAGTTGCCGTAGCTATTTGTATGACTAATCATGCCACAATTTTAAATTTTTTCTTAATTTGTGGCGTTATGATAAATTAATATCCTTCTTACCCAAAAGAAAATCAACAATATTGATATGTGCAATTCCATCTCTTGAATAATCAAATCGATCTAATGAAAACACATATTTCGGTGATGCATCACTAATTGGCTTAAAAGCACCAAACTCTCTTTCAATCGTTGCCTTGCCAGCCAAATAATATGCCACCTGAATAAAACATTTCTTTCTTCCATTTATTGCAACAAAATCAATTTCACCCTTATATGTTTTTCCTGTAAATACTTCATAATCTCTTGCTTTTAGCTCGTTATAAATTATATTTTCAAGAAAAAAGGTATCCTCAAAATTTACTAAGTTTGTATTTATCATGCGAAAACCAGTATCTACCGCATACTGCTTTTCTATATACGACATTGCCTGTTTTCCTACAATATTAAATCTTTTTACACGATCAATTAGACAAGCCTTTTCCATTTTATCAAGATATCTGTATATCGTCTTTTTATCCAAAGTATCTGCATTTTGATGTATAAAATAGTTCTCTATGTTTTTACTGGAAAATTCCTTTCCTGCATTCGCCATAATATATGTTGCTACTCTTTCAAAGTTTTGTCTATTAACCTTTGATCTGTCAGTAATAATATCCTTATCTAAGATACCTTCATATGTCTGTTCCAA
>ERZ779885.2860-NODE-2860-length-15274-cov-20.729746_pt1 | contig 15274 bp, 10 predicted proteins | sample MGYA00511554_ERZ779885 | MGnify/ENA primary metagenome ERZ779885 (study PRJEB29588, sample SAMEA2160998) | human gut metagenome | biome: human gut; feature: human-associated habitat; material: faeces | place: Denmark | collected 2008/2010 ... | reverse complement strand
CGTCCTCGCCAACTTCTTTGCCCGCACCGCCGAGAAGAAGGACTGAGTTCCTACATACCATAAAGGGCTGCTGCACAAGGTCTGTTCCCTGTGCAGCAGCCCTTTTTTCAGTACAAAATTCTGGAGACGTGATGTTCCTGCTTGCCCAGATACAGCTCCACGATCATCCGTCCGTTTTCGGTGTTGCAAAGCGCATCCCTACAGGATATGCTCTTTTCACAAATGTCGCTGTGAATGCCAATCTATCCTTGAGCCACTTCCCAGCACACAGCGGGTACCCGACGACTTCATGAAACAGCGCAAACAGAACCGATCTCTGTGATTCAGACAACAAAAAAGAGTGACAGCATTTCAAGTTGAAACGCTGTCACTTTTTTATAGGGCTGCTGACCTGTTTAATATAAGATCCTCGAAACGTGATGTTCCTGCTTGCCTAGATACAACTCCACGATTATCCGTCCGTTTTCGGTGTTGCAGAGGTTCTCTTTGCAATATACCGACAAAAGACATTCATAGCAAGAATACAGCGATAATTAGTAGTTCATAAAAACGGTCAAGAATTGCTGCCCTATATACAAAAAAGCCGCCGAGGATACTGTTCATGTTGTAGTTGGTTCATTGCAGTTTCAGCTTACAACAAAAAATGAGATAGGCAACCCCTTTGGGGGAAGTCTATCTCATTTTTTCGTTGGGGCTATTTTGCAACAGCCCCTTGTCGCTCGCTCAAGCTACCCAACGCAAAAACTGCCCCGGCTTCCTGTTACGGAAACCGGGGCGGTTTGTTATACTTTATTTGTGCTCTTTATTCACGTTTTTTCAAGCTCTCGCGCAATTATTTGCGGGGATTTTTGATTGCAGGCTGGGCGGGTGCCAAAATTATAGAGTATTCAGAGACATCCATGGATGTTTATGGACTCAGCGGCTCACAAATGCCATGTCCTTTTCCAGCAGGTAGGGCCGCAGATAAGCCACTGTGCCGCACATGGGCAGTACATCTTCCGAAAGCTGAATGCCAAGCTGCTGGATGATATACTGCCGACGCACCTGCATCCGCTGCCACATCTCCGGGTACTGCTGGCAGATCTGCTCCTTCAGGGTCTCATCGGCCAGTACCACGGTGCTCTCGGCACAGCTGCCGCCGTAGCCCGGCACCGAGGGAATGATATCGATCTGCAGCATCATGCCGCTGCGCAGAACCTCTGCGGAGTGCTCATAGATCGGAGAGCAGAGCCATTCTTCCTCGGCCACCAGATGGCCAGGGCAGAGCGACCAGCCGTAGGTTGCACGGGGCAGAATTTCTTCCACCTTGTCGAACATCTCACCGCCGGTCATGCCCACATGGATCTCCTCCAGCCAGCGGGTATAGGCGGCAAAGTAGGGAGCCGCTACCTTTTCCACATAATCCTGAGCGCCCTGCGGCAGCTCCGAAGCGTCGTGCACTGCATAGGCTGCGCGGCTGGAGGAGCCGCCCGAATAGCCGACGGTCAGCGAAATGGTATCGCCCACCTTGACCGTGTTCTGGGTGGGGAACATATTGCCCTTGATGAAGCGCGGGCCGCTGGCGGCAATGGTCACGATGCTGTTGTGCTGGCCCTGCCGGTTGAGCTGAGCGCCCAGTGCGGTCTCCGGCACACCGGGAGCCAGAAGATCCATAGCATCCAGCACACCGTCTGAAGCCAGTGCAGCGCCATATTCGTAATGGGCGATCTCGTTAGCGTTGTTAGTGGTACGGGCACCGCCATCGCCAAGGAACAGATCTCCGGCATTGAACAGGTTCTCGTCGCCGCCGGTAATGGCACGGATGGCATCCAGAATAAAGGCCGGGATGTCAAACAGTTTTTCGTTTTTCTCCACCGGGCTGGTAAAATGCTTCCATCCTGCAATGCCGATGCGGCGGCCCGGCGCAATGCCTGCCTCCTCCAACAGAGTGCGCAGGGGCTTGTCAGCACGGTTGGGCTGGTTGGGCAGTGAGAACAGTGAAACATGCACGGCCTGCCCCGGGATACGGGCTTTGGACGCCTTGTTCAGATTCTCATTGCCCAGCACAAAGTGAGCCGTGCCGTCGGCGTCCAGAACCAGCAGAGACTCTTCAAAGCGGGTAAAATATCCCATCAGGTACTGGAAATTACCGCAGTGTTCGGCGTCACCGTACACCACCAGCTGCTCAAAACCGCGGGACTTCATGCCCCGCAGAACCTTGCCCAGACGTTCCTGGATAGTGGCATCCGTCAGCATGACCGGCTCTCCAGTACAGTCCTTGGGCGGCTGCGGCACCTTGGCCAAGCGGATATCGTACTGTTTCATTTTCTTACACCTCTCGTTATTGATTTCTTGTATTTGGCCTGCGGCCGGTTTCAGATTTTGTCAATGGGGTACATGGGGCGCATGATCTGCTTGAAGGGAATGATCCGGGTATCCTGCGGGGTAGCTCCCTGCGTCAGGGACATGACCGAGAACGCAGCCTTTTCCTTCAGCTCCGGAAAGATATAGCCCTGCTTGACCACAATCACATCGTATGCGTCCCAGTCCAGTCCAGCCCCCACGAACTGGTGCTCTTCGCACATGGTCTGGCGGGTACTTGCCACATTGATATCCAGTGGCAGGCCGTCCACCGACACCGCCACCGAATAGCCATACACGGCATCGTGGGGATGGTGCAGGTAGCCGCGCAGAGTGCCCTTTGCCTTCACCGTCACATCCAGCTCCACCGGGTGGGACATCTCATCGTGATTCACACCCAGATGCAGGCAGGCCTTTGCGCCGATCTCCAACTGCGCCAGCTTCTGGTAGGCAACGGGGTCGCAGATGTTGGCAAACAGGATCTTCTTTTTCAGTTCCTTCTCCACCAACACCTGCCGCAGGATGTAGGTATTCCAGCCGGTGGCACCGCTGGTTACATTGTCGCCAGAGTCAGTGATGAAAGCAGGCTTGCCCTCAAACTCCAGTGCCATCCGCAAAGCCTTGTCTGGAGCAGCTGTCAGGCCGGTGTAGTGGAACTCACGGCGTTTGTTCCAGACGTAGACAGCCAGCCAGTCGGCGGCTTCCTCTGCATAGGGCAGGTCGGCTTCGGTCTGGGGCACCACAACGATGCCGCAGCCAGCCACCGGCGTGTCATGGCGGATGTAACCCACATGCCAGCTCACACTGCGGATATGGGGATCCTGTTCCAGCTTGTCCATATACTCGTTGATGGATCGCACTGGCTCGTCACCGGAAACGCTCTGCTCGCCGCCCAGGATCAGGGGCAGCTTGCGGTATACCGAGTGGATGTTCTGGCGGTCTTTCATAAAGTCGCACAGCATGGCGGCTACCTTGCGCATGGTGGCAATGCTGTCGGTGTGGGGTGATTCGCGGTAGCTGCGGATCAGAGTGGTGGCCTCGGCATATTCCTTGCACAGATTGCCGTGGGGGTCACACACCACAAAGATGGGCAGGTACGGCCCTACCACCTTGCGGATCTCAGCCAGAATGTGGTGGTCGCCGGAACCAATGCCCTCCACCTCGCTGGCACCGTGCAGCATCAGGAACATACCATCGATCTCGTGGATGTGCTCTTTGACCGTCCGCACGAAGCAAGATTCGATGTAATCAAAGGTATCTTTTTTGATCACGCCCGCAGCACCGGCATCCGCCACCACCGAGGGGATCAGTTCAAAACCGGCCTGCTCAAACACATCGGCCACATGCAGTGCCTGAATGCAGTCATCACCAAAAAGCATCTTGTAATTGCTGATCTCGCATTTCTGCGGGATGTTCGCATTGGACTCCGTGATAAATTCGCCGACCAAGATTTTCATTGTTGTTTCTCCTTTTATTGTACCGTTTCCACCATCAATCCGCAACCGGACAGGCCGCTTTTTTCATGCGCTGGTGCGGCGAAATCCGCATGGTTACTGGCAAAAACCAGCCCATGCAGTGCCCCAGCAGAAGCATACTAACCCAAGTATCTTCCCGCAGGGTAGTAAAGTCCAGATGGAATATCAGCACCAGTTCCGGACTCAGTGTCAGCAACAAATTGGTCAGGCTGCCATCCGGGTCGATATACCCTGGCAAGGCACACAGGCCCGGGGTAATAATGGCGTACAGGCCTACGGCCCATGTACCAAAGGTGTCGCTCGCCCATATCATGCCGCCAGTGAACCAGTAGCACCGGGATCACCGGCGAGACGCAGCCGGCAATGAAGTCCAGCACCACATCCACGCCATGGCGGATACGTCCCGGCTTTTTGGGGGAGCCGTCTCCTGTGGCTCTCATATTACTCTCCCGCTTCTTCGGTTTTCTGGTATTCCTCGATCAAATTCTTGAACCAGTAATAGCTCTTTTTGGGGGTACGCTTGTTGTCATGGTCAAAGTCCACACGCACAAAGCCGTAGCGCTTTTCGTAGCCATTGACCCAGCTGTACAAATCCATGGTAGACCATGCATAGTAGCCCAGCACATTGCAGCCCTCTTTTTTGGCCTTAAGCATATAGTCGATGTAGCCCTGCATCATTTCGATGCGGTCATCGTCCTGCACATAGCCGTTCTCGTCCGGGGTCTCGTAGCAGCCATGGCCGTTCTCGGTGATGTACACCGGGATGTCACCGTAGCGCTCCCGGATCTCCATCAGGGTGTTGTACATGCACTTGGGGTAGATCTCGCGGCCCCAGAGGTTGCGCTTGGTGTCGGGGGCAATGGCGGTCTCGTACCAGCCCTTGATGCGCATACCCTCCTTGGCCTTGGAGCCCGCGCCGCGGTTGTTGTGGAACACCTCGGTCTCGCCCTCCGACCAGTCGGTCAGGTACATGCGGTTGTAAACGTTCATGCCGATGTAATCCACCTTGCCCTTGGCAAAGATCAGGGCATCGTCCAGCTTGATATAGTCGTTCTCAATGCCGTTCTCCCGCAGCAGAGGGATCAGCTCGCCGGGCAGCTCGCCCTTGATGGAGGTGTCCAGGATCAGGCGGTTATAGAACAGGTCGCCCAGCAGGCGGACCTTTTCCGGTTCTTTGGTGCCCGGCGCAATCTCCACGTTGCTGCTGTCGTGCACGATGCCGATCTGACCCTTCAGACCCATGGAGTGGTACAGGGCCACCGTCTTGGCACTGGCCAGCACTTCGTAGTACATCTGCTTAAAGTAGCGGTCAAAGTCCAGCTTGTGGTTCGGGGGATAGTTGCCCACCATATTGGTGCAGTAGGCGTAGTACTTGGGCTCGTTGATGGTGCTCCACAGCTTGACCCGGTCGCCAAAGGCCTCAAAGCAGACCTTGGCATAGGCTTCAAAGTCGTCCACGATGGAGCGGTTCTCCCAGCCGCCTTCTTCCGCAAGGACATTGGGCAGATCGTAGTGGAACAGGGTGACATTTGGCTCGATGCCCTTTTCCAGGCAGTAGTCGATCACATTGTTGTAGAACTCAATGCCCTTGGGGTTCACCTCACCCCGGCCGTTGGGCAGGATACGGTCCCATGCAATGGAGAAGCGGTAGGTGTTCTGCTTGCCGGCAGCCATCATGTCGATGTCCTCTTTGTAGTGGTGATAGAAGTCACAGGAGACATCGCCGGTGGCACCGTTCAGGTTCAGCGGGTTGCCGTGGGAGAATACATCCCACTCGCCCAGACCTTTGCCGTCCTCATCCCAAGCGCCTTCACACTGATATGCGGCAGTTGCACTGCCCCAGAGAAATTTCTGCTTTTCCATACTGTACAAGTCCTTTCTTTGATAAGCTCTCGTTTTGTTTTTTAAATATCGTCCACCGGGAACATGGGGCGCATGATGCGCTTGAAGGGCAGGCGGCGGGTATCCTGCAGGGTAGCGCCATCGGTCAGGGACATCACGCACAGCGCGCCAAGCTCCTTCAGCTCCGGGAAGATGTAGCCCTGTTTTACGATCACCACGCCGTAGTCCGCGCAGTGGGCACCGGCTGCTTCGAACTGATGCAGCTCCACCACAGCATGGCTCGCCTCGGCTACGATGATATCAATGGGGTAGCCCTCTACCGACACCAGCACACAGGCACCGTAATCTCCCTCATAGCCCATAAAGCCTTCCAGACGACCCTTGTGCTTCACGGTCACGTCCAGCTCTACCGGGCGGGACAGCTCGTCCAGATCCATGCCCAGACGGATATGCGTCTTTGTGCCCTCCGGAACATCGGCCAGCTGTGCCACTACAGCCGGGTCGGTGATGCAGCCGAACAAGAAGTTCTTGCCCTTGGTATCCGGCAACGCCATGACCTGCCGCAGCACCCATGTATTGGCACCCACAGAGCCGCTGGTGGTGTTGTCACCGGAGTCGGTGAGGAACACCGGCTTGCCCGGGCAGTTCAGCGCGGACTGAATGGCCTCTTCCGGTTCCTGCGTCAGGCCGGTGTAGTGGAACTCATGGCGGCGCTCCCACACATAAGCGGCCAGTTCGTCAACCTTCTGCTCGGCGTAGTCCTGATCAGCCTCGGAGTTTGGCACCACCACGACGCCGCAGCCTGCTACGTCCGTGTCGTGACGGATGTAGCCCACATGCCAGCTGGCACTGAGAATGCGGGGATCTTTCTCCATCTCGTCCATGTACTGGTTGATGGAGCGCACCGGCTCATCGGCGGAGACGCTCTGCTCGCCGCCCAGGATCAGCGGCAGCTTGCGGTATGCGGGGCGGATGTTGCGGCGGTGCTCCAACAGATCTACCAGATACCGGCAGCAGGTCTTGACCGTGTCGGCAAGGTCGGTGTGGGGCGACTCGCGGTAGCTGCGGATCACGGTGGTGCCGTCCACATACTCCTTGCACAGATTGCCGTGGGGGTCGCAGGCCACTACAATGGGCATATACGGACCCACCAGCTTGCGTACTTCCTTCAAAATGTGATGGTCGCCGGAGCCGATGTCCTCCACCTCGCTGGCACCGTGCAGATGCAGGAACATGCCGTCCAGCGTGCCGAGGTTTGCGCGGATATCGTTCAGCAGGCGGTTCTCGATGTAATCAAAGGCGTTGCGGGTGACCACACCGCCCGAAAAGCCATTGGCATAGACCGAGGGTACCACTTCGATGCCGGCATCCGCGAACACGGTGCCCATGTTCATCTGAGAAATGGCGTCCTCGCCAAACCGCAGGTCATAATTTTCCAGATCAGTTTTGTAGGGGATGTTGGCGTTGGACTCGGTCACAAACTGCGCCACCAGAACTTTTCTGCCCATAGCAGATCCTCCCTCTCAAAAGAAGCCTGAGCACACATTGATGCCCGCCGCCGTAGCGGCGACAGGCATCAATGTGCTTGGCTTTTTGTGCTTTGCTTTATGATGAAATTATGGCTGTGAATGTCAAAAGTCTAAACAGGGATCAGACGTCCTCTTTGTATGCCTTTTTGAGGATGACGGTGCAGGCGATGAACGCCACGACCACGGCCACGATGCCGGAGGCCAGCGCCACGATCATGTTGCCCATGGAACCGTCAGGAGGCAGGAAGAACAGCAGGGACAGGAAGCCCGGGCAGCCGCCCGCAACGTAGTTCTTCAGCTGGAAGATGCCTGCGATCAGGCCGCCGGCCGCTGCGCCGATGGCAGTGCCCACCAGCACACGGGGACGCATGATCAGGGAACCGTAGAAAGCAGGCTCGGTAACGCCGCACAGTGCGGTAACACCGAAGGAAGCGATCATGCCCTTGCGGCCCTTATCCTTGAGGTGCATGGCAACAGCCAGTGCGCTGCCGCCGACTGCCAGGTTGGAGATAAAGCCCATCGGCGTAACAACCAGGTCGTAACCGATGCTGGAGATGCCTTCCACCATGATGGGGGTGATGGCCTTATCCAGGCCCAGCATGACCAGATAGGGATAGATAGCAGAGCAAACAGGAGTTGCAATAATACTTGCTGCGCTAAAGAATGCCTGAAGAGCATTGCCGACCACACCGCTGAGCTCGGTGCCAATTGGTCCGAGGACGATCAGCGTAATGGGAACGACGATCAACATGGTAAGCAGCGGCTTTAAGAAGTAACGCACCATTTCAGGGATGATCTTCTTGAGCAGCTTATCCACCCAGTACATCAGGATGATGCCCATGACGATGGGCATCACGCTGGAGGTGTATTCCACGGTGGGAATGGGGATGCCGAAGAAATCCAGACCCTCAACACCGCTGATGGAGCTGCTGACGAGGACAGCGCCCAGGAACGCGCCCATGATAGGCTCCATCTTGAGCTTGTTGGCCATGGTGTAGCCGATCCAGACGGGCAGCATGGAGAAGCCGGCGCTGAAGATAGCCAGGCAGACCTTTGCGGTGCCGCTGTCGGTGCTCATTCCAAGGTAGTTGACCAGCAGGTTCTTGATGGCAAGGATCAGGCCGCCGGTGATCAGAGCGGGAACGATCGGCATAAAGACAGCTGCGCTGAAGTTGCCGAACTTCGTGACCCAGTACATAAAGCCCTTCTTTTCAGGCTCTTCCTCCACGACCGTGGGGCGGTCATCGGTGGGTTTCCAGCCGGAGACCTCCAGGAAATCGTTGAATGCATCGTTGACTTCCGGTCCGATGATGATCTGCACCTGGCCGGTCTTGTCCACAACGCCCACGACATGTTCAATGCCCTTGATGGCTTCCACATCCACCTTGGACTTGCTGGCGTAATGGATGCGCAGCCGTGTTGCACAGCGCTCAACGAAGGTGATGTTGCTCAGTCCGCCGACCTTCTCCAGGACTTGCTGGGACATCTTTGTATATTTGCCCATGAGTAAATGCCTCCCTTTCGTACCGTAAAATGTTACAAAATATCACATTTTACACTTCATGTGATGAACAGCTGTGAAATATATTCACCGCTCGGCCGCAGCGAAAACCCGCAGAATTTCGTTAAGTTTTAACCATTCATCGTCTTTTCTACATTGTACCACACTCCGGGTCAAAGTCAATCAGTTTTTGTTACATTTTGTTCGTAAATGTTATTATTTGTTGCTTTTAACAAACAAAAAATCGAGTTTTGCATCATTTTCACTAAATTTTCGACTCGTTTACGCAAAAAAGAATGAGCTTCCCGGTGAAAGATAACATTTTCTCCGAAAAGTTCATTCTTTTTTGTTATTTTATGTTACTTTTAATTTCAAGTTATTCTCAGGCCAGCACCAACGGGATATTGTTCTGCCGGAACAGCTCCTGCGTAGCTGCATCCAGACCATCGTCCGTGATCACCAGATCCACATCCGTAATGGGGGCGATCTTGTAGAAGAACGACTTGTTGAATTTGCTGTGGTCGGCCATGCAGATCACCCGCTTAGCTTTTTCCACCAGCACCTTTTTGGTATGGCCATCCTGCACATCCACCACCGAAAGGCCATCAGTCAGATCGATGCCCTCCAGCGCGAGAAACAAGGTATCGATCTGAAAATGCTGGATGAAATCATCGGTCAGCGGCCCCAGAAAAGCCATGGAGTTCTCACGGAACTCGCCCGGACACATGATGAGCTTGATGTTCCGCATGGTAGCGGTGGTGTTGGCTACCAGCAGAGAGTGGGTCAGTACACTGATGTTGCGTTTGCCGCGCAGCAGCGCAGCCAGCTCGTTGGGCGTGGTGCCCGCATCCAGAAAAACGGAATCGCCTTCGTTGATGTACTCCATACACTTGGCCGCGATGCGCTGCTTTTCGGACACATTGATCTCATTTTTGAAGCTGATGCTGCATTCAAACAGCGAGCCGCTGTTCAGCACTGCGCCGCCGTGTTCCAGCGTAACCATGCCATCCTCAGCCATCGCATTCAGATCCCGCCGGATGGTCATGGAGGACACCTGAATACGCTCTGCCAGGTCGGTGATTACCACACTGCCGTTGCGCTGCAATTCATCCAGAATATAGCGTTTTCGTTCGATTGCCTTCATAGCATTTCCTCACCGGGACTCCCATGGCCCCTCTTACACCATTTTTCCAGTTTCTTTACCCGTTCTCTTCCGCTTCATCCAGTCGCAGCTCGTGCCCGCCGGTGCGGATCATATAGCGTTCGCTGTCAATGTACTGCTCATTCAGCAGCGCCACCCGGTCTTTGCCGTCCAGATAGCAGGTGCGGGTGTATACCACAGGCCGCCCCTTAGCAAACCCCAGCGCAGCCGCTGTTTCTGCATCGGCGTACCGCACCCGAATGATGGTCTCCTTTTCCCGGATGACTCGCAGCTTTCTCCACTGCCGCAGCAGCCGGAACACCGACCCGCTCAACAGCTCTTTTGTCAAAAATTCCGCATCCTGCGGCGGAAAGTAATCGATCTCATACACCGCCGGCTTGCCGTTCAGGGCACGCACCCGCCGGGCGCGGCAGTAGCGTTCCTCGCTCTGCTTCACCTCAAACAGGCGGCACACTTCAGTGCTTGGCACCATGTCCAGCTCTGTGCACACGGTGGAGGGCCTGTACCCGTTGGCAATGGCATTTTCGGTCCAGCCGCGGGGCGCGTTCAGGTCGTTGCGCATCACCACCCCGGTCACAAAAGTGCCCTTGCCCGGGTGACGCACCACCAGCCCTTCCTCGCACAGTTCCTCCACGGCACGCCGCACCGTGATGCGGCTCACCTTGTATTGCTCCACCAGTTCATTCTCGGTGGAGAGCTTGTCGCCCTCCCGGCGGCTGCCGGAAAGGATCTCCTGCCGCAGGATCTCTTCCAGCTGCAGATAAAGCGGGGTCGCGCTGTCCGGCACCAGCATATTGTTTTTCCTCCAAAAGCACACATTCTATAATCCACTATGAGCATAACACAATTGTGTGGTAAAATCCAGTATTTCATCGGCAAATTTCGCCCGAGAGCCTATTGTAAATCGTCATATATTGTATTATAATGTCTTATAGACTTATTCCATTGCAAATTCGATCAACACAGGAGGTATCTTGCATGTTTCATATCCTTGTTGCACGCTTTATCCTGGAGGCCAATGAGAACATCCCCAAAAAGTGCGATCTAAATGATGTCAGCCTGCACTTCGGGCAGGACTGCATTGCGCATCTGCAGCTGGGGGACGTGTTTGACCGTCCTGACGTGACCCTTGTGCCAGCGCTGGACGCCAATGCGGCTTCCAACGGCGTGATGAAGCGCACCGCCTTTGATTACATTGAGTCCACCATCCTGCAGACTGTGCAGGAGCATCTTTCCGAACTGGATGGCATCTACCTCCACCTGCACGGCGCCAGTGAGGTAGAGGGCATCGGCTCCGGCGACCACCATATCTTAAAGGAAGTGCGCCGCATCGTAGGCCCTTACATGCCCATTGCTGTGGTATGCGATCCCCACGGTAACCTGTGCAAGGAATATGTGGAAGGCACCACCCTCATCCGCAGCTACCGTGAGTCCCCCCACACTGATGTGGAGCAGACCATCCGCTTTGTCTGCTCCCACCTGTTGGAGCTGTTGGAGCACCGCCGCAGCATCACTCCTGTGTACCGCAAACTGCCGCTAATTCTGGGCGGTGAGCAGAGCGTCTCCGCCGACGAACCGGTGCGCTCCATCAACCAGTATATGGATGAGATGGAAAAGGATGACCGCATCCTCAGCGCCAGCTGGCATGTGGGCTACATCCGCCACGACACCGATGTAGCCGGCTGCGGTGTCGTGGTGATTCCCTCTTCCAATGAGTTCCGCCCCTATGCAGAGCAGAAGGCCGACGAGCTGGCCGCCTATGTGTGGGACCGCCGCCATGAGTTCCACTATACCGGCCTGACTCAGGAACCAGACGAGGCCCTGCAGACCGCACTGCACTGCACCGGCAAGCCCGCCTTCCTCACCGACTCCGGCGACAACACCACCAGCGGTGCCATGGGTGCCAACACATGGGTACTGCGGCAGGTGCTGGCTAAACCCGAAGCCCTGCAGGGCAAGCGGGTGCTGTTTGCCGCCATTCAGGACCCCGCCGTCTATACCCTGCTGGCCGGTCATACCGTTGGTGACACCCTGCCTCTGACCCTTGGCATGGGTCTGGATTCCCTGACCGAGCCGGTACAGCTCACTGTAACCCTGAAGCATCTGGGCCGTCAAGAGGGCACCGTCTTGTTTGCTGAACATGGCGATTTTGGCGGCTGTGCCACCGTGTCGGTAGAGGGCCTGCCCATTGATGTCATCGTCACTGACACGAACCATCCCTTTGTAGAGCGGCATCAGACCCTTGCCGCCGGGGTGGACTGGATGGACTACGATGTGGTGATCGTCAAGACCGGCTACGCCTTTCCTGAACCGACCCAGCAGGGCGCGCTGTGCGTGATGTCCCTGACCGACGGCGCTACCTTGCAGGATACCCGCCGCCTGCCCTTCAAGCGCATCATGCGTCCCATGTTCCCGGTAGACGACATTTGATAAAAAAGGAGAACCGCCTTATGAAGATCCTTGTTGCAAAATTTCAGCTGGAAGCCAATGAGCATGTAGACATGAAGTGCGACCTGCCCAACGTGGCCCTTTCCTACGGACGTGACGCCCTGAGCCATATGCAGGTGGGCGACGTATTCGATGACCTAGGCATTGAACTGGTGCCCGTGATCTGTGCAGACGCTGCCTGCAGCGGCGTGATGAAAAAGACCTGCTTTGATTATATTGAACAGACCATCCTGAATGCCGTGCGCGACAACCTGCGGGATCTGGACGGTATCTACCTGCACCTGCACGGTGCCAGCTATGTGGAAGAGATCGGTTCCGGCGAGCACCATTTGGTGGCCGCCATCCGGCAGATCGTGGGTCCTTACCTGCCACTGGCGGTCTCCTGTGATCCGCACGGCAACCTGACCAAAGAGTATGTGGAGAACACCACCTTTATCCGCAGTTACCGTGAGGCTCCCCACACCGACATTGCCCAGACCGTACAGCGCACCTGCCGCGCCCTGATCGAACTGATCCGCCACCGTCAGAACATCACACCGGTATACCGCAAGCTACCGCTGATTTTGGGTGGAGAACAGAGCGTTTCTGCCGACGAGCCAGTGCGTTCCTTCAACCAGTACATGGACGAGATGGAGAAAGATCCCCGCATCCTCAGCGCCAGTTGGCATGTGGGCTACCTGCGGCATGACTGCCCAGAGGCCGGCTGCGGCGTGGTGGTGATCCCTGCCACCGGAGCCGACCATGCCTATGCCGAGCAGAAAGCCGACGAGCTGGCCGCCTATGTGTGGGGCAAGCGCCATGAGTTCCACTACACCGGCACTACCGCCCAGCCGGACGAAGCTCTGCGCATGGCGCTGAACTGCCCGGACAAACCGTCGTTTATCACCGACTCCGGCGACAACGTGACCAGCGGTGCTCAGGGCGCTAACACCTTTATCCTGCGTCAGGTGCTGGCTGTGCCGGATCTGCACAAAAAGGTGCTGTTTGCTGCCATCCATGATGCAAAACTCTGCCACGCCCTGCTCAGCCTGCCCATTGACACCGTAACGAATGCTTCTGTCGGCATGGGTTTTGATTCGCTGTCGGCTCCAGTTCCGCTGACTCTGCGGGTACTATACAAAGGCATACAGGAGGGCACCCACATGTACGGCGAGGACGGCAGCTATGGCCCGCTGGTGACCGTTGCTGTAGAGGGTACCCCGCTGGTACTAACGATCACCGACAACAACCACTCCTTTGTGGAGGAGCACCAGTTGGATGCCTGCGGCGTGGACTGGAAGAACTTTGACATCATCGTAGTCAAACAGGGTTATATCCATCCAGAGCTCAAAGCTGCCGGTGCCCTGTGCGTGATGTCCCTCACCGACGGTGCCACCCCGCAGGACACCCGTCTGATTCCCTTCAAGCGCATCATGCGCCCCATGTTCCCCATTGACAACATCTGAGCATGTACCTTTTGCCCGTTTTCTCCAGCTGGCCTGTAAGGCATAACAAACCGCCCCGGCTTCCTGTTATGGAAACCGGGGCGGTTTGTTATGCTTTATTCGTGCTTTCTCAAGCGCTCACGCAATTACTTGCGGGGAGCCTTGATCGCAGCCTGAGCGGCAGCCAGACGTGCGATGGGCACACGGAAGGGAGAGCAGCTGACGTAGTCCAGGCCGACGTTGTGGCAGAACTCCACGCTCGTGGGGTCGCCGCCGTGCTCGCCGCAGATGCCCAGGCCCAAGTCGGGGCGGGTCTCACGGCCGTCATGTGCAGCCATCTTGACCAGCTTGCCGACGCCGATCTGATCCAAGTGCTGGAACGGATCGCTCTCGTAGATCTTGTTCTCGTAGTAAGCGCCCAGGAACTTGGCAGCGTCATCACGGCTGAAGCCGAAGGTCATCTGGGTCAGGTCGTTGGTGCCGAAGCTGAAGAACTCAGCTTCCTTGGCGATCTCGCCTGCGGTCAGGGCTGCGCGCGGAATCTCGATCATGGTACCGACCTGGTACTTCATATCGACGCCTGCAGCAGCAATCAGCTCGTCAGCAACCTTGACGACAACGTCCTTGACGAACTTCAGCTCCTTGACCTCGCCAACCAGCGGAATCATGATGTGCGGGGTGATCATGTAGCCGGTCTCAGCGGAGACGTTCAGGGCAGCCTTGATCACAGCGCGGGTCTGCATAGCAGCGATCTCGGGATAGGTAACAGCCAGACGGCAGCCACGGTGACCCATCATGGGGTTGAACTCGTGCAGAGAAGCAACCACATTCTTCAGGTCCTCGAAGGTCATGCCCATGTCGGCAGCCAGCTCCTTGATGTCCTCGTCCTTGGTGGGCAGGAACTCGTGCAGCGGCGGATCCAGGTAACGGATGGTCATCGGGCGCTCACCCATGATGCGGTACATGGCCTCGAAGTCACCCTGCTGGAACGGCTCGACCTTGGCCAGAGCAGCCTCGCGCTCTTCCACGGTGCGTGCGCAGATCATCTCACGGACAGCCTTGATGCGGTCCTCAGCGAAGAACATGTGCTCGGTACGGCACAGGCCGATGCCCTCAGCACCCAGGTCAACGGCCTGCTGTGCGTCGCGCGGGTTGTCGGCGTTGGTCATGACCAGCAGCTGACGAGCGGCGTCAGCCCAACCCATGAAGCGGTTGAAGTTCTTGTTGCCGGTAGCGGCCACAGTAGCGACCTGCTCGCCGTAGATGTTGCCGGTAGAACCGTCGATGGAGATCCAGTCGCCCTCAACGAACTTGTGGCCGTTGATCTCGAAGGTCTTTGCCTCCTCGTCGATCTTCACGTCATTGTCGTTGCCGCAGCCGGAGACACAGCAGGTGCCCATGCCGCGAGCAACAACGGCTGCGTGGCTGGTCATGCCGCCGCGGACGGTCAGGATGCCCTGAGACACCTGCATGCCCACGATATCCTCGGGGCTGGTCTCCAGACGGACCAGAACGACCTTCTTCATCTTGCCGGACTTGACCATCTCCTCTGC
>ERZ779885.2858-NODE-2858-length-15283-cov-2.767796_pt1 | contig 15283 bp, 14 predicted proteins | sample MGYA00511554_ERZ779885 | MGnify/ENA primary metagenome ERZ779885 (study PRJEB29588, sample SAMEA2160998) | human gut metagenome | biome: human gut; feature: human-associated habitat; material: faeces | place: Denmark | collected 2008/2010 ... | reverse complement strand
AACAATAGAAACTTTATTAAGCCTTTTGCTGAGAAGAACTTGCAGTCTTCCTCTTACGATGTATCTCTTTCGAGTGAAATCAAGTTTTGAGAGCTTCTTCTGCCCCGATCAACATCAACGATCAAATGGCGATAGACCGTATTTACGAAAGAAAGGATATATCGGAGAGCTATTTAATTAAGCCTGGCGAATATATTCTTTGCAAGTTAAAGGAAAGCATCACTCTTCCTGACGATGTGATGGCCATGGTTGTACCCAGAACGCGATTCACAAGGCTTGGGCTTCTTCTTTCGGTTCAGTATTGCAATCCAAGCTATTCGGGAACTCTGAGCTTGGGTCTAAGGAATGCTTCGAACGGCAACATAAGTTTGGTGCCTGGTTTAGCAATTGGGCAATTGCTCTTTTGCAAGTTGGGAGAGAAACCGACAGAAAAGAACCTTTATCGAAATAAAACGAATGCGGCATACCACAATGAAAAGGAATTCAGGGGATCGACGTTTGCCGATGAAGAGCTTTCCGCAGAAGCCAAGGGTATTCTTGAGGGAATGCTGAAGCATCTAGGTGAGGTTTGATTGTGGCAACCTTGCTCAATAGGCTTGTAGCCGAGTCGTGCAAATTGCAATATCCAGAGGCTGATCCTGGGGTTTTGTTTGAAGCTCAGAAGCAACTTGAGAAAATGATTGTCGATGAGGTTTGTCGCGAAGAGGCAGCAAGGATCGATCGGAAAGCAAAGATCCTGGGTGAAAAGCGCAGATTTGAACAAGGGATGCAGGAACTCAAAGTTATTCTTGTCCAGTGCTTCTTACTTGCTTTCCTTGTTGGTCTCTTGGTTAACCATGCGTATGATGCTGTGAAAATCAATTTATATTCAAGTGACGTTTCTCTGATAATTAATGGCTCACTGGTTCTATCCGGCTTATGCATCGTAGTTGCTTTATGGATGGTTGCTTCAAGAATAATGGAGTTCTATGAAATGATGATGCGTGACAAAGGTGGGGATGAGGTGTCTCATCAATGAATCAACCAGTACCAAATGGCATCTACCGTCATTTTAAGGGTAAATTTCTACAAGGTGTTTTGCGTAGCTCATCAAACCGAGACCGGAGAACCATATGTGATCTACAAAGCTATGTATGGCGATGGATGCCTGTACGCTCGTCCTCTAGAGATGTTTATGAGCGCAGTTGATAAGGAAAAGTACCCAGATGCGCAGCAGGAAATGCGCTTTCAGTTATTGGGTGAGGACGAAGAGGGTATAACACGTTATTAATCAAGAGCCCTTCTCCGTAGGCACACGGAGAAGGGCTGAAACAGGCAGCGATGTTTGCGTCCAACAAACAAAGATCGCTGCCGCTTTGTATTATAACGGGCTAGTAGCTTAACCGCGGTGTGTCATCTTGTAGCGAATAAATCCGATTTTTTCACGGCGCGAGGTGCCTTCGGGAAATAGCTTCTCGTACGCAGGTCTGATTGCTTCTTTGACTTTATGGGCAATGGATTCGCTCTGTTCCTGCTTTTTTTCTAATGCGCGCTCGAAAATAATGGGTGCAAAGGGAGTGCGTTGCGCGTATTCCCAGAAATAGTCGGCGAAATCTGATTCGAAATTATCCCACGGTTTATCAGGGCCGGCGTAATGAACGATGTACGGATCTTTGCGGGAGTCCATGTATCCCTGGTAGAGGTTGCGTGGCGCTCGTCCGATAATCTCCTTGATGCGGATACCGTTCCAGTCCATAACCACATTCCAGCGCATATCCAAGTACCTAACGTGACCTTCGGCGAAATGGTTTAAAACATCTTGATCTAAAAGCTCCCATTCGTATGAAGTGGCATATTCGAACATCTCATTCACGGTGTAATGCTTGCGGAATTCTGCCAGGTTAAACAGGATGGTTCCTGCCTGAAAGTAGCTATACGGGTCTTTCATCTTCATGACATTGTCCATATAGTTTTTCTTCTGTGGCTCGAATCCGTTGTATAAGCCGGCGGTATCGGCATCTTGTACGGCAGCGAGTAGATAGCCGTCGATATTGATATCGAACAGCTCGGCAATATCTTCATTGACAACCATATCGCAGTCTAGGTAGAGCGCCTTGTCGTAGCTTGGCAAAATGTCTTGCATTAAGAGGCGGAAGTACGTTTCGATGCGAAAATGTCCGCGTAGGAACAATTTGTTTTCGTAGTCTCGCATAAAGCGAGTGGTGTTGAAGAAGCGCAAGCTGAAATTGGAAGAAGCCATTAAACGCTGAAGTACTGATTGGTTGCGTTCGCTAATGTCGCGATGGAGCACCACGATGTCATAAATGCGGTCGCTAGAGGCATTTTCCTTAATGGACTCCAGCAGCGTTCCCATGTAGGGCACGTAATATTCATTGGCAGAAAGCACTAAAGAAACAGCGTCTTTGCCATTATTTGATTCGATAGGTTTTAGGGGTTTTGGCTGTGTAACGTCTTCGAAAAAGGTACGCTGTAATTCTCTATAGGCGTAAACCCCCTGGTCTTTCAACCAAGTGAAGTAGACTCCCAGTAGTCGTTCTGCCAGATAGCCGCTTACTCGGTAAGCTGCTGGGCTGTACATCGAAAAATCACGTCGTTTCTCATGCTCCTCAAGAACGCTGAAAAGCCATTCGCAGTAATCGAAGAAGATTTGCTTTTTCATGATGAACATATTGCAGAAATAGCCGCGCTTGCCATCAAGGTACTTATTGGCCGCATCAACCATATGCGGATATTTTTCCTGTAGAATTTCTAGCACGCAGGAAAGGTCTTCGGGATGGTGCTGGGGCGATTCGTTGTACTGTCCTCTGATGGTCGATCCATCAACGAATTGACCTTGTTCGGGGAGGATGAAATCGTATTGTTCGATGATCTTGCGCATACGCTCGGGCTCAAGACCGATTTCCTTCAGCGTTGCAGCGTCATTTGTTTCCATGGGGACATCTGCAAAATAATTAGTGGAAAACTTTTTATCGGAGAAGGAAAAGTATCGGCGATAGTGAAATAGACCATAATAGTCTGCTTCAAGGTTCTTCCATGCCCAGTATTGAGCGGTAAGCTCGCAGTAGTAAGGGTTTTTTTCGGAGATGTTTTCGCCCTCATCGTCATGGAGCATTCCTTCAAAACGATGGCTGGCAAGAGCAGTGCCAACCTGGATGGGGCAAATAAGCTCGTTTTCAGGGATGGCGATATCGTCCCTGTGGCATGCCATGGCAATCTTTATCGTGCTCAAAGGGTCTCCTTTGCTGGATTTGGTGCGTCAATTTTGCATTCAATTTCCAGTTTACCTAATAGGTTTTAGAGCTGCGAATATCTATTGGGTATAGTGGTGAAGATATGAAGTACCCCCGCGCAAAGGCAGGCTGCAATGCTTATTAAACGTTATGAATCGTGCCGTTCTTTAGGACGTGTGTACACGCGTATTGCGCTTGGTTTCGAGTCGGGATCTTTAGCTGATGCTTCCACCTTTGCGGCGGAGGGGCGTTTGCGGGCTAAGCTTATTGTGTCTGATGTGGAATTGCCTGCTAAGGTTCGACCTCTACATGGAGAGCCGCCCTCCAGCTCGTATTGTGTGCTGGACTATCCGTATCTCGAGGTTGATTCGGCAGAGATTTTGGTTTGGGATGCGGAAAACCTTGACGACAAAGCACGGCTTAAGGTGAATTTCAAATCTGCAAAATGGGAATCGCGCATAAATCGTCGCTTGAAAAAGGGTTTATTAATTCGACTTACGCAAGGGGAGAATAATTTGCTCCCTGGATGCTTCAATGCGCACGTTCAGCGCTATTTCCAGGGTGAAGGAGGGAATGCAGTATGGCGTGTTGTCATTGAGTGGCGGGTCGACACGTCTGATGGCCCCGCTTCTGGCAGTGTGGTTCCTTCCCTCGAGTGTTTTGCTTCGTCGGGGAAACCTCTCGAAGCTTCACCTGTTCTTTTAGAGCAGCAGCGTGGCGTCAGGATGGATAGCTGGCTTACGGTAGACAGGTTGGTGTATTCGCTTTCGCTTGACGATTCCCATCGAGCTTTTACGGTTAAGGCGAGCACGGCTTTAGGTGAAGTTGCTGACGGGTTTTGCTGCATGGATCCCGGGTTTGCGGGATCCATGCAAAACGATTATTGGAATTTAACCAAGGACGCTTGCGGTGACGATGACTTGTATCGTTCTTGGCTTGTCGCCCAACGTCCCAGCGAAATTGACTTGTATTTGCAGAGTGGGGTGCATATTCCGGGCTCCCCATTGTTTAGTATCGTGATGCCTTGCTATGAATCCGATGAGGGGTTTCTGCGTGAGGCTGTGGCCTCTGTTGTAGGGCAGAGTTATCAGGATTGGGAACTGATTCTCTTGGATGCATCACCAGAGCGGGATACGGTAAGAAACGTTTCGGCGGATTGTGGCGATAGTCGCGTGCGGTACTGCAGGCTTATGGATAATGGCGGTATTGTCGCCAACACGAACAAGGGCATAAAGCTTGCGAAAGGAACGCATGTCGCCTTCTTGGACCACGATGATGCGCTCGAGCCCGATGCGCTTTATTGCTATGCTCGGGCTGCGTCCGAGAGTGGGGCGCGGGTTTTGTATTGCGATGAGGATTCGTTTCATTTCGGGGAAGATTACGGACAGCCGTCATTTAAGTCAGATTTCAATCGTGATCTGCTTTATTGCCACAACTATGTGACGCATTTTCTTGTTGTTGAAAAGAATCTTATCGACCGAATTGGCGTGTGCGACGAAGAGGTCTCCGGCGCTCAAGATTATGATTTGGTGCTGCGTGCTCTGGCTGCTGGAGCTGAGCCCTACCATGTACCTCGAGTTCTATATCATTGGCGAATTCATGATGGGTCAAGCAACGATGGCAATGTGGAGAGCAAGCCCTATGCGGTGGAGTCTGGACGGCTGGCGCTGCAAAACCACTTTAGGCTGCGAGGTGTAAAAGGCAAGGTTGAGGCGCTTGAGGGTGATCCTTTTACGTATCGGATGCGCTATACGCTGCCTTCACCGTTGCCTCTAGTCAGCGTGATTATCCCTACGCGCGACAATTCCGAAATGCTCAAAGCCTGTGTGGAGTCTCTGTTCTGCTGCACGTACAAGAACATTGAGGTAGTACTGGTTGAGAACGGAAGTAAAGAGGCCCGTACTGAGCAAGTCTATGCGGCGCTTCAGAAGGAGCATCCCGGCCAGATTAAGGTGGTTCGTTGGAAAGACGGCTTTAATTACTCGGCTCTTATCAATTTCGGCGCGAGAGCCGCATCTGGCGAATACCTGTTGCTGCTGAATAATGACACTGAAGTGATTTCGTGCGATTTTATCGAGGAAATGATGGGTTACCTGCAGCGTCCCGAGGTGGGCGTAGTCGGCGCAAAGCTCTTTTTCAAAGATGGATTGGTGCAGCATGCGGGCATGCTGGTTGGCCCGTATGATGCCTTGGTTCATGTGCATCAGTTTTTCCCTGAAGACAGGGTTGGCTATCTGGCCCGCGCTAAGAGGCCTGGTAATTTTTCTGCAGTAACAGGCGCATGCCAAATGGTTCGCAAAGCGGTGTTTGATGAGGTTGGCGGTTATTGCGAAGAATTCGCGGTCGGTTTCAACGATGCGGACTTCTGCCTAAGAATTCGAAAAGCTGGCTATTGCGTAACCTTCACGCCGTATGCTCAGCTCTATCACTATGAGTTCGTTTCGCGTGGCCGCGAAATGGGCAATCGGGAAAAAGAGTTGCGTTGGAAGCGCGAGCAAGCGCTGTTCATGGAGCTCTGGCCTGGGTATTTTGTTGAGGGCGATCCGTTTTCAAATCAAAATTTGAAACGGAATAATCTGTATTTCGCTTTAGGGGAGTAGACTTTCTGTGGTGGGAAAATAGGGACAGGTACCCATTTTCCCAATTATTGGATCAGAGAGAAAGCAAATGGCGAATAGAATGAGCTTTTCCGGAGTGAAGAATTGGTTCGTCCGCAACGCAAAGTTGCTGGTGGTGTGCTTTGCGGTGGGCATGGTCTGCCATGCGCAGATGTACCTGAACGGCCTTTCGAACCCCGATGCGGTTGTTTCTTTGAGCAATCCCAATGGATACGGAAGCTTTATTCCGCATGCTTGGGATATTAGCTTGGGGCGTTGGGGCCTGCCGTTTGCTGCCTGCGCTAAGTTTGGGCTGTGCTCGCCTATCCTTACCTCCGCAATCACCATTGCCTTGTTTGCGCTGGGCGTTGTTGCGCTGATAGATAGGCTGGGCATCAAGCGCGCTTGCCTACGGTATGCCTCTTCGATTCTGTTCGTCGCTTCGCCCTTCGTTTCCTGCTGCATCACGTACTACTACTGCTCGAATTCGTACGCGCTCTCGTTTTTGTGTGCGGTGCTGGCTGCATGCCTGATCGGGCGCGTTGGGGCTGTTGGTAAGCCGGTTACCCTTGTTGGGGCAGTTGCGTTGCTGGCGTTTTCGCTCGGTTGCTATCAAGCGAGCCTGGGCGTGTTTTGCGTTGCGGTGCTGCTGGTGATGGTTCGCTCGCTTATGGGCGGCGGCTCTAAATCGCTGGCGTCGCTGACATGTGACGTTCGTGGCGAAGCTCAGAACCCCTACCGCGAAGAAGGCTGCAGCGCCGATTCGCTCAGCGCCAAGCAGCTTGCGGTGTTCTTCGGCGTTGTCGTTGCGGTATGCGCGGCGGGCGCTGTGCTGTACTACGCGCTAACCGAGCTGTCTTTGTTTGCGATGGGCATCAGCCTTTCTACCTACGGCGGAGCCTCCTCGGTTGGCGCTGACAGCATTCTGGGCTCTTTGACGTCGTCTGTCCCCAGCGCTTACGTTGCCTTTTCTGACGGCTTGTTCAGCCACGGCATTTTCGGGAACCATTTTGGCTGGGTGTACGTGGCGGCTGCCTGCATGATTGTTGTGGCGGTTGCGTTTGTCCGTCTTGCTACGATGAACGGTGTGAAGCGTTTGGGGGCGAGCGCTATGGCGCTGCTTTGCGTTGTGCTTATCCCCTTTGCCGCCAACGTTATCCTGGTTATCGTTCCCAGCTACGGGTATCCAACCCTGCTTATGCTGGGCGGTTTCATGGCTTCTTTTCTGCTTCTGCCCCTGTTGGTGCAGCTTTTGCTCGATTTGCCCGACCGAGGCAATGTGCGCCTGCGCATGCCCGCGAAGGCTATGTCCGTCGGCTGCTGTTGCCTTATTGCCGTAGGGGCGTGATCGTACGCGCTGCAGTCGAATGCAGATGCCGAGGTTATGCAGGCATGCCAGAACCAAGCTGCTTCTTTGGCCACCCGAATTGCCGGCGTGCTTGATGCGAACCCCGATGTGCAGGCGGGTGCGAAGGTGTTGATCGCCGGCAAGCCCGAATCGGGTAACTTTCCGAACACCAGCGATTCCTACGTTCACGCAAGCAGCTATGCGAAGTGGGGCATGGTTTGGGACAACCACTACCAGAACAACATGCGTTCTTGGGATGTGATAATGAAGCAGTTTGCGGGGCAGAGCTTCAACTACTGCTCGTTCGACGAATGCGCCAAGGTTATTCGTTCCAGTGAATTCGCGAACATGTCGCTGTATCCAGCCAATGATTCGGTGGCAACCATCGACGGCGTTGTAGTTGTTAAGATATCTGACATAAGCAAGTATTTGGAATAGCGGCGCGCGCTGACGCCGAAGCGTTTAAAGTTCATGAGGGGCGCTGGGCATATGGGAAAACGACATCACGGCAAGGGCGAAGCGAGCGGTATGTCCGCCTCGCGGGGGCGTAATGGCGCCGCTGCGGGCGCCGCGGATATCGTCGTTACGCATGGGTGCGGCGATGCTGCTGCCTACGCCGATGCTGCCCGTAGCGGTGCAGGCGCTGCGGAAGCTTCGGGCTCGGTGAGCACCGCAGACGTCCCAGACCAATCCTCTACCGCCCCGTTCTTTTCAGTTGTTCTACCCGCATATGGCTCCGAGCCTTACCTTGCCGCCGCCTTGGGCGATTTGCAAGACCAGCTGTTCACCGATTGGGAAGCCATTGTGGTGAACGACTGCTCGCCCGACGGCAGCCTGGCCATAGCGCAGCAGTTCGCCGCTGCCGATGCGCGCATTCGCGTTGTTTCGCACGAGGTGAACCGAGGGCTTTCGGCGGCGCGCAATACGGGCCTTGCCGCTGCTCGGGGGCGCTATGTGTGGGTCCCCGCCCCCGACGATCGCTACGATTTCACCTTTCTACAGAGTGTGTATAACTCGCTTCAGCAGCACGAAGCGCCAGTGGTTATGGTGGGTCATGTGGAAGAGTTCTACGACGCTGGTGGCAAGGTGGAACGAGTGCAGGAATTCACTTTCAGCCAGGAATCGGCGCATTTGGGCAAAACCAAGCTGCGTAAGCACGTTTTGGAATTCGAAAAGGGTACGCATTACGGCTACGCCTGGAACAAGGTGTACGAGCGCAGCTACCTGCAGCAGGGCGGCTTTACCTTTACCGAAGATTTGCCGCTTATCGAAGATATTGAATTCAACATCCGCGTGTTCCAAGATTTGCCTGGCCTGAACGTGATTGGCGCACCGCTGTATCGTTACGCCAAGCGCGAGGCGGGCAATCTAACCAGCAAGTTTGTGCCGCGTTATTACGAGGTGCACCGCGCGCGCATTGAAATGTTGCGTAACCAGCTGGATTCATGGGGTTTGCTTGATGCCAGCGCCAAGGCCACGCTCGGTGCACTGTATGCGCGCTATATTCTTTCGGCGTTGGAACGTAACAAGCAGAAGGAAAGCGGCATGAGCGGCTCTGCGCAGAAGGAATGGCTGCAAGGTGTGTTCGCCGATGAATTGTTCAACGAGTTGGTGCCCTGTGCGCAAGCCGACAGCCAGGCGTTGCGCCTGTGTTTGAAGCCCCTGCAGCAGCGTAATGCGTCGAAGTGCCTGGCGCTAGGCGGCGCTATTCATGCCGCCAAGAACGGCGCCTTGCACAACGTATTTGTGAAACTAAAATCCGGCAGGTGAGAAAATAGGGCAGATCTCGCTTTTTCGCTTGTGGCATAGTGGCTGGCGCTGAACCTCGCGTATGCGCTTCATCGCAAACGCGGCTCGGCTCGCAAAGTTGGAATCTGGGCCCTGCCCCTATTTTCCCAAGATGTTGCATTTCGGCAACACGCTAGGTTTGCTTTGCTGCTAGGCGTACAATCGGACGCGGTAATCAAGCGAAAAGGGGGCTTGCGGTGGATCTTTCCATTGTCATGCCATGCTACAACGAAGAAGGATCGCTGCCGCTGCTGTTCAGCGCGGTGGATGATGCTTTTGCCACCTCGGGAGTGTCGTACGAGCTGGTTTTGGTGAACGACGGCAGCTCCGACGGTACGTCGCACCTGCTGCATGAGCTGCCCACTCCTGCATCGGCTGAACGTATCGTCGTGGTCGATTTTTCCCGCAACTTCGGCAAGGAAAGCGCCCTGCTCGCAGGCCTTCAACATGCCGAAGGGGATGCGGTTGGCCTGATGGACGCAGACTTGCAACAGCCTCCTGCAACGTTGCTTGAAATGTACCGCATGCTGCAGGCCAACCCTAGCGCCGATTGCGTAGCCGCATTCCAAGAGCATCGAAACGAAGGTGCGGTGCTGAGCTTCTTCAAGCACACGTTCTACAAAACGTTCGATGCAACTTCTCGGCTCAATGTCATGCCCGATGCCTCCGATTTTCGCGTGTTCCACCGCAGGGTGGCCGATGCGCTTCTTTCTATGCCGGAAAGCTTCCGCTTTTCGAAAGGCATGTTTGCCTGGGTAGGTTTCGAGACATTGCCGTTTCCCTACACGCCGGCAAATCGCGTTGAGGGCGAAACCAAGTGGTCGTTCCGGAAACTAATGCGCTACGGCATCGGCGGAGTGCTTTCGTTTACCACGTTTCCGCTGAAAATTGCCGCGGTGGCGGGTCTCGTTGCCACGCTTGTCGGGTTGGTTCTGCTGGTCGAAGTCGTTGTCGAGCAATTTATCAACCCCGCCATGCCATCGGGCTATCCTACGCTTCTGTGCGTGCTCCTTTTGATGGGCGGGCTCATTTTGGTAACGCTGGGTGTGATCGGCGAATACATCGCACGCATCTACATCGAAACCAAGCGCCGCCCTGCCTATATCGCGAAATCGGTAGAAGTCCGAACTAGCATCAACCAGGCAGGAAAGTAAGGGTAGGTGCTCGATTCCCACTTTGCGAGCTGAGCCGCGTTTGCAATGAAGCGTGCGTACGAGGTTCGGCGTCAGCCGCTATGCCATAGGCGAAGAGGACCGCTCTCCTTGCTTCCCGTGCCCGAGGAACAGGGAGAGCGGTTCAATACGGCACCTCATCCGAGTGCAGGTCTGCGTAAAACCATATTTCACATTTCAGAAAGGACGTATCTGTTATGACAGAACCTACGTATATCTTAATCCGTGAATCCAGCAACGAATCCGGCTACACGGCACATTCGTTCCCTACCGAAACGTCAGCATACACAGCCATGGACTGCATGGTGGAATCTGATACTGCTGCCATTGAAACGACATACCACTTATCACCCCGTGTGGAGCAGGTATCGAGCTATAAAACACAGCTCATCTTCGATGCAATCATCGCTGAGTCTGACATGACCGTAAAAATTACGTACAGCGTTTATGCAATCGAAAAGTAAATCTACTTATCGAAAATATAAAAAAATGGGAAACAATCTTTCATCTCGATTGTTCCCCATGCTATGTATCTGTACCACGGCTCGCTCGCAGTGGTACATTTTTTATTCTTTTTTATGCTGATTTTCTCTAATTCGTTTGACCCTCTTGATAGGGGTACTTTTCCAGCAGTTCCTGTACGGTGATGAAGCTGTAGCCTTGTTCCTTCAACTTAGGGAGCGCCTGGCGAAGGCCTTCGATGGTCTGGCTGCGGTCGCCGCCGCCGTCGTGCATCAGGATGATGTTGCCGGGGCCGGCGCTCTGGATGCGCTGGGCAATAACGTCGGCGCCGGGCTTCTTCCAGTCGGTGGTATCAACGTTCCAGCCAATTTCTGCCGTTACAATGCCTTCAAGATCGGTGGCAACAGAAGTGTCGAAGTTACCGCCCGGGCAACGGAAAATAGTGCTTGCTTCCTGGCCGGTGGCGTTCTTGATTGCCTCCAGGCCCTTTTGCACTTCCTGCTTGCGTTCGTCTGTCGACATCTTGATAAGGCTTACGCCTTCGCCGCTGCCCTCTGCGTGGTCCCACGTGTGAGTGCCAATTTCGCAGCCCATACTTGCAGCGCGTTGCAATTCCTTTTCGTGCCCGCTAATGCATTGGCCAACGGTAAAGAAGGTAGCCTTGGCGTCGTTCTGTTCAAGGATGTCCAGGATCTCGTCGGTTTGCTTATCCCATGGGCCGTCGTCGAACGTGAGCGCAATAACCTTGTCGCCGTTGCTGTTCACGTTGTAGTACTGAACGATGTTGTCGACCGGTTCTTTGGTGGTAACCGTGGCGGTGATGCCCGATTCCTTGCCTGTGCGCGTTACCTGTTCGCCGTCCTGGGCATTGTTGCTGTACAGGTGAACTGCGCCAACGCCCTTCAGTTCCGTTTTGTGCGGAAGGGTTTAGGGTTCGCTGTCGGTGTAGGGCTCGGTGATGTCGGTGCCATTGGAGATCTCGATCTTGTCGCCGCCGTTCAAGTGCATGCCCATATCGTCGGTGTCGTTTCCGTTCACCTTTGCGGTGCAGCGGGTGCCTTCACCTTGACGGATGGTACTGCCATCGACGGCTACGTAGTTGCCAGGCGTTACCGAAACCACGTTGTTGTCCAGAAGGCCGCCAACGCTGCGCTCGGCGCCCGAAATGGTTACCTGGTCGCCGTTTAGCGTGACCTCAACCGGCTTCGACCCCATCCAGTTGTTGAAGGCGAATATGCCAACGATGGCAAGCACCACAACAACGGCAACGGCGATAAGGCTGCCGCGCGTAAAAAAGTCGGCCTTCTGCTTGGGCGCATAGTTGTTGTTGCCCAGGTAGCGAGCTGCCTGGTATGTGGATGCGTTGGTGGGCGAAGCCTTTTGGGCGCCTTCTTTGGTGCGCTGGTATTTAGCGCGCGAATAGGCAGACGGGTCGTTGCCGCGCATGTTTTGCACTACGGGTATCTGCTGCGAAGGCTGGCTTTGCTGCGGCTGTGCTGCCTGAACGCGCATGCTCTGGCTGGGTTGCGAAGCCGCGGCACCGCGACGAACGGGGCGCTGCTGGCGTTGAGCCGCGGAGGGGCGCTGACCTTCAACGCGCGGCATGCGCTGGCTTGCGCTTGCGGAAGCGTGCTGATCCCAGGCCGACACGTTGGACATGTTGCTATTGGCCGTGTGCCCCTGGTTTGTTTGGGCAGGCTGGTTCGTGGCAACGCGCGAATGGGCAATATGATCGTTGCCGGCACCTGCATACGCAGGGAATGCGGACGATGCGCCGCGTTCCTGACCTGCTGGTTTGTTCTGCACGCGTTCGTGCATGAACGAAGCCGTGGGGTCGTGCTGGCTGTATAACTCGCGTTCGCGCTCAAGCTCGTCACGTGCACTGGGCACGGAAGTGCGAGGCGCGGTGGAACGGCGGGTTGGTTGGCGACGCGCTGGTCGGCGCGGTGGTTCGTTTGAATTGGTCATATGTATTCTAAAACTCCCTAAAATCCAATCTCCTTATTGTATTCGGCTTGGTTGCGGGTGAGGCTTTTATACACAATTGTTAGATGCCGGTTATGCAAGTTCTTAATTGATGTGTTTCCGGGCGCCTGGCGATGGCAAGATTGCGCCCTGATGCGTTCCCGGGCGCTCGCCGATGGCAATATGCTCGCGAGATGCGTTTCCCAGCGTCCGGCGGTGGCAGGATTGCGCCGTAATGCGTTCTTGGCCTGACTGGCAGTGGCAATATTCTCGCGCGGTGCGTTCTCGAGTGCCTTGCCGTGGCAAGATTCCGCCGCGGTGCGTTCCCGGGCGTCAATCCGTGGCAGGTTTTGCGCTCCATGCATCCCGAAAGCGGCCTCGGGCGGGAAAACCGCCAGTTCGCGGCAAGATTCGCGCGCCATGCATCCGAAAAAGGGCTGGCTTTGGCAAGATATGCGCGCCATGCATCCGAAAAGCCCCGCAAACCGCCGTTGGAGGATACACCGCGCGAAGATCTTGCCAGGAAGGGGCACTTTTCGCTGCACGGGCCCCTCGAATCACGCACGGCGCGCAGATCTTGCCATCGTTCGGCGCATGAGAGGAAAGGATCGGGCCGAAAATGCCTACGTTTTGTCAAAAACTGAGCCCTAAAGACGAAAAAATGAGCCCTAAAGTGCTCACTAGTTTTTAATTGTACGGAAATCTGGTGGCTAAAAGTCAAATTCTGTCCAATAAAAGCATCTAAATGCAGCGGCATCAGAACTGCATTTCGCATATTCGCGACAGTTTATGCCACAAAACATCAGTTTCGTGTTCCGCAGAGTGAAATATGCGACAAAACAGACCTTAAAGCCCATTTCAGGCACCCAGGCACAGCGCCCAACCCCCCTAAAGATTAGCGGTATACTTTGGGTTAAGCGCGCATACGCACGTAAGCAGGAATTTACGATGGGTTGCACGCGCGCTTGCAGGGGGAGGTTCGTTCCAAGGAACCAGGCAGCCACAAATCCGTGGGTCTGCCTCATGAAGCGAGGAATCATGATTACGGACTTGAAGGTCAACGAAAAGAACAAGAAAGAGTATTACGAGAAGGGGTACTGGACCGAACGTACCTTAAACGACATCTGGAATACCCAGGTTGCCGCTTTTCCTGATCGTGAATACGTAAGCGATAACCTAGGCGTACGCTACACCTACGCCGAAATCGACGATAAAGCATCGCGCCTGGCAGCTTGGCTCCATGATGTGGGCGTGAAAAACGGCGACGTGGTTTCTTATCAGATGCCACCTTGGTCAGAATTCTGCATCCTTTACGTTGCCTGCTTGAAAGTTGGCGCGGTTAGCCATCCGCTCCCCGTCACTTTTAACGACGAAGATTTGATCTACTCCATGAATCTGGTGGAAAGCAAGGCATTCATGTGCCCTACCTTCCATCACAAGACTAACTTTGAAGACCAAATTCTTTCTGCGGTCGATCGCATTCCCACGCTTTCCAAAGATGCTATTTGCGTTCACGACAAAACAGTCGAATCGCACGGCACCATCACGTTGAAGCAAATCTGCGAAACGTATGAGCCCTACCGCGAAAACCCTGGCAGCAAATCAGACGATGTGGTCTTGATCCTTTCCACTTCCGGCACCACTGGTCGTCCGAAAGCTGTTCTGCTCTCCCACAACGCACTCATTTTCTCTGAAACCACGTTTAGCCGTGGCCTGCACCTTACGCAGGACGATGTCATGTTCATGCCCGCACCGCTGAACCATGCCACTGGCTTTAACCATGGCCTTATCACGCCGCTGCTTCTGGGCGGTCGCGTTGTTCTGCAGCAAGAATTCCGCGCTCGCGAGGCAATCGAAATCATGAACAACGAAGGCGTAACCTGGTCGATGGGCGCCACTCCGTTCATCTTCGACCTGCTTAACTGCGCCGAGGAAAACGACCTGAAGTTCGAAACGTTGAAGCTCTACATTTGTGGTGGCGCTCCTGTACCGGGCACCATGGTACAGCGCGCACACGAGCACGGCCTGAAACTGTGCGAATGCTACGGCTCCACCGAAAGCTGCCCCCACCTGGCAGTTCCCCCCGAGCATTGCCTAGAATGGAATGGCAACTGGTCGGGCGTTGCCTTTGAGGGTATCGAGGTCAAGGTTGTCGACGAGCACGGCAACGAAGTGCCTCACGGCACCCAGGGCGAAGAAATTTCCCGCGGACCTCATATGTTCAGCGGCTACCTGAAGAATCCCGAGGCAACCGCAAAAGACCTGAATGACGACGGCTGGTTCTTCTCGGGCGACCTGTGTATTCAGGACGAAGAGGGCCGTGTAAAGATCAACGGCCGCAAGAAGGAAATCCTCATTCGCGGCGGCATCAACATCTCCGCAAACGAAGTGGACAACAACCTGGATGGCTGCCCTGGTGTTGGCGCCCATGCCACCATCGGCCTACCCGATGATCGTTTGGGCGAGCGCATCTGCACCTTCATCGTGCAAACCGGCGATGTTACGCCCACGCTCGATTCCATCGCAGAGTACCTTGATTCCATCGGCGTAGCCAAGCGCTTGCGTCCCGAGCACATCGAGTTCATCGACGCCATTCCCATGACGGAATCCGGCAAGGTCAAGCGCCACCAGCTGGCCGACGAGCTTGATCGTCGCCTGAAAGAACGCGCCGAATAATCTGCGCTCAGCTCACAACCTCGCAAAAACGGCCAGCAAACGCTG
>ERZ779885.2843-NODE-2843-length-15342-cov-6.427487_pt1 | contig 15342 bp, 12 predicted proteins | sample MGYA00511554_ERZ779885 | MGnify/ENA primary metagenome ERZ779885 (study PRJEB29588, sample SAMEA2160998) | human gut metagenome | biome: human gut; feature: human-associated habitat; material: faeces | place: Denmark | collected 2008/2010 ... | reverse complement strand
CCTGATCCTGACGGTCCGCGTGCAGCAGCCGGAACCGGCCCAACAGGCAAAGCAGGCCCAGCAGCAAGCCCAGCAGCCGAAGCAGGCGCAGGATCAAAAAACGTACATAAGCGCAACTGCCACTATAACGCCGCAGGAAGCCGCAGCAGGCGTTATAACAACAACAGTACGTGATAACAATAAATTCCCATTAAGCCTTTCAATCCCAGCGGGAGTAGTCTGGGGCGAAAAGCTCCACTACTCGCAGGTGCGTGGAGTAGGCGGCTCCGTGCACGATGTAACCATAACAGTCAAGATATATAATCGGCCCATTCATTGGCTGTTGAGGATTATTATAACATTTATTGTATGTATAGCTATTGGTATTCATGATGGCAATACATGGGAATTTATTACAATTTTTCGCGGTGATTGGATAGAGTGGTTAACCGGAGTTACGGTGTTAGGCTTCGCTCTTCTTATTGCCACCGTTATCGAAGTGTTTTTGTCTGATATCATATCCATCGACAAGAGAAAATACGGCCCCAAGACGCCGGAGGAGAAAAGACGCTGCGAGACGCCCCGGGAAATGCCGCCCCAGCGGTAGCATAGATCAAGAACGGATAACTAAGGAGGACCCACCATGTGGAAATGCCCGGTATGTGACCGAGAAAATACCATAGCCGCAGTCTGCCCCACCTGCGGGTACGACCGGACCTGCGATTATGAACACTATCCCACGGTCTTCGCCGTGACAGGCGCAAAAAGCACCCGTGCCCTGCGGCGGGAATGGGAGCAGAAGCAGGGCCCGGGAATGGATCAGCTGCTGATGGAATGGTTTATCGGGAGCCACCAGAAAAAGGACGCCACTGCGGCGGAGCGGTGCTTCCGGGAAAAGGCGGAGGCAGGCGATGCGGCGGCCCAATGGTGGCTGGGCGCCAGCTATCAGTACGGCGTCGGTGCGGAGAAGAACCATCGTCAGGCCCTGCATTGGTATCGCTTAGCGGCCCGTCAGGGAAGCCAACCGGCCCAGGACATGCTCCAGGCGCTCTCCGGTCAGGCCCGGGAGCGGCAGCTGGAGCAGCAGCTGCTGGAACATGCGGAGCAGGGCGACGCCCAGGCCCAGTATGAGGTGGGCAGACGCTTCTGGAACGGCGACGGTGTGGACCAGGACCACAAGCAGGCTGCGGATTGGTTCGATCGTGCGGCCCGTCAGGGCCTGGCCGCAGCCCAATGCGCACTGGGGCTCTGCTATGAACGCGGCGACGGCGTAGAGCAGGACATGTGGCAGGCAGCGGCCTGGTATCAGTGGGCCGCCCAGCAGGACGACGTTGAGGCGCAGCTCCGCCTGTCCGAATGCTATGAAAAGGGTCGGGGCGTTCCAAAGGACAAGGAAAAAGCCGCAGAATGGCTATACAAGGCTGCCCAACATGGCGGCAGCTATGTGAAGAAGTGGTTGAAAACCCTGAAAAAGTAGGCCGGTATCTGACAAAGGAGGGGGAATATCCATGTGGAAATGCCCGGTATGTGAAACGGAATACGGCGATGTAACCGTCTGCCCCAAGTGCGGGTTCGACGGCAGCTGCGATTATGAACACTATCCCACGCTCTTCACCGTGGCAGGCGCAAAAAGCACTCACGCCCTGCGGCGGGAATGGGAGCAGAAGCAGGGCCCGGGGCTGGATCAGCTGCTGATGGAATGGATGCTCCTGAGCACGGAGGAGCCTTCTGCCGCCGGGGCGGAGATGTATCTGCGCCGGAAGGCGGACCAGGGCAGCCGAGAGGCCCAGCTGTGGCTGGGCAACGCCTACCGTTATGGCGTCGGCGCCAAGCAGGATGATGTCCAGGCGGCGCAGTGGTACCAAAAAGCGTCGGACCAGCAGTACGCCCTGGCACAATACATGCTGGGCCGCTGTTATGAGGAGGGCCGCGGCGTACCAAAGGATATAAAGCAGGCCGTGACATTATATGGCAAGGCAGCAGGCCAGGATTGCCAACGGGCGCAGCTTCGTTTGGGCCAGTGTCTTGCGGCGGGACGGGGGGCCGAGAAAAACCCAGCGGCAGCAGCCATTTGGTTTAAGATGGCAGCAAACCGCGATCATCCGCCAGCCCAAAATCAACTGGGCTATTGCTGTTACAAGGGCGAAGGCGTTGCACGTGACTATACACAGGCGGCAGCGTGGTTCCGCAGGGCGGCGGAGCAGGGCTATGCGCCGGCTCAGTGCAATTTGGGGGCGTGCTATAAAAACGGCACCGGCATGCCCCAGGACACGGCTCAGGCGGTGAAGTGGTATACCCTGGCCGCCCAGCAGGGCAGCGCCGACGCGAAGCAGCGGCTGGAAGCATTGGAAAAAAACAGCAGCCCGAACAAGCCGAAGGCCCCCGAGCAGCCGCCGGTCAGCGAAAAAACGGCGGAGCAGTGGTATAAGGCATATCTGGATGAGAAGGAGGAGGAAAAGAGGACTGCATATCTGGTGCGGGCTGCCGCGATGGGCTGCGCGCCGGCCCAGAATCAACTGGGCTATTGCTATGATTCCGGCACCGGCGTGCCCAGGGACCCGGCCCAGGCGACAAGCTGGTACCGCAAGGCAGCGGAACAAGGCTTTGCCACGGCCCAGTACAACCTGGGCGTATGCTATAAAAATGGCACCGGCGTACCCAAGGATGCGGCCCAGGCGGTAAGCTGGTACCGCAAAGCAGCCCAGCAAGGGGATGTTGATGCCCAAAACAACCTGGGCGTTTGCTATGAAAGCGGTGCAGGCGTACCCAAAGATACCGCCCAGGCCGTGGTCTGGTACCGTAAGGCGGCAGAACAGGGCCTCGCCCGTGCCCAGTGCAACCTGGGCATATGCTATGACGATGGCACAGGCGTGCCCCAGGACACGGCCCAGGCCGCGGCCTGGTACCGCAAAGCCGCCGAGCAAGGCTTTGCCCGGGCGCAGTGCAATCTGGGCTACTGCTGCGAATCCGGTACCGGAGTGGAAAAAGACCCCGCACAGGCAGTGGTATGGTACCGCAAGGCAGCAGAACAGGGCTTCGCCCGTGCCCAGTGCAACCTGGGCTACTGCTATAAAAACGGCATCGGCGTACTCAAGGACGAGAGGCTGGCAATAAAGTGGTATCGCAAGGCAGCAGAACAGGGCTTCGCCCGTGCCCAGAACAACCTGGGCGTGTGCTATAGAGACGGCACAGGCGTGCCCAAGGACCCGGCCCAGGCCGTGGACTGGTACCGCAAAGCAGCCGAGCAGGGCTATGCCACGGCTCAGTATAACCTGGGCGTATGCTATAAAAATGGAAAAGGCGTACCCAAGGATGCGGCCCAGGCCGTGGTCTGGTACCGCAAGGCTGCCGAGCAGGGCTACGCCGACGCCCAATGCAATCTTGGCTATTGCTATGAAACCGGTGCAGGCGTACCCAAGGATCTGGCCCAGGCAGCACGCTGGTACCGTAAGGCGGCAGAACAGGGCCAGACCATCGCTCAGTACAATCTGGGCATATGCTATAAAAATGGCACCGGCGTGCCCAAGGATACAGCTCAGGCGGCGGCCTGGTACCGCAGGGCAGCCAATCAGGGTGACGCCGACGCCCAGTACAGTCTGGGCCATCTCTATGAAAACGGCACCGGCGTGCCCAAGGATACAGCTCAGGCAGCCGCCTGGTATCGCAAAGCCGCCGACCAAGGCCATGCCAATGCAAAGCAGCGGCTGGAGACCCTAAAAAATTGAACTAAAGACAGCGGGAGCGTTGAAAGGGAAAATCGATTATGTGGAAATGCCCGGTATGTGAAACGGAATACGGCGATGTAACCGTCTGCCCCAAGTGCGGGTTCGACGGCAGCTGCGACTATGAGCGCTACCCCACGGCGTTCACGGTCCGAAACGCAAAAAGCACCCGCGCCCTGCGGCGGGAGTGGGAACAGAAGCAGGCGCCCAGGGTGGACGGCGGAAACATAAACCGCGAGATCGTCATCACCCCGGAGCAGGCAGCGCAGGGCTGCCGGATCACCGCAGGGTACTCTGGCGGCAAGCGCGTGGAGGTGACCATCCCCGCCAACTGGAAGGACGGCGGTTTGCTGCGTTGTGCGGAGCAGGGCTACCCCGGCAAAAACGGCGGCAAAAACGGCGACCTGATCCTGACGGTCCGCGTGCAGCAGCCGGAACCGGCCCAACAGGCAAAGCAGACGCAGCAGCAAGCCCAGCAGCCGGAGCAAGCCCAGCCCGCTCCGGCCAAGGCCCCGGCGGCGAAAAAGTCCTCTGGGCTCAAATCACATCCCATCCTTGTGATTCTGGTGATTTTGGCAGTATTCTATCTGTTCAACGTTTATAGTCTGGTGTCATGCAAAACCTATGGCAGTACCGTACAGTTGAGAATCGAACTAAGCAGTATCGCACCCATCAGGGCAAGACAGCTGGCTCGGGCAGAATCGCTCATGGAAACACATTCGTTCACAAAAATAATCATCCTGGGCGGGCACGCTGATGAGGAACTGATGAATTGGCTTCTTCAACAGGAGCGGATAACGAAGATAACCAGTCTGACTTTAATCAAGGGCAAGCTCAATGACTTGACTCCCCTGGCTGATCTGACGCAATTAGAGTCCCTGCGTATTTCCAACAATCAAATCAGCGACCTGACGCCCTTGGCAGGTTTGACGCAATTGAGGAACCTGGATGTTGCCGATAACCAGATCAGCGACTTAACCCCGCTGGCTGGTCTGACGCAATTGAGGGACCTGGATATTGGCGATAACCAGATCAGCGATCTGACGCCCCTGGCTGGATTGACAGAGCTTCAGTCTCTTCGCATGGAGAACAATCAGATCCGCAGCCTGGCCGGATTGGAGAATCTCACAGCCTTGTATGCCATCTACGCCGCCGGGAATCCACTGACGGACACCAGTGCCCTGGAGGTATCCGGATGCATGAGCGCTTTGCGCACAGACTAAGCAATCAGAACGGGCAAGCATCACCCCCATACCGCAGTTTCCATTTCCCGGAAGCTGCGGTATTATTTTCCTTCTGCAAAATCAAAGGGGTATGTGCCTTAATGGCACATACCCCTTTTGTCAGCAACCCTTGTCCGGCAACTGCCATAGTATTTGTTTTTCAAAACCTGTTTTATGGACAGCTGCCCCTTGGCGTCCCGTTTTTTACATATTGCGGATTTCCTCCAGGAGGGCGTCCAGGCTCTCCCGGTCCAGGGTCTTTTCCTCGGATTCCGGGGTTTCCGGCTCCTCCGGTGTGGCAGACTCCGCCTCCGGGGCAGGGGCCTCCGGTTCCTCCGGCGCGGCAGACTCCGCCTCCGGGGCAGGGGTCTCCGGCTCCACAGGGGCAGGCTCCGACTCGGCGGGTGCCGGGTCCGGGGCTTCCGGCTGAGCAGGCTCCGGGACCTCCGGGAGTTCCGAGGGCTCCGGCGGAATCTCCGGCTCCGGGGCTTCCGGTTGGGCGGACGCCGCAGGCGCAGGCTCCTGTGCGGATTCCTCCGGTTGGGCAGTCGGTTCGTGTTCAGGCTCCAGCTGGGGCTCCTGAGGCTCCGGCTGCTCCATCCGGGCCAGACGATCCAGGATACGGCGGCTGCGGGAAATGCCAACGGACCGCCCGATAAAGAACAGCGCCACCAGCAAAACCACCAGCTGCAAAGCCAGGATGGCGTACAGCGGCACCCAGCGCCCCGTCAGCAGGGGCAGATCCACCGGTGCGCACAGCGCCGTCCACAGGGATCGGAAGGGACCGGGCTGCTGATCGTCAGGCTCCGGCGCGGGGGCCTCCGGCTCCGGTTCTCCGATCTGGGGCAGGGTCCCGGCAAAGCCAGGCATCCGCACCACATGGACCGTATAGTCCCGGGTGGTGCCGTCTTCAGCGGTGCAGGTAACGGTCAGCACATTGTCGCCCTGCTTCAGGGCGGCGTCCGGCTGGGTAACACCCAGGGCCTTGCTGTCCTTGGCGGTGGCGGAAAGAGAGAGCTTGGTGGTCTCATAGGGGACATACACGGCATATTCCGTGATATTGGGTGCAAAGGCCGGGGTCAGCTTCCCCTCGGAGGGAGTCAGATCCGCCAGATCCGCATCGCTGCTGAGGGTCGCCGTGGGGTCTGGCTGGCGGGTAACGGAAATGGTATAGCGGCGGGTGGCGCCGTTGGCGGCGGTGACGGTGAGGACCACCGTGTTGACGCCCACAGACAGCTGGTTGCCGCTGACGGATACATTGGCGCCGCCGTCCGCCGCACTGTAATCCAGAGGCAGGCGGGACACATCATAGGGCACGGTGACGCTGTATTCCGTTGTGCCGGCGGAAAAGGACGGCGACAGGGCGTAGCTCCCGCAGGAAAGGCCGGACAGATTGGCGTTGCCGGAAGGGGGCGAGGCCACGCTGGCCGACCAGGAGGCATCGTTGAGACTCTGGTCACTATTGCCGTCGCTGGTCACGATATCGGTGATGGTGGCGCTGACCTTGGTCCCGGTAGCCACGCCGGACTTCACCCGGAACGTGACGGCCAGAACGGCGGAGCTGCCGCTGATGGGGTTGTTAAGAGACTGGTCATAGGCCAGCAGGTTGCCGCCGCTCATGTCCACGGACCAGCTGTCACCGATGAGCTGGCGAGTGCCGGTGAGGGTCAGGGTACTGCTGTCGTAGTGCAGCACAGCGGTGATGCCCTGGATATTGGAGCCGCTGACGGAAAAGGTGACGGTGACGCTGTCGCCGGCCCGGACGCTGCCGGAGCCGGAGAAGCTGGCCCCGGCGGCCTCCGCTGTCACCGGCAGCAGACACCACAGCAGCAGTGCTGCCAGAAAGCCCGCCAGGGCAGATGAGATATTCTTTCGCATGGCATGGTCCCTCATACTCAGTTGGGTTGTATGGTACCCCGGCCCAGCAGGTACGCCTGAAGCCGGACCATATCGGTGATGGTGACCTGACCGTCGCCGTTGAGGTCCGCCGCCTGAAGGGCCGCGCCGGTCAGGGACGTCTTGCCCAGCAGGTGAGCCTGGAGCCGGACCATATCGGTAATGGTGACCCGGCCGTCGCCGCTGAGGTCGCCGGTGACCACGGTGGTCAGGGTCTGGATGGTCTGGCCGTCCCTGGCATAGGTGACGGTCATGCCGGTGCCCACCAGGCTGTCGCCCTGAACCGGCAGAGTAATGTAATCGCTGGGGGACAGGTTTGCCAGCAGCTGGCGGGCAGTGGTGCCCATGGGGATGGCCCGCAGATAGCTGTCGGCGATGCGGTAGGCCCCGGTGGTGATCTCCTTGGGGACGGACTCCACGGCCTTGGCCGCATACTGAGCGGTAAAGGTCACGTTGCCGGAGATGGTCATGCCGTTGGTGTAGCCCTGCCAGCCGGTGAAAGTATAGGTATACTGGCTGTCGGCGGGACGGGTAGGCGTTCCGGCGGGACGGGGAATGGTCTGTCCCGCGGTGAGCTTCCCCTGGGCATACACGGAACCGTCGTAGTTCACAAACTGATAGGTATACTGCCCCTGATAGTGGGCGTAAAGGGTAATGTTGCTGGCGCCGGTGGTGCTGTTGGCGGTGATCTGCTGGCCGCCGTCGGGCTGGGTGAACCAGCCCACAAAGGCGCAGCCGTCCTTCACCGCCGTGGGCAGATTGCCGTACTTCTGACCGGCGGATACCAGGCGGGTGCTCTCGGAGCAGGTGCCGCCGCAGGGGTCGAAGGACACCACATAGGAGCCGTCGGTAACGTAGAACTTGGACTCCAGGCGGTAGTTGTCCCCGGCGGTATTCTCCGCCGCGATGACCAGGGTATAGCCGCCCACACCCAGCCGGGAGAAGGCCACGGCGTCGTCCAGCCGGGACAGGTCATAGCTCTTGGCGTTGGGAGTGGCTGTGGCGGGGGAAATGGCATTGGAGCCGTTGGATCTCTGGATGGATACCGTCACCCGGCGGATGTCATAGGCGTTGCGCAGGGTGCCCCGGAAGGGAAAGCCCGTCTGCCCCACCGTCAGGGTGGAGTTTACCGTGGGATAGGACGCGCCGTCCAGGGTCCAGCCCGCCCCGGCCAGGGCCAGCTGCCACTGCATGGCCGTATCCGCCAGGATCAGGCGGCCGCCTGCGGCGTTGGAGGAAACGGACAGATAGCTGCCCGTGCCCCGGTTTTGCAGGGAGAAGCCGCTGTTGTATACGGCGGCCTTCCACAGCTGACCGTTATCCGTGGAGGCTTTGGCCAGAGTAACGCCGTTTTTCCCGGCGGTCAGCCGCAGGCCGTTTTCCTGGCAGGTGATGGTATAGTACCCGCTGGCATGATAATCCAGGCGGAACTGCTGGTTTTTGCCGCTGCCCACGGCGTTCAGGGTCAGGCCCGAGGAGCCAGGGGTGGCGGTCAGGTTACTGTTGGCAGAGGAGCGCAGCTGATACACGCCCTCCCCCACCGTGGCATCCTTGAAGCCGTAATCCGCCAGCATGACCTGGGCCTTGGCGGGCTCGTTGATCCGCAGGCGGGCGTATACGCCCAGCTGCACGTCACCGGAGTTGCCGTCGTAATACTTCAGCACCTTGCCGGTGACGCCGTACTTGTCGGCGGTGGGGCCGGTCATAACGCCGTAGGAGTCTGACTGAGGCTCCCGCACGGCGCCGCTTTCGTTGTAAATGGCCTCGATGAGCTGGGCCTCAGGCTGATTGGCAAAGCCGCCCAGAGCGTCGAAGGCCCGCATAATGACGCCGGTGGCGCCGCCCCGTCCATCGCTGCTGGAAAAGCCCGAGGAGCCGCCCACTCCGTGCTGCACGGCACGGGACCAGAACACGTTGCGCAGTGCGATGCTGTAGTTATCCATGTCGAAGCCGGGAACAGCGGACTCAACGGACCGGACGATGGGGTCATAGTAGCTGCGGCGGACATAGTTCCGCTGCACCCGCAGGAAGCCGTCGCTGTCCTCGTTGGCCAGGGCCCGCCAGGTGGCGTCGAAATTGGAGCCGTAGCCCCCGTCGGCGTCATAGGCGGCAGAGAGCCGGTTGCCGATGGATCGGTAGTATGTATCCGAGGAGGACTGGCACCACCGGAAAAAGGCCCGGGGAATGTCGCTGCGGCTGGAGAACTGATACGCACCGTAGGACTTGCCGCCGGCGTCGCCGGAGCCGGAGGAAATGACCCCCGGACCGCTGGCCTCAAAGCGCTGGCTCAGTGTCCCCAGCAGCTGCTCCTCCTGGTCATCGGCGGCGGTGGCCGATGTGAACACCGGCAGGATCACCGGAATGGCCGCCACCAGCAGCGCCAGGCAAAGCAAAATACTTGTCCCTCTACGCATGGTTTTCATCGTATCACCCCGTTGCAAAGCATGTAATCGAAAAACACAATACTGTGTCGTATTCAGGAATAGTATAGCACCTTTTTTCAGGGGTGTCCACCGAAAACGGTCGATTTTCCCAACTAATTAGCATATGAAGCGCGTGAAGTTCTTGGAGTATAAAAAAGCGGAAAATCCGTCTCATAAACGTTATCCCGATCGCCCCTTTCTCCGGCTTTCTCCTGCCCGGCCGTTATTTTTGTTAATAATCCATTGCATTGTCCGCTAATATGCCGTATAATGCCCCTATCTAACGAAACAGGAGGGCTTTGCCATGCGCCCTGATGGAACCCGCGTAAAGGACCTGCCGCCGCTGGTGGCGGCCATTCCCTATATCATGCCCAAGCGCTACGACGCCTGGAACTCCGTCACCGAGAACATCGATGAGGAGATCATCAAGGACTTCATCCGCACCCACCGCCGGGCTGGGGTGCGGCTGAACCATATGAGCGTCATCATCTCCGCCTATTACAAGGCGGTGCTGCGCAATCCCAAGCTGAACTACTTCGTCATGAACGGCCGCATTTACCGCCGCAACCACTTCTGCGTGTCCTTCGTGATCCTGAAAAACAGGCCAACGGGGTAGTCAACGAGACCACGCTGAAGGTGTATCTGGACGAGAACGACACAGTGTTTACCGTGAATCAGAAAATTGCCGACGCAATTGCCGCCAATCGGGCGGAGCACCAGTCCAACAGCACCGACAAGTTCGCCAAGTTCATGTTCTCCGTGCCGGGTCTGCCGAAATTCGTCGTGTGGCTGGCCTATCATCTGGACCGCCACGGTCTGCTGCCCCGGAAGATCATCGAGCTGTCCCCCTTCCACACCAGCATGTTCATCACGAATCTGGCCTCCATCAAGACCAGCTATATCCACCACCATTGTTATGAATTCGGCACCACCAGCGTGTTTGTGTGCATGGGCAAGCCCGTGCCAAACTATATATCCGGCGACCTGACCCGAAAGATGATGCCCATCGGCGTGGTCATGGACGAGCGTATCTGCACCGGGTACGAATATGCCGCCTTCTGCAACGATTTCCGCCGTTATATGCGTCTGCCGCAGATGCTGGAATACCCCTTCTGCCAGGAGGAGCCGGAAAAGAAGCCCGCCGCCGAGACCGCCGCTGTATAACTGAAAATGCTCTGCCCATGGGGCAGAGCATTTTTAGTTATTCTCCTATGGGATCGTCGTCGGAGTCGTCGCGGACCGGCGCACCGCCGCTGGCAGGCAGGGGCGCGATCAGGGTCCGGTACAGCCGCCGGAAGAAGGCCAGGGTCACAAGCAGGGACGCGATCTCCGCCAAGGGATAGCTCCACCACACCAGGTCGTCGTTGCCGATGCTCTGGCCGTACCGGGCCAGGACATAGGCAATGGGCACCAGGAACACCAGCTGCCGGATGATGGAGGTAGTCATGGAGTACACCGCTTTGCCCAGGGCCTGGAAGGAGCTGCCCAGGGCGATGCAGGCGCCGGCCATGCAAAAGCTCAGGGAGATGATCCGCAGGGCGGGGACGCCCACCTGCAGCATGGTGTCCGTGGCGTCGAAAATTTTCAGCAGGCTCCCGGGAACGGACCAGAACACCGCCATGCCCACCAGCATGATGCAGGAGGCATAGATGGCGCTGCGCTTGATGGTCTCCACCATCCGCAGCCGGTTCTGGGCCCCGTAGTTATACGCCACGATGGGCACCACGCCGTTGTTCAGGCCGAACACCGGCATAAAGATGAAGCTGTTGAGCTTGAAGTAAATGCCGAAGGCCGTGGCTGCCGTCTCCTTGGCGGAGTGATAGGCAATGAGGATCTTGTTCATGCAGAAGGTCATCACCGAGCCGATAGCCACCATGATGACGCTGGGCAGGCCGATGGCATAGATATTCCCCACCAGCCGCCAATTGGGCCGGAAGCCCCGGAACTGCAAATGGATCTCCTTGTTCTTCTTCAGGTTGAAGATCAGTGCCAGAATACAGCCGCAGAACTGTCCGATGACCGTGGCCACCGCCGCGCCGGTAACGCCCATGTCGAACACAAAGATGAAGATGGGGTCCAGCACAATATTCACGATAGCGCCCAGTCCCTGGGTATACATGGACAGGATGGACCGGCCGGTGCCCTGTAAAAGCCGCTCAAACATGATCTCGCCGAACAGCCCCAGGGAGCCGCAGCAGCAGATCAGCAGATAGTCAATGCCGTTGTCGATGATGTAGTCGATTTGGGTCTGGGACCGGAAGAAGGGCCCCGCAAACAGCAGCGCCAGCACGGCGCTGATGACAAAGCCCACCACCGCCAGGAATACGCCGTTGATAGCCACGGCGTTGGCCCGCTGCTGGTCCTTGGCCCCCAGAGCCCGGCCCATCAGGGCGTTGACGCCCACGGCGGTGCCGGTGGCCAGGCCGATCATCAGGTTCTGGGCCGGAAACGCCAGGGACACGGCGGTCAGCGCCTGCTCACACACCCGGGACACGAACACGCTGTCCACAATGTTGTATAGGGCCTGCACCAGCATAGACGCGATGATGGGCAGGGACATGTTGATGATGAGCTTGGAAATAGGCATGGTGCCCAATTTGTTCTCTTTTTCCATGGGACTGCTTTCCCCTCCTTACGAATCTGTTCACAAGAGAGTATTGTATCATAGCGCCGCGCAAAAGAAAACCCTCCGAAAGCTACATTCTCCGCAGCTTATCGGAGGATTTTTTATTGATTTCGGAAACTTATTTCGCTCTTCGAGACAATCAGCTCACTGCGTCACCAGATAGCTGCCGCTCTCGGGCGCATAGCCGGCCATAGTCACCACGCGCGTGGCCCGGTCATAGCCGGTGGGCAGCGCCGATGCGTCCGCATCGGGCATGACATACACCCGGTCGAAGCAGGACGCCAGCAGCTCCGCCGTGACGCCGTTGTCCGCCGACGGAGTCTCCCGCAGCACCACGGACAGCACTGTGCCCTCCGGCAGCTGCTTTTCCAAAGCCTGGGCAAAGTCCTTCAGCACCACCGTCTTGTCGGCAGGCAGCTCCAGAGCCGACTGATCGCCGCTGATGGGATACAGGAACCAATCCAGCAGAATCTCGTCAAAGCCCATCTGGGCGCACTCCTTGGCCAGGTCCGTGATATACCGCAGGGTCCCCGGCTTGGAGGGGTCCAGCCACCGGCGGCCGGAGCCGTCCCGGTACAGGGTCCCGTCGGCAGCACACAGGGCCGCCTGCTCCTGCTGAGCGTCGGCAAAGGCGTTGTCGCAGAAGCACGCCATCCGCGCCACGGCATAGCAGTTGCTGTCCAGTATGGTCTGGAGGTTCCGGCTGGTGGACAGTCCGCCGGTGAGAATGCCTTCCGGCAAGGCCACCGCCGTGTGATACGCCACGGACCCGTCATACATCTTCACGTTGACGGCCACAGCCTCCCGGTCCGTCAGCAGATAGCCGGGGTCGCTGCCCAGGCAGCCGTATGGCAGCTCCCAGGCGTGGATGGCCTCCACCTTCTGCCGCTGGGGCTCCTCCCGGGTGATGTCCACATCATCCGGCACAGGCGTGGAGTCCGGCTGGGGCTTCTCCGGCTCCTTCCGGGACCAGGGCAGCTCCAGATGGGCCTTGCCCTCGTCATCATACACCACATACTCCTGGGTCAGCAGATAGGCCACCGCCGCCAGCAGGATCAGCACCAGCACAACGACCAGCGCCACCTTGCCCCGGGTATTCCGCCCCCGGTAGCGATGATATCCTTTTGTGGTCATGGCGCGCACCTCCGTTCATGCAAATGCTTCAGGGCTGGATGCTGTCCAGCTGACCCACCCGGCGGGCATGGCGGCCGCCCTCAAACTCGGTGTTCAGAAACACCTCCACAATACGCTTGGCCAGGTTGGGGCCGGTGATGCCCGCACCCAGGGCCAGCACGTTGGCATCGTTGTGACGGCGGGTCATCTCGGCAGACAGGGAATCGGTGCAGTGGGCGCAGCGGATACCCTTGACCTTGTTGGCGGCAATGGAGATGCCAATGCCGGTAGTACAGATGACGATACCCTTCTCGCATGCGCCGGAGGCCACCAGCCGGGCCACCTTTTCGCCATAAATGGGATAGTCCACGCTTTCGGTGGAGAAGCAGCCCACATCCTCAAAGTCAATGTCGTGCTCCTCCAGCCAGATGAGAATGTCCTGCTTCAGCAGATAGCCGCCGTGATCGCAGCCAATGGCAATTTTCATGATGCTATGCTCCTCTCGGGTGGTTCACAGGGCCTGAAACCGCGGCTTGCCCTGTTCAAATGTGGTAAAATAGCGGAAGCCGCATTCCCGCAGCAGCTCCTGGCGCTGCCGGATGAAGCAGCCCACGTCCCCGGGCCGGTGGGCGTCACTGCCCAGGGTGACGATCTCGCCCCCCAGGCGGCGGTACAGCCGCAGAATCTCCGGCCCCGGCAGGGGCTCGTTTCCCCGGTTGGTATTGCACTCGATGCCCACCCCCTTGGGGATCACAGTGCGGAGGACCTCCTCCACCCGATCCATATGGCGGCGGAACGTCATATGCTCCCCGTGGTGCTCGTTGATATACCGCAGCGGCAGGGTCAGATGACCCAGCACCTGAAACTGTCCCCACCGGGCCAGCTCCAGAACGCTGTCCAGATAGCTGTCGATGACACTATCATAATACGCTTCGTCACCTTTTTCAATATAGTACAGGTCCATGTTGCCAAACTTTTTTCCGCCCAGGTGCACGGACCCGATGACAAAATCCACCGGTGCACCGTCCATCATATGGACGGCCCGGTCAAAGCCGTACTGAGCGTCGCCCAACTCCGCCCCCAGCCGCAGGGTGATCCGGTCCCCCCACAGGGCCTGGGCCTCCCGGAACTGGCGCCGGGCCTCGTCCCAGTCAAAATCCCACCGGGGACGGAAATCATCCCAGTACAGGGTGTCCACATGGTCGGTGATACACAGCTCATTAAGGCCCTGCCGGACGGCGGCCTCCGCCGCCTGGGCCATGGTCTGGTGTCCGTCCGGGGAACAGGTGGAATGTACGTGATAATCGGCAAGGTACATGGCTTACTTCTTCTTTCCGAAAAAGCTGCGGTGCTTTTCGTAGTTGCCCTCGCCCAGAGTCTCGCTGAACCTCTTCAGGGCTTCCTTCTGCTCCCGGTTCAGGTCCCGGGGCGTCTCAATGGTAACGGTGACATACTGGTCGCCCCGGCCCCGGCCGTTAAGCACCGGGATGCCCTTGCCCCGCAGCCGGAACACAGTGCCGGTCTGGGTGCCCTCGGGGATGGTATACTTCACCCGCCCGTCGATGGTGGGGATCTCCAGATCCGCGCCCAGCACCGCCTGGGTGAAGGTGATGGGTGCCTCGCAGAACACGGACGTTCCCTCCCGCCGGAAGATCTCGTGAGGCCGCACCATCACGGTGATCAGCAGGTCGCCGCTGGGGCCGCCGTTGGACCCGGCATGGCCCTGGCCCCGCAGGGAGATGGTCTGCCCGTTGTCGATACCGGCAGGGATGGTCACCTGGATGGTCCGGCGCTTGCGGATGCGTCCGCTGCCCCGGCAATCAGGACAGGGCTGGTGGATGATCTTGCCGGTGCCCCGGCACTTCTGGCAGGGTCCCTGGCTCTGCATGACGCCGAAGGGCGTCCGCTGGGCCTGGGTCACGGTGCCGGTGCCGTGGCAATCGGGGCACACCTCCGGCGTGGTGCCGTGGGCGCAGCCGTTGCCCTTACAGGTGGGGCAGGGCTCGCTGCGGTCCACCGTCACGGATTTTTCGCAGCCGAAGGCCGCCTCCTCAAAGCTGATGGCGATGGACATGCGGATGCTCTCGCCCCGCTGGGGGGCGTTGGGATTGGTGCGCCGCCCGCCGCCGAAGCAGCCGCAGAAAAAGCTGCCGAAGATGTACATCGCTTGCGGCGAAAACGACTTCCTCTTCGAAACCAACAAAGCTTTCGTCGAAGAAATCCGTTCGCTCGGGCTGGAAGTGGAAACTGACTTCGTCCCGGGATATACCCATGAATGGCGCTTCTGGAACCTCGAAATCGAGAAGTTCCTCAACTGGATTCCCCGTTCCGATGCTTATGCCGGCCAGAACCGTCAGGTG
>ERZ779885.2839-NODE-2839-length-15355-cov-6.186340_pt1 | contig 15355 bp, 13 predicted proteins | sample MGYA00511554_ERZ779885 | MGnify/ENA primary metagenome ERZ779885 (study PRJEB29588, sample SAMEA2160998) | human gut metagenome | biome: human gut; feature: human-associated habitat; material: faeces | place: Denmark | collected 2008/2010 ... | reverse complement strand
TATCTGGTGGACGCGGCAGACGACCTGAAAAAGGACGTAAAGTCCGGCAGCTATAACCCGCTGGTCTACCGCTTTCACGCGGAGGGCGGGACGCTGACGGCAGACGACAAGGCGGCGCTGGCCGCTACCCTGGACAGCTCCGTCCGGGCCATGGCCGCAGCCTTTGAGCTGGCGGACTTCGGCCCCTGGCGGGCCATTATCGAAAGCGTCCTGTATGAGGGGCTCTACGCGGTGGGCGCGGCGGTGCTGAACGGCACCTTCCGCAAAGGACACAAAAGAAAACAACGAAAGGCAGGCGCCTGATATGCGCGATCCCTACCAGGTGCTGGGCATCCCCAGCACTGCCACAGATGAAGAAGTAAAAAAGGCATACCGGAACCTTGCCCGGAAATATCACCCAGACAATTACCATGACAATCCCCTGGAGGACCTGGCCCAGGAGCGGATGAAGGAGATCAACGAGGCATACGAGACCATCCGCACCCAGCGCAAGGCGGCCCAGTCCGGCGGCCAGAACTACGGTGGATACACCGGCGGGTACAGCCAGGGCTATAACGCCGGAGCATACGGCGGCGTGTGGCAGCGGGTCCGTCTGGCCATCTCCCAGGGGAATCTGAACCTGGCCGAGGAGCTGCTGAACGCCCAGACGGACCATAACGGCGAATGGAACTTCCTGAAGGGGGCCGTTTGCTATAAGCGGGGCTGGATGGACGAGGCCCGGCGGTATTATGAGACGGCGGTGCAGATGGACCCGGGCAATGCCGAGTATCAGCGGGCCCTGGATATGCTCAACGGAAACGGTGCGGCATACCGTCCCAACGGCTACGGGCACGTTACCACCGGCAACTGCGCCGGGGACAATTGCAGCAGCCTGTGCGCTGCCTGCGCCTGTATGAACTGCCTGTTTGGCAGCGGCGGATATTTCTTCTGCTGCTGACGGACCATAGATAGGAGGAGTTTACATTGGTCAAAAGCATGACCGGCTATGGCCGGTCCAGAGAGACCCTGCACCAGCGGGACATTACCGTGGAGGTGCGGTCTGTCAACAACCGCTTCCTGGACTGCACGGTGAAAATGCCCCGTGCCTACGTCTTTGCCGAGGACGCCGTCAAGACCCGTGTCCGGAGCGCCGTGTCCCGGGGCAAGGTGGACGTGTTCGTCACCATCGACGCCAGCGCCGCGGATGTGTCCGTGGTGACGGTGAACGAGCCCCTGGCCCGCGGCTATTTCCAGGCCCTGACCCAGCTGAAGAGCATGTTCTCCCTGGAGGGGGATGTGACCCCCATGACCCTTGCCAAGCTGCCGGACGTTCTCACCGTCACCAAGGCCGAGGAGGACCTGGAGACCGTGGCCGCCGACATCTGTCAGGTGCTGGATAAGGCCCTGGCCGCGTACAATACCATGCGTACCGTGGAGGGCCGCCGCCTGGCGGAGGATATCGCCGGGCGTCTGGTGACCATCGAGACCGCCGTTGGCCGGGTGGAGCAGCAGTCTCCCCAGACCGTGGCTGCCTATCGGGAGCGTCTGGAGAAGAAAATGCGGGAGGTGCTGGCCTCCACCACCATGGACGAGGGACGTATCCTTACCGAGGCGGCTATCTTTGCCGACAAGGTGGCCGTGGACGAGGAGACCGTCCGCCTGCGCAGCCATGTAGCCCAGCTCCGTTCTATGCTGGAGGCTCAGCGCCCTACCGGCAAGGATATGGACTTCCTGATGCAGGAATTCAATCGCGAGTGCAACACCATCGGCTCCAAGTGCAACGACCTGGCCGTGACCCAGGACGTGGTGGCCATGAAGGCTGAGGTGGAAAAGATCCGCGAACAGGTCCAGAACATCGAGTAAAGGAGGAACCGCTGTGCAGCTGGTGAATATCGGCTTCGGCAATCTGGTGTCCGTGGGACGGCTCATCGCCGTGGTAAGTCCGGATTCCGCGCCTATCAAGCGGCTGATCCAGGAGTCCCGGGACCGGGGTATGCTCATTGATGCCACCTACGGGCGTAAGACGGCGGCGGTGCTGGTGATGGACAGCGACCATGTGGTGCTTTCCGCCCTGCCGGCGGAGAAGCTGGGCCCCCGTCTGGGGCTGTCGGCGGAGGATTTCATGCAGGAGGAGATCTGACTTTGGAAAAGCAAGGCAAAATTTTTATTCTTTCCGGCCCGTCCGGGTCCGGAAAGGGTACGGTGCTCAAAAGCGCTATGAAGAACCACCCGGACATGTTCCTGTCTGTTTCCGCTACTACCCGGCCTCCCCGCACCGGCGAGGTGGACGGCGTACACTATCACTTCATCAGTGACAACGCGTTTTTGCAGATGGTGGAGCGGGACGAGCTGCTGGAGCATGCGGGTTATGCCGGGAATTTTTACGGCACACCCCGGATCCCCGTGGATGAGGCCCTGGCTCAGGGCCGGGATGTAATGCTGGAGATCGACGTGCAGGGTGCGCAGCAGATCTACGCCAAGCGGCCTGACGCCGTGCGTATTTTCCTGGCTCCTCCGTCCTGGACGGAGCTGGAGCACCGCCTGGTGGGCCGGGGCACCGACTCCGCTGAGAAAATACAGCAGCGTCTGCGCCGGGCCCGGGACGAAATGGCCTTGGCTGCGGATTATGATTACTTCATCATCAACGACGACGTGGAGCGCGCCGCCGCCGAGCTCAACGACATCTTTCGGGTGGAGCATTTCAAGCCCACCGAGCGGATGCATTTGGTCAAGGATTAACAATTTTTCTCAAAAGGAAGGTAATGCTATTATGATGCTCTATCCCGCTATGAACAAGCTGACTCAGTACATTCCCAATCGCTACATGATGGTGAACGTGGTGGCCCGCCGGGCCCGCCAGATCGCCATTGAGGCCCAGCGCCACGAGGAGCACCTGGACGAGAAGCCCGTGACCCTGGCCATCAATGAGGTGGCTGAGGGCCGCTTCGACGCCAAGTCCATTGACACCGCCATCTCCGACGAGGCGTGATCTGACAGGAGGAATCGCCATGCCGCAGATCGCAAAGGTGGCTGTGGCGGCGGCAACCTACGCCATTGACAAGCCCTATGACTACCTGGTTCCCCAGGGTGCGGACATGGCCGTTGGCATGCGGGTGCTGGTGCCCTTTGGCCGCGGCAACCGCGTCAGCGAGGGGGTCGTATTGACCTTGGGGCAGGGGGTGCCGGAAAAGCCCATCAAGCCCACCCGGTCTTTAGTGGACCGGGAGCCCGTTATCACAGAGCGGGAAATTCGCCTGGCTCTGTGGATGCGGGAGCGGTATTTCTGCACGTTTTACGACGCCATCCGCACCATCCTGCCCGCTGCGGTGTGGTATAGCTACCGCGAGATGTGGTCCCTGACCGGGGAGCCCCTGCCGGAGGACCTTTCAGAGCGGGAGACGGCCGCCTGCCGCCTGCTGCAGGACGGCCCCATGGAACGGGACGACCTGTGCGCCGCTCTGGGCGAGACCGGAAGCCGGGTGCTGGCGGGACTCAAAAAGCGGGGCATCCTGCAAATGGAGCCCCAGGGCACCCGAAAGGTCCGGGATAAGGTGGTGCAGATCGCGGCTTTGTCGCTGGCTCCCCAGGAGGCCCTGCGTCAGATGGAGCGAAAAAAGAAGTCCGCCGCCCGGCAGTATGACGCGGTTGCCTTTCTGGCCAAATACGGCGACGCCCCGGTGCAGGAGCTTTGCTACTACACCGGCGTGTCCCGGCAGGGCGTCCGCAGTCTGGAGAGGGCGGGGCTTCTGTTCCTGCGCAGCCAGGAGGAGTATCGCATCACCCGGCAGGACTATGCCGCAGCGGCGGAGGAGATCCGCCTGAATGACGAGCAGCAGCGGGCCTATGAGGCTGTGCTGGCTCAGACCCGCAGCGGCTGCCCCGGTGTGACGCTTTTGCAGGGAGTTACCGGCAGCGGCAAGACCCTGGTGTATATCCGGCTGGCCCAGACATTGCTGGCGGAGGGCCGTTCCGTGATGATCCTGGTGCCGGAGATTGCCCTGACGCCCCAGATGATGGCGCGGTTTTCCGCCTATTTCGGGGATGAGGTGGCGCTGCTGCACAGCGGCCTGCGCCTGACAGAGCGGTACGACCAGTGGAAGCGCATCCGCCGGGGAGAGGCACATATTGTGCTGGGTACCCGATCGGCGGTGTTCGCGCCGCTGGAGAACCTGGGCCTCATCATTCTGGATGAGGAGCAGGAGAGCTCCTATGAATCCGAAAATCCTCCCTGCTATCATGCAAGGGACATTGCCAAATACCGCTGCTTCCGGGAAAATGCCCGGCTGCTGCTGGGTTCGGCCACCCCTACGGTGGAAACGGCATACCTGGCCCGCCGGGGGGACTATCAGCTGGCGCTGCTGCGCCGGCGCTACAACGCGCATCGGATGCCCCGGGTGATCCTGGCGGATATGCGGCAGGAGCTGCGGGACGGCAACAACGGCTGCATCAGCCGGGAGCTGATGCAGGAGCTGGAGAAGAACCTGGAGGCCGGGGAGCAGAGCATTCTGTTTCTTAACCGCCGGGGCAGCAGCCGCCAGTTGCTGTGCCCCCAGTGCGGCTATGTGCCCCAGTGTCCCCGGTGCAGCGTGTATCTGACGTATCACTCCGCCAATGGGCGGATGATGTGCCATTACTGCGGTTATTCCGAAAAAAGCAGCGAGACCTGCCCCTCCTGCGGCGGCGCCATGAAGCACATCGGCGTCGGTACCCAGCGGGCAGAGGAGGAGCTGCGCACTCTGTTCCCCGGGACGGAGGTTCTCCGCATGGACGCGGACACCGTCAGCCAGGGACATGAGAAGCTCCTCCGGGATTTCCAGGTGCGGCAGGTACCCATTCTCCTGGGCACCCAGATGGTGGCCAAGGGGCTGGACTTTGCCAATGTGACGCTGGTAGGCGTGCTGGCGGCGGATATGTCCCTGTATGTGGACCATTATCGGGCCTCGGAGCGGACCTTCAGCCTGCTGACCCAGGTGGTGGGCCGGGCCGGACGGGGGGACAAGCCGGGCCGGGCGGTGATCCAGACCTACACGCCCCAGAATGATGTGATCCTGGCGGCGGCAGACCAGGACTATGACCGGTTTTACGACGGCGAGATCCGCCTGCGGCAGCTGCGGCGGGACCCGCCCTTTGCCGACCAGTTCTTCATCACCGTCACCGGGCCGGAGGAGGGAACGGTGCGCCGGGCCGCCGCCGGATTGCGGGACGGTCTGCGAGCCGCCGCCGAACGGGACCCGTACCGGGACATGGCCCTGGATATTCTGGGCCCGGCCCCGGCTCCCGTGGTGAAGGTCAACAACCGCTACCGCTATCGGGTAACGGTGATCGGCCGCAACGATAAGATCCTGCGGGGCCTGTTGGCGGCGTTTATGAAGGAATTTGCCCGGCGGCCGGAGCACAAGGGGCTTCATATTTACACCGATTGCAATTTAATGGATTAAAAAGAGGTATATGACCATGGCATTGAGAAATATCGTGCTGCAGGGGGAGCCCTGCCTGACGAAGAAGTGCCGCCCGGTGACGGAGTTCAACGGTCGGCTCCACACGCTGCTGGACGACCTGAAGGACACGCTGCTGGATTCCGGCGGCGTAGGTCTGGCCGCGCCCCAGGTGGGCATTCTGCGCCGGGTGTGCGTGGTGATGAACGAGGATGACGAGATCATTGAACTGGTGAACCCCGAGATCATCGCCACCGACGGCGAACAGACCGGCCTGGAGGGCTGCCTCAGCATTCCCGGAAAGTATGGCGTGGTGACCCGTCCCTACACGGTGCGGGTCCGGGCTCAGGACCGAGACGGCGCATTTTTCGAGGTGGAGGATGAGGCGCTGACGGCCCGCTGCTTCTGTCACGAGATCGAGCATCTGGACGGCCATCTGTTTGTGGAGCACACGGACCATCTGCTGACCGAGGAGGAGCTGGAGGAGTACATCCACCGGCAGGAAGAGGGAGACGACGAGGAGTGAGAATCCTGTTTATGGGCACACCGGAATTCGCGGTGGCGTCCCTGAAGCGGTTGGTGGAGGACGGACACGAGATATGCGGCGTGTTCACCCAGCCGGACCGACCCAAAAACCGGGGGCATAAGCTGGCCTTTTCACCGGTGAAGGAATACGCCCTGTCCCAGGGGCTCACCGTGTATCAGCCCACGAAAATGCGGGATGGCACGGCTCTGGCCCTGGTGCGGGAGCTGCACCCGGAGCTGATCGTGGTGGCGGCCTATGGCCGCATCCTGCCGGAGGATATTCTGAATACCCCGCCCTATGGCTCCATCAACGTCCACTCCTCCCTGCTGCCCAAATACCGGGGAGCGGCCCCCATCAACTGGGCCATCCTCAACGGGGAGCGGGAGACCGGCGTCACCATCATGTATATGGCCAAGGAGCTGGATGCCGGGGACATTCTGCATGTGCTGAAAACCGATATTGACCCCCAGGAGGACGCCCAGGCGCTGACGGCGCGGCTGGCGGAGCTGGGGGCTCAGGCGCTGTCCGAAACCGTGGAACAGCTGCGTGCTGGAACCGCTCACCGCACGGTTCAGGATCACAGCGCCTATACCTACGCTCCCATGCTCACCAAGGATATGGGCATGATCGACTGGACGAAGCCTGCTCAGCGCATTCATGACCAGGTCCGGGGCCTGATTCCCTGGCCCTGTGCGTCCACGGAGCTGGGTGGGGCTACGGTGAAGATATTCCGCACGGAGGTAGGCAGCGAGACTGCCAAGGCTTCCGGCACCGTGGTGTCTGCCGGGAAGGCGGGCATCGACGTGGCCTGCGGCGACGGGCGGCTGCTGCGTATTCTGGAGCTTCAGCCCCAGGGCGGCCGCCGGATGGCGGCGGCGGACTATCTGCGGGGCCATCCCCTGCAGGTGGAGGCATGACACCCCGGGAGAAGTGCGGCGCCCGGGATGTAGCCCTGGACGCGCTGATGCAGGTGGATAAGGCCAACGCCTGGTCCGACGAGGCCTTGCGGCGGCTCATTGCCCAGAACAGGCTGGACAGCCGGGACGCTGCCTTTGCCACCCGCCTGTGCTACGGCGTTATGCAGAACCGCATGCTGCTGGACTACTACATCGGCTGCTGGTGCGCCCAGAAGCCGGAGCGTCTGGAGCCGGTGATCCGGGGCATCCTGCGCATCGGCGGCTACCAGATCCTGTTTATGGATAAGGTACCCCACCGGGCTGCCGTCAACGAGGCGGTGGAGATGACCCGCCGCCGGGGACGGCCCAAGGCCGCCGGTATGGTCAACGCTGTGCTGCGGCGGTTCGTGGAGCATTGGATGAATATGCCGGACCTGCCGAAAGGGTCCACGGCGGACTATCTCTCCCTGCGGTACAGCCATCCCAAGTGGCTGGTGCTGCGGCTGTTGGACCTGGTGGGGCCGGATGAGACCCAGGCATTTCTGCGGCTGGATAACGACACCGTGCCCACCTGTATCCAGGTGAATCCTTTGAGGACCACCGCAGAGGAGCTGGAGCGGGAGCTTCGGGGCGCGGGCGTCGCGGTGCAGCCTCACCCGTGGCTGGAGGGCTGCCTGGAGATCACCGGCACCGGTGATCTGCGGAGCATGCCCGCCTTCCGGGAGGGACGGTTCCTGGTCCAGGATGCGGCCGCCCGTCTGGCCGCCATGGCGGCGGCAGCGGCCTGCCCGGCCGCAGTCACGCCAACGGTCAAGCCACCCAAGGCCATCGTCATGATTTACGCTGACGACCTCGGCTATGGAGACGTAGGCTGCTATGGAGCCAAGGGAATTCCCACCCCCGCCATCGACAAGCTTGCCGAGCAGGGCTGCCGCTTCACGGACGCCTATTCCACCACATCCGTCTGCACCCCTTCCCGCTATGCCCTGTTCACAGGGGAATATCCGTGGCGCAAGGAAGGCACGGGCATCCTGCCGGGAGACGCCGCCCTCATTATCGATACCAAGAAGCCCACCCTGCCCAAGATGCTCCAATCCCACGGCTACAAAACCTACATGATAGGCAAATGGCACCTGGGCCTGGGGGAAAAGGGGAAGAAGATTGACTGGAACAAACATATCTCCCCCAGCCCGAACGAAATCGGATTTGACGAGAGCTTTATCTTCGCTGCTACGGGCGACCGCGTTCCCTGCGTGATTCTGGAAAACGGCAATGTCCGCAATCTGGACCCGAACGACCCCATTGAAGTATCCTACAAGCACAACTTCCCCGGGCTTCCCAATGGCAAGGACAATAAGGACCAGCTCAAACTCATGTGGAGCCACGGACACAACCAGGCCATTATCAACGGAATCGGACGCATCGGGTTCATGAAGGGCGGCAAAAGCGCCTTGTGGAAGGATGAGGAAAACGCCGATGTCATTACGGATAAGGCCATCGAATACATTCAAAAAAGCGCCAAAGCCAAGGAACCGTTTTTCCTGATGTTCGCCACGCATGACATCCACGTGCCGCGCTGCCCGGAAAAACGCTTTGTGGGCAAGAGCCAGCACGGCGTGCGCGGTGACGTGACCGTGGAACTGGATGACTGTGTGCGCCGCATTACAGAGGCTCTGCAACAGGCCGGTCTGGAAAAAGACGCCCTGGTGATCTTCTCCAGCGACAACGGCCCCGTGCTGGACGACGGCTACAGGGATTTCGCCGTCCGGGACAACGCCACCCATTCCCCCGCCGGCCCCTTCCGCGCAGGCAAATACAGCATTCTGGAAGGAGGTTCCCGCATTCCGTTTATCGTCAAATGGCCCGGCGTGATCAAACCCGGAACCACGAGCAAAGCCCTGCTCAACCAAATGGATCTGGGGGCCTCCCTGGAACAACTGCTGGCCCCCGGCAAGGCCAATTCCTTCCGCGACTCTGAAAACGTGATGCCCGCCCTTCTGGGCAAATCCGCCAAGGGGCGTGACTACCATGTCATCAACAGCACCGGCAAGGCATTGGCGATTCGCCACGGCAAATGGAAATTCATTCCCGCCGGCGTGGCCATTCGCGACGGCATCAACGGAGCCTCCGCAAAAATGAGCAAGTCCCCGGAAGGAGGAAGCCTCTTTGACTTGGAAAAAGACCCGAAGGAACTTGACAACGTAGCCTCCCAGCATCCGGACATTTGCGAACAGATGAAAGCCAAGCTTGAGGAAATCCGCCAGAGGCCCGAAACCAAGGCTGACCAGGAGGACCTGCTTCCCTTGGACGACTAACATCCATTCGGGCCAGATCATGAGAGAATCCGCCACATGCTCCCAATGCGGCCACGGGTACACCTACCCGGCCGTACTGGACGCCAAAACCGGCATGCGCTGCCCGGCGTGCGGCGTTCTGATTCACGTTACAACGGGGCTTCCCTTCGGGGAAGCCTCCTCTTCGCCATCCGGCCGCAAACCGGAAAACGCCATGAAAACGCAGCCCGCCCTGCCTCCCGTCAAAAAAAAGCGGCCGTCTTTCTCCGGACGCGATACTGACGAACGCGGCATCCGGCAGGAAAACCTGCCGCAGCGGCCAGCCGCAGCATCCGGCCGCCGGATTCCCGCTACATCATGGCTGGCATGGGGGCTGTCCCTGATAGCGTTGATTCTGGCCTTTATTTTCCCCTCCTACGGAAACGGTTCCACAGATCCGCTGTACATGCTTCAGTGCCTGCCCTCCATGGTATTCGGTTGCACTGCGGCCATCCTTTTCATCCAGGGCCTGGCGGCTTTGCACCGCTAAAAAACAAAGCCTGCGGCCCCATCCGGGGCCCATGCGGCAGCCCCGTCCCAAAAACGGCCGGAATGCCTGGTTTCCATACCCCTTTCCGCGGAACCGGGCTTTTAGGCTTGCCTGTCAAATGAACAGATTTTAAGTTACGTCCCGGTAAACGTTATGGAACGGGAGGCAGAGGCGAAGGACAACCTGTGGAGGGCCAGACTGGATGCCGTCCTGATGCACAGGATATGGGGTTCCCTTATTTTCCTGGGCATCGTTTATATTATTTTCTTCCTGAGCTTCGCTATCGGGGATCCTCTGGTCAGGCTCATCCAGACGGGCACCCAGCTGTTCAGCGTCTGGGCCTGCCGCATGCTGGAACCGTGGCCCCGCCTGCAATCCCTGCTGGGGGAAGGCGTGGTAGGAGGCGTGGGCGGCGTACTGGCCTTTCTGCCCAACGTGGTTCTCCTCTTCGGGGCCATTACCGTTCTGGAAAACAGCGGATACATGATGAGGGTTTCCCGCCTGATGAGCCGCATCATGAAAATCATGGGGTTGAACGGCAGCAGCTTTGCCCCCCTCCTGCTGGGATTCGGCTGTTCGGTTCCCGCCATTCTGTCCACTAGGAGAATTGAAACGCGCAGCGACCGCCTGGTCACCATCGCCGTGCTGCCCATGATGAGCTGTGCGGGCCGCCTGCCGATCTACATGATGTTCGTCTCCGCCCTGTTTCCCTCCCGCCTGCAGGCCCCCGTGCTGTTCGGGATTTATGCCAGCGGCGTCCTGCTGGCGCTGTGCTGCGCCCGGCTTCTGAAAAACACGCTTTTCAAGGCGCCCCAGAGGGATTCCCTCCACCACATGAAGCGCCTGCGCCTCCCCTCCCTGCGGAAGGTGGGCATCCTGATGTGGTCGCGGGCCTTCATGTACGTCCGGAAAGCAGGCACCTTCATTCTTGGAGCCTCCATCATCCTGTGGTTTCTGAACACCTACCCCAGGCCGGAAGAAGACACGGCGCCGACAAACGCAGCGGCCATGGAACATTCCTACGCCGGACAAATAGGCCATTGGATGGAACCCGTCACACAAGTGGCCGGATTTGACTGGAAAATCAATTCCGCCCTGGTAGGAGCCTTTGCCGCCAAGGAAATTTTCGTCACCCAGATGGGTATCCTTTATGCGGTGGAAGACGGAAATTCGGGCCCAGCTGCCCAGCAGACATTGAACGCCCGTCTTAAAGCCAGCTACAGCCCTCTCCAGGGCATCAGCATCATGATATTCTGCCTGATTGCCCTGCCCTGCATCGGCACCGTCACCGTCGCCAAGAGGGAAGCGGGCACCTGGTGGTTCGCTCTGGCTCAATTCGGCGGATTGACCCTCCTGGGTTTTGCAACGGCTACGCTGATCTACCAGGCAGGGCTCCTTCTGTAAGGGCCAGCCATAAAGAAACCGGAAGCAGGGAATACCCCCCGGAGGAAGAAAAAATGAACCTCGTGGAAAAAGAGGCGTTTACGATAAACTTACGCAAGTTCTCCTGCTCTACGGTCAAGTTATCACAACCTCGCCATCATCCGGCCACGAAAGCCGCAGCATAACACCATGCATGGCCGTGCAAGCCTCCCCTCCGCAACAATCCGGAATCAGTATGCATCGGCTGAAGCCTTTCCTGTTTTTTTCAAGCCGCCCGGGTATCCTTTTCCGTTTGCAGAGGGGGGGGGAACAACCTGCGGCAAAAAAAGATCATGCAGCCATTTCCGGAAAATCAATGCCCTTTTGACAGGGAGTAATCAAAAAAGGGGCACCAATTATCCATTCGGTAATCTTTGCCCTGGATATGGGCCTTAACCTCATCTCCCTGGGAATCCCTCAGACAGCCCCGCGCCCCCGTCCGCGGACCGGAAGGACGGTGTTCATTAATCGTCATCCCATAGCGTAGACGCCCTTTCCTCGGGTCCTTCTCCGTCAACAGCTGTACCGCATTCTTCCCCACCAGCCGGACAGACTTGATGGCAATATCCTCTCCCTCAGCCCCCACAAGGGAAAAACCATAATTGCCAGGATCGTCAACCGTCTTCGTGTCCAGAACCAAAGGGGGACAGGGAGCATAAAATGCCACTTCCACCGTCCACCCCTTTCCAGACTTCCTGATTTTATGGTTCAGGGGATGCACGGGTTTCCAGTCCGCCCCATCCAACAGGACTTTCTTCATGACATAGCCCACATACTCCCCATAAAGGCGGGACATGGGCGCCGTCAAATGGACTCCGTCGCTATACTCGAAATGGTACATCGGGGTCGTCATCACATACCGGCTGTCCTTCTCCAAAGCCATCTCCAGCTGTTCCAGGGCAATAGCCGGATAATCCGTAGGATTAAACTGATAATAATTCAAATGGGAACCAACCTGATAGCCGAAACAGACCACATCGTTTTTCTGCCCGGTCACGGCCCTGGCGTCATGATTTATGTCCCTGATCAGCTTTTCCATTTTTTCCCGGTACCATTCCCTCGTCTTTCTGTCCTGGTGATCCGTCTCTCCCTGGGTCCAGATAAACGCAGGCATGGAAAGGGTCTTCCCTTCCCGGTCAGCCAGTATTTTGGCGGCCTTCAAATCATCCAAAATGCGGTTGTAGGCTCCAGTTCCCCTGCCCAGGGAACCAAGGCTCGCCCCACCCACTCCCGTCGCAGAACAAATCAACCGGATACGGGAAGCCGTAACGGGAGAATAACGCTGCATCAGGCGAAACAAACGGCAGGCAGCCCCGGATACGGGAGTTTCGCCGCGCGGACCGTTCACTCCTTCCTCCAGAGGAACCAGCATCTTGCGGTCACTGCCGTTCTCATACGCTCTCACCCCTCCCCTGAACATATACAAGCCTCTTTCCTCCTGCTTTTCCGTTACAACGGGCTTAGCCGTCCAGCCCACAGAAAGGGATTGACCGTAAGAAGTTAAATAATTCCAATCCGCCCACTCTGTTTTCCGGGAAGCACAGATGGATGCGGAAGCCGCCGCAGCCATGTGGAAAGCAAGCAAAATCAAGGTAACAGGAATATTCATCAGATAATTCAACGGGTTCTGTCCGTGAACATACGTTAGCCGTCCCCTCTTTTTATCAATTCCTGAACACAAAGCTGTCCATCCATTGCTGCAGTACCATTACGCCAGGAAATACGGAATTGCCATTCCAGCCGGGTCCACGCCATGTTTCGGTACCATGCCGTACCGGCAGGAAAACGCATTCAATATACCGACGGGATTTTTTATCCTCCAAAAGAAAGGCGGCAGAAATATTCCCCGTATTGCATAAACAACATGAATCATTTCCCGTCTATCAACGCCATATCCGCCTCCATCTGCCTTCTGGGATGCGGACTCGCCCTGCCTGTTTTCTCCCAACAGCCGGAAAAAGGAAAACCCGATGCCGCCCACATTTCCAAAACAAAAGCTGACTGGTGGAGCCAGAGGCACGCCCTGTTAAAGCAGACCCTGGCGGAAACACCATGCCAACTGCTGTTTATCGGCGATTCCATCACCCACCGCTGGGAAACCGACGGCAAAAAAATATGGTCTCAATATTTTTCCCCCTATGCTCCTGTCAATTTCGGCATAGGAGGCGACAGGACGGAACATGTATTGTGGCGCATTGACGATTCTGCCCTTAAAACGCCACATTCCCCCCAAGTATGCGTTATCATGGTGGGCACCAATAACACGGGGCAATACAAAGGCAGGCAGACCCCGCAGGAAACGGCGGAGGGTATCCGGGAAATAGCTTCCCGGGTCCATCGGCTCCCCCCCGCCACTGAAATCATTCTTCTGCACATCTTTCCCCGGGGGAAAACGGCGGAAGACCCCCTGCGCATCCAAAATGAAATGATCAACAGGGAGCTGGACAAAACAAATATGCCGAGAGTCCATGTCGTCAACATTAATTCCGCATTCCTGGACAAGGACGGCACTTTCCTGCCGGGAATTACCGGGGACCTCGTCCACCTTACAGAAAAAGGCTACCGTCTCTGGGCTGAAGCACTGCTGCCGGAAATCAAAAAATACATGAAGTAAGTCCGCTACCCCCTTCCGCCCGGCTCAACGTCCAATTCGGCCTCATCTGCGCAGAAGCGGCCAGCCAATCATGGTTGTCACTCCCGCACATAAAAAACCGGAGGGATTATTTTCCCTCCGGTTTTCGGATACGGCCGTTAAAACCGTTTAAATTGTCTTAATCACGGAAGAGTCGTCATCATCCCTGTCCTCGGCAGAAGCGGCCTTCCTGGTGGGAACAGGCGTCTTCCTGACCTTTTCCAGAGCCTTGTCCACCGCCGCAATCACCTTGTCTTCCCCGGTCTTCTGACTGGACAACTCATTATAAATCTTTTCCTTGGCCTCATAATCGGCCTTGGCTGCCGCATCGCCGGGATTGGCCTTGAACTTGTCCTCCGCCTTGAACAAGGCTTCCTCCGCAGCCTGGAACTTTGGTTCCACCGCGTTTCTCTGGTCTTCCGCAGTCTGCTTAATGCGGCCCAGCAGGCGAATCACATACGGGCGGTTGCTGAGCCTCTTGAATGCGGAAACCAGAAACTGGCGGCGTTCGCTGGTTTTAGCATCCGCAATAAGGGGGTCAAACAACTTGAGCGTGGCGTTGTCATCCCGGTCACGGTCCACGGAGAGTACGCGGAGAATCGAATCATGGGCCTGGGAACGCACGCGTTCATGCAGGGATTCGTCTTTCCAGGCCTTGAACAGGTACGGAACGGCGTCATCCGTATTCCAGTCCCCCCAGGCGGTAATGATGGCAAGCGCCTTTTTGGTATCCTCCTTATAGCTCTTTTCCATCATGTCCAGCACCTTGGGATCACCGGTGCGGGCCAGCAGCTTGTAGAGCATTTTGACGTTTTCCTCCGGCATATCTTTCTGATACTGGAGCAGTTTGGAGGAAAGCGCCTTGCGCTTGGCTGGAGGAGCTTCGTCAATCAGGTAGCGCGCCGTACGGAAAGCGGAGGAAATCAAATCCGGGGAAGCATCCTTCTTCTGGAGGATCTTCATCACGTCGTCAAGGTCGTCCAGCTTCATGGCAAAACGCATGTACTTGAGCACCACGGCCTGCTTGTCCTGGATCTTCTTATTCTTGCTTTCGCTGATGGAAGCGTACAGGTCTTTCAGCATGTCGCGCATGGCGGGGCTGGAAGACTTGGCCAAAAGGGTCACCATCATGGAATATTTTTCCTTACTGTACCTGCCGACATTTTTTTTCATGTCTTCCACCACCTGGCGGGCAATGTTGTCATCCATCTGGGCCATGATAGAAACCAGGTGGGCGGCGCCGGGCCAGTTTTCCCTGTTGCCCTTGACTCCCCTCACATTGGCGAGCAGCAAAGCGGCATCCTCCGCATCGGGAACGACTTTCACATCCGGGACACGGCTGAGATTCTTGGAGTCAAACAGACGGCTGCGGCCCAGTTTCCCGCCTTCCACGACCAGCGCATTCAGGCGGGCGTTCTCACCTTCCACCTTTTCTTTCTTGCTGCTGGTGCTCCATGCATAAATCCCTACGCCGGCAGCGATGACAACCAGAGCGCATACCCCATAAATGACACCTCGCAACAGGGATTTGGATTTATCCACGGAAGCGGCCATATCCCGGGCGGATTCCGTTCCGGCGGGAGGCTGAATACCGCCATCGCCCGCCGGAGGAGCGCCAGCGGCAGGGGAAGCTCCCGCGGCA
>ERZ779885.2835-NODE-2835-length-15372-cov-2.739048_pt1 | contig 15372 bp, 8 predicted proteins | sample MGYA00511554_ERZ779885 | MGnify/ENA primary metagenome ERZ779885 (study PRJEB29588, sample SAMEA2160998) | human gut metagenome | biome: human gut; feature: human-associated habitat; material: faeces | place: Denmark | collected 2008/2010 ... | reverse complement strand
GTGGAGGGCAAGGTATGACGGCACATGGAAAAGCCGTCTGATAAAAGTGCAGCAGTCGGCGAGACGGTTACATTTGAGATCGCTGCCACAAATCCTAACAGCACGGACCTTGAATATCTGTGGTTTGATGCAGATGAGGTCAATTCGGATAAAATCAGTATTGCAGACATTAAAGATGTTCTTGAGAAAGCAAAATTGGGCGAAGGCCAAACGCTGACTCTTACAGCCGAGCAGAATATGAAAATCCGCTGTGCTGTGTACTATAATGAGGCAAAAACAATTTTGGGTATTACAGTTAATGTTCCCAAAGATCTGGCTCTCAGCAACACCGTGACCCTCACAGTCACCGGCGGCACGGTAGACCCCGATCCCACGCCAAGCCCCGGCCCGAGCGTTGAGCCGACTCCGACACCTACACCCACGCCGACTCCGACGCCGAGCACCGATCCCACGGCGTGCGAGCACAAAAAAACCGAGCATTATCCCAACACGGACGGTACCTGCGATCCGCACATCGAGTATTGGTATTGTCCCGATTGCAACAGCTATTTCACCGATGCTGCATGCACCAAGCAGACCACCAAAGCAAAGCTCGATAACGGCCTGACAAAAGACAAAACCAAGCACACCGACCTCAAGCACTTCCCCTCAAAGGCGGCGACCTGCACCGAAAAGGGCAACATAGAATACTGGTACTGCTCCGGCTGCGAAAAGTATTACTCCGACGCTGCCGGAACGGTCAAAACAACATTGGCCAAGGTCTCCACGTCGAAAAACGACCATGATTATTACTGGGTGGCCGACGAGGTCGCAGGTGTGCACTATCAGAAGTGCAGAGTTTGCGGCACTACCACGGGCACAAGCTCCCACAGCGGCGGCACGGCCAGCTGCAAGGCTCAGGCCAAGTGCGCTAAGTGCGGCGCAAGCTACGGCGAGCTTGACCCCAACACCCATGTGAATTTCGAGCTCAGAAATGAAGTAAAGGCAACCGAAACAACTCAGGGCTACACCGGCGATAAATACTGCAAGGACTGCGGCGCGTTTATTGAAAAAGGCAGCTATTACTCTGCCCAGTGCGCAGGCGGCTGCAAGGATATCGAGCTTGTCAAGGGCACGCCCAAGACCTGCACCGAGGACGGCACAACAGATTACTATCGCTGCAAAAAGTGCGGCAATATGTACAAGGATGAGCGCGCAAGCATACTCATCACAAAGGATGACCTCGTCGATAAATGCACCGGCCACGATCTGCACCCCGGCTCCGATCTGGTCGGAAGCATAAGCCAGGATAATCTGAAGCTGCTTGCCAAGACCATCGGCCTGAGCACGCCGCAGATCGTCCAGATGATCCGCGACGGCACGTTTGACCTCGATCATATCATCGGAATGATAAAGATCAAGGATATTGACCATTGCAGCGACGATACATATCATTGGCTCGGCTGCCAGCGCTGCGGAAAGACGCTGGAGGATCTCAGAGACGAGCTGAATTCGGCAGGCTTTGAGATAAACGAAAAGTGGTATGAGCTCAGCCGCAAGACCGCCCACACCGGCGGAACTGCCACCTGCACCGAAAAGGCCGTCTGCGACGAATGCGGCGATGCCTACGGTGAGCTTGGCGCTCACAGATACGACGCGGTCGTGACCGCGCCGACCTGCACCCAGAACGGTTACACGAAGCACACCTGCTCGAGCTGCAAGGACAGCTATACTGATAACGAGACCGTGAAAACCGGACATATTATCAAGTACGGCGTGTGCGAAAAGTGCAATATGCGCTTTTCAAATCCGTTTTATGATGTAAACGGCACCGACTGGTTCTACAGCGCCGTTATGTGGGCATACTACAATACGCCGCAGGTAACCAACGGCAAGGATGAAAGCCACTTTGCGCCCAAAGCATCCTGCACACGCGCACAGGTCGTGACATTCCTTTGGCGTGCAGCAGGCAGACCCGAGCCGAGCGGCAGCGTACAGCAGTTTTCGGATGTTCCGAAGACCAATTCCTATGCATACTGCTATGACGCGATCCTCTGGGCTGTTGAAAACGGCATAACCAAGGGCACGGACGCGACGCACTTCTCGCCGAACGCAACCGTTACGCGCGCCCAGTTTGTCACCTTCCTCTGGCGCTATGCCGGCGAGCCTGCGCCCAAGAATATGAGCTGCGGCTTCAACGATGTGGATGCCAACGCATTTTACTACAAAGCGGTGCTCTGGGCCGTTGAAAACGGCGTTACCACCGGCAAAACGGCAACGCAGTTTGCGCCCGGTGCGACCTGCACCCGCTGTGAAGTCGCGGCATTCATGTTCCGCGCGTTCAGCAAGGGGATCACTACAGTAAAATAAAGCAGGGTCTAAGGCGCGGATTGCCGCGCCTTTTTAATACATTTGTGTTGAAATATGATGCTTGGGATGTTATTATATTAATGACATTTTGCAGCTAAGGAGTGGGCCGATGAGAAACGAATCGATGAATCTTTCAAAGAACGAAATGATGATGGTCATGCACGATCAGGAGCAGGAGATCGAAAAGCTTAAGTCTCAGGTCGCGGAGCTTCAGGCAAAGCTCGACGGATATGAGATCAAGGTAAGCGAGAGCGGCAATCTTGCCGAGGCTGCCGCGAAGGTCAGCGGCCTTTTTGAAGCGGCGCAGCGCACGGTCGATACATATCTTGAAAACATGAAAAGACGCGATGAACGGGCCGAGGCTGCTTTTTCCGACGTTCAGAAGCAGGCCGAGCAGATAATTTCCGAGGCAGAGGACGTTGCGAGCAAGCGACTTGCTGCCGCCGACGCCGAGATCGAGGAAAAGTGGGCGGTGATCGAGAGCCGGCTTCTTGTCATGTACGAGTCGCATAAGGGCCTCAAGGAGCTTGTCGAGTCCGGCATCTTCACCATCCCGGGGAAGGAATAAAACGCCGCAAACCATTGATAAACAAAGAAAATCCCGAAGTTTCAATGACTTCGGGATTTTGCTATGTTTGGAGCGGATGACGGGAATCGAACCCGCGTCGCCAGCTTGGGAAGCTGGGGCCCTGCCATTAGACGACATCCGCAATTGTTTTTATGTAAAAATTATTTTACACCAACAGGAGAGAATATGCAAGCGAAAATACTGCGTCGCCAATAATGCAGGCAAACAGTTGACCGGCAACTCATAATATGATAATATAAGAATAGACTTTTTGTATACTTAACGGGAAAATAATTTACAAGGGGGAGAAAAATGAAAAAGTCAAAAAAGCTTCTGAGCCTGCTGCTCGCGGCGCTGCTGCTTTGCAGCCTTGTGCCGGCCGCGGCGTCGGCTGACAAGGCAAATCCGGAGGATGACTATCCGTTCGTTTTTGTTCACGGCCTCATGGGCTGGGGCGAAAGATCGATGCTCGATCCGATCATGCCGTATTGGGGCATGACAACGGGCAATCTCATGAAGTACCTGAACTCAAAGGGCTACGAGAGCTATGCCGCTCAGGTCGGACCTCTCTCCGGAGCATGGGACAGAGCGTGCGAGCTTTATGCGCAGCTTGTCGGCGGAACGGTTGACTACGGCGCTGCGCACTCGGCGGCCAAGGGTCACGATCGCTACGGCATAACCTATGAAAAACCGCTTTTTGAAGGCTGGAGCGCGCAGAAGAAGATTAACCTTATCGGACACAGCTTCGGCGGCGCGACAACGCGCCTGTTCCTCGAGCTGCTTGCAAACGGCAGCGCGGAAGAGGTCGCGGCCGCAAAGGCGGCAGGCACAAAGGTATCTCCGCTGTTTGAGGGCGGCAAGGGCGACTGGGTGTATTCGCTTACGGCTGTTGCTGCGCCGCACAACGGAACTACGTTTATCGAAACCTGTGATGTTTCGACCAAGGTGGTAACCGATGCAATCTATAATTTCGGCGCAGCTCTCGGCCTTACCAAGCTTAAGGGTGTGTACGATCTCCAGCTTGAGCATTTCGGGATCTACCGCAAGGACAGCGAGACTGATATGCAGTATCTCATCCGAGTCCTCAACAGCAGCAACTTCATGAGTCATAATGACAATGCAATATACGACCTCACCATAGACAATGCGCTGAAGATAAACGACGGCATCGAGATGCAGAACAATGTTTATTACTTCTCCGTCTGCGGCGACGCAACGCACCCGAGCAGCGTGAGCGGAAACGAAGTGCCCGACTCATCCGTGTTTGCGCTGCTTAAGCCCTTTGCCGCGATGATTGGTAAGTATTATGACAAATATACTGCCGGCGGCGTTTATATCGACAGAACGTGGCTGCCTAACGACGGCATGGTAAACGTCGTGTCCGGCCTGTATCCTGTAAACAGCAAGCTCAAGTGCGAAAAGTCCGACGGAAGCCGGGGCTTTGTCGTCTGCGACGGATACAACAAGGAAAGCTATGCGAAGGGTATATGGAATGTCTTCCCGACTCAGCCGTATGATCATCTTAGCATCATCGGCGGCATTCTTTCAAACACCGTTTCAAATACCCGGCATCTGTACATGGAGCTTATAAGCAGGGTTACGAGTACCTATGGCAGCAGCACTCCGGCCGAAGAACCTATCGGCAAGACGATGTCATTCACTGATGTTGCGAAGGATCGCTGGTCGTATGATTACATCCTCAAGATGTATCAGCTTGGTGTCGTAAACGGCCGTTCGGACAGCATATTTGACCCGACCGGCAACGTTACGCGCGCAGAGTTTGTGAAAATGCTCGCCTGCCTTGACGGCGTGGATACGAGCGCTTACGCAAAGTGCCGCTTCACAGATGTCAGCGATAAGAGCGTTTTTGCGCCGTATGTCGAGTGGGCTGCAAATAACGGCATTGTCCTCGGCCTTGACGCGGCAACCTTCAAGCCGAATGACAACATAACGCGCGAGCAGATGGCGGCCATAATCTGCCGCTATGCCGACTATGCCGGCATAAAGCTGTCCGACGACACGCCGGCTGTTACCTTTGCCGACAGTGCGCAGATATCAAAGTACGCAGTCGATTATGTCACGGCGCTCCAGCGCGCAGGCATAATATGCGGAAAGCAGAACGCCGACGGAAGCTTCAGCTATTATCCGAAATCGTTTGCAACGCGCGAGCAGGCATGCAAGGTGCTCAGTCTTATATAAAATCGTTGAATAATATGTTAAAAAACCGTGGGAGACCACGGTTTTTTATTGCAAAGAGTATAGACGTTTAGTATAATATATCTAATAAATATATTTAAGGCAGGTAGGCTATGGCGTACGTTGAATTTGAAAAAGTTAAAAAGACATATCACATGGGCGAGGTGAGCATCGAAGCACTCAAGGATGCGACTTTTGAGATCGAAAAGGGCGAAATATGCGTTATTGTCGGCGCATCCGGTGCAGGAAAAACCACGCTTCTGAATATTCTCGGCGGTATGGATAGCCTTACATCCGGCCGCGTTGTGCTCGATGGGAAAGAAATATCCTCGTATAACGCAAACGAACTTACGACCTATCGCCGTTATGATGTGGGCTTTGTGTTCCAGTTTTATAACCTTGTTCAGAACCTCACGGCCATTGAAAACGTTGAGCTTGCCGCACAGATATGCAAAAACCCGATGGACGCTGCGGAGGTCATTGACCTTGTCGGTCTGCACGACAGGGCGCAGAATTTCCCGGCGCAGCTTTCCGGCGGCGAGCAGCAGCGCGTTGCGATAGCGCGTGCGCTGGCAAAAAATCCGAAGCTCATGCTCTGCGACGAGCCGACCGGCGCGCTTGACTATAACACGGGCAAGGCAGTGCTCCAGCTTTTGCAGGATTGCAGCCGCAAAAACGGCATGACCGTTGTTATCATAACCCACAACCAGGCGCTCACCGCAATGGCGGACAGGGTGGTTTCCGTGAAAAGCGGCGTAGTCACCGACGTAAGCCTGAACGCGCACCCGATCCCCATCGAAGACATAGAGTGGTAAAGCAATGAACAGATCCATAATCAAACTCACAAAACGAGAGATCCGCAGCAGCCTCGGACGCTATCTTGCGATATTTGCAATAATAGCGTTGGGGGCCGGCTTGTTTGTCGGCCTGCGCCTGTCGCGCCCGGATTTTCTCGAAACGTATAATAATTACACTAATAAGACGAATTTTTATGATTTCCGACTTGTCTCAACGCTCGGACTTACCGACGAAGATATTGCCGAGGTCAAAAAAATGGACGGGGTGAAGCTTGCCGAGGGAGCTGTCGGGGCGGATTTTCTGTTTAACACTGCCGATGAGGATAACCTCATCATGATGGCGCAGAGCATACCCGAAAATGTGAACCAAATTAAGCTGAAGGCAGGCCGCATGCCGGAAAAGGCAAACGAGTGTCTCGCCGACCCTGATATGTATTCAAAAGACGATATCGGAAGTACAATAAAGCTTTCGAAGGATAACAGCGAGCAGACTTTTGATACCTTTGCGTATGACGAGTATACGATCGTCGGGCTTACAGACAGCGTTTTGTATATCAATATGGAGCGCGGCTCCAGCACGCTCGGAAACGGAAGCGTGAAGGGCTATATCTATATCCCGGCGGACGGCTTTTCGACGGATTACTACACGGATATCTATGTCTGCGTCGAGTCCGAGGGCTATGTTTACTCCGATGAGTACGAGCAGAGCACGCAGAAATATGTTGACGGGCTTGAAAAATTCATGTCCGAGCGCGCCGTGATACGGCGTGACGCTATTATTGACGACGCAATGTCGCAGCTTGATGATGCAAAAAAGCAGTATGAGGACGGCAAGGCGCAGTACGATGCAGCCAAGGCGGATTACGATGCCGGCTATGCCGAGTATACAAAAAAGAAGAGCGACACCGAGGCTCAGCTCGAAAAGGCGCGTAAGGAGATCGAAAATGCCGAGAGCATGATGGGAGATACGTCCGTTATTGATCAAAAGCAGGCGGAGCTTGACGCGGCAAAAGCGGAGCTTGACAAGGGGCAGGCCGAATACGAGAGAGGCCTGCAACAGTTCAATGCCAAGGCAAAGCTCGCCTACGGCGCGGTGGATGAGCAGATAGCTTATTACGAAAACCGCATAAGCGATAAACAGAACGATATTGCTGCGCAGAATGCCGAGATCGAAAGCCTCAATGCGCAGCTTGCCGAAGCTCAGGCAAACGGTGATAGCTTAAAGGTAAGGCTCATAGAGTGGAAGATCAAAACTGCAAACGACCGTATCAGCCGTGATAATGCGGATATTGAGCGCTATAACGAGCGCCTTGAGGTTCACCGTCAAAAGCGCGCCGAGGTCGATGCCGAGCTTGAGCCGTATCGCAAGCAGCTTGAGGATGCCAAGGCTCAGCTTGACTCGGGCTATGCACAGATCGCTGCCGGTCAGGCCGAGCTTGATGCAGCGCGCGAGATGATAAGCAGCGGCGGCGCTCAGCTTGAGACGGCAAAAAAGCAGTATGAGCAGGGAAAGGCAGAGGCCGAGCGCGGCTTTGCCGAGGCGGAAAAGGAGCTTGCCTCCGGAAAGGCGCAGCTTGACGCTGCCAAGGCGGAGCTTGATAAGGGCGCAGCCGAGCTTGACTCTGCCGAAAAGCAGATAAAAAATATAAACCACGCCGATACGTATGTGCTCGACCGCGATACAAACGCGGGATATGTCTGCTTTGAAAGCGACACAAACGTTGTCCAGAGCGTGGCGTCCGTGTTCCCGGTGTTCTTTTTCCTCGTCGCGGCGCTCGTGTGCCTTACGACGATGACGCGAATGATAGCTGACCAGCGTACTCAGATAGGCATTATGAAAGCGCTGGGCTATTCCTCCGGCGCGATTATGGGAAAATACATGTTTTACTCCGGCAGCGCAACCGTGTTGGGCAGTATTTTCGGCATTGCGGCAGGAAGCTTTGCGTTCCCTGCGATAGTCTGGTTCGGATACGGGCTGATATACAATCTTTCCGGACTTACGTTCACAATGAACTGGCCGTTGGCAGCCGGGATAACGGCAGCAAACCTTGCAGTCACGCTGCTTGTTACATGGTATTGCTGCGCCAAGGAACTCAAATGTGCTCCGGCGGAGCTCATCCGCCCGAAAGCGCCCGAGGCCGGAAAGCGCATTCTGCTCGAGCGTATCCGCCCCGTGTGGCGTCGCCTGTCGTTCTCCTGGAAGGTCACCTCGCGCAACCTCTTCCGCTACAAGCGTCGCTTTATCATGGCAATCGTGGGCATCGCCGGCTGCACGGCGCTCCTGCTCACAGGCCTGGGGCTGCAGAACGCCATCAACGACATCATCGACAAGCAGTACGGCGAGCTCTATCACTACAACACTATTGTCCGCATGGCCTCCGATTCTACGGATGATGAGAAAAGCCAGGTAGAGCAACGGGTTGAAGAAGATGCATCGGGAGAATACGCCTGGCTTGCCACCGCGAACAAGCAAGCGCAGTCGATCTCGGACGACGAGGGTGCCGACGTGAGCCAGCACCGCGTCGATATCGTTGTGCCCGAGAATCCAGACACCCTCTCCGATTTCAACACCTTACGCACGCGTGAGGGGCACGAGGAGCTTGCGCCCTCAGACGAGGGCGTGCTCGTGAGCGAAAAGCTCGCGATGGAGCTCTCCCTTACGGTGGGCAGCACGTTTTCCATCTTCGACGAGGATGCTGTGGGCGACGCGACGGGCGACGGGCGCGAGGTCACCGTGGCGGGCATCATGGAGAACTACGTCGGGCACTACGTCTACTTCACGCCGACGCTCTACGAGCAGGTGATGGGCGAGGAGCCCGTTTTCACCACGCTCTATGCGAACGAGGTGGAAGACGAAGGCGCGCGCGAGGTGCTCTCCGACGAGCTTCTGGCAACCGACGGCGTGAAGACGGTCACCTATAACGATGAGACTATCGATAGTTACCGAACCATGCTCAAGAGCGTCGACAGCGTGGTCGTGGTTCTCGTCATCGCGGCGGCCCTGCTCGCGTTCGTCGTGCTCTACAACTTGACGAACATCAACATCACCGAGCGTGTCCGCGAGATCGCCACGTTGAAGGTGCTCGGCTTCACCCCGCGCGAGGTCGATGCCTACATCTACCGAGAAACGCTTTTGCTTGCCGTAATCGGTGCACTCGTAGGCCTTTTGCTCGGAATCGTGATGGAGGGCTTCGTCGTGGTGACGGCTGAGGTGGATCAGGTCATGTTCGGTCGCGACATCCATGCTGCAAGTTTTATCATTGCGTTCCTGTTAACCATGGTGTTCTCGGTAATCGTGACGCTTGCCATGCGCCCGAAGCTGCGCCGGATCGATATGGTCGAAAGCCTGAAATCGAACGAATAGGCGCCTACTTGTACTTGTGAATTGCCGAAGATGAGGGGGTAATCCGCCCCTTTCATACGTCTTGCAGGATGCGTATCGCGCAAGTTGCGCTACAATTTTTACAAATGAGTTGGAGTTTTCTCATTCGAAAGGGGAACTAGTTCAATGAAGGTTACTCAGCGAAAGCTCGATGACGGCAAGCTGCGTCTCGAATGCGTCGCAACGCCCGTTGAGGTGAACGAGGTGCTGCAAAACGCCTACATCCAGTTCGCTCAGCAGATGGGCCTGCGCCCGGAAAAGGACAAGACGGTCGCTCAGGTCGCCGAGGAGCAGATGGGCATCAAGAATCTCGACTCCATCGTGCAGGAGCAGGCGATCGAGGGTCTTGTCCCTTATGCTATCGACAAGAAGAACCTCACGCCCGCGTACCCGCCGAAGGCCGAGCATGATCGCGCCATCGCTCGCGACCGCGAGTTCGCGTTCACCGTCGTGGTGCTCCCGAAGCCCAACTACGAGCTCTCTTCCTATGAGCCGGTTTCCATCACGGTGCAGCCTTTCGAGGTGAGCGAAGATGAGGTCCAGCGCCATATGGATGAAACGGCGGAGCATTACGCCGAGTACGTCGCCGACGACCCGCATCCGGTTGCGAAGGGCGACAGCGTGAAGGTGAAGCTCGAGTGTTCCGAGGGCGGCAAGCCGATGCCGGGCCTGACTACCGAGGGCCGCACCTACACCACGGGCGCCGGCTACATGCCCGACGGCTTCGACGAGAACATCATCGGCATGAACGTTGGCGAGACGAAGGAATTCACCTTCGAGGGCCCGAGCCTTGACGACGACGGCAACGAGTGCACCCAGAAGGTGGAATGCCGTGCCACGGTGCTCGAGATCCAGAAGAAGGTCATCCCTGCCATTACCGATGAATGGGTGACGAAGTACATGCCGATGTACAAGTCGGCAGACGACTTCCGCAACAGCATTCGCGAGAGCCTCGAGAAGCAGGGCCGCGAGCAGTACGACGACTACAACCGCCAGCTCGCTGCGAGCGAGCTGGCTCGTCGTTTCCAGGGCAGCATCGCAGACGAGGTCTACGAGGCAATGCGCGAGCAGCTGATGAGCAACGTGCGCCAGACTGCTCAACAGCAGGGTAAGACCCTCGACGCCTTCATCGAGGAGCAGGGCGGCCAGCAGCAGTTCGGCATGATGATGATGATGCAGATCCGCGAGCTGCTCGTGCAGGGATTCGCTCTCGACGCGCTGTTCCGCCACGAGCACCTCGTGCTGAACGACGACGACATCAACGCCGCCTGTCGCGCTATGAACCCGCAGGTGAACCCCAAGATGCTGCGTCAGCGCCTCGAGCAGACGGGCCGCGGCTTCATGCTGCGCGAGGCTGCCGAGCGCTTGAAGGCGAACAACTGGCTGCTCGAGCACGCGAACATCAGGATTGCAGGCGAGCAGGCTGATGCTGACAAGGCCGAGGCTGACGCTGCGGACGCCGCCGAATAGCCGACTAGCCGTTTTCCCGAATCGCATGGAGGGATGAGGCCTCGCTTGGAGGCCGACTTCCGCCTTAGCAAGCGCTCCGTTGGACGTAAGGTTCAGCGGATGCCATTGAGGCGCAATCGTTCGCAACCGAACATCTTCCCAACTATGGTTTCAGCGATGTCGATCCAGGTGAGTGGTTTGCGAACGACGACATCTTGCAGTATGTCCTCCAACATGGTCTCCGCGCTCGATCGCGACCCTCCCGAGCGAGCTTCTCGCTCCCGAGAGCACGGCCGTGCAAACGTTCACCCAGAAGGTAACGGTTACCCTGAATTACGGTCAGCTGCTGTATCTGGAGAACGCTCTGTTGGTCGCCAAACCTTAGGCGATGTAGCGAATGCAGGCGGGGCATGTCGTATAATACGGGGCATGTCACATTGCTTTCGAAAACTGCTCATCATCGCGAATCCCGTTGCGCAAAACGGTGAAGGCAAGGCGTGCGCTTATCGGGCGCGCGCCTTGCTTGCGTCTGCGTTAGGGGAAGACGCCTTCGCGCTCGAGTTCACCGAGCGCCCGGGGCAGGCGAGCGACATCGCTGCCCGTGCCGCATCGCGCGGGTTCGACTGCGTCTGCGCGCTCGGCGGCGACGGTATCGCAAACGAGGTTGCCTGCGGGCTCATGGAAGTTCCGGCAGGCGAGCGGCCTGCTTTCGCACTGTTGCCCGTCGGCTCGGGCAACGACTACGCGCGCACGCTCGGCATGTCGACCGACCTTCCCACGGCGGTCTTGCAGCTGTGCGATGGCGAACTGCGCTCGCATGACGTGGGGAAATGCAACGATCGATGGTTCTTGGAGACGTTGTCGTTCGGTCTGGACGCGGCAATTGCGCTCGATACCGTCGAACGCCGCGCCCGAACGGGGAAGACGGGAACGATGCTCTATCTGCAGTCGGGCATCGACCAGTTGCTCCACCATATGGACCTGCGCCGCTACACTGCTGTGCTCGACGGCGGCGAGCCTGTCTGCGGTGAGTCGTATCTCTTTGCGGTCCAGATCGGGCAGACTTACGGCGGCGGCTTCCGCATCTGCCCCGACGCTGCGCCCGACGACGGCCTGTTCGATATCTGCATCGCGCATCCGCCGTTGACGCGGCTTTCCGGTACCTTCATCTTCCTTATGGCGAAGGATGCCCATCATACGCGCTTCAAGCAGATCGAGTTTCGCCGCGCGGCGTCAATCGACCTTCGCTTCGACGCGCCGCTTCCCGTGCAGATCGATGGGGAGGCGCTCGTGGCAGATTCCTACCACATCTCGATTACCCCGCGCGCCCTGCGCGTCGTCGTTCCCTACCAAGGCGAAAGCGCACTCTCATGACGAAGCGTTCGGCGAATCGCAAGGACGCTGCGCGGGCAGGGGAGCGGCCTGGGGAACGGACTCGCTCCGATAAGCAGGCGGCGGAGGATGCGCGCGCCTATCGTGCGCGGTTTCTTCCCGTAAATCGCGAGGACATGCGCGAGCGCGGCTGGGACGAGTGCGACTTCGTGTACGTGTCGGGCGATGCGTATGTGGATCACTCGTCGTTCGGCGCGGCAATCATCTGCCGTCTTCTCGAGGCGAACCACTACAAGGTCGGCATAATCGCCCAACCCGATTGGCGCGATCGGGAAAGCGTCGCCGCGCTCGGGCGCCCACGGTTGGGGTTCCTCGTGAGCTCGGGGAACATGGATTCCATGGTGAATCACTATACGGTCGCCAAGAAGCGCCGCCACTCGGATGCCTTCTCTCCTGGGGGTGAGGGCGGGCTGCGCCCCGACCACGCGGTTGTGGTGTACTCGAACCTGATCAGGCGCGTGTTCAAGGACGTTCCCATCATCATCGGAGGTATCGAGGCGAGTTTGCGCCGCCTTGCCCACTACGATTACTGGTCGGACTCGCTTAAGCGGTCGATCCTGCTCGATTCGAATGCCGACCTCGTGTCATACGGGATGGGGGAACATTCCATCGTGGAGATCGCCGACGCCCTGAATTCGGGGCTTTCGGTAAGCGACCTTACCTTTATCGATGGCACGGTGTTTCGCACGCGCTCGCTTGAGCATGTCTACGACTACGAGCTTTTGCCCGCTTACGGCGCCATGCGCGCCAACCCGCGCGCCTATGCGGAAAGTTTCGCCATACAATACGCGAACAGTGACCACGTGACGGGAAAACGCCTGGTCGAGCCCTATGGCGAGCACGAGTTCGTCGTGCAGAACCCGCCAGCCGCCCCGCTCTCGACCCCCGAGCTCGATGCGGTCTACCGCTTGCCGTTCGTCCGCGCCGCGCATCCCGACTACGATGCGGCGGGCGGGGTTCCCGCTATCAAGGAAGTGAAGTTCTCGCTCGCGAGCAACCGCGGGTGCTTCGGCGAGTGCGCTTTCTGTGCGCTCACGTTCCACCAGGGGCGCGTCGTGCAGGTGCGCAGCCGCGCCTCGCTCATCGCGGAGGCTGAGGAGATGACGCGCGATGCCGACTTCAAAGGCTATATCCACGACGTCGGCGGCCCGACGGCGAACTTCCGTGCGCCCGCTTGCCGCAAGCAGATGGACCATGGTGCTTGCCGGGGGAGACGCTGTTTAGCTCCCGAACCATGTAAGAAGCTCATCGCCGATCATTCCGACTACATCCGCCTCTTGCGCGAGCTGCGCGAGGTTCCCGGCGTGAAGAAGGTGTTCGTCCGATCGGGCATCCGCTTCGATTACGTGATGCTCGATGAGAAGCATGGGCGGGAGTTCGTGCGCGAGCTGGCCGAGCACCACGTGAGCGGACAGCTGCGCGTCGCACCCGAGCACGTTTCCCATGGCGTCCTGTCGTGCATGGGCAAGCCCGACCACGCAATCTACGAGCGCTTCGTCTCGCTGTTCGAAGAGGAGAACGCCCGCGCGGGCAAGAAGCAGTTCATCGTTCCCTATCTTATGTCCTCGCATCCGGGTTCAACCATGAAAGAGGCCGTTGAGCTGGCAGAATTCGTTCGCGATATGGGGTTTAACCCCGAGCAGGTGTCGGATTTCTACCCAACGCCCGGAAGTTTGGCCACGGTGATGTACTTCACGGGGCTCGATCCGCGCACCATGGAACCGATTTACGTGCCGAAAAACCCGCACGAGAAGGCGCTGCAACGCGCGCTCATCCAATACCGCGACCCGAAGAATCGCGACCTGGTGCGCGAGGCGCTGCACCGCGCTGGCCGGGAGGACCTTATCGGTTTCGACGCGAAATGTCTCGTGCGGCCGGAGGGGGCCCGTGGGGGCGCGCCGTCGAAGGGGAAGGGTGCGCCGAAGGAGAAAGCGGCGTCAAAGGGGGACTTTCGTGCGGGCGGCTCTTCGGGTGGTGCACCCAGTCGCAAGGGGAAGTCGTCTCGCTCGACCGGCGGCAGGGGTAAGTCAGCCCGGCAGAGTGGCGGCAAGGATGAAGCCCGACGCTCGCCAGGCAGCAAGAGTGGGAGGAATTCCCATCCAGGCGGCGGCAAGGGCAAGGTTTCCCATTCGCACACTGGCGGGGTTAATCGCAAAGAATCCCCCGGTGAGGGGCAACGTGGTCGAGGAACGAAGAGGAAAGGATAGGTTCGCATATGCAGGAAGGGAAGGCTTGTTCCTTCGATGTGGTGGTCGTCGGAGCTGGCATTGCCGGGTGCACGGCGGCCCGCGAGCTTGCGCGCTACGACCTGTCCATCTGCGTGCTCGAGGCAGGAAACGACATCGCCTGCGGTGCGACCCGAGCGAATTCCGCTATTGTGCACGCGGGCTTCGATCCCGTGCCCGGTACGCTCAAGGCGCGCTTCAACGTCGAGGGCTCGAAGGCGTATCCGCGCTGGTGCGACGAGCTTGGCGTGCAGTTCCGCCGTAACGGGTCGATGGTGCTCGCCTTCGATGACGAGGGCCGTTTGAAGCTCGATGAGCTCGTCCGCCGCGCCGATGCGAACGGGGTTGAGGGCGTGCGCATCGTGTCGGGGAGTCGGGCGCGCGAGATGGAGCCGAATGTCTCTCCCGAGGTCGCCTGCGCGCTCGTGGCTCCGACGGGTGGCATCGTCGATCCCTATGGCTTCGCCTTCGCGGCGGCCGAGAACGCATGCGGCAACGACGTGAGGTTCCTGTTCAATCACCGCGTGGAGCGCATCGTTCGCGTGGACGGCGGGTTTCGCGTCGATGCCGCCAGAGAAGGCTTCTTCGCGCGGGCAGTCGTGAACGCGGCAGGACTTTTCGCCGACGAGCTGAACAATATGATCTCGGCGAACCGCTTCTCTATCACGCCGCGCCGGGGCGAGTACTATCTCTACGACACCGAATACGCCACCACGTTCGAGCACACGATGTTCCAGGTGCCCGGCCCGCTCGGCAAGGGAGTGCTCGTCACACCCACAATTCACGGCAACATGCTCATCGGCCCGAACTCGGTTTCCCAGACTTCCAAGACCGACCTTTCGACGACGCAGGAGGGGCTTGCCGACATCGTCGAACGCGCGCGCCGCACCTGGCCTGCGGCTTCTCCCCGCGGCGCTATCACGAATTTCGCGGGGCTGCGCGCGGCGGGCGAGTCGGGAGATTTCGTCATCGGCGAGGCGGAAGGTGCACCCGGCTTCATCGACCTGGCCGGTA
>ERZ779885.2834-NODE-2834-length-15378-cov-3.552438_pt1 | contig 15378 bp, 13 predicted proteins | sample MGYA00511554_ERZ779885 | MGnify/ENA primary metagenome ERZ779885 (study PRJEB29588, sample SAMEA2160998) | human gut metagenome | biome: human gut; feature: human-associated habitat; material: faeces | place: Denmark | collected 2008/2010 ... | reverse complement strand
GCGCCGCGTCATTTTTCCTTGAAATACGTCAGTATTCCTGCGAAAAAATGTCTTGTTTAACGCAAAAATCCCTCGCTGCCGGTCACATCATGCGTTGGAAGAATACACCCTAGGAACAAAAATCTTCCAGCGCCCGCGTCAGAGCCTGCCGGCTGGGAAAATGCAGCCCACGCGAAAGAAGCGAAACATCCTGTGCGGGCAAGGTGCTGCGCGCGCGCAGCCCGGTGTCGTGCCATGCGCCGCCGGGCTCCCGGTAGCAGATGCTGCCGTTTTGAATCGTGAGAAGAAAGCCGCCGGCGAAGAGACTCATACAGAGCGCAAGGGTAAGAAGCAGCCGTTTCATGTTCTCCCTCCTTTTTGCTTTACGATGCCCGGTTTTGCGCCGGTGCATGCAAAGAAAACGGGCATATATTCATATTTTGTTTCCAAACTAATTGACAGGTGTGTTATAATGTAACGATGAAAATTAAAATGGTGAATTGTGCCCGCTGATTGTTCAGAAATCCGGGCAGGTTTTACGATAGATGGAGGAATATCATGCGAGCAGATAAACATACAAAGCCCTCCGGCTCCGCGGCAAAGCGCGTTCTCAAGGGCGTGGGAAAGGTCCTTGGCACGATGGTGCTGGTGCTGTTCCTCACGACGCTGATTTTTGCGTGCCTGTTTACCCTGTATGTCAAAAACGATCTTTCGGCGCAGGTCGATTCGATCGACGGCTTTACGCTCGACCAGACGTCCGTGATCTACTATGAAGACCCGAAGACCGGGCAGGATGTGGTCCTGCGCAAGCTCTACGGCGGCGCGAACCGCACATGGGTCGAGTATGAGAATATCCCCAAAAACCTGATTCATGCCTGCATTGCCATCGAGGACAAGCGCTTTGAGGACCATCAGGGCGTCGACTGGTTCACGACCATGAAGGCGTGCGTCAAGATGTTCCTCGGTCAGGGCGAGGCGGGCGGCTCGACCATTACCCAGCAGCTCGTCAAAAACATTACCGGGCGCGACGAGGTGACCGTGCGCCGCAAGCTGGTGGAAATTTTCAGCGCGCTGGAGCTGGAAAAGAAATATACGAAAAAGCAGATCATGGAGCTGTATCTCAACGTCATCGCGCTGGGCGAAAACTGCGAGGGCGTGGAGTCTGCGTCGCAGGTCTATTTCGGCAAGAGCGTGAGCGAGCTCGACCTTGCCGAGTGCGCTGCGCTCATCGGCATTACGAATAACCCCTCGATCTACGACCCGTATATCAACCCCGAAAAGAACAAGCAGCGCCAGGAGATCATTCTCGGCGAAATGCTCGACCAGAAATATATCACGCAGGACCAGTATGACAAGGCGATGGCGGAGGAACTGGTTTTCCACAACGCCAGCGGCGAAAAATCCGGCGATGAGGATTACTATTCTTATTTCGAAGACCAGGTCATCAACGACGTGGTGCGAGATCTGGGCGAGAAGACTGGCTATGAGACGACGATTGTCCGCAAGATGCTCATGACCGGCGGCTACAAGATCTATTCGACCCTCAACCCCGACGTGCAGGCGGCAGTTGAAGAGGTCTATCAGAACCTCGACAACATTCCTGCCACGGCAAGCTCGCAGCAGCTGCAGTCCGGCATTGTCGTCATTGACAACAAGACCGGAGACGTCGTCGCTGTTGCCGGCGGCGTGGGTGAAAAGCAGGGAAGCCTGATTTTAAACCGCGCCACGCAGAGCTATCTGTCTCCCGGCTCTACCATCAAGCCGGTCTCGGTCTATGCGCCTGCGCTGGAGCTGGGGCTTGTGACGCCTGCGACGGTGATGGACGATACGCCGTATTCGTTTACCGACGCACGGCACTGGCCGAAGAACTCCGACTCGGTCTACCGGGGGCTTATGAACATCAACGAAGCGGTCAAGCACTCGATCAATACGATTCCGGTCAAGCTGGTCGCGCAGATGACGCCCGAATACTGCTTCGAGTTTGCGAAGGAAAAGATGGGGCTCAGCTCGCTCGTTTCCTCCTACGTGAACGCGGCGGGAGACACCTTCTCGGATATTGATCTGGCGCCGCTGGCAATGGGCGGTCTGACAAAGGGCGTGAGCGTCAAGGCGATGGCGCAGGCGTATGCCTCGTTTGCAAACGAGGGCGTCTGGCGCGAGGCAAGAACGTATACGAAGGTGGTCGACGCCGACGGCAAGGTCGTGCTGGACAATACCCAGCAGTCGCATGTGGCAATGAAGGACATGACCGCCTGGTATATCACCTATATGCTGGAAAACACCGTCGAATCCGGCTCCGGCACGGCGGCGCAGATTGAAAATATGACCGTTGCCGGAAAGACCGGCACGACGACGAGCGACTTTGACCGCTGGTTTGCGGGCTACACCCCGTATTATACCGGTGTCGTCTGGTGTGGCTACGACGACCCCGAGGAGGTCGTTCTGACCGATTCGAGCGCGAACCCGGCGACGGTTCTTTGGCAGAAGGTCATGGCGAAGGTCCACGAGGGGCTTGCCAACAAGGAATTCAACAAGCCGACCAACGTTGTGGAATGTACGGTCTGCCAGGACAGTGGGCTTCTCATGACCGACGCCTGCCGCGAAGACCCCAGAGGCAGCCGCGCCATCACGGTGGAGCTGAGTCTGTACGACGTGCCGACGCAGAACTGCAATGTCCACAAGGAGGTGGAGATCTGCGGCGCGTCCGGTCACGTGGTGAACGAATACTGCAAGCAGGTGGAAGGCAATACCACAAAGACCGTGGGTCTGCTGGACGTTTCGCGTGCCTTCCCGGTACGTGGCATCACCGTGCAGGACCAGGCGTATGCCGTGCCGAACGATTCGCTGCCGGCAGGCTATTATCCGGCGCTGAGCCCGGATGTGGACGCGATCAACGTGGAGTGCTACATCCACACCAGAGACGATCTTCCCGAGCCTGAGGCGCCCGAGGAGGACGAGGAGGAAACCAGCGGCAGCCGCATTTCCTCTGCCGTGCGCGATATCTTAAGCGGCGGCAATCAGAACGATTAAAGAAGCAGGAGAACGATATGTGGCTTTCTGACGAATGGAAGGACTATGAGGTCATCGACACCTCGAGCGGAGAAAAGCTCGAGCGCTGGGGAAAGTATATTCTCGTGCGCCCGGACCCGCAGGTCATCTGGACGACGCCGAAGCAGCACCCGCTGTGGCGCAAATACGACGCAAAATACAGCCGGTCCAACACCGGCGGCGGCAAATGGTCCAATCTGCGCCTGCCTGAGCAGTGGCAGGTGCATTATAAAGAGCTGACCTTCAACGTAAAGCCCATGAACTTCAAGCACACGGGCGTCTTCCCGGAGCAGGCGGCAAACTGGGACTTTGCGATGGAGAAAATCAGAACCGCGGGAAGACCCATCAGCGTTCTGAACCTTTTTGCCTACACGGGCGGCGCGACGATTGCCTGCGCTGCCGCCGGGGCAAGCGTCTGCCATGTGGACGCGGCAAAGGGTATGGTCGCCTGGGCAAAGGAAAACGCGCGCTCGTCCGGACTCGAGGATAAGCCCATTCGCTGGATTGTCGACGACTGCGGCAAATTTGTCGAGCGGGAAATCCGCCGGGGCAGGCGCTACGACGCGATCATCATGGACCCGCCGAGCTATGGAAGAGGTCCGTCCGGCGAGGTGTGGAAGCTCGAAGAGAACCTCTATCCGTTTGTGGAGCTGGCAAGTAAGGTTCTCAGCGACAACCCGCTTTTTGTGATCATCAATTCCTATACCACGGGGCTTGCCCCCTCGGTGCTGGGCTACATTCTGGATACGCTCGTCTCGAAGCAGTACGGCGGAAAAACGCACTGCGACGAGTTGGGGCTTCCCGTGACGAATACCGGTCTGGCGCTTCCGTGCGGCAGCACCGGCAGATGGACGAAGGACTGAACATATGCACAATGCAATCGAAATCAGAGACCTCAGATATGCCTATCCGGACGATCAGACAGCCGAGCATGTGGTCTTTGAAGATCTGAATCTCGACATCCGGCAGGGAAGCTTCGTCGCCGTATTGGGACACAACGGCTGCGGCAAATCGACGCTGGCAAAGCATTTAAACGCCATTTTGCTGCCCGAGGGCGGCAGCGTGACGGTCTACGGGCTGGACACGAAGCAGGAAGAAAATTTACTTGCCATCCGCCAGCAGGTGGGCATGGTGTTCCAGAACCCCGACAATCAGATCGTTTCAAACGTCGTCGAAGAAGACGTCGCCTTTGCCCCGGAGAATCTCGGCGTTGCCTCGGAGGAAATCCGCCGCCGCGTGGATACGGCTTTGGAGGCAGTCGGAATGCTCGCGTATAAAAAGCATGCGCCGCACCTTCTTTCCGGCGGGCAGAAGCAGCGCGTGGCAATTGCGGGCGTTCTTGCGATGCAGCCCAAGACCATTGTGCTCGACGAGCCGACTGCAATGCTGGACCCGCAGGGGCGGCAGGAGGTCGTCTCGATTGTCGAAAAGCTCAGCCGCGAGCAGAATATCACGGTCGTTCTCATCACGCACCACATGGACGAGGCGGTCTGCGCCGACCGCGTGATTGCGATGGACGACGGCAAAATCATTGCCGACGGCACGCCGAAGGAAGTCTTTGTGCAGATTGAGCTTCTCAAGCGCGTGGGACTGACAGTGCCGCAGACGACACTGCTTCTCGACGCGCTGAATCAGGACGGCTGCGCACTGCCGCTGGACGCATTAAGCGTGGAGGAGTGCGCGGACGCGCTGTATCGGAAAATTATGCAGGCGAAAGCCTGATTTCGGAGGAAAAACGGTTGGAGCCTGTATTAGAGATCAAAAACCTGTCGCATGTCTACGGGGTGGATACGCCGTTTGAGCATGTGGCGCTGGACAATGTGAGTCTGTCTGTCGGGCGCGGCGAGTTTGTCGGTCTGATCGGTCACACCGGCTCGGGCAAGTCGACACTCATCCAGCATATGAACGGGCTGTTAAAGCCCATGAGCGGGCAGGTCCTGTTTGAGGGACAGGATGTCTGGCAGGATGCGAAGCTCACGCGCCGGCTCCGGTTCCATGTGGGTCTGGTGTTCCAGTACCCGGAGTATCAGCTTTTTGAAGAGACGGTCTTTCAGGATATCGCCTTCGGACCCAAAAACATGGGGCTTTCCGAGCAGGAGATCCGCGCGCGCGTGCTGCGTGCGGCGGGCTTTGTCGGCATTACGGACAAGGAGCTGGAAAAATCGCCGTTTGATCTGTCCGGCGGGCAGAAACGCAGAGCTGCGATTGCGGGCGTGATTGCGATGGAGCCGGATGTTCTGATTTTGGATGAGCCGACGGCAGGACTCGACCCCGCAGGGCGCGAGAGTATTTTGGAGAACATCCGCGCCTATCAGGCAGCGCAGGGCGCGTCGGTGATCATGGTCAGCCACTCGATGGAGGAGATTGCATCCAATGTCGACCGGCTTCTGGTCATGAACGACTCGCATCTGGTCATGGACGCGACGCCGCAGGAGGTTTTTGCGCACCCGGAGGAGCTGGTCCGGATGGGACTTGCCGTTCCGAAGGTGACGCAGGTTCTGCTGCGGCTGTGCGCGCTCGGCGTGGACGTTCCGGCGTCCGCCTTTACGGTGGAGCAGGCGGAAAGGCTGCTGCTGCCGCTTGTGAAGGGAGGTAGCGCCGTATGCTGAAGGATGTGACGCTCGGTCAGTATTTCCCGGGCGAGACGAGCGTGCATAAGCTCGACCCCAGAACAAAGCTGGTGCTGGTGATTGTGTATATTGTTGCGCTGTTTCTGGCAAAGGGCGCGGCGTCCTACGCGCTGGTTGCGGCGTGCCTGCTGGCGGTGATCGGGATTTCGAAGATTCATCTGAAGGTGATCGTCAAAAGCCTCAAGCCGCTGCTGCTGATCATTGTGCTGACAGCGCTTCTGAACCTGTTTTACGGGTCGGGAGAGCCGCTGGTGCAGTTCTGGATTTTCAAAATTACGAAGGAGGGCATCGAAAACGCCGTTTTCATGGTGCTTCGCATTGCACTTCTGGTGGCGGGCACATTCATGCTCACCTACACCACAAGCCCCATTGCGCTGACCGACGGACTCGAGAGCTTGCTGGGACCGCTGAAAAAGCTCGGCGCGCCGGTCCATGAGCTGGCAATGATGATGTGCATTGCGCTGCGCTTTATTCCCACGCTCATTGAAGAAACTGACAAAATCATGTCCGCGCAGAAAGCGCGCGGTGCGGATTTTGAATCCGGGAACCTGCTGTCGCGTGCCAAGGCGCTCATTCCGATTCTCGTGCCGCTGTTCATCTCGGCGTTCCGCCGGGCAGACGAGCTGGCAACGGCGATGGAGTGCCGCTGCTACCACGGCGGCGACGGACGGACGAAGCTTCACGAGCTGCGCTACGCGCGGCGCGACTGGACCGCCTATATCCTAGGCGCATGCATGCTCGCGGGTGTGATTGTGCTGCGGCAGTTTGGACTGTAATGGATTTTTGACACGGGAGAACGCTATGAGAAACATTGCCCTGACGCTCCGCTACCTCGGGACCGCCTATCACGGCTGGCAGGTACAGAAAAATGATATCACGGTCGGTCAGACGCTGGAAAAGGCGGCGGCGATGGTCGTGGGACACAAGGTGCATATCACCGGCTGCGGCAGAACGGACGCGGGCGTGCATGCAAAGGTCTACGTGGCAAACTTCCGCACCGACGCGCGCATCCCGGTCGACCGGATTCCCTACGCCTTCAACACGCATCTGCCGGGCGATATTGTCGTGACCGGCGCGATGGAGGTGCATGACGGCTTCAATGCCATCGGCTCGTGCGTCAAAAAGGAGTATACCTATCTGATCTATAATTCCCCGATCAAGGACCCGTTTTATGTCAACCGCGCGTGGTTTTACCCCAAGCACCTCGACGAGACCGTCATGCAGCGCGCGGCGCAGCAGTTTGTCGGCACGCACGACTTTGCCGCTGTCCGATCGGTCGGCACGGAGGTCAAGTCCACCGTGCGCACGGTCTACCACTATGAGGTCGAGCGCGACGGGGATCTGATTTCGCTTCGCGTCTGCGCCAACGGCTTTTTGTACAACATGGCGCGCGCGATGGCAGGCACCGTGGTCTACGCGGCGGAAGGAAAGTTCCCGCCCGAGGAGGTCGTGAACATTCTCGCGCGCGGCGACCGCAAGGCGGCAGGTCCCACGGTTCCGCCCGGCGGGCTTTATATGACGCAGCTTTGGTATGACGACGGAGAGGCAGTGTTCCATGTCGGATAATGTATCGAAATTTGACCCCAATCCCCGCAGGACCATCCGGCGGCGGATTGCGGCGTTTGTGCTGGCGGTTTTGTTGGTGGGCGGCGGCATAACGCTCTATGTGTTCCGGGATTCTCTGAATCTCGACGCAGCAAAGCGCTTTGTGCGCTATCTGAACGTCAAAACCGACGAAACCGGCGGCAGCTTTACCTTCGATTCCCACAACGCAAACCAGTATGCGGATTTGCAGGGCGGGCTTGCGGTGGCGTCCATTTCGGGCTTGAGCCTCTACGACGCGAGCGGCAAGGAAACCGCTGTTGTGCAGGCAAAGCTCGATACGCCTGCCATCCAGACCGGCAGCCGGCTGACGCTGGCTTACGACGTGGGCGGAAACAATCTGCTTGCCGTGCGCAATTCAGGCGAAACCGCGCTGAGCATTACAACGCAGCGCCCGATTTTTGACGCGAATATGGCAAGCGACGGCAGCGTCTGCTATGCTACGTCGGAGTCCGGGTATAAAACGGTCCTCTATGTCTATGATGCAAACCAGAACCGGATTTACCGCTGGCTCTCGGCAAGCCAGTATCTGCCCTTGTGCGCGGTGTCGCCGGGAGCAAAGCTGCTTGCTGCTGTCTCGCCCGGGCAGCAGGACGGCATCTATGTCTCAAACCTTCATATTTTTGATACCTCGTCCGATGAAGCCGGCATCACGGCGGCGCTGAGCGGGGACCTCATCTATGATCTGACGTTTGTGGACGCGGATACCATCTGCGCCGTGGGAGAGTCCGGCGCGCAGTGGCTGAGCACGAGCGGAAGCCGGCTGGCGGGCTACACGTACGACGGCGCGTATCTCAAGGACTTTGATTTCGGCGGCGACGGATTTCTGTCTCTGATCGTGAATATGTATAAGGCAGGCAACCACTGCAGCGTCGTCACCGTCGACAGAACGGGGCAGGAGCTGGGAAGTGCGCAGCTCGATGTGCAGATTCTCGATTTTTCGGCGGCAGGCAGCTACCTTGCCGTCCTGACGGCAGAAAAGCTGTCGATCTACAACAGCGCCATGGAGCTATATTACGAGCAGACCAACACAAGCAGCGCAACGAACGTTGTCATGCGCGCCGACGGCTCGGCAATTCTGCTCGGCGGCGGGCGCGGCGAGATTGTGCTGCCTTGAATTTTCAGTTCCGTCACATATTGGCGTTGGAATTGTTCACAATTCCGTGCTATACTCAATACCAATATAAAAGCACCTGCTTTTTGATAAATAAAATCCTATTTGATAGGAGCAAGCGATATGAAACCAACCTTATGTTCCAAATGCAAAAAGAATCTTGCCGTGGTGTTCATCACGAAGATTGAAAACGGCGAGACGATCAACGAGGGCTACTGCCTCAAGTGCGCGAAGGAGCTTGGCATCAAGCCTGTCGACGATATGATCAGCCGTATGGGTCTTTCCGATGAAGATCTGGAGAGCATTTCGGGCGAAATGCTCGGTGCGATGAACGGTCTGGAAGGGCTGATGGCAAACGCGCAGAACCAGGATGACGACACAGACGATGAAGACGACGACAACGCCTCGCAGACCGCGACGTTCCCATTTCTCAACAAGCTTTTCGGCGCTGCCGGCAATAACGGCGGCAATACGTCCGGCGAAGCGCTGACGCCGCAGAATGAAGAGCCACGGCAGACGCCGCCGCGCGGCGACAAGCCGAACGGGCAGAAAAATAAAAAACGCAAATTCCTCGACACCTACTGCCAGAACCTCACGCAGAAGGCGCACGAGGGAAAGCTCGACCGGATTGTCGGGCGCGATGTGGAAACCGAGCGCGTGGTTCAGATTCTCAACCGCCGCCAGAAGAACAATCCTTGCCTGATCGGCGAGCCCGGCGTCGGTAAAACGGCAATCGCCGAGGGCTTAGCGCAGCGGATTGTCGATCAGGAGGTGCCCTACAAGCTCCAGAGCAAGGAAGTCTATCTGATGGATCTGACCGCGCTCGTTGCAGGCACGCAGTTTAGAGGTCAGTTTGAAAGCCGCATGAAAAGCCTCATCGACGAGGTCAAAAAGCTCGGCAATATCATTCTGGTCATCGACGAGGTCCACAATCTTGTCGGCGCGGGCGATGCAGAGGGCTCGATGAACGCGGCAAATATCCTGAAGCCTGCCCTCTCGCGCGGCGAAATTCAGGTCATCGGCGCGACAACCTTCGATGAATACCGCAAGTACATCGAAAAGGACTCCGCGCTGGAGCGCCGCTTCCAGCCCGTAACGGTCAACGAGCCGACGATCGAAGAGGCAATTGAAATCCTGCGCGGCATTGCGCATTACTATGAAGAATTCCACGGCGTGACCATTCCGCCGGAGATTGCACGCCAAGCGGTCATTCTCTCCGAGCGGTATATCACCGACCGGTTCCTGCCCGATAAGGCAATCGATCTGATCGACGAGGCATGCTCCGACGTGAACCTCAAAAACAAGTCCATCGGCAAGCTCGAAGCGCTCAAAAAAGAGCACGCAGACTACGACGTCGAACTGGGAATGCTTCTGGAGAAGGCAGAAAAGGCGGAGGACGACTTTGCCCGTATGGCAGAGCTTCGCAGCCGCAACCTGCAGCTCGACAAGGAAATTGCGCTGCTGGAAGAAGAGCCGAAGCCGGTTCTGACGATGGAAAACCTCGCGCGCATCATTGAGCTCTGGACCAAGATTCCGGCAAGCAAAATCCGCGCGCAGGAGTATGAGCAGCTGGAAAACCTTGATGCGCGGCTCAAAACGCATATCGTCGGACAGGACGAGGCAATCCGCGCCGTCACCGCCGCTATCCGCAGAAACCGCGTGGGCATCTCGCCGAAAAAGCGCCCGGTGTCGTTCATCTTCGTCGGCTCGACGGGCGTGGGCAAAACGGAACTTGTCAAGTGCCTGGCAAACGAGATGTTCGAGTCTGTGGAGTCGCTGATCCGGCTCGACATGTCCGAGTACATGGAAAAGCACTCTGTTTCCAAGCTCATCGGCTCGCCCCCCGGCTATGTCGGCTATGACGAGGCGGGCCAGCTGACGGAAAAGATCCGACGCCGCCCGTATTCGGTCATTCTGTTCGACGAGCTGGAAAAAGCGCACCCGGACGTTCTGAACATTCTGCTGCAGATTCTCGACGACGGCAGAATCACCGATGCGCAGGGCAGAGTTGTAAATTTTGAAAACACGATCATCATCATGACCTCCAACGCAGGCTCCGACCGCAAGGACGGCTCGGTCGGCTTCGGCAAGAGCCTGTCCGAGCAGACGCAGGAGAAGGCAATCAAGGCGCTCTCAGAATTCTTAAGACCTGAGTTCATCAACCGTGTCGACGAGGTGATCTGCTTCAACAAGCTCACCGAGGAGAACTTCCGCGCGATTGCGATCATCATGCTGCGCGATCTCAAGCAGGCGCTCTCCGAGCGCGGTCTGGACTTTACGTGGGACGAGAGCGTGATTGACGCGCTGGTCAAAAAGTCCTACTCCGTGACCTACGGCGCGAGAAATCTCCGCCGGACGATCCAGAAAGAACTGGAAGACCCGATTGCCCAGAAGATCATCGAAAGCTTCGTAAACCCGCTGCATACACTGCACGCTTCTGCAGATGCAGATGGCGCGTTTACTGTTACAGGCGCATGAGAAGACCCCCGCCGGAAGAATCCGGCGGGGGTTTTGTATGAAGGCGCAGGACGCAGACTTTTTTCTGCGGGCGCTTCCTAACGGCTCCAGAATGAAAAATTCTGACCTCGTGTGCTGTTTTGCCTTCCGGAATTGTTATATCTATGAGGTCTCAAAGAAACGGAGAAACAGACGGATGAAACAAGAACAGGTACTGGTATTGGGCTGTTTCTGTTCGCGCGGTTTATTTCCGGCTTCGGTCAGGGCCTTTACACCGTGTCCATGACGCCATGCATTTCCACATGGTTTGCGAATAAAGAGCGCACCTACATGATTACCTTCAACACTGCGGCAAACAGTGTGTTCCTGGCTATTTCCTACTCGATCGGAAGACCGCTCTGCAACGCACTGGGTACATGGCAGGCTGTCCTCGGTCTCTATGCCGGCATTATTGCGGTTGTTGCACTTTTATGGACGTTCTTTGCTCGCGACAGTGCCGAAGCTCTGGCGGCAGCGCAGCAGCGTGCGCAGATGGCAGGCAGTGGAAAAAAAGAAAGCTCCCTGCTTCGTGCAGCAAAGGAGATTCAGTACTGGAAGCTTCTGATGTTTGCCGGGACCTTTGCCATTGCAAACACGGCAATCGCGTCGTTCCTGCCGACTTACTTGACAATAGAGCGCGGCATGGACGCGACGGTTGCAACGACCATTTCGAGTCTCAACTCGCTTTTCGGCATCGCGGGCTCGCTGCTCGGCGGCGTGCTGTGTGCGCAGATGTGGCGCAGAAAACCCATTCTGATCGGCGCGATTGTTCTCTATATTTTGGCTGGCTTCGGCATCCCATTTGTTTCGTCCTCGGGGCTGATCGTGGTGCTGGCGCTTGCGGCGGGCGCACTGTATTTTATTCCGATTGCCGCGCAGAGCACGATTATGATTGAGACGAAGCAGCCGTTCGACCCGACCATTCTCGGCGGTGCGGCAAGCATCTCCTCCGGCATCGGGCAGCTTTTGTGCGTGATCGTCTCGTTCCTGTTCCAAGGTGTCGCCGCAGCATCAAGCATGACGGTTGCTTACCGCGTGTTCTTCGCGCTGTGCCTGATCGGTCTGCTCGGTGCGATACTGCTGCGCGAGACCGGAAAAAAACCCGAAAAAACATCCGTCTGACAACGATACATGCTTTCTAAGGAGGTTTCGAATGAACTTGACACCGGAAATGATCCTGCGTGGCTATCAGGCAAACACGGCTGCACTGGAGGAAATGATTTTTGTAAAGGGGAAGGTTGCCATCGTGACCGGCGGCACGTCGGGGCTCGGCTTCTGTGTGGCGCGGCGGCTGTGTCAGGGCGGGGCAAAGGTCGTCCTTGCCAGCTCGACCCGGGAAAAAGGGGATCTCGCCGTAAGGCTTCTGAAGGAAGAGGGCTTTGATGTCATCTTCTGCAAGACTGACGTGAGAAGCGAGGAAGAAAGCGACTGGTCGAGTTTACGGTGGAGGCCTATGGTTCGGTCGATATTCTGGTTACGGCTGCCGGTATCTGGAGCTTTGCGCACATCGAAGATCTGGAGGAGGACGTGTTCAAAAACACGCTGGATGTGAAGCTGCTGGGTGCATACCGCTGTGCGAAGCATGTTTCTCGCTATATAATTGACCATAAAATTAAGGGCAAGATGTTGCTTGTCTCGTCGAACTCTGCCTATCTGCCGCAGTCTGTGTTCGGCGGCTACGCACATTATACCGCATCCAAGGGCGGCGTGATCGCCATGACCACCGAGCTTGCTAAGGAGCTCAAGCGCTACGGCATCATGGTCAACACCGTTGCGCCCGGCGGCATGTTCACACCCGGCTGCATGGTAAATGGTCCTGTGCGCACGCTTCCGCCAGAGAAGCAGGCGGAACTCGGAAAGGAAATGATGGTTGCAAAGCTCGACGAGATTCCGACTGCAGACTCGGTTGCCATTGTAGTTTACGGTATGTGTACGCGTATGGCAGACGGCGTGACAGGCGAATGCATCGTCGCCGACTCCGGCATGATGCGCAACATCATGGCGTTCCAGCCCGCGATCGACCAGTATCCGCCTGCGGAAAGCTGAGAAGCTTTTTACAACAGAAAAGGACAATACGATGGATTTGAAACAACTCTTTGGTTATGAAGAAAAAACGGTTGTCGTCTCTGGTGCTTACTCGGGCATGGGGCTTGCCGCAGCACAGCTGCTGCATGAGCTGGGGGCAAACGTGTATACAATCTGCCGCCGGAACGGACGGCACAGCGGACTCGATTTCCCGGTTGCAGGCGAGCTGTATGCGGACTTTGGCGTAAAGGAAGACCTCGACGTGCTGGCAGAAGCGCTTCCTTCGCAGATTGACGCCATATTCCTCTGCCATGGCATCGCTTTGAAGGCGGATGCTTCTAACGCGCTGGAGGTGCAAAAGGTCAACTTCCTCGGGCACAAATACCTACTGGAAAAGATACTTCCCAGAATTGCGGATAACGGTTCGGTCAATATCATTGCCTCTACTGGCGGCTTCGGATGGCAGGGTGTATTTGATGACTGTGCAGCTGTCGTCAATGCGCCGAGTTATGAAGCAGCACTGGATTGGTATGAGACGCATCCAGATGTCATCCGCAACGGCTATGTATTTTCCAAACAGTGTCTGTGCGCTTATGTCAAGATGAAGGTCCATGCGCCGGAATATATCAGCCGCAGAATTCGGCTGAATGCCATCAATCCCGGAAATACGCTCACGGGGCTGACCGACGATTTTAACCGGAACACCTCGCCGAACGGTGACGCAGCAGAAGGAAAAGCCGTCATTGAAAAAATCTTTCTGAACAGCTGGAACGGCCGCTGGGCTTCGGCCGAGGAGATGGGTTATCCGCTGGTCGCCATCGGAAGCCAGATTTTCTCCTACATGAGCGGGCAGATCATTTACTTCGACTACGGCATGAGCAGCGTCTGGGAAACGGACGCACTGAGCAAAAACTGAACTGATACATTTCATCCCTTCAAAACGGGCGGCTCTTCAAATGGAGAGTCGCCCGCCGCTTTTGCTGCAATGACAAAGAGCAATTTTAGACTCGCTATAGACAAAGAATACGCGGCCGACAGCTTGTCGACCGCGTAGCTTCATATTTTGGAGTCGCGGAGCCACTGCTGGAATTCCTCCAGCGAGATGATCTCGCGGTCGCATTTTTTCTTTTCTTCTCTGGCTTTTTCACTCCAAGCGTAGAACTGCTCGTCGGTGATGCGGCCGGCCTTGATCCACGCGAAGCGCTTTTTGTACTCCTTGCGGTACGCCTTGAAAATCGGGTCGTCGGTCTGTTTTTTCGTCCACTGCCGGAACGCGCCGATCTCGCGGCAGCGCTGTTCGCCGTACTTCACGGGGCGCTCGCAGTACTCCGCGCTCACGCGCCCAGTCTGCGGAAACCAGCGGCCGCAATTTTTGCAGCGGCGCACGGTCACGCCGCGCTCGACGCAGCTTCGCAGCGAATAGTCGATCATATCCCGCACGGCAGAGGAGTACAAAACAGGCGCGCAGCGACCCGGCTCGACCGGTTCAAAACTCAGCGGGATTGGCTCAAATCGGAACAGCTCCGGATTTCTCGGCTGGTCGTGATGATAGTTTTTCGCCGCCTGTTTCTGCGGTTCACGCCCGGCGGAATCCACGTCCAGCACACATTCCAAAAACTTCTCGACCTGCTTCCTTGTCTCTGAAAACTGCTTTGCAAACTCCTTTAAGTCCAAAGCAATCGCCTGAATCTCCGCTTGATCGAAGCCATTAACGGAAATGCAGCCGAAGCAGCGCGTATATAAAAGGCGAAAGTAAATGTGCTTCTCAGCCAGCATACCCAACTCCACCATCGCGGCTGTATGCGCTCCGAGGTCACTGCTTTCGACGAAGTGTTCCCAATTCACGCTGATGCGTTCCAGCATCGGCGTGATTTCTTTTTCGTCCAGTTCCAGAAACGTCAGCAGACTTTCCAAAAACGGAAGTTCCAGCTGCTTGGACGGCAGCCCCTGCATTCCGAACGCATCATTTTCAAAGAACTCCTTCTCACCGGAGAAATACATCTTTGCATACCACATAGTCGTCACCTCAAATATGGACTAATTGTAAATTATAAATGCAATAGTCTTGACAAAAATATAGCTCTATGTTACCTTAAAATCAGAAAGCTGTCTAAATTATTTTACCATAGTCTAGCATCACATAGACAGCTTGTCAACGAAAAGTTGCTTTGTACCTTGAAAATTTCACACCCATCTCCAAAGACGATACTCGCCGGAGAAGTATGCCGCGACGCTGCAAGAGCAGCCAGCATACCAAGGCGAAGCCAACGCCGTGTGCGTCAACAAAAGGCCGCAGGGCAGGAACGGGTATGGAGGTGGCGGGCGACAGGGCAGCACAACGCAAATCGGCAAGAGTATTCGGCGAGAGATTTTGCTTCAAGACAAGGCTTGGAAAACGCAGGAATACTTTGTGTATTTCAAGTTTTTCATACCGATGGATTGACGAAAAAGATCCGCCATCCGCCGCAGATGATTGATTCAGAG
>ERZ779885.2822-NODE-2822-length-15421-cov-4.534752_pt1 | contig 15421 bp, 12 predicted proteins | sample MGYA00511554_ERZ779885 | MGnify/ENA primary metagenome ERZ779885 (study PRJEB29588, sample SAMEA2160998) | human gut metagenome | biome: human gut; feature: human-associated habitat; material: faeces | place: Denmark | collected 2008/2010 ... | reverse complement strand
CTATTGCGGCCAACAAGCGAATTCAAAAACTGGGGAGGAAAATCGATCCAAAACAAGTTGTCAGAAAAGGAAATCGACGTTTGCACGGCACCGATTACGGCGTCCTGTATGATGAGATGGCAATTGAAGCCCTGGACACCGCGCTCGTATCGCCGGGACAGCCGTCCCTCCTCAATTTCCGGCAGGATATACCGACCGACGGGGAAGGCGTCTTTTTTAATCTGTATAACAACGTCTGGGCGACAAATTTCCCCATGTGGTATGATGAAAACGCGCGTTTTCGATTTGCTCTTCATTTCTTCGGCAAATAGCCTTTTCCTATAAGCGGCGTGCGGCGTTTGCGTCACGCAACGGGGGGGAGATCGGCAATGAGAAAAAGGATGGGTTTAGGCATTTATCTCGGACGAAACAGGCCAAAGATATACATTTAACGAAGGGGGTTACAACTCTATGGCTCAACTGGATATGAACAATTTTGCTGTCGATTTTACAGAAGATAAATCGATACGCAGCGGCAGAAAACTACGGATTGGCATTATCGGAACCGGAGGCATAGCCAATAGCCATATGCAAAGCTATATGAAACAATCGGATGTGGAAATTGTTGCGGGGGCCGATATCATCCCGGATAAGGCAAGGAAATTTTTTGAAAAATATGAGGTGCAGGCCCGGTCGTTTGAAAGCTATAAAGATATGATCGACACCGTGCCGATGGATGCGGTCAGTGTCTGCACATACAACTGCTCTCATGCAGAGTGCACGATTTACGCGCTGGAACACGGGCTGCATGTATTGTTGGAAAAGCCGATGACGGTGACTTTGGACGAAGCCGTCGCCATTTGCCGCGCGGAAAAGAAAAGCGGTAAAATCGTTTCCGTCGGATTTCAACCGCGTTATGACGCCAACATGCAGATGATTAAAAAAATTGTCCAGTCGGGAGAACTGGGCCAGATTTACTACATTCAAACAGGAGGCGGCCGCCGCCATGGTATACCGGTCAGTTGGTCCGAAACCTTTATAGAGAAGGATAAAGCGGGGTTGGGCGCGGTCGGCGATATTGGCTGTTATTCGTTGGACATGGTGCTCAACGCCATCGGCTATCCGAAGCCGCTGACTGTGACGGGCTACACCTCCAACTTCCTCGGCACCAATCCTCTCTACAACAATCCGGCTGACGCCGCCCGCTTCGATGTGGACGATTTTGCCGCCGCGTTTGTCCGCCTGGAGGGCGACATTATTCTCGATTTCCGTATCGCATGGGCGATGCATGTTGACACTCCCGGTGACACGATCATCATGGGCACGAAGGGCGCTCTGCGCATCCCGTCCACGGAGTGCTGGAACGGCACCGTCGGCGGCCCCATGACGTTGTATCGCGACGTCGCGGGCGAGCAGACCCAGACGACCATCCCGCTCTGCCCGGAGGGAGACTCCTTCGGCGGCCTCTTCTACAAGAAGATCCGTTCCTTCCTCGACGCAGTCAAGAACGGCGGCGAGGCTCCCGTCCCGACCAGCCAGATTCTCTACAATCAGGCCATTATCTCCGGTATTCAGAAATCCGCTGAACTGGGCCGCGAGATTGAGATTGAGATCCCGGAGATCTGAGTCTCCCCTTTCATCTTTCCTTTCGGAACACAAAAGAGCGCCCCTGCCTCCTCAGCCGGCAAACCGGTCGGAGGCAGAGGCGCTCTTTCTGTATCCAGCGATGTGTCAATGAACCTCGGAGAGGTATTCCTCAATGAAGTGGGAAGCCATCGCGCCGTCCGCAACGGCGGTAACCACCTGGCGCAGCGGCTTGCGGCGAACATCGCCCACCGCAAAAACGCCCGGAAGATTGGTACGGGTCGTTTCATCCGCAGCGACATAGCCGCCGTCGAGAGCAACACTGTCCGCGAAGAGAGCCGTATTCGGCTCGTTTCCGATTGCAACGAAAATACCGGCGCAAGGCACATCCTGCGTCTCGCCTGTCTTTTTATTTTTCACCCGCAAGCCGGAAACAGCGTTCTCTCCGAGAATCTCGTCCGGCAGGCTGTCCCAAAGGATTTCCACGTTGCCGCACTCCTGAAGAGGCTTGAGATATGCTTTCGAAGCACGCAGCGTATCGCGGCGGTGCACAATCGTCACCTTTCCGCAGAGCTTTGAGAGATACAGCGCATCGGCGGCCGCTGTGTTGCCTCCGCCTACCACCACGACCTCTTTGCCGCGATAAAACATGCCGTCGCACGTCGCGCAATAAGAAACGCCGCGGCCGCGCAGCTCGCGTTCCCGAGGCAGCCCCAGCTCACGGGGAGCCGCCCCGGTAGCCAGAACCACGGTGCGCGCCTTGTATTCGCCGGAGGAAGTGACGACCGTTTTGATCTCTCCCTCCAGAGAGAGACTGACGACGTCCTCAAGGCGCGTCTGCGCACCAAATCTTTCAGCGCTCTGCTGCATCTGCATGGCAAGATCAAATCCGTTAATTCCCTCCGGGAAGCCGGGATAATTGTCAATCTGATCCGTCGTCCCCATCTGACCGCCAGGCGTCATTTTCTCAAGGACAAGAACGGAAAGCGCCGCACGGCCGCAGTACAAAGCCGCCGTGTAGCCGCCGGGACCGCCTCCGACGATGATAACATCCCAAATTTTATGATCCATCTAAAATTCCGCCTTTCTGCTGCCCCAAAAAGGGAGCTTGTGGTTTTCAGTATAGCAAAAACAGAACAGGAAAAAAGTGATTTTCTCACTCAACAGTTAAAAGTTTACAATTAATTCATATTTCTTTTTCACAGGAAACCAACTGCAAAACAGGGCTCCGCCAAAGAGCAGGAGAAAAGGCAAATGCGTTTCCACCGTCCGGATCCGTGGTCCGGACAGATCAAGAGAGCCCCGGCGGTACCGGCCGGGGCTCTCGTAATACTTTTATCTGTGCATGGGATTAAGGGTTTACAGTCATTCTCTCAAACCGGAGAAATGTTGCTGTAACTACATAAATCTCTGCTGGTGATAAACTGCTTCTCCTTCGAAGCTTCTTTGTTCACTGCTGGGAGTCTTGTGCTTCCGGTCAGCCTGCATCCGCAAACCGTCGCCGGAGCTGCTAAAATTCACCGCTTGGGAACAACGCTTCTTCTTTGAAGCTCTATAGGTTCACTGCTTGGAAATCGTTTGTTTCCGGTCTGTCTTCTGATGAAAACCGTTGCCGTAACTACTAAAATTCACCGCTTGGAACAACGCTTCTCCTTCGAAGCTTCTATAGAATCACTGCATGGAATTTTATTTGTTTCCGGTCATTCCATAAACGGAACGTCGCCGTAACACTTAAAAATCACCGCTGAGGGGAATCCACTCCTTTTCCGGAGCTTCCACTTTATCACTGCATGGGATTCATTTTGTTTCCAGTCATTCTTAATCTCCAAAGAATGTTGCTGTAACTTCTAAAAGTCTACGCGAAAGGGAAATATCCGTTTCCTTCTTTTCAGAAGGGTCAAATGCTGTACATTGGGCTTCACCTAAGAAAAAGTTTTCAGAATTTCAACTGCGTGCTTAGCTATTTTCCAGAATTACCGCACTCTTTGTTTCGTGAAACGAAAATGTTTCAAGCTTTTCCAAAAGCTACAATCGGGTTTTTGAAAATAGATCACGCTATTCTGCAAACCTTCGATTCATTGAGACCATGCTCAGAAACTGCACTGGATTTACTTCCCGTTCCTTTCTGTACAAATGGTTCAATAAAATCCGAGCTGACCATCAATTCAGCTCAAAGCTTTTGGTCTACACGATATTTACGGTTTCGCTGCCTTTCCCTTTTCCGAATGATCCGCAATACATCCCTCTATGCCTTTGCTCTCATTCCTCTGGTATTCATCAGCTTTACCGCTCTTGTAGAGAACACGTTTTCTTTATCTCAGCAGACGCCGTCCAACAGAACAACGTCTGCCGGATACTGCTGCGGTTTGGTGTCCATTGGACTGCACCCCTTTCTGTCTAAATCTGCACAAAAGTGAGTGGTACAATTCGCAGACATTCCTTCCACATTCTTCTTATCCGCTTCCCTTGCTGAAAAAACTTTGTTAATGCAAAATTCCTTCTTTTGCTTTCAGCGGATATTTTGTCTGCTTTCTTTGTATCTCTTCCTTTGTTGTGATTATACTATACTACACCGGCGCGGTATTGTCAAGTGTTTTTGATGAAAAAATATAAACAAACTTTTAAAAAACTGTTTATTTTTTCTTTCGTTGATTTTTCGGTTGACTTCAGAGCAAATCGCATGTACAATACATACGAAAGAGTTCTTCAGAAAGGAGTATGCTTTGGTATGAACGAAGATTTCAGCCCGGATCTGCTCACACTTGTGGACGAGGACGGCCAGGAGCATGAGTTTGAGATCCTGGATATCATAGAAAACGACGAGGGCTGCTTCTACGCCCTGCTCCCCACCTTTGAAGATCCGCAGGATCAGGTGGAAGCCGACGGCTCCTACTATATTTTCCAGGCCTTCGAAGAGGACGGCGAGCAGCAGCTGGCCGAGGTGGAGGACGACGAGCTCGCCGATCGCCTTGCCGCTGAGTTTGAAAAGCGCTTCGACGAGATGTTTGAGGCAGAGGAATCCGAAGAGGAATAAAAAGACTTTTCCTGCCTGGTTCGCGGACTTGCGTATGATAACCCTACACTTTTGAATCGGGAGCTTAGCTCCGGCGGCGGATTGCAGACCTCCCGGCTTTGCCGGAAGAAGGGAGCGTGAAACCGTTGGGCGGGCACCCACCTGCTTTCCGTAGGCAGGTTATTCTCACACATTACGGCCAGGCGGGGTACTTTGAGAAAACGGCTTCCCTCTCACAAGGAGGGGAGCCTTTTTTCGCGCCGCTTTTCTCTGGAAACGGTGGACACATCCGCAAAAAAAAGGTATAATAAAATGAAACAATTCGGCCAGGCGGCCCTTTCCGATATACTATAAAAGATGAGAGGAGCTTCCATTTATGAGCGATTACAAAATCATTACCGATTCCAACTGCGACTTTACCCCAGCCCTGATCGAAGAACTGGACATCCAGGTGATCCCCATGGAATTTGTCATGGGCGAGAAGGTCTATCGAAACTACCCCGACGAACGTGATATGAGCGCCAAAGAGTTTTACAGCCGCATCCGCAGCGGCGAAAGCCCCACCACCAATCAGATCAATACGGCAACTTTCATTGACGTCTTCACCCCCATCCTCAGCGCCGGTCATGATCTTTTCTATATGGCGTTCTCATCCGGCCTCTCCGGCACGTACAACAGCGCCTGTATGGCGGTCGAAGAGCTGCGCACCCGCTTCCCGGAACGCACCATCATCGTGGTGGACACGCTTGCCGCTTCCATGGGCGAGGGCCTTTTGGTGTACTATGCCGTGCAGCAGAAGCGCGCGGGCCTTTCCATGCAGGAGCTCGAGCAGTGGGTGATTGACAACCGCAACCACCTCGCACACTGGTTCACCGTCGATGACCTCAACCATCTGAAGCGCGGCGGACGCGTCAGCAGCACGGCGGCCTTTGTCGGCACCATGCTCGGCATCAAGCCGGTTCTTCACGTTGACAACGAGGGTCATCTGATCCCGGTCGAAAAGGTGCGCGGCCGCCGCCAGTCCCTTGACGCCCTTGTCAAGCATATGGGTAAAACCGCTCAGCTGGAAAATGCCAAAACCGTTTTTCTGAGCCATGGCGACGCCCAGCAGGACGCCGAATATGTCGCGGCCCAGATCCGCGAAAAGTTCCCCGGTACCAAAATCTATATCAATATGATCGGTCCGGTGATCGGCGCCCATTCCGGCCCCGGCACCATCGCCCTGTTCTTCATGGCGGACAACAAGGACTGAATGATTGTCGAGAGGAGCGCTGCCTGAAATGGCAAACAAAAACAGCTGCACGTACAAGATTGTCACGGATTCCACCAGCGATCTGACTCCAAAGCTTGTCGAGGAGCTCGACGTCGAAGTCATTCCCATGGAGTTTATCTTCGGCGACGAGGTTTACCACAATTACCCGGACGCGCGTGAGATGTCGAGCAAGGAATTCTACGGCCGCCTGCGCGCCGGAGAAATGTCCAAGACAAACCAGATCAACACCGTCACCTTTCTCGAAACCTTTGAGCCGTATCTGCGCGAGGGGCTCGACGTGCTGTATATCGGCTTCTCCTCCTCCCTGTCCGGCACATACCAGCGCGCACTCGAAGCCATTGAACAGCTCAAGGAAAAATATCCGGGCCGCCGGGTTGTTCCGGTCGACTCCCTGGCAGTCTCCATGGGCGAGGGCCTGCTCGTATATTACGCCGCCCTCAAGCAAAAAGCCGGAGCCACCCTGGATGAGGCGGCAGAATGGGTGAGCGTGCACCGCTTCAGCCTCTCACAGTATTTCACCGTCGACGACCTCAACCATTTGAAGCGCGGCGGACGTCTCTCCGCTGCTGCCGCTCTGTTCGGCTCCATGCTCGGCATCAAGCCCGTGCTCCGCATCGATGACGAGGGTCATCTCATTCCCGCCATGAAGGTACGCGGCCGCCGTCAGTCTCTCGACGCGCTGCTGAACCAGATGGAAAAGAGCATCCAGCAGCCGGAAAATCAGACGGTGTTCATTGTGCACTGCGACGCTCAGGAGGATGCAAAGTATCTGTATAAGCAGACGAAAAGCCGCGTCCATCCGAAGGAGATCATCGTCAACGACCTCGGCCCGATTCTCGGCACCCACACCGGCCCGGGCGGCATCGCCATTTTTTATCTGAGCGGCAACCGCGGCTGAACCGGCCGTCAGGAGGAGCTTTCATGATTTTATCCGGAAAGGAAATTGAACGCCAGATCGGCGGAAATATCATCATTGAGCCGTTTGACAAGAGCCGGCTCAACCCGAACAGCTACAATCTGACGCTTGCGCCGGAGCTGCTCGTCTACGAAAACACGGTGCTCGACATGAAGGTACCGAACCCGTGCCGCCGTATCGAAATCCCCGAAAGCGGACTGCGGCTTAAGCCGCACCGGCTTTATCTGGGGCGCACCAATGAATATACGAAGACAGAGGGCTTTGTCCCCATGCTGGAGGGCCGCTCCTCCACCGGACGGCTCGGCTTGTTTATCCATGTGACCGCAGGCTTCGGCGACGTAGGTTTCGCAGGTTACTGGACTCTGGAAATTTTCTGCGTGCAGCCTATTGTCATTTACCCGAACGTGGAAATCTGCCAGATTTATTACCATGATCTCCACGGAGACTATGAACCGTACCACAGCGGAAAATATCAGAACAACACCGGAATCCAGCCCAGCATGATGTATCGCGCTTTTGAAAAAGGAAAATAAAATTCCGACCCGAAAGCCGGGAGCTCACCGATTGAGCTCCCGGCTTTTTTGATGCGTATCTGTCGGCATGGAAACAGCGCAAAAAGCGTCGAAAAAAGCCTTGACACTCCCCGAAGAAAAGAGGAAAAGCAGCATTTTTCCCTCAAAGTTTAGAAAAATCAGGCATCTTTCACAACAAATATAAAGGATAGAGCAAGATTCCAGTTGCTTTTCTTTTGGTTTCCTGTATACTAAAAGTACAGAAACAGGTTGAGAATTATAGAAATTTTGTACAGAAATTTTATCTTCAGCCGCCTGCTTAATTTAGGGAGGGATTATTTTATAAAAAAGCTTCTCAGCACCATCCTGGCCGCGCTCCTCGTTGCCGGCGCCCTGAGCGCCTGCCAGACCGCGCCTGCCTCCAGCACTGCCGGTGATACTACCGAGAGCGTCGCCGACGCCGGAGACGACGCCGAGGGCGGCGCGACGAGCGACGTCACGATGACCTACTGGTCCATGTGGAACTCCACCGAACCGCAGGCCATCGCCATTCAGGAGGCCATTGACGCCTACACGGCGGAGACCGGCATTCAGGTCACCGTGCAGTGGAACGGCCGTGACACCCAGCAGCAGACCATCCAGGCCGCTCTGGACAGCAAAACTTCCATCGACCTCTTCGACGAAGACTTCCAGCGCGTTTCCACGCAGTACAACAAAAGCTGCCTGAGCCTCGAGGACATGGCAGCGGCTGTGGGCTATGAGGATTACGCCGTCGCTGCGCTGCCCGCCGCGGTGCGCAACTGGGCCGGCGAGCTGATCGCCATCCCCTCCTACTCCGAACATCCGCAGGAGGCCTTCGATCTCATCGTGAAAATCACCTCCGGTGAGTATGACGCCAAGATGGCTATGGCGAGCAACGGCATTCCGGCCGACATCCGCAACGAGGAGTGGCCCGAGATGCTGGCCGGCGTTCGTGAGGCCTTCAACGTGCAGACCGGCGTTTACGACTGGAACTGCGGCATGAACGCCAACGCTGACCTCGGCACCGCCTTCCAGGATCCCGCCGCGAAGCTCTTCGAGGGCAGCCTCGACGGTCAGGGCTTTGTGGAGGCTATGGACGCGCTGTATTAATCCGCGCGTTCCGCTGAACGGAAACATACTTGCATGACGGAACGGGGAGGCTTAGAGCCTCCCTGTTCTACTATCACGGGAAAGCGTCCGGCGCGCGCCGGACGCCGCCCTCCCCCGCAGCCACCTCTCCGGGCCGGATGTGCCGAACGGGACCGTCCCGCCCGGAGTTTTGAGAGAGGAGCAGCACTGCATGAAAAAGAGTCGTACTTTGACCTTTACAAGGACAAAAACCTTCGCCCGCCCGTGCGCGGCGATTGGGATGACGAGGCGATGCTCGAAAAACGCGGTATGGTCTTTAATTCCTGCACCGGTCCCCGTGACCCGGAGCTCATCCGCCAGCAGCAGGTCGGCTACTACGCTTGCATCACCCACGTCGACCATCAGATTGGGCGCATCCTCCAGGCGCTGATCGAGCATAAGCTGATGGATAATACGGTGATCCTCTTTACCTCCGATCACGGCGAGATGCTCTCCGATCACGGCTGGTGCCGCAAATCGCTGCCCTACAACGGCAGCGCCCATATCCCCATGTTCATCAGCGGCCCGGAGCGTTTCATCGGCCCGCGCGGCCGCGTGGACAATTCTCTCGTTGAGCTGCGCGACGTGATGCCCACGCTGCTCGACCTGGCGGGCGCGCCGATCCCGAAGCACCTGGACGGGCAAAGTATGCTGCGGCCCGTCGAGCGCGACTATCTGCACGGCGAGCACAGCTTCTCCTTCAACCGCTGGTCGAGCCAGTTCATCGTCACGAAGACGGACAAATATATCTGGCTGCCCGAGCGAAATGAGGAGCAGTATTTCGACCTCGAGCACGATCCGGACGAGACGCACAACGCAATCGGCGATCCGGACAAACAGGAGCGGATCGCGTACCTGCGCCGCCTGCTGATTGCGGAGCTCAAAGATTCCGAGGAAGGCTACTCCGACGGCGAGCGCCTGATTCCGGGCCGCACGCCCGTCAACTGCCTCTCGAACGCAACTCTGCCCAACTGCTGAGTCCATTGAACGCCGTGTCCTCTCCCCAAAGGGAGCAGAAACACGGCGTTCCTTCTCCTTCGGGGAACTTTTCTCCGCCCCGGTTGACAAGAATAGTCCGCGCAGTGTAGCATAAGGGCAGATAAACGACAGGGAGGTCGAAACAATGGGGACGAAAATTCTGATCGCAGAGGACGACGCCGACATTCGCGGCCTGCTGCGCCTCTATCTCGAGGGTGAAGGCTTTGAAATTGTCGAGGCGGCGGACGGAGCCGAGGCACTGCGCAAAGCGGAGGAGTGTTCGCCCCAGCTCGCGATTCTTGACGTAATGATGCCGCGTATGAACGGTTTTGAGCTCACCAAAGCGCTGCGGCGGCAGAGTGACATTCCGATCCTGATTCTCTCCGCCAAGAGCCAGGACGTAGACAAAATTCTCGGCCTCAATCTCGGCGCGGACGACTACGTTGCAAAACCGTTCAATCCCATGGAGATTGTCGCGCGCGTGAAGGCCCAGCTGCGGCGGGCGGAACGCGGCGCGGGAAACCTGCTCACGGTGGGAGAGCTGACGCTTGACACGGCGCGCTGCGAGCTGCGGAAAAACGGGCAGCTTGTCCCGCTCACGCCGATGGAATACAAAATTCTCGCGCTTCTCATGCGCTCACCCGGCCGGATTTTCACAAAGGTGCAGCTCTACGAGGGAATTGCGGGCGAATATTTTGAGAGCAGCGACGTCACCATGATGGTCCATATCTCCAGGCTTCGCGACAAGATCGAGGAGGACCCGAAAAACCCGCGTCATATCGTTACCATTCGCGGGCTCGGGTACAAAATTGAAGCGTAAAGAGCGCGGCCTGTCCGCGCTTCTCACGGAATCCTTCCTCCTGTTCGCCGTAACGCTTGCCGCAGTGGCAGTCGGCGTTTACTGGCTGTGGAACGCCAGCGTCGATCGAATCTATGACGTCACGGACTGGGACGGGCTTGTCTCCGATCCCGCGCTCACGGGAGGGAGCTTTGACACGCTGCGCTCCTATCTCGGCGGGAAGGATGCGTTCGCCGTCCTCACGCCGGAAGGGAAGGCGCTTTGGGCGTCCGACGATTCGCTCGGCGGGATGACGGCGGGGGAACTGGCCTGCGTCAGCGAATACGACTCCGGTTCCCACGTGGAGGCTTACCCGGTCCATGGAGCGGACGGCAAAACCCAGTACCACGTCACGCGGTATCTGGCGGACGGTTCCTCGGAGGAAATGGTGCTCGACTCCTCGTACCGTGTCGTCTCCGGCGGCCTCGGCGACGGAAAAACGCAGTATACCCAGCGCGAGTACGCACTGCTCGCCGGCATCCTCCCCGCCAAGGCCGATCTCAGCCTCACAGCCTTCGAGAGCGGCGGCAGGTCCCTGATTCTGCTTATGAAAACCGCCTATCCCGACGAACAGGAAACCTACCGTGCATATCAGGCCTCCCTGCGTATCTGGCTTCTCCTGCCGCCCCTCTGTGTGCTGGCGGCAGTGTTCTTTGTCGTGCGGATCAGCCGGGCCATCCGCAGGCCGCTTGATCGGCTCGGCGAGGCAATCGCCGCCCGAGCGGAGGGCCGCTCCGTGACGGTGGGAGATTGCTCCGGCGTGCGGGAAATCCGGCGGATCGGACGCAGCTTCGACGTTCTCTCCTCCCGCCTCGAGGAGAGCGAAAAGGAACGCGACCGCCTCGATCGCGCCCGGCAGCAGATGATTGCGGACGTCTCGCATGATCTGAAAACGCCCGTCACGGTGATTGCCGGATACGCTGACGCGCTCGCGTCAGGAAAAATTCCTCCCGAAGAGCAGGCACGCTGCCTCGAGGTCATCCGCTCACGCTCCCGGTCGCTTGCGCAGCTCGCTGACGCTTTCCACGAGTACGGAAAGGTTGAGCACCCCGCGTTTGTCCTCCATCCGGAGCAGCGGGATCTGTGCGAATATCTGCGCGAATACCTTGCCGGAAAATACGGTGAAATCGAGCTGGCGGGCTTTACGCTCGACGTCCGCATTCCCGAGGAGCCAATCTTCTGCCTCCTCGACGCGTTCCAGCTCGGACGCGCTCTCGATAACCTGATCACAAACTCGCTGCGCCACAACCGTCTCGGCACCCTGCTGCTTGTCTCCGTCCGGCGCGACGGAGACAGCGTCCTAATCCGCATCGCGGACAATGGGGCGGGAATTCCCAGGGAAAAAGCTCGCACCATCTTCGATCCTTTCGTCGTCGGCAGCGATGCGCGCGGCGGCGGAGGCAGCGGCCTCGGCCTGTCCATTACCCGGCGCATTGTCGAACTGCACGGCGGAACGATCGCGCTGTCCGCGCACCCCGTTCTCGGCCACGGCGCGGAATTTTTGATTACCCTTCCCGCAGCACGGTAAACAGCAAGCCGCGCGGCGAAGAACCAAAAGGGCGCTGCCCTTTTGGATAACCCGCAAGCCTTTTATAAAAGGCTTGACCGAAAATTTCATTTCGGAATATTCCAGTCTTACCGTCTCTCTTTTACCGTTTCTCTTTTTTACTGTTTCTCTTCAAAAGCTGCTGCAAAACAGCCGCACTAAAAATGAACGCAAAAAACCGGCCTGAAAAGGAAGCGAACCGCCCCTTTTCAGGCCGGTTTTTCTTGTTGGCTTCTATTCTTTTGCGCAGACAGATGTTGGTTTTTTCTTTTTCGACAATCCCTTCCTTCTTTTTCCGAACCTTAACAAATCTTTATGTTTCCTCAAGGTCCCCGCAAGAGAAAAGAGGTACGATAGATGCAAAGGACGGGGAATAGCGGACAGCCTGCTCCCCCGCCCGGAAAAACATCACAGAAACAGCGCTCGGAAAAGGAGGCGGGGCGATGGGAGCCATCAGTCCGCGTGACAGACCTATCATTGAAGTGCGCAATCTGCGCAAGGAGTATCCGCTCGGGAGCGAGACGGTTGTCGCACTCGGAAACATCAATCTGCAGATCATGCGCGGGGAGATCTGCTGTATCTTCGGCACCTCCGGTTCCGGAAAAAGCACGCTGCTCAACCAGCTCGCCGGCATGGAAAAACCGACCCGCGGCGAAGTACGGATCGGAGGCGCGTGCGTCTCCCGCATGAACGAGAATGAGCTGGCGGCCTTCCGACAAAACCATCTGGGCTTCGTGTTTCAGGCATACAATCTTCTGCCGTACCTGACCATCACGGAAAACGTGGCGATGCCGCTGATGTTCCGCGGCGTACCGCGGGCCAAAAGGGAAAAAATGGCCCGGCAGCTTCTGTGCCGCGTGGGTCTCGCCCACCGCCTCGATCACTTTCCCGGTCAGACATCCGGCGGCCAGCAGCAGCGCGCCGGCATTGCCCGCGCCTTTATCGCACGCCCCGACGTCGTCTTCGCCGACGAGCCGACAGGCAATCTCGACTCCAAAACGACCGTGGAGATCATGGAAATGATCTGCGGCTTTGCGCGAACCTATCACCAGACCATCGTACTCGTCACACACGACCCTGAGATGGCGTCATACGCCGACCGTGTCGTTCACCTGATTGACGGCGCGATTGTCGGAGATGAAATTCAGAAAAGGAGGTAACGCCGATGCGTCCTGTCATCTTCAAAAAGGCCGCGGCCCTTGTGCTCGCCGCCGCTCTTCTGTTCTCCCTGTGCCTCCCCGTTTTCGCTGATTCCCCGGAATCGGGAGAGGGTTCCTTCTTTGCTACCGGCTACACAATCTCCAAGGGCCGTCTCACACGCGGCGCGGCCACGGACATCACCGTTTTCGTCAAGAACGTCTCCCTCACCGCGGACACGTTCCAGCCGTCCAATTACGATTTCAGTAAACTGATCGACAGCTTTTCCGGCGGCACTGTCTCCGTGGAGAAAAAATCCACTGGCTCCGCCCCTCTCGAGCTGCGCGTACGCTTCTCCAAACTCAAATATTCCGGGACGGGCCAGGCCCTGCGCTTTCAGATCACCCCCAGGGACAGCGGCGTTCCGCAGCTCATCGAATTAACGATCGCGGAAGCAGGCATAACCGAGGACAAGCCGAAGACGGACAACGACTCCCCCGCGGCCGAGCCGATGGTACTGATCTCCTGCAGCGAACAGAAGGAGCCTCTCGCCCCCGGCGGGGAAACGGAGCTGACCGTCTCCTTCCGCAACCTGAGCGACCTCGAGCTGCGTTCCCCGGTCGTTACCTTCACCCCCTCGGATTCCCTGACCATCCCCGGCGGTTCGTATTCCTTCCTCCTCGACGCCATCAGGGGCAAGCAGACCGGCTCTGTCAAAGTCAAAATCCGGGCCCTTGCGTCCGTCTCGTCTCCGAACCAGTCCCTCCAGGCCGATCTCAAATTCACCTACTTCAACAATGTCGCGGACGCGCAGGCGAGCGTCTCAGAAAAGTTACCCGTGGCGGCCGCCGTATCCGGCAGCACAGCTCCGCCTGTCGTGCTTGCGTCGCGCTCCGAGCTCAAAAAGCCAATCGCTGCAGGCGAAACGGCGGAACTCACCGTAACCTTCCGCAACATGGGAAGCACCAAACTTCTCTCCCCGCTGGCCTCGTTCACCCCATCCGAGTCTCTGCTGATCGAGAGCAGCACGGGCAGCACCCTCCTTCCCGACCTGGAGCCGGGCAAGAGTGCCTCCGTAACGCTCAAGCTCCGGGCGCTCCCGGAAATTTCCTCCGCCAACCAGTCGATCCAGACGGAGCTCAAGTACTCCTATGACGCTTCCGGCACGATGACACAGGGCGACTCCTCCGACCGTCTGACGATCCCCGCCGCAGCGGCCTCGTCCGCCGCGGGAAAAGAGAGCACGGAAGCCCCGGTGCCGCATGTGGTCGTCTCCGACTTTTCCTTCGGCGGGGAGAGCGTCGACGCCGGAAGCGATTTCGAACTTCGCTTCCGCTTTGAGAACACGGGAAAGCTCCCCATCGAGAACGTCCTCATGACGGTCGACGGCGGAGAAAACTTCACCATCTCCGGCGGGACGAGCAGCTTTTTCTACACTTCCCTTGCCGCCGGAGCCAAACAGGAGCAGACGCTTCCCCTGCAGGCTCTGCCGGGCGCAAAAAGCGGCGCGCAGAGCGTTTCTCTCTCCTTCAAATACGAATACGTCGATGCGGGAAAACGGGCTTCGGCAAGCGAAGACGTCCGGCTTTCCATGCCCGTTGTGCAGCCGGACCGCCTCGAGATCAGCGAGCCGAAGCCGCCTGAGTCCCTGTCCGTAGGCGAGGAAGCCGTTTTGACGCTCCCGTACGTCAACAAAGGAAAGGGAGAGATCGCCAACGTGGAAGCTACGGTGGAGGGCGAGGGCGTCGAGACGCCGTCCAAAACGCAATATGTGGGCAACATCGGCGCGGGCGCGCTGACTGCGTTCGCGGACAAGCTGTCCGGCTACAATCTGCTCACCGGCGTATATTCTCCGCTCGGCACCGGCAACAGCCTGTATCTGACGATTGATGCCTATTTGAACAATGTAGCCTATCAGGCTTTGAACGGAATGAACGGAACGGTTGGCGTTTATAACTATAAAACCGGCGAAATTTTGTGCATGGTGTCCACACCGACGTTCGATCCGGCCAATCCGCCGGACATTGCGGCGGACGATCCCGCGTGGGACGGCGTTTACGTCAACCGCTTGCTGTCCGCGAACTCGATTCCGGGCTCTATCTTCAAGGTTGTGACCATCAACGCCGCTATCGAGAACATCCCCGACCTGTTCCAGCGCAAGTGGACGTGCACCGGCTCGGTCAACATCGGCGGCGAGGAAGTCACCTGCCCGCACGCTCACGGCGAACAGGATATCGAGGAAGCGCTCGCCAACTCGTGCAACGGTGTGTTCGGTCAGCTGGCCGTCGAACTCAGCGGCGAAACCATGCAGAAATACGCGGATGCGGCAGGACTGACCAAGTCCATCAAGGGGGACGGCATCCAGTCCTCGGTCGGCAAGTTTGATTTCTCGGGCAATGACAATCAGCTGGCATGGTCGGGTGTCGGTCAGGGTCAGGATACCCTGTGTCCGATCAACATGCTCCAGTATATGGGCGCGATCGCGAACGGCGGCAA
>ERZ779885.2820-NODE-2820-length-15436-cov-6.857942_pt1 | contig 15436 bp, 15 predicted proteins | sample MGYA00511554_ERZ779885 | MGnify/ENA primary metagenome ERZ779885 (study PRJEB29588, sample SAMEA2160998) | human gut metagenome | biome: human gut; feature: human-associated habitat; material: faeces | place: Denmark | collected 2008/2010 ... | reverse complement strand
TCCTGCCTGATGGGTGATTCGACAGCGCTTGCCTCAGCAATTGTGCGGTGCTGCCCTTATTTCGCTGAAACATCTATGATATTATTGTATTCGGATAAACGAAGTCTTTCAACTTGTTTTTTGTGAACCTTTTATGTACCCAGCCACAAACGGCTGGGTTTTTCTTTTGCTCAGTTAATACGCCGGGGTTCCGTACCCATAGATTTCATAGTAACCAATCGGGTAACTGTTTTGACGGCAGCTATCGCCGAAGTTACCCTCGATAGTGGAGATGCGGCCATTCTCCACCTTCTCCACGATACCAACATGGTCTGAAGAACCATCCTGGCCGCCATCATCCCAATCGAAAAAGATAATATCGCCGGGGCGCGGCTCATAAGCCGGGTAGATGGCAGGAAGTCTTTCATGGTGTCTGAATTTAAAAAGCAGATGGCAGAAGTCTACACCACCTCAGTAAGCAAATCCACTCTGGATAAGTGTTCCATAGACTATAGGGGAATGAGGGATATCCTTGACAATATCAGCCCCACGTCAGATGTGGTAAAAAGTATCTGCTCCATTTACAATTTCAAGACTAGAGACTAAGATTAAACCAACGAAGTATCATAACAGTACCGTACAGGAACTGGCCTGTTATGAGGCAGGTGGACATTTTCGCCATCTGTACTCTCTGTATGAGGCTGGTGAGCTGACCAGCGCCATCAATCGGATCATTGAGGACATGAACCACCGCTTTTTGATTTCTGTCCTGACTGATGAATTCCAATCTCATGACCTGCGTCTGACCGCATCAAATCTTCGAAAAGAGCGTGACCCGGAAAAGCGTACCGAGATCTTGGATAATATCGATACGGAAGCAGTTACCCAGCGTCTGATGGAACTACTGGATATCCGTAACAAAGAAGAGCAGTCCATCGGTATCACAGATACCCATATCCGAGAGATCAAAGAATATCTTTTTGCGTTGGAACTGATCGTGAATTGTCCCATTGAAACAGCTGAGCCAGGAACAAAAGCGATGGAACACATCCTGTTTACTCAGCCGTGAATGCGATACTGTCAGGTACAGGCCCTTGTCCACTCGCTGATGAAAGATGAAACCTTTTCAGCACTCAGTGAATGGGAAAAGAGTCAGGTTGCGGGAAGGATTCTCGAAGAAGTACGGGGAAGGATGCTGGAAGATATCGTATTGCTGGAGACTATGAAGTCAGCTGACCGTGACCATCGGGTTTTTAAACTACAGTTTGCAGCGGGAGAATATGACATGGTGATCTATGCTGGGAAAGAAAATTGCTGCGAAATTTTTGAGATCAAACACAGTGACAAACAAGTCCCAGCGCAATACGGACATCTAATGGATGAGGACAAATGCAAAAAGACAGAGCAGCGGTTTGGCACTATTCAGGGACGCTATGTCCTGTATCGGGGTGAGGATGCCGTATTGGACAATGGTATGCAGTACAGAAATGTGGAAGGCTATCTGAAAGATCTGTCTGAGCTGAATGTCAGTCCCGCACAAGAAGCGGGCATACAGCAGACCGGCCCTGTTTTATAAGGTCGTTTACCAACGATAGATCTGGAACAATAAGGTGTATGTCTTACCTTGATGTAAATGTCTGAAAGAGTACCGTGAGACTGTTCTTCATATCCTTGGAATTCACTTTTAAAAGACATCACTAAGGTGACACCTCCTTTAGGTTCCAGTGGGCAACCGTGTGGGTTCGAGTCCCACTACCCGTACCAAAAGGGGCTGTTGCAGAATGAAAACGCAATAGCAGTCTGCACAAGATTAGAAACAGACAATGAAAATCGGTCCCCGGGAGAAGCGGTTCAGTTCACTGCTTTTCTCGGGGATCGATTTTTATGCATAATTTTTTGTGAGGCTATTTTGCAGCAGCCCCTTTTTGATGCAGTAAATCCTGTGGACTCTGATTCTTTTTATTTTTTGCCCCTCTAAAATCAGAAAGTTTGCAATATCTATACTGCTGCGGTGTTCCGGAAAAATGAAAAGGGTGTCCGCAAATTTTGAGGAAACAGACGGTTTGCCTGTCAAGCCTGATCCGGCGGGCATCTTCGGCTGTTTCTTTATGGGGGAAAAACGATTGGAGGAAAGCGCATTTGCTCCTATGTTCAATTTCTTCAGAGGCAATGGTACCAATCTTGTTCGCGGCAGCATGGTTTGCAATTAAAGTTCCAGGCGATAACGCGCTGCCAGTTTGCCGGAGTTTTGGAAACTTCACTGGGCTGAACAGAAAAAATATTGACATCATTATGGGTTTCTGTTACAATACTGATAGTTAGAACAAGCTAACCACGTTGTGGTTAGCTTGTTCTTATGATTAACAGTTAGCTTTTGCTAACGAAATGAGGGCTGAACCGATGCTCAATAAACGGCTGATACACATCATGGACAAAAGCAAAAAATATGTGTCGGCACAGGTGCTTTTTCAGTGGATTTCTTTACTTTGCAATATAGCATTGATGTCTGAAATTGCACTTTTTTTGAGTCAGCTTTCTGTCGGGCTCAACCCGAAAGCATGGGGAAATTTCATATGGATCCTTCTGGCTGCCTTAGTCGTACGGTATGCATGTACAACTTTGGCAAGCCGGATGAGCCACCGCGCCGCAAAGCAGGTGAAAGAACAGCTGCGCACCATGATTTATGAAAAGCTGCTGCATCTGGGTCTGGCGTATCAGCAAAAAGCCCGAACCTCCGAGATCGTTCAGTTGGCGGTAGAGGGGGTGGACCAGCTGGAGGTGTACTTTGGCTCATATCTTCCCCAGTTGTTCTATTCAATTCTTGCGCCCTTGACCTTGTTTGTGGTTTTGAGTTTTGTCAGCTTGCCCTGTGCAGTTATCTTATTTCTTTGTGTTCCACTGATTCCCATTACGATTGTGGCAGTACAGCGCTTTGCCAAAAAACTTCTGGGAAAATACTGGGGTGAGTACACCTCCTTGGGCGATTCTTTTCTGGAAAACCTGCAGGGGCTTACGACCCTCAAAATTTATCAGGCAGACGCCCACCGGCACCAGATGATGAACGAGCAGTCCGAACGCTTCCGCAAAATTACCATGAAAGTGCTTTCCATGCAGTTGAACTCTATCATTGTCATGGATCTTATTGCCTATGGCGGAGCTGCTGTGGGAATTATCCTGGCGGCATGGCAATTCCACGCAGGTCACCTGTCCCTGTTTGGCGTATTGCTGGTGATCCTGCTGGCGGCGGAATTTTTCCTACCCATGCGGCTCTTGGGATCGTTTTTTCACATCGCCATGAACGGAATGGCAGCGTCAGATAAACTCTTTGCTTTACTTGACTTACCGGATGCACAGACCGGAAACCGCTCGTTCCCTGACGACTGTACGGTGACCTGCAAGAGTTTGCGGTTTGGTTACGAAGAAGGGCGGGAGATTTTGAATGGCATCCACTTTTCTGCATCACCCGGCAGTTTTGTTGCGCTGGTAGGCGAGAGCGGGTGCGGAAAATCCACCCTTGCCGCCATCCTGATGGGGCGCGTGCGGGGCTTTCAGGGAGAACTTACCATTGGCGGGGTTCCTGTGCCGGACATTGCAGAGGACTCTTTAATGGCAAACATTACCTATGTCGGTCATCAAAGTTATTTGTTCCGGGGAACTGTGAGAGATGTCTTAAAGATGGGCAGCACCAAGGCGACGGATGCTGATTTTTGGCATGTGCTGGAACAGGTAAAGCTGGCGGATTTTTTGCGGGACCAGCAGGGATTGGACACAGAGCTGGTGGAGAACGGCATCAATTTTTCCGGCGGACAGCGCCAGCGTTTGGCAGTTGCCCGGGCGCTGCTCCACAGCACGCCCATCTATATCTTTGACGAGGCTACCTCCAATATCGATATAGAAAGTGAAAACGCCATTATGGAACAAATCAAAGAGCTCGCCCAGAAGAAAACCGTGATTTTAATCTCTCACCGGCTGGCCAATGTGGCTGGTGCCGATCAGATTTATGTGCTGCAGCAAGGTGTCATTTCCGAACAAGGAACCCATAAGGAACTGCTTTCCCGGCGGGGCGAGTATGCCCGGATGTGGAACGCCCAGCAGCAGTTGGAAGCTTACGGAAAGGTGGCGGCAAGATGAAACGATCAGGGATTCAGGTGATGGCCAGCCTGGTTGGACTGGTGAAACCTCTGACCGGGTATATGGGCCTGGCTGTACTTCTGGGACTGCTGGGCCAGCTTTGTGCCACTGCCATCACTGTGTTGGGCGGATTTGCGGTATTGCATACGCTGGGGATGGAGCAGCGTCTTGCCCTTTGGGCATTGTTCCTCCTGATTGGTCTTTGCGCCCTGCTGCGGGGCGTGCTGCGCTACGGAGAACAGACCTGCAACCATTTTATCGCCTTCAAGCTGTTGGCCTTGCTGCGGGATCGCGTCTTTGCTGTCCTGCGCCGTCTGTGCCCGGCGAAGCTGGAGGGCAAAAATAAGGGAAACCTGATTAGCGTCATTACCTCGGACATTGAGCTGCTGGAGGTGTTCTACGCCCATACCATTTCACCCATTTGCATTGCAGCACTGTATACGCTGATATCGGCTGCCTTCTTATCTCTCTGCCATCCGATCTTAGGCGGCATTACACTTCTTGCGCACGGCACAGTAGGAATTTTGATTCCCTGGCTGACTTCCCGCTGGAGCGGGGATGTGGGACAGCAGGTTCGCGACCAAAGCGGTCAGCTTTCCGGCTTTATTTTGGACAGTCTGCGTGGGCTGTCTGAAACTCTGCAGTATGGACAAGGCAAAAATCGCCGGCAGGAGCTGGAGAGGCGGGGGGTGCAATTGTCTCAACAGGAGGAAACGGCCAAGCGCATCTCTGGCCGCAACAGTGCAATCACCAACACGGTAATTCTGCTGTTTGATTTTGTCATGCTGTATGTGGCAGCCACGCTCTGCGGATTTTCGCCAGCACTCATTGCCACTTTCACACTGATGAGTTCCTTCGGACCCAGTGTTGCACTGGCCGCTCTGGGCGCCACCCTGCAGAATACTTTTGCCGCGGGTAATCGGGTACTGGATCTTCTGGAGGAGCAGCCTGTGGTGGAGGACATTCATGGCAATGCGCCGGTGATATTTGACGGGGCCTCTGTAAAAGACCTCAGCTTTTCCTACGGCGGGGAGGAGATTCTCTCCCACGTGGATCTGGAACTTCCCAAGGGGAAAATTATTGGAATTTTGGGGCGAAGCGGCAGCGGAAAATCCACCCTGCTCAAGCTGCTCATGCGCTTCTGGCAGGCAGAGAGAGGTGAGATCCGTATCTCGGATCGTCCCATTCAGAATGTCAACACAGAGAATCTTCGTAATCTGGAAAGCTATGTTACCCAGGAAACCTATTTGTTTCACGATACTATCGCCAATAATCTGAGAATCGCCAAACTGGATGCTGCCCAGGCAGAACTGGAGGCAGCGTGCCGGAAGGCATCTGTGCATGACTTCATCGCTTCGCTGCCCCAGGGCTACGACACTCCGGTGGCCGAACTGGGAGATTCCCTGTCCGGTGGAGAGCGTCAGCGATTGGGGCTTGCCCGGGCATTTTTACACCAGGCGCCGCTTCTGTTGCTGGATGAGCCCACCAGCAATCTTGACAGTTTGAACGAAGCTGTGATTTTGCGCTCCCTCCAACAGGTGCAGGGGGAGCAAACCGTTGTACTGGTATCCCACCGGCAGTCTACCATGGGAATTGTGGAACAGATTTATTCTGTGGAGCAGGGACGCATGAGCTGAATAAATTGCCCTTTCCGCGAGGGCAATTTATTTTAAATTAAGGTTAGTTATAACTAATCACAAAAGCAAGGAGGGTTCCCATTATGAAATCCGCCGATTATAAGCGGGCGCAGGAAAAAAGGATCGTTGCACAGATGATCCGGCTCTTCTGCAAAAAGAAGCATCATCAGGCTGATCTATGTCCGGACTGCCGGGAAGTTTTGTCCTATTCCATGGATCGCTCTGACCACTGCCCATTTATGAAGAGCAAAACCTTCTGCTCAAGCTGTAAAGTGCATTGCTATCGACCCGAGATGAGGGGGAAAATCCGGGATATTATGCGCTTTTCCGGCCCCAGGATGCTTCTTTATCATCCTGTTCTGGCGATGTCCCACATGCTCTTAACATTTAAAGAAAGGATGAACAAAACATGAGAAGCAAAAAAATTTTGTATATCTCTTTAGGTGTTTTGAGCCTTGGACTGGGAGCTTTGGGTGCGGTACTGCCTTTGTTACCGGCATTTCCGTTTTTAATGCTGGCTGCTTTTTGTTTTGGCAGAAGTTCTGAAAAACTGGATCGGTGGTTTAAAAGCACGAAATTATATCAAAACAACCTGGAAACCTATGTGAAGGGGCAGGGCATGACTTGGAAAACAAAAATCCGCGTGATGGTTACCGTCACCCTCCTCATGTCGTTTGGTTTCCTGATAATGTTTCAAAAGGCACTGTACATCCCTTGTGCAATTCTAGGTGCAGTGTGGCTGTTCCATATTTTTTACTTCTGCTTAGGGGTGAAAAACTATGGAATCAAGGAGAAGTCCGTAAAATGAAAAAAGCCTTAAACTTTCTTTTGATACTCACCTTTGCTTTGACGCTTTTAGTGCCTCTTACCGGTGTTCCTATTCACAAATCAGCGTCTTTGCTGTTTCTTTTGCTCTGTGTGGTACATGCCGCTTTGCACTGGAGAAAGATGGACGCAAGAAGGGGTGTTGTCCTTGGATTGATTTTTGCATCGTTTCTGACGGGAGTGATTGGGCTGATTTTTGAAGAAATTCCAATTATTCCTGCTTTGCATAAAGTAATGCCGATTACGGTGGTTTTTTTCCTGGCAATTCATATTTTTGTATTCATCAGTAAGATTTTTCCAAGGGCAAAAAAAGACAAATCATCCGGGGGATAACCATAGAAAATTTGCGATAAGAGCCACAGGCTGCCGCCGTTGAGGTGACAGTCTGTGGCTCTTTCTTTACTCTTTAGCCATTTTGATCGACTTGCTTCAGACAAAACCAAGACCCCTTTGTATCCAACAGCCCTGCTTTTTTTAGTTTGCTGATTTCGGTTGACATAGCGGTACGCTCCACCCCCAAATAATCCGCTAAGGCCTGTCGCTCGCAGGGAATGACAAACTCTGCGCTTCCTTGCTGCTTTGCCTGATCCAAAAGATAGGCCAGCAGCTTTTCTTTTGTGGTCTTTTGAGACATATACCGTACCTTTTGCGTAAATGCCAAATTTTTTTGTGCCAATCCTTTTAAGATGTTCTGAATCAAGCGACTGTGAAAGTGGCAGGTATGGGAACACAGGGTCAGGATTCTCCGGCAGTCCAGGAGAAGCACCTCACTGTCCTTGATTGCAAACACACTGACAGGCATGCTTTCCAAACCGGCGCAGGAAAAGGCCTCTCCAAAGGATTCTCCAGGCTGCAAAATGGATAACACACTTCGGTTTCCATAGTAATCATCCTGAACCACCTGCACACCACCGGAAAGAACAACACCTACCAACTGCGCAGGATCACCTTCCAAAAACACAGGCGCTCCTTTGGAAACCGCTATAAATTTTGCGTCAAGGCATGCCATCATTGTTTTGAAATCCTCCTGCCCAATTCCATGAAACAGAGGACATTGAAACAGGATCGAAAAATATTCTTCCATAAACGCCTCCGGTGTTGGATTTCCCACAACTGTTTTTTTCTGATTATAGTAAAATGCAAGCGTAAGGTCAAGTACGCCGGTTTTAAGGGAGAAGGGAAAGTTCACGTGAACAAGCTGGAGCAGCTCACACGGATAATCATGGAGTATAACGCAGGCAACGCGCAGTGTATTTCATGTTTCATCAAAGTATACTGCTTCGCCCGGTTGATTGTCAGAGCGGGATATCTGGATGAATATCTGCAGTTCATCTTGAACTGTGCGGATATTCCCCATGACTTTGGGCCTTGTATGGAGAAATACGGCCATTGTACCGGTGATTCGCAAAAAAGGAGGCCGGTCTATGCCTGCGAGCTGCTTGCGGCATTTGAACTGCCGCAGGAAGATATTCAGCGGATTTGTTATCTGGTTGCACACCGCCGCACTTATGATTCCATGGATGCGCTGGACTATCAGATTTTGGTGGAGACAGATTTTTAATACATCTGTACGAGCAGAAAATCACTTGAGAAGGGGGGAAATATTTGGAATTGTATCTTAAAGAAGCAAATGAAGGTAAAGTTGTGCGAGACTTTGTTTGCAGTGAATAAATCTCGGAAAACCGTATGAAACTGAATACAGAGAAGGAGGCATTCTCATGAATGTAAAAATGAAAAACATCAGCCAGGCAGAGGTCCTGGTTTTGAAGGAGCAGATTGCTTATCAGGAAGGCCAGGTGGTAAGCAAGACGCTGGCCCAGAATGATGCGCTGAGCATTACTCTGTTCTCCTTTGCCAAAGGGGAGGAGATCAGCACGCATGAATCCGGCGGCGATGCTTTTGTTACCTGCCTGGACGGAGTGGGGAAAATCACCATTGACGGTGTGGATTATCTTCTGCACGAAGGTGAGTCCATCGTTATGCCCGCCGGGCATCCTCACGCAGTGCATGGAGAAGAGGCGTTTAAGATGCTGCTGATTGTTGTGTTTTAAGAAAAGGAGTGATGAGCGATGAAAGCCGTAGTCGATCAGGATACCTGCATAGGATGCAGCCTTTGCTGTGGAATATGTGACGCAGTGTTTTGCATGAATGACGATACAAAAGCTGAGGCCTACCAAGCGGCAACCGAGGAAAATTACAGCGATGTGCAGAATGCCATCGACTCCTGCCCCGTATCGGCAATCAGTTGGGCGGATTGAACTTCGGAACAAGCAACAGTAAACATCACGAAGGAGTATAAAGATGGAAAACAAAATGTTTTGTTATCAGTGTCAGGAGACCGCCGGGTGCAGGGGCTGCACTATGGTGGGTGTGTGCGGCAAGAGGCCGGATGTAGCTGTCATGCAGGATCTGCTGGTGTATGTGAGCAAGGGAATCTCCGCTGTCACCACTGCCCTGCGTAAGGAAGGCAAGCCTGTCGCTGCCGAGATCAATCATCTGATCACCCTGAATCTGTTTACCACCATTACAAACGCTAATTTTGACAAGCAGAGCATTGAAGCGCGCATCCATGCCACGCTGGACGCTGAAAAAGAACTGATGTCCCAGCTGAGCAGCACTGCCAACCTGCCTGAGGCTGCTTTGTGGGATGGTTCCGGGGACTGGGAGAAGAAGGCCAGGACCGTGGGCGTATTGTCCACCGAAAATGAGGATATCCGTTCTCTTCGGGAGCTGATTACCTACGGTCTGAAGGGTCTGTCCGCCTACTCCAAGCATGCAAATGTGCTGCTTCAGGACGACGAGAAAGTGGACGCTTTCCTGCAGCGTGCCCTGGCTGCCACTTTGGACGATACTCTTGGTGTGGACGCTCTGGTTGCCCTGACCCTGGAGACCGGAAAATACGGTGTTTCCGGCATGGCGCTGCTGGACAAGGCCAACACTACAGCCTATGGCAATCCTGAGATCACCAAGGTGAACATTGGCGTGGGCAGGAATCCTGGTATTTTGGTTTCCGGTCATGACCTGCGGGACCTGGAGATGCTGCTGGAACAGACCCAGGGCACGGGAGTGGATGTGTACACACACTCCGAGATGCTTCCTGCCCATTACTATCCTGCTTTCAAGAAGTATTCCAATTTTGTGGGCAACTACGGTAATGCTTGGTGGAAGCAGAAGGAAGAGTTCGAGTCCTTCAACGGTCCCATCCTCATGACCACAAACTGTATCGTGCCCCCCAAGGACAGCTACAAGGACCGCTTGTACACCACCGGAGCCGCAGGCTATCCCGGCTGTAAGCACATCCCCGGTGAGATTGGAGAGCAGAAGGACTTCTCATCCCTTATTGCACATGCCAAGAAGTGCGCATCCCCCACCGAAATTGAGACCGGAGAAATCATCGGCGGCTTTGCCCATGCCCAGGTGTTTGCCTTGGCAGATAAAGTCGTGGAGGCTGTAAAGTCCGGTGCAATCAAGAAATTTGTGGTGATGGGCGGCTGTGACGGCCGGGCTAAGAGCCGCGACTACTACACCGAATTTGCCAAGTCCCTGCCCAAGGACTCGGTTATCCTCACCGCCGGCTGCGCCAAGTACAGGTACAACAAGCTGTCTCTCGGTGATATTAACGGCATCCCCCGCGTACTGGATGCCGGTCAGTGCAACGACTCCTACTCTCTGGCAGTGATTGCACTGAAGCTGAAGGAGATTTTTGGCCTGGACGATATCAACGATTTGCCCATTATCTACAACATCGCTTGGTATGAGCAGAAGGCTGTTATCGTACTGTTGGCTCTGTTGTACCTGGGTGTCAAAAATATCCGCCTTGGCCCTACTCTGCCCGCTTTCCTCAGTCCCAATGTGGCGAAGGTTCTCGTTGAGAACTTCGGTATTGCAGGTATCGGTACGGTGGAGGACGATCTGAAGCGCTTCTTCGGTGAGAACGGCTGATAAAATAATATGCCCTCACGTCTCTTATCTGGGTAAGACAAGGAAATCGGCCTGTACGGCGACAGTAACGGCGGGAATTCCTTAGAGACGGTTAGCGGCGGCAGGCACTGCCTGACGGAAACTGTTCCGGTGCAGTCCGTAGGGTTGTCTGGGACTGGCGTGAAAGCGGACTGGATCTGGATGTCCGTTTTCCTGGGCCTCAGACGGAGGGCAATCTGGATTGCGATTTGCTGGAGGGACAACCGGCAGAATCAGATCCGGAATGCAATATCTCAGCCGGAACAGCCGCCCCGAGGGGCGCTGGATATCCCTATGGGGAATGGATCTCAGACGCTGACTTTTTGGGAATGCCTACGGCAAATGGGGCAGTTCTTTTGGACTGCCGGTTGCCGTAGGCTTTTTGCTGTCTTAATGCCGCATCAACGACTTTTTTGCTTGGATCGGTGTTGGAAAACCCGGTCGCTGATGGAAAAGTCAGCCGTAACAGCATTTAAAGTATCGCTCAAGGAATCAACACTTTGATCTGCTTTTGGTGTTTCCCAGAGAAAGGTACATTGCTTGTACGGCTTGATAAGAATGTGGAAATTTATTTGCCCCAAAATGTTTCTCCCTGGTTTGTTGAAGAGCTTGGACAAGCGGTTGAGTGTTCCTCTTCAGATGGCCGGAACTGTTATCGTATTCGGTGCGAATCTCTTCCCGACGATCCTTCTCCTGTCCGGCAATGGTGTGAAGCTTGTATCGGACGGACGAAAGCGCCGTTTGGAATGGAATCCGCTGTTCGTTTATCTGCAATGATTGAAGGTGCAAATCAAGCGTTTCAAACAGGAAAGGCTTTCCATTTTTAATCAGAAAACAGCGGCTTAAGCTATGGCTTTCGTTGGAATGAGGTTGATTTTTCAGGCAATCTGATTTATAATATCGGCAATCCTGAGGGAACGTTTCCACGTCCGGGACTCTTAAAAGGAGGGATTTCGTGCACAGGAGAATCAATCATGTTGTGACGAACACCTTGTCCTTTCAGGAATCCATCACTTTTTCCAAAGAGACTCCTCATTCCCTGAGCATTAAGCACTTCTCATTTGATGAAAATGTTCCGCTGCACTATGCATCTACGATTGAGATTTTGCTTGCAGATCACATTCAGGGGGAGGTTGTCGTTTGCGGAGAGAAGCACTCGCTGGATACCCAGGACGTGGTGGTGATTCCGCCCTATTTTCCTCATGCCACGTATTGTCGGAGGAGCCCGGGAAAATTGACAATTATCAAGGTGAATTTTGACGAGCTCAAGTTTTTTCTCGATATTGAAGCGATTGTAAAATATGACGGAAAGGATCTTTTCGGCGCAGTGTTTGTTCCTGAACTTTTTCCTCAAATGTCAGAAATCGCACTGCGCCTGATTCGGGAAGACGGCAATATCTTTAGCCGTATGCACTGTATGTTGTCTCTGTTTGAGTTGCTGGCGCAGAAAAGGGGAAAGTCTGCAGTGGAAAACACTGGTTTTGAAGAACCGCGCCTTTATCAGTTGATCCAATGGACTCACCACAACTATTCAAGTCATATTACGTTGGATCAAGCCGCTAAACAGATGAATATGAGTAAATACTATTTTTGCAAGTATTTTAAATCGATTGCGCGCCAGACTTATCTCGATTATCTCAATCAGGTCAGGATTTATCATGCAACACAGATGCTTCGCGCCGGCATGATGAATATTACAGAATGCAGCTTATCCTGCGGCTATGAGAGTGTATCTTATTTTATTCAGTTGTTCAAGCGTTCTACCGGCTATACGCCAAAGCAGTTTATCAAACTGTCGCACTCCGAGATGATCAGTGTTCCGGAGACAGGTCCGCACATCCAGTTTCCGTGAGAAGATAAGGCGATTCCACGCGGAAGGAAAAACGGTAAAGGGGGATGCGGTATCTGCGGGCGTTTAGTCTGCTGCGCTGTTATTGAAAAAATGTATAGCTGCACGAAGAAAAGGTTTTCTTCCAAAGTAGAGACTGAAAATAGCATGAAGGCGGCGCTTTTTAGGTTCTGTTGAGCGGACGCATGCGTTTGAGTCTCACTGTCCGTACCCATACTGAGTCTGGATGCAAATTGTGTTCCGACTTTTTGCAGATAAAAAAGGTTACCACAGTTTATTTTGGAAGTTCGTTTTCTCTCCCATGAGAAAAATAAATAAAAAAGGCTCTTCCTGTTTGCCCGGAAGTATGGTAGAATAGGCGGGAAATCACCAAGAAGCAGGGATATGGGTTATGAGTTTGAAAGCGAAAATAAGCAATTTGAAAGAACATCCTCTCGTCCGGGTGCTGGCAGACAACGGCGGCAATCCAAGAACGCTGGTATTGATTGAACCATTGTGGGGAATTCCTTATAATCTTATTTCTCCCTTTGCCACTCTTTACATGTATACGCAGGGCATTACGGATGTACAGATCGGTCTGATCCTTTCCGTTACGATGGTCGTTCAGGTGTTTTTCTCCTTTTTCGGGGGGATTCTGACCGATAAACTGGGACGAAAATTCACCACAATGATGGGTGACTTTTTCGGTTGGGCGATGGCTTGTTTGGTGTGGTCTGTGTCTAACAATTTCTGGTTGTTTTTAGCTGCGGCCGTCTTGAATTGCTTCGAGCAGATTAATCAAACAGCATGGTATTGCCTGCTCATTGAGGACGCTCATCAAAAGGATCTGGTGGGGATTTACACCTGGGTCAATATCGGTGGATTGGTGGCGGTCTTTTTTGCTCCGATTTCCGGTCTGTTTGTCAGTACCAGTTCGGTCGTTCCCGTGGTGCGGGTGCTGTATTTCCTTTTTTCGTTGACAATGATTACGAAAACGCTTATTACGTTCAAATTCTGTCATGAAACAAGACAAGGGAGAATCCGCCGGGCTGAAACGAAGAATGTGTCCATTTTTCATATGCTCGGAGAGTACCGTCAATTGATTCCCGGCCTGCTGCACAACAGAGGGGTGCTCAAGGCAGTCGCTGTTTCGGTTATCCTCTACATCACCAACATTGTGAACGCGAACTTTTTCAGTCTGTATGTTACGCAGCGGCTCGGGCTTTCGGAAAACCTTCTGGCGCTGTTTCCTATTCTCAATGCCGTTGTCATGCTGATTTTCATGGTAGGGATTCAGCACCGCATCAGTGTGACGAAATTCCGTATTCCGCTTTGGATTGGCTTGGCACTGTACGGAGTGGCGGCCCTGGTTCTGATTTTCTCTCCGGAGGGGAATCTTGGTTTTGTTCTGATCTATGTTTTTGTTGCCGCTGTTGCTGCTGCGCTTGTGAATCCGCGTAAGGATGCCCTGCTTCAGCTCAATATCAATCCTCAGGAGCGAGCCCGTTTGAACGCTCTGATAATGGCTTCTACTGTGGCTCTTTCTTCCCCCTTTGGTTATTTGGCCGGCTTGCTTTCCAGCGTGGATCGCCGTTTGCCGTTTGCCTTCGCCTTTGTGCTGTTTGTTGCTGCGATGCTTGTGATCTGCCGCATTCAGGAGCCGCAGGTGGAGGAAAAGAGCGCTTGAGCGTTCTGGTTTGCCGGTGGTTGGGCGGATGTGATAAAAGCCGCTGTGATCTTTGAGGAATGTGCTCTTGTTTGCGAATTTGTTTTCGACAAAAGGCCTGTCCGGACGATAAGAGTTCCGGACAGGCTTTTTTTCTTGAGAATGTCAGACCCTGTTCATTTTCTCAGAGCGATGTATGAGGCCTTTCCCGCTTAACGACGCAATTCTTGTGATATCCCTTTGCGGAATGGTTGAGGAAAGCCTTTGCATTCGCTTAAGTATCGTGAAGTTCCTGCCGCACCGTTCTTTTGCTCCTCGATAGAAGGAAGACGCAGAAAAGCCTGCGCAAAGCAGAGGAGCTTTGCGCAGGCTTGTAAAGAACGAAGAAAGTTTGGTCTGTATGGATACTGGTCCACACAGAGATTTAGTCCAGTGTGATGGCAGTAACACTGCAGGCGGGAACAGTCACGGTGAGAATGCCGTTTTCCTGTCTGAAATCGGTCCAGTCGGTGATGCCGACCGTTTCCGGTGCGTCAAACGTATTGTGTGCATCCATCGAGCCGGTCAGCACACGGACAGTCGCCTTTGCCTGTTCCTTGCCGGGCACACGCAGTTCGAGCGTTTCTGCATCGGTGAGGGAAAGGTTCGCCACAGTGACGAGGATACGGCCGTTTTCGTCAACGGATGCGGACTGATGCAGATTCGGCAGCTGTACTTTGTCGTCGCCGACGTTGCGGGTTTCTACCCAGCTGTCGAGCAGCGTCGCGTTCTGGTGGTCCTTATACAAATCAAAGACATGGTACGTCGGGGTCAGCAGCATTTTCTCACCCTCCGTGAGGATGACAGACTGCAGGACGTTGACGATCTGAGCAATGTTTGCCATGATCACGCCGTCAGCGTGACGGTTGAAGATGTTGAGCGTGATGGCGGCCACCAGAGCGTCGCGCATGGTGTTCTGCTGATAGAGGAAGCCGGGGTTCGTGCCGGGTTCCACGTCGTACCAGGTGCCCCACTCGTCGACGATCAGACCGACGCGGCCTTCCGGATCGTGGCGGCGCATGATAGCGAGATGGTTTTCAACCAGTTCATTCATCCACAGTGCGTTGCGCAGCGTCGTCCAGTATTCGGCCTCCTCAAAACCGGTGGCAGGGCCTTTGTCGTCCCAGGCGAGAGAGCGGGGACGGGTATAATAGTGCAGGCTGATGGCGTCGGCATATTTGCCGGCAATCGCCATGACCTTGTCCGTCCACTCATAGTCGTCCACATTCGGGCCGCAGGCAATCTTGAAGATCTTGTTGTCGCCGTAGTTGCGCACGTAGGTTGCGTAACGGCGGAACTGATCGGCGTAGAACTCAGGACGCATATTGCCGCCGCAGCCCCAGTTCTCATTGCCGACACCGAAATAGGTCA